>LNFM01030904.1_pt1 | contig 11725 bp, 11 predicted proteins | sample 596031 | NCBI WGS metagenome assembly LNFM01 (sample SAMN04254537, study PRJNA301005) | activated carbon metagenome | isolation source: dual media filters at the Ann Arbor, Michigan drinking water treatment plant | place: USA: Ann Arbor | reverse complement strand
TCCCCACAGCGCCTCCTCGAAGCCTCTCAACTCGGCTTCCCCATCCTGCACAAACCCATCGACGCAAGCACCCTGCGTACCATCCTGGGCGAATGAGTGAAGGCAGTGGCGGGCGGTCAGTCGATCAAGGCTTGCACACGGCCCTGCAGACTGTCCAACGTCACCACCGAAGCCGCCATCGGCTCGCCCACCCGAAGCCCGACCCGGCTGAAAATCCCCCGGCGAAACGGCCGCACCATGGCCACCGCTTCGCCATTGCGCACCTCCACCCGGCTGAAGTACGAACCCCAGAGATTGCTCAGCCCCATCGGAATCACGGCGGGCTTCAAGCCCTCGCTGGCGGCCATCTCCAGGATCTTCACCACACCGCCCTTGAACGGCTGCAGTTGACCGTCGCGCGTGATGCCGCCTTCGGGAAAAATCGCCAGCAACTCGTCCTCGCGCAGCACCGCCACCGCCGCCTCGAACGCGGCCTCGTAAGCCCGCGCATCTTCCTTTTGCGGCGCGATCGGAATCGCCTTGGCCAACTTGAACAGCCAGCCCAGCAGCGGCACCTTGAAGATGCGGTGGTCCATGAGGAAACGGATCGGGCGCGGGCTGGCGGCCATGAGCAGCACCGCGTCGACAAAACTCACGTGGTTGCACACCAGAACCGCTGCGCCCTGCGTGGGAATGTGCTCGTCGCCGCGCACCCTGAAGCGGTACACCAGCCGTGAGGCCACCCAGGCCACAAAGCGGATCAGGTACTCGGGCACCAGCATGAAGATGTAGAACGCCACCACCGCGTTGGCCAGCCCCACCAGCAGGAACATCTGCGGAATGGTGAAACCGGCCGACAGCAAGGCACCGGCAATGACGGCGCTGGCGATCATGAACAGCGCGTTGAGGATGTTGTTGGCCGCGATGATGCGGGCGCGGTGCGTGGGTTGGCTGCGGATCTGGATCAGCGCGTACATGGGCACGCTGTACAGACCGGCAAACAGGCTGAGCAAAGTGAGATCGGCGAGCACGCGCCAGTGGGCTGGCTGGGCGATGAACTCACTCAGGCCCAGCGAACTCGCCGGTGGAAGGCCCCGGGAGGCGAAGTACAGATCGATCGAGAACACACTCATGCCGATCGCACCCACCGGCACCAGGCCGATCTCGACGTGCCGGCGCGAGAGCACCTCGCACAGCAACGAACCGGTACCGATGCCGATGGAGAACACGATCAGCAGCAGCGAAGCCACCTGCTCGTTGCCGTGCAGCACCTCTTTGGCAAAACTCGGAAACTGGCTCAGGAACACCGCGCCGAAGAACCACATCCAGCTGATCCCCAGCACAGAGCGGAACACCACCGTGTTGCCGTGCGCCAGCTGAAGGTTGCGCCAGGTCTCGGTGAGCGGATTCCAGTTGATGGTGAGCCCAGGGTCGGTGGCCGGCGTGGCGGGCACCGCCTGCGCGGTGATGCGGCCGATGACGGCCAGCGCCACACAGCTGAAGCCCACGTGGTGAGCGCCGATCTCGGGCACCGCGATGATCAGACCACCGGCCAGATTGCCCAGCAAGATGGCTACAAAAGTGCCCATCTCCACCATGCCGTTGCCCCCTGTGAGCTCACGTTCGCTCAGGTGGTTGGGCAAGTAGGCGAACTTCACCGGGCCGAACAGCGTGGAGTGCAGCCCCATCAGGAAGGTGCAGAGCAACAGCAGCGGAATGTTCGTGGTGAAGAACGCCCACGCGGCCAGCGCCATGATGCCGATCTCAAGCCGCTTCACAAACACGATCAGCGTTTTCTTGTCCAGCTTGTCCGCCAGTTGCCCGCTGGTGGCCGAAAACAGCAAAAACGGCAAGATGAACAACGCACCGATCACCAGCCCGGCCAGCGCCGGCGGCAGCCAGCTCACCTGCAACTGGTAGGTGACCAGCACGGTGAAGGCGAACTTGAACAGGTTGTCGTTGGCGGCGCCCAGGAACTGCGTCCAGAAAAATGGCGCAAAGCGGCGCTGGCTCAGCAGGGCGAACTGGCCACCCTCGGCGGGGTGCGATGGGGACACGGACATGGCTGGGTTCTCCAATTGTTGTGGGGGCGCCTCTTGGCCCATCGCCGCAGGATGAACGGGCGGATTGTGACCGAGCCACCCGGCTGAGCGCAGGGGGGAGTGTCGAAGTCGCGATCGCTTGAAGCATCGCATTCCGATACAGTGCCCACGCGGAGAACCCTGAGTATCGATAAAGAAGACTCAACCACCACGACCATGAGCACCACCACCGACCTCGTCACCGCCCTCAAACAGGAACTGAAGGCCGCTCGCATGACCTACGCCGATCTGGCGCAGGCCATGGGCATGGCCGAATCGAGCGTGAAACGCATGCTGGCCAAGGGCGACATGTCGTTGTCCAAAGTGGACGCGATCTGCCGCGCCATGCGGCTGGACTTCGCCGATCTCGCGCGCCGCGTGGCCGACGCCCAGCCGCTCTTGCGCGAAATGACGCAGGAGCAGGAGCGCGCGGTGGTGGCCGACAAGAAGCTGCTGCTGGTGGCTATCTGTGTGCTGAGCCAGTGGACGCTGGAGCAAATCACGGCGCGCTACCGCCTGAGCGAGGCCGACTGCGTGAAGAGCCTGGCGCAGCTCGACCGCATCGGCATCATCGAGCTGCGCCCGCTCAACCGCTACCGCCTCAAGCTGGCCAAGACCTTCCGCTGGCGGCCGCACGGCCCGGTGATGAACCACTTCCGCGACCACGCCCTGCTCGACTACTTTCGCGGTGGCTTTGACGGTACGGGCGAGGGCCTGATGCTGGTACACGGCTCGGTGAGCCGCACGCTCGCACCCATGTTCATGGAGCGCTTGCAGCGCGTGGCACAAGACTTTGCGCAGCAGCACCAGACCGACCAGAAACTGGCCGAGAAAGACCGCGAGGGTTACACCCTCGTGCTGGCCATGCGCAGCTGGGAATTTGAAGCCTTCGCCCAGCTGCGGCGCTGAGCCGACCCGACTTTGCGGCCCGGCTGGCATGATGTCGGGCTTTGCTTGACCGCCTGAATGCAGGACACCATGAATCCGAACGCCTCCGAACCCGCCGACGCCACAGCACCGGCGTCCGCCGAAACAGACATCGGGAACCGCCTCCCGGCACGCGGCGGGCGCAACCGCCGTGGCCCGGCGCCCCAGCGTGCACAGCGGGGCGGTGCAAACCCGCCCGCTGGCGCCCCCCACCCCATGCTGGACCAGCTCGCCGAGCTCTACCCGGCGTTGTTCGGAGCCGAGTTTCTGCCCATGAAGCGCGGCATCTTCCAGGACCTGCTCCAAGCGCATCCCGACACGCTGGACAAGGACGGCCTGAAAGCCGCCCTGGCCCTGCACACGCGATCGACCCGTTACCTCACCGCCGTGGCCAGCGGGCAGCCGCGCTGCGACCTGAATGGCCAGCCGGTGGAAGACCTGGCCCCCGAACACGTGCACCACGCGCTGGTGGAGGTGTTTCGCCGCCGCCAGGGCCGTGCACCGCAAGACCTGAGACCCAAGCTGCGCCAGCGCATCGAGCAGGCCTTTGAAGCTTCGGGCTTGGGCGCCGAAGCCTACGCCGCACTGGTGCAGACGCGCGACGAAGCCGTGAATGCGCTGACGCAGGAGGCCGGCCAAAGACGCGGCGCTGCTGCGCGCGTTTGAAGCCAGCGGCAAGACGGTGGACGAGTTCGCCGACATGTACGGCATGGGCGGGGCGGATGCAAACCGCACGCTGGAGCGGGCCCGCGCCCGCGCGGCCAAGCCCGCCTGAGGATCAGGCGGCAGGCATTGTGAACACCGTCAGCACCCCGGTGTAGCCATACAACCGGTGGTGCGCGATCTCGCCACCGGCGAAGAAGCCCACCAGCGGTACATCGCCCAACGCGCGCCGCACCAACTGCAGCTCGGCGCTCGGGCTGCCGAAATGCGGGCCACCCCGGCCAGCACAACTCACATAGATGGCGCCCGCAATGCGCCGCGCCGGGTGCGGCGCAGCGTCCGCCTCGGCAGCGGTCAAGGCACTGGCCATCGACAGGCTGAGCTCTTCGGGCTCCAGTTCTTCGCGCACTTCCGAGCACACGCGGATCAGGTCGGCTCGCGCGGCCTGCACATTGCGCTCGCAGAACGCAAGCCGCGTGCCCGAGGGCGCCTGGTCGCCAATGGCCACGCCGCGGCGACCCGGGTCCAGGCCGATCAGGTGCCGCACCATCACCTCGGTGCCGAACTGCCCGCGCAGCTGAGGGCCACTGGCAGGCAGCTCGACATCCACATCGGGGTGCGGCTGCGTCAGCCCCACCAGCGTGGCGCGCAGGCGCGGCATGGCCAACTCGGGCTGCTCCAGTGAAATGTCGAGTTCGCGCAGCAACACGTCCAGCGCGGGTTCGCCATCGAGCTTCAGCACCAGGTTGCCGTCGGACTCGGTGACGGTACGCTCCTTGTCCACCGGCTGTGCGCCCTGCGTGACGCGGGAGACGATGCCCACATCGGCCCCGAACGCCACCCCGCTCAAGCCCCCATGAAACACGCCGCTGGCCGCGCCATGGCCGCTCAGGTTGCCCCCGCTGCCCACCGAGAACTGCACGCTCGGCCCCCGGCTGCCGGCCAGTCCGCCGAACACATAACCGCTGCCGGTGCGCTCGGCCACCTCGGCGATCAGCTCGTTGAGTTCGGGCGTGCCGCCGTCGGCGTGCACCAGCGCGGTGTGGGCCACAAACCCGGTGACACCCAATGCGCGTCCGCTGGCCGCCAGCGGCGCAACGCCACTGAACACGCGGTACTGGTCGGGGCCCAGATCGCACAGCATCACGCACAGCGCAGGCTCGTCGAAATACTCCACGTTGTTCGCCGACACGCCCACCCCCACCGTGCCGGCCCAGTCGGTCACCTCGGGCAGCTCCGCACTCAGGTGCTCCAGGATCGCCTGGGCCTCGGCGGCGTAGTGGTCGGTGATGTACAGGAGCGCCAGCGAAGGCGCCTTTGCGTACTCGGGCAGGGCCATCTGGCCGCGCAGTTGCGCCAGGACCAAGGCGGCGGCCATGCGCCATTGCGGATGGGTGGCGTGGGCGTAGGGAAAGAGTTTCATCGGGAGTCGACCCACCAACGTCTCAGGGGTTCAGCGTCGGCGAGCGGATTTGGCTGCTGCGGTCTTGCGGGCAGCGGGTTTTGGGGGAGTGGCCTTGCGGGCCCCGCCTTTTTTGGCCGCGGCCTTGGGCTTGGCCGACGGTGCAGCGGTCGGCTGCAGCCCGGCAAAGCCAGGGAAAAACGCGGTGGGCATGGTCCAGTCGCCCGCAGACATGGGCTGGGCTGCGGGTGCGCGGGTGGGTGCCTTCTTGGCCGCAGGCCGGGGCGCTGCCTTTTTGGCTGGTGCGGTGACGGCGCGGGCCGCTGCGCGACCCATGCCGGCGGCCGTGCCCACGTTGCGCGCTACCGTGCCGCCAATGCTGCGCGCAGCCTTGCCGGCCATGCCGGTGGCAGCTTTCACGGCCTGGTCCGTCAGGCCTGAGGCCACCTGGCGGGTGGTGTCCAGCGCGGTCTGTTTGGCCACGTCTTTCATCGCGTTGGAGGCTATCTGCTGAAACTGTTGCGAGATCGCGCCCCACCACTGCATCGGATCCACCACCCCGCCCGTGGCCGGTGGCGCGGCGGCGGCGGTCTTGCGGGCCTTGCTGCGGGGTGCTGGTTCTGGCGACTCCTCCTCCTCGGGCTCAGCCTCTTCGTCCGGGTCGGCCTTGGGTGCGTTGCCATAGGTGCGCGCCGGGATCTCAAGCCCGGCGAACTGGGCGGGTGCTGCGGCAGGTGCCGCGCCGGTGAAGCTGGCCAGCGTGTCGGCGGCCTTGATCTTGAGTGCGTTGGCCACATCGCCCATGCTGAAGTTCATGCTCTTGAGCGTGGAGAGCGTCATCTTCTGCACTTCAAGCGCCTGGATGGTCGCGCCGAGCGCCTTGGAATTCTGGTCGAGCCAGAAGTGCACCGCCTTGAGTTCCTCGATGCGCTTTTCCAGATCTTCCACATTGAAGGTGGGCGCCACCCAATGACCCAGGTTGGGCATCTGCGGGATGTTCTGCCCGATGCCCTGCGCCACACCGCCAGCAGCCTGGCCAGCGAGGTTCTGCAGGAACTCGAAACCGGGCACGAACTTGCCGAATCCGCTGCTGGGCGCGTCGCTCATGGATGTCTCCTGTTGTGGATCAGGGGCGACTGCCGTGTTGCCGGGCCTCAGCCGTCCACGCCGTAGCGGGGGGCACGACGTTCACGCAAGGATGCCACACCTTCGTGCACGTCGGGACCGGCAAAACCCATGAATTCCAGCGCCAGCGACGTGTCGAACGCAGGGCCGGCCTGGCGCAGCCAGTTGTTGAGCGAATACTTGGTCCAGCGGATGGCGGTCTGGCTGCCGCTGGCCAGCCGGTCGGCCACTTCATAGGCCTTGCCGAGCAGCTGCTCGTCGTCCACCGCGAGCGACACCAGCCCGATGCGCTCGGCCTCCTCACCGCTGATGGGATCGCACAGCAGCAGGTAGTACTTGGCCTTGGCCAGACCGCACAGCAGTGGCCAGACGATGGCCGCGTGGTCGCCCGCGGCCACGCCCAGGCGCGTGTGGCCGTCGACGATCTTCGCGCTCTTGGCCGCGATCGAGATGTCGGCCAGCAAGCCGGCCACCAGGCCCGCACCCACAGCCGGGCCGTGCATGGCGCTCACGATCGGCTTGTCGCAGTTGATGACGTTGTAGACCAGATCGCGCGCCTCCTTCCACACCCGCGTGCGCACCTCGAAGTCGGTTGCCATGTCCTGCACCAGCGCGAGATCACCCCCGCCCGAGAAGCCCAGGCCGCTGCCGCGCAACACGGCGCAGCGCACGCTGTCGTCGCGACCCACGTCGCGCCAGATCTCGCTCAGCTCCCAATGGCCCTCGTGCCCCGCGGTGGGCAACTTGCCGTTGCCGCCGGGTCCGTCGGCGCGCATGCGGATGTCGAGTACCGAGGGCACACCAGCCACGGCAGGGCCGCGCCGGGTGATGTCCAGGGTCTGGTAGCGGCTGTAATCCACGGTGGTCATCAGGGTCTCCTCGGGCAATCGGGTTATGAATCAGGGGCGCGTCGCGAGCCCATGCGATCGCTGGATTGTGATTGACGTGCATCAACCCGGCGAGGCATCAAAAGGCGCAACATGGAAGGCATCAACGGCTCAACAAACGATATGCCCGTACCGAGGAGAACCGCATGACCGCCCATATTTCCGATACTTTCGCCGCCCAGCTTGAGGAGATGCGCATCGACGTACTCGCCCAGTTGCGCGCCCAGCATGGTGGCGCCATGAGCCGGGCCGAATCGGCCGCCGAAGCCCTGGGCAGCGCCAGCGACGACCAGGCCCAGGCCAACACCGAACGCGAATTGACCTTTGCACTGGAGGAGCGCGAGTCGGCCGAGCTGATCGAGATCGACGCGGCGCTCAAGCGCATCGCCGACGGAAGCTTCGGCCTGTGTGTCGATTGCGGCGTGTCCATTCCCGCAGCGCGGCTTCACGCCAACCCGACGGCCATGCGCTGCATCGACTGCCAGACCAAGGCCGAGCACTGAAACCTGCTGCGGCTGGGTATGCTGCGGACATGAACGCTTCCGCCACCACCCTGACCACCCGCAGCCTGTTCCACTTCGCCTTCAACGTCACCGACCTGATGGAGGCGCGCCGCTTTTACGGCGGTGTGCTTGGCTGCCTTGAGGGCCGCAGCACCGAGACCTGGGTCGACTTCGACTTCTTCAGCCACCAGATCTCGCTGCACCTGGGCGAACCCTTCAAAACCACGCGCACCGGGCGCGTGGGCGACCACCTTGTGCCCATGCCGCACTTCGGTCTGGTCTTGTTGTTGCCCGAGTGGAAAGCGCTTGCGGAGCGCCTTGGGCAAGGCGGCGTCGAGTTCGTGCTGCCACCCCAGGTGCGTTTTGAAGGGCAACCGGGCGAGCAGTGGACGATGTTTTTCTGCGACCCCTTCGGCAACCCGATCGAGGTCAAGGGATTTGCTTCGCTGGATCAGGTCTACGCAAACTGACCATGTCCGTTCGGGCTGAGCCTGTCGAAGCCCTCTGCCCCGATCATCCTGAGCCTGTCAAAGGACAAGCTCAGCCCGAAGGGAGAAAGGCTCAGGCTTGCGGCGGGGCGATCTTCTGGTCAATCGCAGGCGGTCGAAGGCTGGCCATCCAGGATGGTTTCGATGGCGCGCTTTTCGGCGATGCAGCTGTAGCCCTTGGGCCACTCCTTGCGGCCGTCCACCTCGATTGCCTTGTTGCTCACCGTGCCGCTGCCCACGATGGAGCCCGCGCGCACGTTGCGCGTCTTGGCGATGTGAGCGATGAGTTGCCCGAAATGGAAAGTCATCTCGGGACCGGCTTCGCACATGCCCACCTTGCGGCCGTTCCAGGTGCTCTGCAGCGTGAGGTGCACCCGTCCGCCCTGCCAGGCGTCGCCCAGTTCGTCGGGCGTGATCGCCACCGGGCTGAACGCGGTGGCTGGCTTGCTCTGGAAAAAGCCAAAGCCCTTGGCCAGCTCGGCCGGGATCAGGTTGCGCAGCGACACGTCGTTGGCCAGCATCAAGAGGCGAATGCCGTCCAGCGCCTGCTCGGGCGTGGCGCTCATGGGCACGTCGCCGGTCACCACCGCGATTTCGGCTTCGAAGTCGATGCCGAAGTCTTCGCTGGGCACCACCACGTCGTCGGTGGGTCCGATGAAGTCGTCGCTGCCACCCTGGTACATCAGCGGGTCGGCGTAGAACGACGGCGGCACCTCGCTGCTGCGAGCCGCGCGCACCAGCTCCACATGGTTGATGTAGGCCGAGCCGTCGGCCCATTGGTAGGCCCGCGGCAGCGGCGCCATGCACATCGCCGGATCAAACGGAAACGCGTGGCGGGCCTTGCCCTGGTTGAGGGTGACGTAGAGGTCGTGCAACTGGGGACTGATGAAGTTCCAGTCGTCCAGCGCCTGCTGCAGTTTGTGCGCAATGCCGGTCGCATAATGGGCCGTGACCAGGTCGCGCGAGACCACAACGAGTTGTCCGTCGCGCGAGCCGTCCTTGTAGGTGGCGAGTTTCATGGGTGTCTCCTGAGGGTTCCGCGGGAGGCGGCACCAGTGGTTTTGCGGATAGTTACGATTAGTGAAATCGATTAACCTATTCGTAAAATCAGGATTCTAGGCGATGCCCCGGGAACGCAGGTGACTGGACACACATTGCGTTGAACCTGTTTGCCCCTCGACCGTCCCACTGTTCAGCGCCGCCCATGTCCACCGCCCAACGCAACGCCCTCACCCCCCCAGTCGCCGCCGAAGCAGACGACGAGCCGCAGCGCGCGGGCATCCAGTCGGTGGAGGTGGGTTTCGAGCTGCTCAATGCCTTGTCCGAAGCCCCGGGCGCGCTGATGTTGCGCGACCTCGCTGCCGCCGCCGGCATGAGCGCGGCCAAGGCCCACCGCTACCTCGTGAGCTTCCAGCGCATGGGTCTGGTGGTGCAGGACCCCGTGAGCACCCGCTACGACCTGGGCCCGGCCGCGCTTCGCCTGGGCCTGGCCAGCCTCTCGCGCATCGACGCGGTGAAGCTGGCCCGAGAGCGCATGGACCTGCTCATTGCAGAAACCGGTCATACGCTGGCCACGACCATGGTGCACTGGATCGAAGCGCCGCAAACCGTGCCGGTCACGCTGCGCCTGGGCGACGTGATGCCGCTGCTCACCTCGGCCACCGGCCGGTGTTTTGCCGCCTTCATGGGCAGCGAGGGGCGCGACGCCCAGCGCATCGGCCCCATGGTCCGCGACGAACTGACACGCCTGAAAAAATTGCCACGCAGCGGATCACCGCTGACGGATGTGCCGCACAACCTGCCGGAGGTGCAGGCGCTGCTGGACGAGACCCGCCGCCACGGTCTGGCCCGCGTGGTGCACAGCTTGCTGCCCGGCGTGGGCGGCTTTTGCGCACCGGTTTTCGACGCGCAGGGCCGCCTGGCGCTGGGCCTGGTGGTGTTGGGCTCGGTGGCCACACTCGACACCGAATGGACGGGTGCACCCGCCCGCGCCGTTCTCCAGAGCGCACGCCAGCTCAGCGCCGATCTCGGCCACCGCCCGGGCGCGCACAGTCCATGACCTCCATGCGCACACCCGCCCCCGCACCGCGCTGGCCCACGCTGCTGGCGCTGATCGCCGGCGTTCTGGGGGTGCACCTCGCGCTGCTGGTGGGCGAGCTGCCCGGCTTGCCCAAGACAATGCAAGGCATGGCCCCCGCCGTGTTGAGGGCCCCTTTGCAGCCGGTTCCTGGGGAGGCACGGCCGGCTGAGGGCGCTGCGCAGCCCATGGCCATGGCGCGCGTGAGCACCGTGCGCTGGATCGTGCCCCCCGCGCCGGCACCCGCGCGGACCACAGCCACCACCGCGCGGCCAACACCCCCAGCCCGGCCACCGGCCCCACTGCCGGTGCCGGCACCGGTGCAAGTGCAGGCGGTGGAACAGACTGCACCGCCCACCGAGCCCTTGGCACAGGCCATGACGGAGCCGCCGGTGGTGGCAGAGGCCGCGCTCACCGAGCCGATGCCGGCGGAGCGCCTGGCCCTGGCCGACGCCAAGGCGCCCGAGCCCAGCCCCCCGCAAGCCAATGCCAACGCCAACGCCAACGATGAGGAAGCCGCGACAGACGCACCCGACCACGAGCTGATGGCCGCCGCTGCCGTCAAGAAGCGCACACCGGCCAGCGCGCGTTCCCTGCCCCCGGCGCAACCGCCAACCAGCACCCGGCTCGACTACGCCGTGACAGGCCGCATCAAGGGCATCGCGTACAACGCCGAAGGCCAGCTCGACTGGACGCTGGCCGACGGCCGCTACAGCGCCCGCATGGAAATGAAGGTGTTCCTGCTGGGCAGCCGCGTGCAGACCAGCACCGGCCGCGTGGGCCCCGCCGGCCTGAGCCCGGAGCGCTTCGCCGACAAGAGCCGCAGCGAAAAAGCCGCCCATTTCGACACCGAACAGAACCGCATCCGCTTCAGCAACAACGCCCCCGAGGCCGTGTTGCTGCCCGGCGCGCAGGACCGTCTGAGTCTGTTCCTGCAGATCGCCGGCCTCCTGCAGGCGCGTCCCCAAGCCTACGCCAGCGGACAAACCATCGAGATGCAAGTGGCCGGCACGGGGGACGCGGACATCTGGCGCTTCAAGGTGGGCGACGAAACCACGCTGGCGCTGCCCGCCGGTGAGATGCGCGTGCGACAGCTGGTGCGCCTGCCACGCAAGGAATTCGACAGCACCGTGGAAATGTGGCTGGCACCCGGACTGCAACACCTGCCGGTGCGCCTGCGCGTGACCCAGGCCAGCGGCGATGTGGCCGACCAGCAGCTCAGCCGGATGCCGTAGGCGTTTGGACCTCATTTGTGCCGGAAAACACACGCATCTTGAAATCAGGTGGAACGTTGCCAAGTAAAGAGCACTCAGAACTTCAAGACCGCCCAGGTTTGCCGATATAAGAGATACCGGAAGCCGGTTTTCCCAACACAAGGAATTTCAGTCATGAACATGCTCTACGACTCGGATGCCTTCGCTGTGGTCCACATCCTGGCCAACGCACCTGCCGAGGGTGAAGACACTTCCGCACAGGGCCCGCAGATTCCCCGCCACGGCTTCGAGATCGTGGACAAGCGCTCGGGCAAAGAGGTCTACCTCGACGGCTCCTGGGCCGAGATGTTCCAGATCCAGATCACCGCCTGGCAGCAAA
>LNFM01011818.1_pt1 | contig 11725 bp, 13 predicted proteins | sample 596031 | NCBI WGS metagenome assembly LNFM01 (sample SAMN04254537, study PRJNA301005) | activated carbon metagenome | isolation source: dual media filters at the Ann Arbor, Michigan drinking water treatment plant | place: USA: Ann Arbor | reverse complement strand
CGCGTGCCGCAGCTTGGCGTGCGCCTCGCGCAGCGCGTTGCGGTCCTGCGCGAAGACGGCGCCGGTGAGCGCGTACGGCGAGGTGCGATCCACGAGCTCGAGCGTCTCGCTCCACTTGTCGTCGTCGTAGACGTACGCCGTCACCACGGGGCCGAAGATCTCCTCGCACATCAGGCGGTAGTTCGGGTCCTTCGTCTCGATGAGCGTCGGCTCGACGAAGTAGCCCACCTTGCCGTCGGTGCCGCCGCCGGCGACCACCGTCGCGTTCTTCTTCGCGTCGGCGAGGTACTCGCTGATGCGGTCGAACGCGCGCTTGTCGATCACCGCGCCCATGAAGTTCCGGAAGTCGTTCACGTCGCCCATGCGGATGTCCTTGATCATCGCGGCCATGCGGTCGCGGACCTCGGGCCAGATCGACTTGGGCACGTAGATGCGCGAGCAGGCCGAGCACTTCTGGCCCTGGTACTCGAAGGCGCCGCGCACCACGCCCACCGCGAAGGCTTCGACGTCGGCCGAGGGATGCGCGATCATGAAGTCCTTGCCGCCCGTCTCGCCCACGATGCGCGGATACGACCGGTAGCTCCCCATGTTCTTGCCGATGGTGCCCCACATGCTGTTGAACACGCCGGTGGAGCCGGTGAAGTGCACGCCGGCGAGGTCGGGGTGCGTGAGCGCGACCTCGGAGATCATCGCCGGGTCGCCGGGGAGGAAGTTGATCACGCCGGGCGGCAGTCCCGCCTCCTGCAGCACGCGCATGGTGTACCAGCCGGAGAGGATCGCCGTCGTCGCGGGCTTCCAGAGCACCACGTTGCCCATCATCGCCGGCGAGCCGGCCAGGTTGCCGCCGATCGCCGTGAAGTTGAACGGCGACACCGCGTAGACGAATCCTTCGAGCGCGCGGTACTCGAGCTGGTTCCACATCCCCGGCACGGAGACCGGCTGCTCGGAGTAGATGTCCTTCGCGAAGGCCGCATTGAAGCGCCAGAAGTCCACCATCTCGCAGGCGGCGTCGATCTCCGACTGGAAGACCGTCTTCGACTGGCCGAGCATCGTCGACGCGTTGATCGTGTCGCGCCAGGGGCCGGCGAGCAGGTCGGCCGCCTTGAGGAAGACGGCCGCGCGCTCCTCCCAGCTCCACTCCGACCACTCCTTCCAGGCCGCACGTGATGCGGTGATCGCGTTGCGCACGTCGTCGGCGGTCGCCTTGTGATAGGTGGCCGTCACATGCCCATGCTTGTGCGGCGAGGTCGCCTTCGCCGTCTCGCCCGTACGGATCTCCTTGCCGCCCACCACCACCGGGATGTCGGGGCATTCCGACTCCATCGCCTTCAGGCGCGCTTGCAGCGCCGTGCGCTCGGGGGAACCGGGGGCGTAGCTCTTGATCGGCTCGTTGGCGTGCGGCGGGAGCTCACGGATGCCGTTGGGCGAGAAGGCGGGCATGGTCGTCGGGGCGGGAGGGATGGTCCGGTCGAGAGTGGAAATCTAATCCCGCGCGGGGCGATACTTCAGCGGTGAGACCTCCCCTGATGCTGCTCCTCCTCGCCGTCTCGGCCGCGGCGTCCGGCTGCGTCCCGCAGCCCGTCAGGTGGGACGAGACGGTCACGCGCACCGACGGCGCGCTCGCGGACTCGCTGCGCCTCACGCTCGACGCGGCCGGGACCGTGGCGCTCGTGCCCGCCTGGACGCCGCCCGCGTGGCCCGCTGAGCCGGCCGCCTGCGTCGCGTCGCGTCGTGCGGTCCTCACCCCGAGCGGCGAGGCCTACGCGAGCTGGTTCGCCATCCGCGCCGACTCGAGCGTGCTGCTGCGCGTCGCGCGCTCCGACGACGGCGGCACCACCTGGAACGCCGCCGTCACCGCCGACACGACGGACGTCGGCACCACCGGCTGCTCGCGTCCCGCGCCATTCCTCGCGGCCGACTCGCTCAACGGCTACATCCACCTCGCGTATCATCTCGTGGCGCGCGAGGGGGCGGGGCTCTTCTTCACCCACTCGATGGAGCGCGGCGCGCTCTTCCATGAACCGGTCCCGATCGTCTACGGCGACCGTCCGTCGTCGGCGGCCGTGGCCTCGCGGGGCGATACGGTCATCGTGGTGTACGAGGACCCCAACAGTCGGTTGCCACGACTGGGGCTCGCGGTCTCGCGCACGCAGGGGCACATCTTCGAGGCGCGCATGCCGGCCTCGGACGAGAACGGGGAGGCGCGCCTCCCGCGCGTCGCCGTGCTCGGCGGGCGGATCGCCGTGGTGTGGACCGCGTCACAGCGTGGTGGTGGCTGGCCGAGTACCGTCGTGCGGCAGGGAACCCTGACCTGGTGAGGCCTCGCTGATGCGCGTGCTGCTGGCGGACGACGACGAGCTGATGCGCGAACTCATCGGGGCGGTGCTCGAGGTGCACGGGCACGACGTCGAGACGTTCGGCGATGGCGACGCGATCTGGCAGGCGTTCCAGCGGGAGCCGGCCGGGATGGTCGTGCTCGACTGGCAGATGCCCGGCGCCGACGGACTCGAGGTCTGCCGCCGCGTGCGCGCGCACGCCGACGGCGCGTACACCTACCTGCTCGTGATCACCGCGCGCGCGGGCATGAGCTCCCTCGAGAAGGTCCTCGATGCCGGCGCCGACGACTACCTCTCCAAGCCGGTGACGCCGGAGGACGTCGCGGCGCGCCTGCGCATCGCGGCGCGCCGCATGGAGACGGGCGCCGCGCGCCGCCGCGCGGAGGAGGAACTGCGCAAGGCGCGCTACCTGGCCGGCGTCGGCGAGCTGTCGCTCGCGCTCCAGCACGAGATCAACAACCCGCTCGCGGCGCTGCTCACGCACAGCGCGCTGCTCTCGGGCGGGATCCTGCCGCCCGAGGAGAGCACGGAGACGCTCAAGGTGATCGACGCGCAGGCGCGCCGCATCGCCGACGTGGTGCGCCGCCTCAATGCGCTGTCCGATCCCAAGTCGGTCGAGTACGCGCGCGGCCAGAAGATGGTGGACCTCGGCGCGCCGCCGACCGCGCACGCGACAGCGGCGAAAGGCACGCCGACGGGGGGCGCGTGAGCCGGATCCTCGGGGTGCATGCGGCCGACGATGGCGGACTGCCGATGGCGGTGCAGCGCGCCGCGGCGGCAGGCGCACGCGCGCTGCAGGTCTTCACCGCGCCGCCGACCTACTACAACGAGAAGGTGACGCTCAAGCCGGACAAGGCGGCGAAGGTGCACGCGGCGCTCGCGGCGGCGGGCATCGAGCGCCGGCACGTGCTCGTGCATGCGGCGTACGTGCTCAACACCGCCTCGCCCGAGGAGCCGAAGGCGCTGCGGGCGCGGGCGGGGCTCGCGAAGGAGTTCGAGCGCTCGAGCGTGCTGCAGTCCTGGGGATGCTGCTTCCATCCCGGCTCGGCGGGCGACAGCGACCCGAGTGACGCGGCGGTGCGCGTGGGGCAGGCGATCCGCCATGCGATCGAGAGCGTGCCCGAGGGGAGCGGGACGCGCGTGCTGATCGAGAACACCGCGGGGGCGGGGCGGACGATGGGGCGCACGGCCGAGGAGATCGCGCTCATGCTCGCGCAGGTGCCGAGCGAGTGGCGGCATCGGACCGGGTACGGCCTCGACACCTGTCATCTCTTCGCGGCGGGGCACGACATCCATTCGTCGGCCGAGGCACAGCGGCGCACGCTCGAGGCGTTCGTGCGCGTGGTCGGCGAGAAGCCCGCCTTCTTCCACCTCAACGACAGCCAGCATCCGTTCGCGAGCAACAAGGACCGGCATGCGCTGCTCGGCGAGGGCGCGATCGGCGCGGAGCCGTTCCGCTGGCTCGTGAACGACCCGATCTCCGAGGGGATCCCCCTCATCCTGGAGACGCCGTCGGAGCGCGCGACGGTGGTGGAGGACGACGTGACGGCCGACCCGGCCGACGCGCGGATGATCGCGTTGCTCGAGGGATTCCTGGCGGGGTGAGTGGCGGTCCCCGAGGGAGAATCGACGAATTCGCGACGGCGGAGGCCGGCTCGTCAGAGGGGGATTCGTCGATTCTCAGAGGGGAAACGGAGTCGCCCAGAGGGAGGATCGGCCGGAATCCCGGCGCCGCGGGCGCCTCCCCAGAGGGAGATCGGCCGATTCCCAGAGGGAGCGGGCTATTGCGCCAGAGGGGAACCGCCTTACTTTCGAAGGCAGATCGCGCCACGACTCGACCGGGCGTAGCACCGCGCGATCATCACATCCTCTCGAGGAGATTGTTCGAATGGCTGCGAAGAAGAAGACCGCCAAGAAGGCCGCCAAGAAGGCGACCAAGAAGGCCGCTCCGAAGAAGAAGGCCGCGAAGCGCAAGCCGAACGCCGCTTTCATGAAGCCGGTGACCCCGAACGAGAAGCTCGCCGCCGTCGTCGGCGCCGCGCCGCTCCCGCGCACCGAGCTCACCAAGAAGCTCTGGGTCTACATCAAGAAGAACGGCCTCCAGGACAAGAAGAACCGCCGCATGATCAACGCCGACGCCGCGCTCAAGGTCGTCTTCGGCGGGAAGGCGCAGGTCTCGATGTTCGACATGACCAAGCTCGTCTCGAAGAACCTCAAGTAAGGTTCGGCTCGACGGGCAGGTACGGGGGGGCGCGCCGCGAGGCGCGCCCCTCTCGTCTTTGGGGGGTATCCACGGCAGATTCCCCGGTGGCGCCGTCCAACGCACGCCGCGCGCAGGCGCAGGCGCACGAGTGCTCGTTCTCCCCTCGACCCGTTCCCCGTGGCCGCGAAGAAGTCGAAGAAGTCCGACAAGCCCGCCAACGCCGTCGCCGCTGCCCGCGGCCGCAAGGGAAGCGCGACTCCCGGCAAGGCGTGGGAGGCCTTCAAGTCGATCGCCGGCACCATCGCGATCTTCCTCATCCTGCGCACCTTCCTGGTCGAGGCCTACCGCATCCCGTCGGGCTCGATGATCCCGACGATGCTCGTCGGCGACTGGCTCTTCGTGAACAAGCTGCGCTTCGGTCCCAACATCCCGTTCACGAAGGTGAACCTCCCCGGCTACGCCGAGCCGCGCCGCGGCGACATCGTCGTCTTCGTCTCGCCGTACCAGTCATTCAATCCCGACGACCCCACGCCCACCGTGGTGAAGCGCCTCATCGGCATGCCGGGTGACACCATCCACTCGCGTGCCGGCGTGGTGCACATCAACGGCGAGGCGCAGCGGCAGGGCTACGCCGCGTCGCGCCCCGGCGCGATGGCGGGAGACCTCGCCGATCCGATCCTGCGCTGGCAGCAGACCGTCGAGATGAAGGACTCGCGCTTCGGCCCGCCGCCGGGGACGCCGACGGTGGATGACTGGGGGCCGTTCGCGATCCCCGAGGGCCACTACTGGATGATGGGCGACAACCGCTACGACTCGGTCGACAGCCGCTTCTACGGCTTCGTGCCGCGCCAGAACATCCGCGGGCGGCCATTGTTCGTGTACTACTCGTACAACGCGGACGACTCCGACCGCCCACTCCCGGCGCTCACGGACATCCGCTGGTCCCGCCTCGGCACGGTGATCCGATGACCCTGCGTCCCACGCTCCTCCTCGTCCTCGTCGCGGCCCTCGCCGCCACCGGCTGCCGCGCAGTGCGCGAGCGGCGCGTGGATCGCGTCGCCACGGCGGTCGCCGCGGGCGACACCGCCGTCTACCTCACGCCCTTCGGCGCACCCACGCGGCCCTTCTCGCCCGCGGTGCGCGTGGGCAACCTCATCTTCCTCTCGGGACAGATCGGCACCTCGGGCGCCGACGCGAGCGGCAGCACGCTCGTCCCCGGCGGCATCGAGGCCGAGACGCGGCAGACGCTCGAGAACATCCGCACCACGCTCGCGGCGGTCGGCAGCTCGATGGACCAGGTCATCAAGTGCACGGTGATGATGGCCGACATGAAGGAGTGGGACCGGATGAACACGGTCTACCGCACCTTCTTCAAGCCGGGACGCCTGCCCGCACGCAGCGCGCTCGGGGCGAACGGTCTCGCGCTGAATGCGCGCGTCGAGATCGAATGCATCGCGATCGCCTGATCCATCTCACTCGCCTGCGCTGAGCCGACCGTGCCGCTCCTCCGTCCCACGATGGTGCTCTCGCCGATGGAGATCGAGGAGCCGGGGATCATCCGGAAGCTCTCGCTCAACGTCGTCGTGATGGCGCTCATCACCGGGGCGAGCCTGCGGCTCTATCGCGCCGCGATCCTGCAGTTCGGGTGGAGCAACAGCTGGCTCTGGATCGCCGGCACCTTCCTCGGCGGCGTCGCGATCCTCTTCCTGCTCACCACGCTGCACATCGGCAACTACCCCGTGCGGCATTGGTTCTGGCGCGCGCCGCTCTTCGCCGTGCTCGAGGCCGCCGTGGAGATCGGCGTGAGCTTCGCGCTCACCGTCTGGGGACTCGAACGCATCGGCAGCCTCACGGCGACGCTCGAGGACTGGCAGGGCTCCGCCCTCAAGCTCGCCATCGTCCGTGTCATCGGCATCACCGTCTTCACGCTCCTGCTGGCGCTGGTCTCCACGGTGGTGCGCCTCGCCATCCTGCCCAAGAAGCACAAGCATCCCATCCAACCCGCCGAACCATGACCTCCTCCCCGCGCCTCCCGTTCCGCGCGGCCGCGCGCGTCGCGGCCGCCGCCGCGCTCGCCGCCGCGCTCGCCGCGCTCTGCACCCTCCCCGCCGCGCTCGAGGCGCAGGCCGTCGCCCAGGCCGCCGCGCCGCGCCGTCCCTTCGGCACGCTGCGCGAGCAGGCCGACATCCAGCAGCGCTGGCTCGAGAAGCGCCTCAAGACCGTGCTCCCCGCGCTCATGCGCAAGCACGGCGTCGACGCCTGGGTGATCCCCATGCGCGAGTACAACGAGGATCCCGTCTTCTCGTCGCTCGTCTCGCCGACGACCTTCGCCGCGCGGCGCCGCACCATCTACGTCTTCTTCGACAAGTGCGCCGCCGAGGGCCGCATGGACCCGGGCGATGGCTCGTGCGTGGAGCGCATCGCGCTGGGCGGCACGTCGCAGGGCGGGCTCTACGAGGCGCGCCGCACGACCATCGCCGTCGCGGGCGACGTGGGCGGACGGCAGGCCGAGCTCTGGGGCGACCAGCAATGGTCGGTGCTCAAGCAGGTGCTCGAGGAGCGCAACCCGAAGGTCATCGCCATCAACGTCTCGCGCACCTTCGCCTTCACCGACGGTCTCACCGCCGGCGAGCGCGACGGCATGACCGAGATGCTCGGGCCCGCGCTCGCCTCGCGCTTCCGTCCCGCCGAGGCGCTCGCGCTCGAGATGATCGCCGCGCGCCTCCCGGAGGAGGTGGAGTTCTACGGCCGCCTGCAGGCGCTCGTGTGGGAACTGACGCAACGGATGTTCTCCGCCGAAGCGGTGAAGCCCGGCGTGACGCGGACGAGCGACCTCGTCTGGTGGTGGCGGCAGCAGGTGAATGACCTCGGCCTCGGCACCTGGTTCCAGCCGAGCGTGAGCGTGCAGCGCAAGGGCGTCACCGCCGACCAGCTCGGCGCGGACCCGGTGATCCAGCGCGGCGACGTGCTCTGGTGCGACGTCGGCATCACCGCACTCGGCCTCAACACCGACACGCAGCACAACGGCTACGTGCTGCTGCCGGGCGAGACCGATGCGCCGGCCGGCCTCACGGCGGCGCTCCGGAACTCCAACCGGATGCAGGACTTCAACGTCGAGGAGCTGCGGCCCGGGCGCACGGGCAACGAGGTGCTCGCGGCCGCACTCGCGCGCATGCGTGCCGCGAAGATCGACGGCACCATCTACTCGCATCCGATCGGCAAGCATGGGCACGGGGCCGGCCCGATCATCGGGCTCTGGGACTATCAGGACGGCGTGCCGGGCCGCGGCGACGCGAAGGTGATCCCGAACATGTGGTACTCGATCGAACTCCAGTCCACGACGCCGGTGGCGGAGTGGGGCGGGCAGCCGGTGCGGTTCGCGCAGGAGGAGGACGTGGTGATCGGGCCTGACGGGAAGGTGACCTGGGCGATCCGTCGCCAGGACCGCTTGTTCCTCGTGCGCTGAACCGGATAGATTCATTCCCGTATGCGCAAAGGCAAGAAGGAACTGCTCGTCGTCGGCGACCGCGTGCTCATCAAGCTCGAGGACGGTGAGGAGCGCACGAAGGTGGGGCTCTATCTCCCTGCGACCGCGATCGAGAACCAGGCGGTGCAGGGCGGGACGATCGTCGCGACCGGCCCCGGGCAGCCGTTGCCGGAGGTGAGCGACCATCTCGACGAACCCTGGCGCATCGGCTCCGCCACCGGCACCAAGCATGTCCCCATGCAGGCGCAGGTGGGGGACTATGCGATCTTCTTCCGGAAGGCGGCGGTGGAGATCACGTTCGAGAACGAGAGGTATCTCGTGGTGCCGCAGGCGGCAATACTGGCGCTGTCGCGCGAGTAGTCAGTGGGCGGTGGGCAGCGGGCAGTCACTGCCCACTGCGAACTGAGCGCTGCCCACTCGCCACCGATCCATCCTCACACAGGAACCAGTTCCCGATGATGTATGACGAAAGGTTCGTTGCCCCCATGCGCGCCGAGCTCACCCAGCTCGGCATCGACGAGCTCCGCTCCGCTGCGGCGGTGGACGAGGCGCTCAAGGATGCGCCCGGCACGCGGCTCGTGATCGTGAACTCGGTCTGCGGCTGTGCCGCGCGCAACATGCGCCCGGCCGTCGCCGCGGCGCTGCAGCATGCGGTGAAGCCCGATCATCTCTTCACGGTCTTCGCGGGCAACGACGCCGACGCCACGCGCCAGGCGCGCGGCTACTTCACCGGCTACGCGCCGAGCTCGCCGAGCATCGGCCTGCTGCGCGACGGCAAGCTCGTGCACATGGTGGAGCGCTGGCAGATCGAGGGGCGCAGCGTGGAGTCGATCGCCGCGGACCTCACGAAGGCGTTCGACGCGCACTGCACCCCCGCCGCGATCTAACGCGGCGGCACGACCGCGGGGAGGAGCTTCAACTCGCCCTTGAACGACCGCACCGTGACCTGCGCGGTGCCGGTGTTGGATGAGGGACCGCTCAGCTCGATGGTCCGCGGCGGTGCGCGCTTCGCGCCGGGCACGGGAGCAGGCGGCTTCCCCGGCACGCCGGTCACGCGCGCCGCGTCCACCGTGAGCAGCGTGCGTCCGCGAGACGCCAGGCGCAGCTCGACCGAACCGCTGTGCGACTCGATCACCACGTCGGCGTCGGGCTCCAGCGCCGCGTCGAGCGTGACATCACCCGAGATCGTCTCGATCCGCACGCGTCCCATGGGCCCACGCGATGCCTGGATGCGCCCGCTCACGCTGCCAAGCGTCGCGTCGCCGGCCTGACCCATCCAGAGCAGCGAGCCGCTCGCGGTCTTGGCGCGCAACGTCCCCGGCGAGCCGATGATCTCGAGCCCGCCGTCCATCGCCTCGGCGGTGAGCTCGCGTGGGTCTCCGCTGACGCGCACCTGGCCGCTCACGCAGCCCACGTCCACGCCGCCAGTGAGCCCCTCGACGGTGATGTCGGTCGCGGCCCCGCGCACCCAGACGACCGCGGCGGCCGGCACGTGGACGGTGATCTCGCCGCCGGCACCCTCGCCCTGCCCCTCGATGCCCATCTTCACGGCGCGTCGGCTGCCGCCGCCGAAGAACTGCGCGCCGCGCGTCATGCTGCCGCTCACCGCCACGCTGTCGCGGTCCCAGCCGATCACGCGGATGCGGCCGTTGGGGTTGAAGACCTTCACCTGCGCGTCGCGGTCGAGCGGCCAGCCGCGCGAGACGGGGACGGTCGCCTGTTGGGCGCGCGCGATGAGCGGCGCGCCACCGATCCCCGCCAGCGCGGCGAACATCGCGGCGACGAGAGGCACCGTCCGTCGGAGCTGCAGGGCATCGCGGTTCATGATCCGAGCTCCGCGGCCACGTCGTTGGCGCGACGCAGGAAGTCGAGCTTCTGCCGGTACGCCGCCGCGACGAAGGCCTGCACGGCTGGATTGGAGGGATCGGTCGCGAGCGCCTCGCGCGCCTCGGCGATCGCCCCGTCGATGGTGCGCAGGGTGCGCTCGAGCACGGCCAGCGTGCGCGCGTCGAGTCCGGCGCTGCGCCGGTCGAGCGAGGCCGAGAGTTCGGCGGCCGAACGCTCGTAGCTGGCGAAGAGGGCGAGCGCGGCGGCCGGGTCCGCAGTGGGCGCGGAGGTGGGAGCTGCCGCCGGCCCCTCGACCACCTGCGCGGTGTCGCGTGGCGTGGTGGCGTACCAGGTCGCCGTCGCGGTGAGGGCGACGAGCAGCACGGCCGCGGCCGCGAGTCGTCGTGGCGCCGTGTACCACGGCAGGGTGCGATCTCCGAGGCGCGTCCCATCGCCGGCGCCCCCGCCACCCCCACGCAGCGGCTGCACGCGCCCCTGCTCGATCCGCGCGCGGATCGAGGGCCAGAGGTCGCGCTCGGGCTCCACCTCGCTGGGGAGCCGCTCCAGGGCCGCGCGCAGGCGCGCGGACGCGGCGGCGTCGAGTTCGTCGGGCTGGGTCATCGGTCGAGCACCTCCATCAAGCGTTTCCGCGCGCGGAAGAGCTGGGCGCGGATCGTCGCCGCAGCCACTCCGGACAGGGCCGCGATCTCCTCGTGCGAGTACCCCTCGAGCTCGTGCAGCACGAAGGCGGTGCGCGCGCCGGGCGAGAGCCGCGCGATCGCCCGCTCGAGGTCCATCCGTCCCTCGCGTCCGAGCCCTTCGCCTTCCACGTCGAGTGCCGGCTCGGGCAGATCTCCGGGCAGCTCCTCGTGCGCACCGCGCCGCTGCGCCGACCGAGCGCTCACGAGGAAGACGTTCACCGTGAGGCGGTGCAGCCACGTACCGAACGCGCTCTCGCCGCGGAAACTGCCGAGCTTCTCCCACGCCCGGACGAACGCGTCCTGCACCAGCTCCTCGGCGCGCCCTCGGTCGGCGGTGAGGCGCAGGGCAAGCGCGTTGATGCGCCCGACATGCCGTTTGTAGAGCCGACCGAACGCGTCCGCGTCGCCGCGCTGGGCGGCGCGGACGTCGTCGAGCGCCTCGTCGGCGCGCGATTCCGGGGCAGGGACAGGAGGCACGGACACCCCTCTGATGCCGCCCGCCCCGGTCGCGTTTACAGGGGGATCAGGACTGCCGGATCCAGCGCGCCAGTTCGCGCAGACTGGGACGCTTGCCGTACATGAGCAGTCCCACGCGGTAGATCCTCGCCGAGACCCAGATCACGGCGACGCAGCCCACGAGGAGCCCCAGCAGCGACCCGACGATCTCGATCGCCGGGACCGGCGCGGCGGTCATCCGCAACGGCATGATGATCGGCGCCGAGAACGGGAGCCAGCTCATCACCTGCGCCAGCTGGCCGGTGGGGTTCATCATCACCGGCTGCACGAAGATGATGGACAGCACGAGCAGCATCATCACCGGCTGCGCGGCCTGGTTGGCCTCCTCCTGGCTGCCGACCATCGCGCCCACGGCCGCGAAGAGCGAGGCGTAGAAGGTGTAGCCGAGCAGGAAGAAGAGCAGCAGGGCCACGAGCATCAGCGGCTCGATCGACGGGAAGGCGAAGGTGGTGGGGACGTTCTCGACGCCCATCGCGCCGAGGATCCTCGCGCGCTGGCCGTAGAGGAGGAACCCGCTCGCGATCCAGACCGCGTACTGCGTGAGCCCCACCGCGCCCACGCCGATCACCTTGCCGGCGAGCAGGATGTCGGGCTTCACGCTCGAGACGATCACCTCGGCCACGCGCGTCGTCTTCTCCTCCAGCACGCCGCGCAG
>LNFM01011817.1_pt1 | contig 11725 bp, 10 predicted proteins | sample 596031 | NCBI WGS metagenome assembly LNFM01 (sample SAMN04254537, study PRJNA301005) | activated carbon metagenome | isolation source: dual media filters at the Ann Arbor, Michigan drinking water treatment plant | place: USA: Ann Arbor | reverse complement strand
ACTTTTTAGTTCTGCTTTTTTTGCTATTCATCGTAACCGCATGTTCAAAATCTAACGTCGCGCCGCCAACATCTCCTGATCCGCTTAAGGCAATCGCTCGGAGTCTTCTGATCGTTCGTAGTGCTACGCCGGAAAATCCCACGGTATTGCGGGTGCTTTTTTATGGTCAATCTATAAGTTCGCCACAGTGGACCGATCAGGCAATAAACAATCTTCGATCTTCCTACCCCAACGTAACCTTCGACAGTCGTAATCTTGCGCTCGGTGGCTTCGATTCCGGTAAGTTGGAGCGCACGACCGAGCGAGACATTGCGGAATTCTACCCCGACCTTATCGTATTCCATGTATACGGCGATCACACGGCTTACGAACGAATCATCCGTCTGTTCCGTTCAAAAACATCAGCCGACATTATTGTCCAGACAGATCACGTAACCGCAACGCCGGAGCCTGTGTGCGAAGAGGGTTTACAATTGCGATGGTCACCCCCACCGGGTTGTACTGGGCATATTTGGTTTAAACAGCGCAACTGGGAAGATTTCATGTCGGGGATTTGGTTGCCAACTATGGCAACCAAATATGGTCTTGCTGTCGAACCCCGGCGCGAGCGTTGGAATGCTTATCTTCAAACGCGCGTGATGAAACCCGCGGATCTGCTAGCGGATAAGCCCCACCCAAATGAGCAAGGCTGGACCCTTATGGCCGATTTATTCACCAGTTGGTTTAAAGCACTGGTTGCTGATTTTGATGATAGCGCGCCACCGGAGGTCAGTGTGAAGTCTTTTGCTGCTCCCATTCGAGGCTCCACTACTAACTATCAATTTAAAGGAAATCGCATCGAACTAATTGCGACTGGGCCACTGAATGGTAAGGTGACGGTCACTGTCGACGGAAAACGGCCGCAGAATCTTGATGGCTGTTGGCTAGACAGTCGCGTCTCTCGCCTTGCTAACGTTCCAGACTGGCCAGCTCTGTCGCAAGTTAAAGTAGACCCGAGTTATCATAAAGCTGACACGTGGACTTTGCGCGTAACTAATTTAAATGACAATCAAACCGCTTTCAATTTTACGCTTATTAGAGCTTCCGCTGGTTACGACGGAAGCGGGCAAGCGGATGAACCTTTCTCCTCGAATTCTGGAGTCGTGAAAATCGAACCCATTGATTGGACGATAGCGTACGCCGCATCGGTATCGGGAAAGAGACTGCCGGAGGGTTACAAAATGAGCTGGTCGAGAAGCTTTATTTGTAATGATCAGGACGAGGTGGTGCTGACCAAGGGGAGCCGTGAGTACAGGTACCTTATTGCGGCCGGGCTACCAAATGTTCGCCATAATGTAAAAATTAGCATTGAAAAGGACGCGTCGACAATCAAGGAGGTTCGGACCTACATGCCGCAGCTTCTTAATTAAAAATCCAGTTTTGGCTGTTTAGAGCGAAATGTTGCTGTTAGGAGATCGAATTTGAGCCGTGAACAAATTATTATCCGTCTGATCGAGTTGATGAAAGATGCTTTCGACGAAGAAGACATCGCTTATTCAGATGGGCTAACCGCCGACGATATCGAGGAATGGGACAGCCTCAGCAACGTAAGGTTTATAATTTCGGTGGAACGAGAGTTTGACGTTCGCTTCACCGTCGGAGAAATTGAGGGTTTTGCCAATGTAGGCGAACTCGTTGATAAAATTGTTGAAAAGCAAATATGAGGCTATGAGCCTCATGAGGAAACACGCTCATGCATTTGCCATGGCTGAGGCCACCGCCCGCCGATTTCCGCGCGCAAGTTCGTACGTTGCGGGCCGAGCCGCCTAGCCAGGCGATGCTACAACATCTAGCTTCGTTTGCTTTGGATCTTAATCAACTCACACAGCTAGGTAAAATCGTCACGAAGAATATTGAAAAGATAGAAAGCTCGAGCGACTTTTCGAGGGTGCGCCTCGGTTTAATCGGCTCTCACACAGTTGACTATATTGCAGATGCGTTAGTGGCGACCGGCTTACGCCACGGGGTGTTACTGTCGCTAGAGACGGTACCTTACGGTCAAGTCGCACAATCGGTATTGGACGAGAGCTCCGGTATCGGGGCAGGGACGGTCGACTTTGTTTTCTTAACACTGGACACCCATTTTTTGGGTCTGGACCGCTCAGTTTTGGGCGATAATAACGCGGAATCAGTTGTCAATTCAGCTATTGAGCGCGTAGAATTACTTGCAAAGGGTGTACGCGAACGGGTCGGTGCGAGTGCGATTTTGCACACTTTGGTACCATCAGCCGAATCCCTATTCGGCAGTTTCGATATTCGGGTCAAAGGCAGCGTTCGCTCATTAATTGACGCATTTAACAGGCGCCTTCCCTCTGTGTTGCGCGAAAGCGACCTTGTTGTTGACATTGCGCATGCTGCCGCGACGGTTGGCCTAGCTCGTTGGAATGATCCGCGGTTATGGCATAGCGCTAAAATGCCCTTTTCTCCTGATGCAACACCGCTATTTGCCGAGTATTGCTGTCGTGTCATCGGTGCAGCACGCGGTAAGTCTCGTAAATGTCTGGTGCTGGATTTAGATAATACTCTTTGGGGTGGCGTGATCGGCGATGATGGCGTGGAAGGCATCGTGCTAGGCAACGGTGACGGGATGGGGGAAGCTTATGTCGCGGTTCAGCGGCTGGCCTTGGAGTTGCGCGAACGTGGTATAGTTCTCGCTGTTTGCTCTAAAAACGAAATGTCCAACGCCTTGCTTCCTTTTAAGGAGCATACTGAGATGCTTCTCCGTGAGCCGCATATCGCTTGTTTTATTGCTAACTGGAATGACAAGGCCACTAATATAAGAGATATAGCAGCAACGTTGAACATTGGCACAGAAGCGCTGGTCTTTCTAGACGACAATCCAGCTGAACGCGAGATCGTTAGACGGGAATTACCAGAGGTTGCAGTTCCTGAAGTTGGATCCGACCCGGCCGACTATCCTGCGATGATCGCCCGCGCTGGTTATTTCGAAGCGGTGGCCTTTTCTGAAGAAGACCGTCAACGCGCGGAAATGTATCAGGCAAACGTTGAGCGCCGTTCTGAAAAGGCGTCTATCACCAATCTCTCCGAATATCTTACATCGCTGGATATGGAAATGACTGTCTCGCCATTCGATCCGGTCGGGAGAGCGCGCATCGCGCAGCTAATAAATAAGTCCAATCAGTTTAATGTCACAACTCGGCGCTATAGTGAAAACGATATTGAAGCTTTTGAACAAGACAATACCAAATTTACTATGCAGGTGCGGCTAAGCGACAAGTTCGGTGACAACGGTATGATTTCTGTTGTTATTTTCGAGAAATATAGCACACATTGGATTTGTGACACTTGGCTAATGAGTTGCCGCGTCCTTGGTCGGGGCGTTGAAAAGGCAGTACTTGACTTGGTTACCGCTGCAGCTCGGGCTGAAGGCGCGACTTATATTGAGGCAACTTACGTGCCGACGAAAAAAAATGCCTTAGTACGAGATCTATTCGGCAACCTAGGTTTTGTTCAAGTCAATAAGGACTTGGACGGCACGAGCCTCTGGCGACTTGACATCGCAACGCATCGCGTGTCGGAGCTGCCGATCAGGATCAAGGCGCTTTTCAAATGACAAGTCGACAAGTCAGTTTAGATGATGATCACGCGGCGCTGCGATTGCAGCTCGCTGCTTGGCCCAAGTTATCGCAGTTGTGCAATATTGTGGTGGGGGAGTGGCCGGAACACGCTTCTTTTCTCTCAAAAAGTTTTGCTGTGCGAAGCTACGGAATATTGGAGACGAGTGAACATGTGGCAGCCGCCATTTTGCTATTGGCTCGCGATAACGAGTTGAAAATTGCAAAGGACTATCGATGGTTGTGCGATCGCATTCGCGAAGAGGAACTAGATTTCGTCCGTTCGGGTCATTATCGTTATAGCTCATTCGAACAAACTTACACGCACGTTTATAGCGATGACGACTTCATGGAGCGGTATATGCACGGGCTGCTTCTTAGCCATGTGCTGTGGTACATGCACGCCTCATCGTTACACTTTTTCCGTCAGCGCCTTGAAACTCGCGTTCAACGAGGCGGTCGAGTGTTGGAAGTTGGCTCAGGCCATGGTCAGCTTCTCCATCTTGCGCTGAGCGATTTTGGGTTGTCGGAGGCGCACGCGTGGGACTTGAGCGAGGTTTCCCTCTCACAAACGCGCCATGCTCTTAAAACATTAGGCGCAGAACGGAATAATCTTCATTTCCGCATCCAGGATATGCATAAAGTTGAGCCTGATGGGGAAACTTATGATTTAGTTATATTAAGTCATATTTTAGAACATCTCGATGACCCAATCGCAGCGTTATTAAAGATGCGCAGTGCGGTCGGCAAGCGAGGGGTGCTCTTTGTCAATGTGCCGCTTAACGCTCCAATGCCCGACCATGTAGTCCTACTCGAAAATCCGGATATGGCCATTGATCTGTTGGTAAAGGGTGGTTTTCGTATCGTCGAAATGGCGACTCACACCACACAAGCCAAGCGACTTTCGCAGTCTGTACGTCAGAAAATTGCCGTAACTTGTTCGATCATCGCTGAGCCTAATTAAGCCAATGAGCTTCAATTCAGCATTGTTCATATTTGGCTTTTTGCCATCGGCCGTCTTGGGTTATTACTTAATCGCATTAACGCGACTGCATCTATTGCGCTTGCCATTTTTAATTTGCGCAACGTTGTTGTTTTATGCGATCGGCTCAGCTAATTTTGTGCCACTCCTACTCGGCTCGGTTGCATTCAATTATGTATGTGGCTGGATTATGCAACGTTCGCCGCAGCCATGGAAACAGTTTATATTAACGCTGGGCGTTTGTGCCAATTTGGCTGCGCTACTTTGGTTTAAATATGCTAATTTTTTAATAGACAGTCTGGCTGTCTCTTTCGGTTTGGACGTCGCGCTGGGTCGAATAGCTCTACCCTTGGCAATTTCTTTCTATACATTCCAACAAATTGCGTATCTCGTAGATTTGTCTCGGGGCCGGATAGAAGCGCCACGAATTATCGACTATTTCTCCTTCATTTTGTTCTTCCCGCAACTTCTCGCTGGACCAATCAGTCTTTCACGTGAGATTATTCCGCAACTACAGCACCGCCCAGTTGTTCAACACGTTTTAGGTAATGTCCTTATTGGTTCGGTCATTTTTGGAATTGGCCTCTTCAAAAAGACCGTGATTGCCGACAGCTTCGCATTGTGGACTGGCCCGATGTTTGATGCCGCAGCGACGGGACAAACACCGAGCTTTCTTGCGGCTTGGGGTGGTGTGCTCGCATATACCAATCAGATCTATTTTGATTTCTCTGGTTATTCGGACATGGCTATTGGTATAGCGCGAATGTTCGGCATCTTGCTTCCTTTGAACTTCCATTCACCACTGCGCGCGCATAGTATTACGGAGCTTTGGCGACGTTGGCACATTACTCTCGGCCGTTTTGTGCAAAGCTACATTTACCAACCGCTCGCTGTTCCCCTAACGAGGTTGGCTGCCAACATAGGTCTCGGCAAGGGCGGGTCACTCGTGATTGCGACCCTTTTCCCTACATTCCTTGCGATGATAATTATTGGGGCCTGGCATGGCGCGAGCTGGACATTCGTCCTGTTTGGCGCGATGCACGGCACTTTCATCGTCATCAATGAAACGTGGAATTTCATCATGAAGGCCCACCGAAAAAAAAGCAAGGGTTTGAAAACAAAGGTTCCCTTGATGTTGGCGAAATTCAAGTTTCCTTGGGGCGTACCCCTAACCTTCTTGTGCTTCGCGGTAGCCATTGTCCCTTTTCGATCTGCCGATCTGCCGACCACGGGACGCATAATCTCTGCCATGATGTATATGCCAGTCTCTACGCCATGGGAAGAATGGTCGGTCCTTGCGCCCCTTGGGGCTTGGGGGCTTTTCCCCTTGATTGCACTGGGAATGGCAATAATCTGGGTCATGCCAAATACCCAGCAAATCATGACACGCATATCACCAGTACTTGATTGGGAGCGTTGGCAGAAAATTGATCCTCCAATGATCCGAATAGAGTGGCGACCTGCAATTTTGCCCACGCTCATCGCGGGCGCAGTGCTAATGTTTGGTATTATCTGCATTGCACGAGGCAGCACGCAATTCGTATACTTTGCGTTTTGAATTTACTGATGACCATACACGCCACTACCTGCAATCTCATCCAACCAGGCAAAGCCATTAAGCTGCTTGCTTGCTTGGCTCTTGGTGGCATCTTATTGATAGGGATACTGGTTCTTCTTCCTAACCGCGACTATTATCGCTGGCAGCAAGGCGACGGAACGATATTATTCCGAGCACGCTACATTTACGAAAGGATACATTTCGATCCTCGTCCGATTGATGTCGCGATGATCGGTAGCTCACGGATGGAGGCGAGCGTCCGGCGCGATGAGTTGTCCGCAGGGCTATCGGCTGGGATGGGTTACCCGGTCAATGTTGTTAATTTTGGTATTCCGCAAGAAGGGAGGGATCTTCAGTGGGCGGTAACCGAACAACTGCTGAATACTCGGCCAGAGGTGAAGTTAATCGTTCTTACAGCGGGTTCAGAGACCGTTATTAGCCATCCCGGTTTTCGTTTTCTTGGGGATGATCAGTCGATCCTTAGTGCACCAATTGTATATAACAGACATTACTTCGAGAATCTGTTGACTGTGCCCTACCGTCGTTTTGCCTATTTTCTACAGGGTCTTTCGCCTTATACGTTCCGGTTGAGCACCGATTTTGATCCCACCATTTATCGGGCTTTAGATTTCGACCCCTCGCAAACATTTACGACGGCAGACGGCGTGCGCGTTGATCGCGACAGAGTGATGGATGTCCGAAAATTTAGCGAAGTATCTATCGGCCCAGGGGCTGATTATGACCCTAAACTGCGACTACTGCCACTCGACCAACGTTATGCAATTGAACGATCTTATCTTAGGCGCATTGCAACTCTCGCGAAAGAAAAGGGTGTCATGATCGTTTTCTTGCGGGTACCTACTTATAGGGGCGCCGCTGAACGGTTCGACGACAAAAAATTCTACACAGATATTGGACTTTTGCTGGAGGCGACCCAAGTCGCTGATGACCACAGGAATTATATGGACGCAGGGCATCTAAATCGCAATGGCACAGCCATTCTATCGCCCTGGTTGGTTGATAAACTCGTATTGCACCTTAAACACCTCGAAAAGAGAAAGCGCTGATGTTCAGCCATTATCGTTTACACCACGTGGGCGTAATCTCGCCCAGTCTCGATGAAGCAGCGCGGTTTATGGACACGATGTCGATGGAAGAAGATTATCGTGGTTATGTGGAGCCCTGGCATTGCTGGTGTATCTTTACGAAAGCTGCGAATGGATCGACTCCCATCGAATTAGTTGTTGCTACCGACGGCCCACTTCTGCGCTTCAACAAAGGGGGAGGCGGCGTGCATCATCTTGCCTTCGAGGTGGACGACATTCGCCAGGCTATGGAGTGGGTAGAGGGACAGCAAATGCGTATGATCGAGTCTGAGCCTGTGAAAGGCGCTGGTAATTTCTGGTGCAATTTTCTCAGTCCCGCTTCTACGCGAGGAATCCAAGTAGAATTGGTGCAGCCTTTCTAAGCAAAGTCAGTTTATGTCGACGAGCATACTTAATACTCTTGAACCAGCTCAGTTTCAGTTACTACCAGTCTGATCACATGGTTCTCTTTGGCTTTTTGTTCGTCGCGGATGCCCCAATATTGCAAGGCGTGACCAACAAACGATACACACGGCGTTAGACTGCTTCAACAGAAGCAGGCAGAGGATGGAACGACGGTCGAGGAAGCCTGTCGGAAGGCGGGCATATCGATCCAGACCTATTATCGATCGCGCAGTAAATATGGCGGGTTGATGCCGTCGGAGATGAAACAGCTAGATCAGCTTGAGGAAGAAAATGTTCGGCTAAAGCGATCGGTGTCGAACTTCAGTCTGGACAAGGAGACGGTCCATGATGTCATCAAACGAAAGCAGTAAGGCCTAATCGGGCCCGTGAACTGGTTGGCTATTTGCAGCCCAGTTAAGGGTTAGTGAGCGGTGGGCCTGTGATACGTTATCTTCAAAAAGGGCAGCATCCGTTTCAAGTCCCGCCGTTCCGATCAGGCCATTTTTGATATGCAGATCAAGGAGCTTGCGACAACAAATGCTATCGACGCTGCTGATTGACAGCTACTCCTTCCGTGTCATCCATTTTCCAAGTTGTATAAATCGCTTTTCAAAATAAAAAGTTGATAGGTGGGCCAGTGAGAAAGTGGCAATTAACAACAGTGGGCGCTTGAGATATTTCTCAAACAAATCACCCGATCCGAGCCAAGTTTCAGTTAAGACCCCATGAACTACATACAAAGCATAAGAGGTTTCGGCGATGTATGATGCAGGTCTAGAAGTAAAAGGCTTCTCGAGCCAAGACGGTATACGCCATAGAGTCACCCCCACCATAGCAGCAATTGCATAAGGCCGCGCGTATCCAAGAGGTGTCGCTGACCAAACGCATGTTGCAACAGCGACTAAAGCGACAAGATAGAAATTCAAACTCGACAGCCAACTCGCTGCGCGCTTCCCGAAAATTCCGGAATATATCAATGCCACAGAAGCTCCGGCGTAAATTTCATCAGCCCTCAGCCAGGTAACTATGTTGACATGCGCACCAACAGAAATTCGTAACCCAGTAATAATAAGTGCCAAAAGAGGCAGCAAAAGTAACGCACGCTGACCGGCGACGGCAATCATTAAGGCCGTTGCCAAGTAGAACTGCATTTCAACGCATAGGCTCCATAAATGTTCACCTCCAATGATTAGCTGCTGGGGCGGTAAGTTCGAGAAAAATAAAATATTGGCTATAAATTCGGCATGGGACGTATCTTTTATGTTCGAAACATAAAGTATAAGTATTGTTAACCAAGCTAAAGGTAGAATACGTAATACACGGCGAATTAAAAATGACCTGGGATCAGGTCTATCCAACAAAAAGCGGGTGATCAAAAATCCCGACAGTGTAAAAAAAATTGCCATTCCGGCGACGCCAGCTGCTTCATTTGCCGTAGCCCATAATAAATTTAGTGGTAGCAAGTGTGCACAGAGTACCAAAATAATACTTAGTGCTCGCCATCCATCTAAAACTTTTAACCGAACATCATATATTATTTGACTTGATCTCTGGTCTATGTCAATAATACTTGATGCCACGCTTAGCTCCATAATTTTCAGCGGTTGGCTATCACTGGTCATTCAATCCGATTGTACCCGCTGTTTGTCTTTAAGGGCGATAAGGGGCATTGTTTAATAGATCAACAAAGACATAATATTCGCATTTTGCCTTACTGTTATTTTGGGTTCATTCGATCGGGTCACGGTTCTAGGCTAGGAGCTATTAAATTGCTTGTATGATGCGTTGAGCGTTCAATCAAAGGTGGCATTGACCGAGGTGCTGCTGGTGAGTGATGTGTTTATGTTGAGCAAGGCCCAGATGCGCCGGATTGGGCTCTATTTCCCGCTGTCACATGGTGTCCCCAGGGTTGATGATCGGCGGATATTGAGCGGGATTATCTTCGTGGTCCGTAATGGTCTGCGCTGGCGCGATGCGCCTGCAGCCTATGGTGCTCACAAGACGATCTACAACCGCTTAATTCGCTGGAGCCGTATGGGTGTGTTCAACAGGATATTTGCAGCTCTTTCGGCTTCCAGCGACACGGATGACGTCATGATGATCGACTCCACGCATCTGAAAGCGCACCGAACGGCCGCCAGTCTTCTAAAAAAGGGTCTGTTCCTAGACGTATCGGGCGTACCAAAGGTGGACTGAATTCGAAGCTCCACGCTGTTTGCGATGGAACAGGCAGGCCGTTAATCTTATGCCTGACCGAAGACGAGATGAGCAACCATATCGGAGTAAAACACTCATATCCGGAACTCCCAGAGCATGCACGAACGATCATCAGGGATACGGCATCGAGGAGGGGGAGACCGTTCAGCTCCCTCCGCTTGCGGAAGTTCACCGGCAGGCCATTCACGATCCATGAATGGCCCTGGCGTCTTCTCGGGTGTCTGAACGAGACGTTGTTGTCCAGCCTGGGCCATGCCCGAGTTGTGCTGGCTGAATGGCGGCATGACTACAACTATGACCGGCCTCATTCGAGCTTGGGGAATATCACCCCGGCAGAAATCGCGGCCCAGTCAGAGGGCAAACCGAGCTGGGGGTTAACCCCCAACCCGGTTGTTGCTTTCACGCCCAATCCCGGGCATCAAAACGGTCAAGGGCTCTACTTTTACCTAGTAGGAAGTTCGGGCTCAGACCAGATTCTGGACTACGATTAGGTAAAGGCAGATTTTGAAGAATTCGAAGCAGTGCATATGGTTCGCGGCTCTGTTCCCGCCTTCCAAAATGCAGTCGGCTTTCCGTAGATATGTTACCTTTCTCTCGCACTCTCATTTTTGGCCTAAGATTGTGCCTGGTGGCGTCATGCTTCCTGGTGGTTTTGCGTATCCGCACCTTGTTGGACTGGCCATTGACGATACTTTTTAGGTCGCGATCTTGTCGACCGTTCTGCGAGTCCGCCGACATGCGATCATTTGTATTGGTATGGTATACGAAGTATCGTTTTATGCTAGTCGCGCACACTAGCGTTGGAGATCATGGTTAAAGCTAAGTGACATATACTTGCGAACCGGTTTTCATATCCGTGCAAATTATGGGAATCGGCAATATGATTGCGCAACCTTACGTTCTAGTCGTCAATGTTGAGCTTTATCGTCACGATGGGCGGTTCTGGGCAGAGCCGCTTTGGCACAAAGATCTGTTCCTCCATCTATCAACCATCAAAAATCTAACGTTGGTGTGCCCAGTCAGGGCTACTCAGCCACCTCCAAGCTGGATCCCCTGTGATACTAATCAGCTATCGATTGTGCCGTTGCCCAAAGTTTCCCGACTGTGGTGGCTCAGGATTTCCGGGATCGCTTGGTCCATACGAAGCGCCATCCGTGCGGCTGCGATCGTTCACATCGGTGTGGCCGGCTGGCCATTTCCGCTCGGCTGGATTGCCATGCCACTGGCGCGAAGTGGTAAAAAGCACCTCGTAATCGTAATTGAATCAAGCTTTTGGCGCGTTGACGAGACGAAATCATCTTTCTTCAAGATTTTGAAGAGTCGGATTATTGAGAGACTAAACATCGCTTGCATAAAGCGATGTGACATCTGTTTCTTCACCACCGAAGCTTATCGACGGGAACTGGGTCAGGAAGCGATGGGATCTTTGCATGTCCTGCCAGCGAGCTGGTTAGACGAACGACAGTTAATCGAGCCTAAAAATATATGTGACAGGTTTAAACATGTGCCCGAATTCCGTTTTCTTTTTGCGGCACGTTTAACAGAAGCCAAGGGCATAACAGTACTACTCAATGCCATCGAGATAAGCACCGTCTTGATCGACATCATCGGCGAGGGCGAGTTCGGAGCCCGGTGCCGAGAAATCGCAGATCGCTTGCCCAATCGCGTTCGAGTGCTCGATCCGGTTCCTTACGGCGATCAGTTCTCGGCCCTGCTTGATTGTTATCACGCTATCGTTGTTCCGACTCTCTCAGATGAACAGCCACGCATCTTATTGGATGCCTTCTCACGCGGCCTTCCAGCTATCGCCAGCGATCGTAAGGGAAACCTCGACCTCGTTCGTCCCGGCGAGACAGGTTGGCTC
>LNFM01015422.1_pt1 | contig 11726 bp, 8 predicted proteins | sample 596031 | NCBI WGS metagenome assembly LNFM01 (sample SAMN04254537, study PRJNA301005) | activated carbon metagenome | isolation source: dual media filters at the Ann Arbor, Michigan drinking water treatment plant | place: USA: Ann Arbor | reverse complement strand
TCGCCGTGCATCCCGACGACCCCAAGTGGGCGCCCCTAATCGGCAAGCATGCCGTGCTGCCGCTGGTCGGCCGCCGCATCCCGATCGTGGCCGACGAATACTCGGACCCGGAAAAGGGATCGGGCGCGGTGAAGATCACGCCGGCGCACGACTTCAACGACTTCGAGGTCGGCCGTCGCCATGACCTCGAAGCGATCAACATCTTCGACAAGTTCGCGCGCGTGAACGACAACGCGCCGGAGAAGTACCGCGGCCTCGACCGCTTCGACGCCCGCAAGAAGATCGTGGCGGAGATGGAAGAGCTCGGCCTGGTCGAGAAGATCGAGCCACACACACATGCGGTGCCCTATGGCGATCGCGGCGGTGTGCCGGTCGAGCCTTACCTCACCGAACAATGGTACGCCGACGCGAAGAAGCTCGCAGAGGCGCCGATCGCGGCGGCGCGCGACGGACGGGTGAAGTTCGTGCCCGAGCGCGGCCGCGACGAGTTCTTCCGCTGGATGGAGAACATCCAGCCGTGGTGCGTGTCGCGTCAGCTCTGGTGGGGGCACCAAATCCCGGCCTGGTATGGACCCGACAAGAAAGTATTCGTGGCGCTGTCCGAGGAAGAGGCGAGGGCAGAGGCGCGCGCGCATTACGGCAAGGACGTCGAACTGGAGCGCGACCCAGACGTGCTCGACACTTGGTTCAGCTCCGCTTTGTGGCCTTTCTCCACCTTGGGCTGGCCCGACCAGACGCCGGAGCTCGCCAAGTACTACCCGACCAGCGTGCTGGTGACCGGCTGGGACATTCTGTTCTTCTGGGTCGCCCGCATGATGATGATGGGCATGCACTTCATGAAGGAGGTGCCGTTCGGCACCGTCTATCTGCACGGGCTGGTGACGGACGAGAAGGGCCAGAAGATGTCGAAGTCGAAGGGGAACGTGATCGATCCCCTGGAGCTGATCGACAAGTACGGCGCCGATGCGCTGCGCTTCACGATGACGTCGCTGGCCGCCTCGCAGGCCGGACGGCTGCGGCTGGCGCCGGCGCGCGTCGAAGGCTCGCGCAATTTCGCGACCAAGCTGTGGAATGCCACGCGCTATGCCGAGATGAACGGTGCGGCGTTGCCTAAGGGATTCGATCCGACCAGCGCGAAGCTCACCGTCAACAAATGGATGCTGGGGGAACTGGCGCGCGCCAACGCGGCGATCGACAAGGCGCTTACGGAGTTCCGCCTCAACGAGGCGGCGACCACACTCTATGAATTCATCTGGGGCGTGGTCTGCGACTGGTACGTCGAACTCACCAAGCCGATCCTCCAGGGCGCCGACGGTGCCGACAAGGACGAGACACGCGCCGTAACCGCCTTCGTCTTGCGCGAGACGATCAAGCTGCTGCATCCGGTGATGCCCTTCATCACCGAGGAACTCTGGGACAAGCTCGGCCATCGCGCCGAACATGGCGCGCTGATCGGGCAACCCTGGCCGGTTACGCCGGCACTCGATGCCGAAGCCGATGCGGAGATGGGCTGGCTGGTAAAATTGATTTCCGATATCCGCTCGGCACGTGCCGAGTTGAACGTGCCGGCCGGCGCCAAGCTCCGGATGCTGGTGGTGGGCGGCGACGCGCCCACCGCGAAGCGCCTGGACACGCATCGTGCCGCGATCGAGCGGCTGGCGCGCATCGAAGGCATCGAAGCAGCGTCGACGGCACCGAAGGGGGCGCTGCAGATCGTGGTGGGCGAGGCGACCTATGCCTTGCCGGTGACCGACGTGATCGATCTCAAGGCCGAAGGCGCGCGCCTGCAGAAGGAAATCAAGAAGCTGGCCGACGAGGTCGTCAAGATCGACGCCAAACTCAGCAATGACGCCTTCGTGTCGCGCGCACCGGAAGAGGTCGGAGCAGACCCGCGAGCGCCTGAGCACCGCGCTGGAACGTCTGGGGGCTTAGGACCCTGTTGGACCGCGAGCGTCCCGCTCGCTCATGAATCCGAGCGAGCGGGACGTTCACGGTCCAGGAGACTCACTTCAGCGGCTTCGTCCACCAATTGGAGGCGATGGTCAGGTCCGATCGGCGCAACACCTCGGTCTTGGCGAGGTCGCGGTCGGCGCAGGTCACCAGGATCTGCACCGCGCCATGTTCGTGGATCAGCGTCGTGGCGTGGGAGAGCAGGGCCTCGCCGATCGTCAGCCAGTGACGGGGCTCGATCACGCAGAAATCGTCGATCAGGTAGGTGTCGCCGTCCGGATCATAGACAGGCGGCGACGGAAATTTCCGGGCGATCAGGAAGCCGAGGAACTGGCTGCCCTCGGCTGCGACCAGGAAGTACGTGCCGGGCTCCGTCAATAGCCGCGTGAAGAACAGCCGCGTCATCGCCGCCGATTGCGCATGCTTGCGCCAGAAGGTGGGCTGGAGCTTCTGGTATTGCTGCCGGTTGCGTTCCGCCAGTGCCACCGTTGCTTCTACATCGGACGCGGCGGCTTTGCGGACGTCCATGGCAACCCCATCCGGCTATGACGCTTTGCGCAAATCCGGCACGTAGGGCTTGCTGGCGAAGTGTTCCTGATCGCCTGAAGCGAAGCGCAGGCCGGCCCGGCGGATCGCTTCGTCGTCGACCGGATCGAGCGGGACGTAGTAACGATCGTCGACCCTGGTGAAAGTGTCGTTGTCGACGCGGTTATAACAAATCAGCAGGGTCCAGCGTCGGTTGGCCGAGCGGTTGGCGTCGGAGCGGTGGATGGCGTTGCAGTGGAATACCAGCGCGTCGCCGGGCTCGAGTTCGCAATACTCGATCGGGCACTTCTCGAGGATGTGCGGCATGCGCTTGGGGTCGACCTCGTTCTGAGTCGGCGACAGCGGCGTATGGTCGATGCGGCCGAGCCGGTGCGATCCCGTGGCGATCTGCAGGCAGCCATTGTTTCGGTCGGTCTTGTCAAGCGCGATCATGACCGAGAGCAGATCGGGCCGGAGGCAGCCGTTGTAATACCAGTAACCGTAGTCCTGGTGCCATTCCCAGGCACCGCCGACTTCCGGCTCCTTGGCCGTGAGCTTCGACTGGTAGTGATAGACCGGGCCGCCAAGGAGCGCGGCCGACGTGTCGACCATCCGGCGCGTGCGGGCGGCGAGGCCGTAGACGCTGTCGCCGGCGCGGTTCCATAGCGCGATGCGAGTCGACCGGCCGTCGCCATCGCGGCGGTCGAGGATGCTGTCACGGACGGCGGGATCTTCTTCCATCGCCCGGGTCAGGAGTTTGACCTCGTCGGGCGCGAACAGGCCGCGTGCGTAGGTGAATCCCTTCTCGTCGAATTCGGCCATCTGGGCCGCACTCAGGATATTGGACATCGATTCCTCGCCTAAATCGGGCGGAAGAGGTTGCGACCGCCCTCATCGGAGACCGACACCTTACGCCCAAGTTGCTCGCGCGTCAGCATGTCGGACAGGATTGCCGGCTCCTGGGGCGCCATGGCGACGAAACGGTCGCCGGACGCGTCGAGCCGTCCGAGGATGTAGCCGCGTTCCGGGGCATCCTTGCCGTAGGTGACGCAGTAGGTTTCGACCGTGCCGATGCCGGACGGCCTGGTCTCGACCTTCCGCTTCGGCCGGGCATCGAGTTCGGCCTGGAATTTCTTGGGATCTTCGCGCTTCCAGGCGCCCCTGGTCGGCTCCGTCGAATAGAGGCCGGCCGAATGCTTGGTGAGGTAGTTGCCATTGGCCGTCACCATGCCGAACGAGCCGGGCTTTTGGCGTACCACGTTCATCATCTCGGCGATGGAGTGGGTGACGTAGTTGTTCCCGGGACCGCCGAAGAACGGCAGGCCGCCGGTGACGCTGATCGGGCGTGGGTCATCCTCGGCGATGCCGATTTCCGTCATCGCCACTTCGACCGCCGACGGGAAGCAGCTATAGAGGTCGAAGGCAGCAACGTCGGCCACCTTCTTGCTGGCCATGTCGAGCGCGATGCGCGCGCAGCCGCGGATGGCGGGCGAGGCGTCGAGCTTCTCGCGTTCGGAGACGACCCAGGTGTCGGTGCCGTCGGCGCAACCGTGCAGGAACACCCAGCGGTCCTGCGGGATGCCCCATTCACGCGCCTTCTCGACGGAGGTCATCAGCACGGCGGCCGATTGATCGACGATGGCGTTGGCGTTCATCAGCCTGGGATAGGGGAAACAGATCCAGCGGTTGTCGTCGGAGATCGTCGACAGGGCCTCGGCGCTATAGCCTTCGCGCCGGGTCGCCAGCGGATTGGTCCTGGCCACGGCAGCAAGTCGTTCGAACAGCCGGCCCATTGCTTTCATGTGGCCGTCGACATCGCGTCCGAGTCCGCCGCGAATGGCATTCTCGAGGAGCGGATAGAAATGGATGGCGGCGCGCAGTTCGTGGCGCGCTTCCTCCTCGCTGAAGCCCCAGCGCGAATCGCCAATGCGGGCGGGATCGCCACTACCCGGATCCTCGTTCCAGTCGATCTTTTGTCCGGCCCTGCGCGCGATCTGCGTGCTGCGCAGCAGTTCGGCGCCGCAGATGAGCGCGAGCTGGGTCTCGCCGTTCGCGATCTCCTCGGCGAAACGGTTGACCAGATACTGGGGCATGTTGCCGCCAGAGTGGCTGTAGAGCAGCTGCCGCGGCTGGGCATGCAGGCGATTGGCGACACTTTGCGGCGGATCGCTCGATCGTCCGAACGGTGAGGCGAAGCGGGGGCTGATGTCGCTGAAGAACTCCATCACTGCGATGGCGTCGATCATGTGCCCGAGCCCGTGGCCGCCGATCGCGGCGGCGGTGTCGTCGAGCGCGAGGGCTGCCGCTTCGGCGCAGAAGGCGACGCGCGAGCGCTCGCTCGACGGTGTGCCTGTCGTATCGGTGATCTGGCCGCAGCCGACGAGGATGGGCGTACGTGGATCGATCATTTCACAAGCGCCTCGATCTCTGCTGCGCCAAGGCCCGCTTCGGCCAGAACGTTCCTTGTATCCTCGCCCAGCGTCGCAACCTTCGGCCCGCTTTTCAGAGGCGAACCCGAGAAGCGGAAGGGCGGCGCCGGCGACTTATAGCTGCCGGCGCTGTCTTCGATCGTGCAGAGCGAGCCGCGATGCTCGACCTGCGGATCTTTCAGAGCCTCGGTGACGGTGACGTAGGCTGAACAGGGCACGCCGTGCTTCTCGAGGATCGCGACGGCTTCCTTGACCGTGAGCGTCTTCGACCAGGCCTCGAACTCATCGACGAACTGTCCCCAGTTCATGCGGCGGTCCTGGTACTTCTCGAAGCGCGGGTCCGTCAGCCAGTCGCGCCGCCCCGCGGCCGTCGCCATGTCCTGGAAGGTCTTCTCGCTGGCCGTCGCCAGCATGACGTAGCCGTCGCTGGCCTCGACCGGCCCGTACATCGGCCGAGACGGCATGTCGAAGTCGAACTGCGCACGATTGACCTCGCCCAGCAGCATGCCGACCAGGGTCTCGAACATCGAGACGTCGACCATCTGGCCCTTACCCGTGACGTGACGCTGATGGAGGGCGGCCAGGATGCCGCCCATGGCATAGGCGCCGCTGGCGTAATCGGCGACGAAGATGCCGCAATTGTCGGGCCGCTCGCGACCTTGCTGGTAGAAGGCATGCGCCATGTCGTAGCCGGTCGAAGCGTGGATCACCGGGGCGTAGGCCGGCCGGCCGGCGCCGGGGCCGGTCTGTCCGTAGCCTGAGATCGCGCCGTAGATGAGACGGGGGTTGATCTTGGCCAGTTCGGGATAGTCGAGGCCCAGCCGTTTCATCACGCCCGGCCTGTAGTTCTCGACCACGATATCGACCTTGGCGACCAGCTTCTTCACGGCCGCGATCGCTTCGGGGCGCTTGAGGTCGAGCACGATGGATTTCTTGCCGGCATTGAGCTGGCCGAACATCGTGCCGGCGCCATTGCGCTGCACCGGCCTGGAGCGCATCAGGTCGCCCTCCGGCGATTCGATCTTGATGACGTCGGCGCCCATGTCGGCCATCAGGCGGGTGCAATGGGGGCCGGCGATGGTGGTCGAGAAGTCGAGGACCCGCAGGCCATGGAGGGGCCTTGTCTGTTCGGTCATGAGATCACCGCGTTACGAGGATGAGAACGACGCCGCCGACCACGAGGATGCTGCCGATCCATTCGCCGAGGGATGGGCGCTCCTTGAGGACAAGGCGCGAGGAGATGAAGGTGAAGACCAGCTCGATCTGACCGACGGCGCGAACGAGGGCGGCGTTCTCCAAGGTCATGGCGAGCGCCCAGCCAGCCGAGCCCAGCACACTGAAGATGCCGACCCAGATCGAGGACCGCCAGTTGTGCCAGACCTTGCCGAGTTGCGGCCGGTCGCGTCGTGCGAGGTAGAGAGCCATCAGCACGACCTGGATGGTGTTCATGCAGGCGAGCACCGTGATGCCGCGGATCATGAAATCGCCCTCGGTCAGGAGCTTGGACGCCTCGCGGATCGTGCCGGCGGCGATTGCGAAGACTGCACCGGACAGGATGCCGTAGACTGCGCCCTTGTGCGTGAGGTCGGCAAGGACACCGCGTATGTCGGAGAGCTTGCCGCGCACGCTCAGGATCGCCACGCCGCCCAGGCAGACGAAGATGCCGATCCAGGAGCCGAAAGCCAGCGGTTCGCCGGCGATGTAGGTCGCGAACAGCGCCACGAACACCGTCTCGGTTTTCGAGTAGACCGTGCCGACGGTGAAGTTGCGCAGCGAGAAAGAGTGGATCATCAGCGACGTCGCCACGATCTGGGCCACGCCCGCAATGGTGACAAGGCCGAGGAAGGCCAGCGTGATCGTGGGCACCGTCCGGCCGGTGCCCCAGACGAGGAAGGCGAGGGCGGCCAGTGCCAGGGGCGCGCCGTAGAGGTAGCGGACGAAATTCGCGCCATCGACGCTCAACAGGCCACGAATCTTCTGCTGCATCGTCGTCCGGATGTTCTGGCACAGCGCGGCAGCGATGGTGATCGGTATCCAGAGCGGCAAGGCGTCTTCTCCCTTGAAGGGAGTGTATGACCTCCCCCGAGCCGCGTCTGCCGCCCAGATTTCCGCGATGCAGGACTCATTCCGGCCGCAGGTGGCCTATCCATCCGCTGCCGGCGTGGCTAAGTTTCAGCGAAGACCAAGGCGGTCATCCAGGGAGAAAGCCAATGCTGCGAAAAGCGCTCAGTCGGCGAAGCATTGTCGGGGCGGCGCTTTCCGCTCCCCTGTTCGGATCAGCGGGGTTCAGCGGGGCGAGTTGGGCGCAAGGCGCCTGGCCGACCAAGCCTATCCGCATCGTCGTGCCCTTCAATCCCGGAGGAGCGATCGACGCCCTGGTGCGTGTGATCGCCGACGGGCTGACGACGCGGCTCGGCCAGCAGGTTCTGGTCGATCCCAAGCCGGGCGCCAACACGATCGTAGGCGCGGAGATCGTCGCAAGGGCTCCACCCGATGGCTACACATTCCTGGTCACGACGAATTCGACCCATACCAACAATCCGTCGCTCTACGCCAAGCTGCCGTTCGATCCCGACAAGGATCTGATTCCGGTCTCTCTGGTTTCGCTCGGCACCATCCTGGTGCTGGTGAAGGCCGATGCGCCGTTCAGCGATCTCAGGGGCATGGCCGCGTGGGTGAAGGGGCTGGGACGGCCCGCGACCTATGGGAGCTGGGGCATCGGCTCCAGCGCCCATCTCTACGGGCTGATGTTCGAGAAGTCGTTGGGCGGTCAGTATACCCACGTGCCCTATCGTGGCGACGTGCCGGCGCTGCAGGACGTGGCCAACGGAACGCTCGACATCACCTGGGCAAGTCCGACCAGCGCCAAGCCCCAGATCGCGGCTGGCCGGGTGAAGCCGTTGGCCGTCGCCGGCGCCAAGCGCTCGGCGTCGATGCCCGAACTCGGGACGTTTGCCGAGCAGCTCATCGCGGGCTTCGACCTCAGCCTTTTTGTGGCGGCCTATGCGCCGGCCGGAACGACGGCCGATATCGTGGGCCGCCTGCAGCGCGAGATCAAAGCGGTCATCTCCCAGCCCGAGGTGGCGGAGAAGATGATCGCGCAGGGCCAGACGCCCGTCGGCTCCACCCCGGCCGAGCTCGCCGCCGTGCTGGCGCGTGAGACGCCGATCTGGGCCGACCTTATCAAGCAATCCGGCGCCAAGGTGGAGTAGGGAGCCCCGCATGAGTGCAACGACGGACATTCGCTCCGCCTACAGCCTGCCGTCGCCGACCTACAATGCGAAGCTCACCGAGGTCGGACGCGGGACGCCGATGGGCGAGTTGCTGCGGCGCTACTGGCATCCGGTCGGCATGGCAACGGACGCCGGCGCGACGCCGCGTGCGGTCAGGATCCTCGGGGAGGAGCTGATCCTGTTCCGCGACGGGCAAGGCAAGGCCGGCCTGGTCTATCCGCGCTGCTGCCATCGCGGCACGACGCTCTATTACGGCAAGGTCGAGGAGCGCGGCATTCGCTGCTGCTATCACGGCTGGCTGTTCGACGTCGAAGGGCGCTGCCTGGAAATGCCGTGCGAGCCCAACCCGACCGGAGCGCAATGCCAGCGCGTGCGCCAGCCCTGGTATCCGGCCGAGGAACGCTACGGTCTGGTCTTCGCCTATCTCGGCCCGCCGGACAAGAAGCCGGTACTGCCGCGCTACGAATGTCTCGAGGTGCTGCAGCCGGGGGAGTTCGTGGAAGCCGACGATTCCAGCATCGGCAGTGGCGGCATCGCGATAGCGCCCTGCAACTGGCTGCAGCATTTCGAGAACGTCGTCGATCCCTACCATGTGCCGATCCTGCATGGCTCCTTCAGCGGCCCGCAGTTCGCCGCCCAGATGAATGCCTTCCCGAAGGTGAAGTTCGAGTACGGACGCCAAAGTGTGAAGGCGACCTCGATTCGTCCTGGACCCGACGGCAAGCGCTTCCGTCGTGTCACCGAGGCCGTGGTGCCCACCCTGCGGGTCGTTGCCAATCCGCAGGTCGCTCAGTACGGCATGGTCGAATCGATCGGCTGGACCTTGCCGATCGACGACACGCACTATCGCATCTACGTCGCCGGCCGCGTCCGGGAGAAGGGCGAGCTCACCAAGTTCAAGTCGCGCTACAACGGCAAGACCTGGGCGGAACTCACACCGGAGGAACACCAGAAACTCCCCGGCGACACCGAAGCTCAGGTCGGCCAGGGCGCGATCACGTTCCATTCGGAGGAGCACCTGATGTCGTCCGATCAGGGCGTCTCGATGCTGCGCATCCTGCTGCAGAAGCAGATTGACGTCGTGGCGGCCGGGGGCGACCCGATCGGCGTGGCCTTCGACGAGGCGGGCGCCTACGTCAAGTTCGACGCAGGCCAGTATCTCGACGAGGCGTCAGCGTAGGTCGGCGCCGACGGCGTCCATGACCGACGGGAATCCATCGCGAACGAGAAGGGCTGCCAGCTCGTCCTTGAGGCGGCGGATGACCGGCGGGCCGTCATAGACCATGGCCGAATAGAGCTGCACCAGTGTGGCGCCGGCGCGGATCTTGGCATAGGCGTCGGCCCCCGAACCGATGCCCCCACAGCCCACCAGCGGAAACTGGCGCTCCACGCGTTGCGCGGTTTTGCGGAGAACCTCGGTCGAAAGCGCCGTCAATGGTCCACCCGACAGACCGCCGGTCTCGCCGCGCCGCTCGGATCGCAACGACCCCGGCCGCGACAGGGTCGTGTTGCCGACGATGATTCCATCCATCCGCAATTCGCGACAGACCGCGACGATGTCGTCGAGATCGTCGTCCGTCGCATCCGGCGCGATCTTCACGAGAAGCGGCACGGGCTTGGCAGAGATGGCGTCCTGCACGCGCTTCAGCAAGCCCGCCAACTCGGTGCGTCCCTGCAGGTTGCGCAGGCCGGGCGTGTTGGGGGAGGAAACGTTGCAGACCAGATAATCGGCGTAGGGCGCCAGTGCTACGCTGCAGGTGACGTAGTCGGCGGCTCGGTCGTTGCTGTCCTTGTTGGCGCCGACGTTGACGCCGACGAAGCCGCGGCGGGGACGCATGACCAGCCTGGAGCGGGCGGCCTCCAGTCCCTGTCCCGGGAAGCCCATGCGATTGATAACGCCGCGGTCCTCAGGCAGTCGGAACAGCCGCGGCCGCGGATTGCCGTCCTGGGGCCGCGGGGTGACGCTGCCGACCTCGACGAAACCGAAACCCAGGCTGAGCAGGGCGTCGGGAACCTCGGCGTTCTTGTCGAAGCCGGCCGCCAGGCCGATCGGACTGGGCAGCTGGCGGCCCCAGACGGTAACCAGGAGAGATGGCGGATCGGGCTTCCGGTCGCCCGGAAGCAGCCCGCTTTTCAGCGCGCGGATCGCCAATCCATGCGCGGTCTCGGCATCGAGGCGGGAGAGAAGCTTGTCGGCGAGGGAATACCAGACGGCCATCCCGTCTGGTTAGCAGAGAGTCCCTGTGGAGCGCTTTGCTCCTAGCGGCGGTCGAAATTGTTCTGTGGGCGTTGCGCGGGCGAATCGGTGAAAACAACCATGAACAGTTCCCGAAAGAGCTGTTGTATGCGCGGATCATCCGGGCCGGTCGCCTGAGTCCAGGCCGTCGTCTGCGACAGCGACAGGTCGTTGCGGCAATAAATGGCGAAGAGCTTGAAAAGGCCAGGTGCCGGAGGGGCGGTCCGCATCTTGCCCTCGCAGACGGCATCGGCGCGGAGATCGTTGGCGTAGTCGAACACGAGGACCAGCCGGTAGTAGGGGCGCGGCATTTCCACCGGCTTGTCGTAGGTGAAAGTGAGATTCGGACGCGGCTTGGCGATCTGCATCACCGGCAGCAGGCGCTGCGCCATTTCGTCGGCGGACATACTGGGAAAAGGATTGCCTTCCAGGACGACCTGGAAGGTCTTGTTGTCGCTCACTGCCCAGAAATCGGTGTAATCGTACTGGGGTGCGTAATAGACGCCGCCGATGGTCGCCGCGCAGGCGATGGCCGGTACCGCGATGCGAGCCTCCCAGATAAGTCGGATCAAACGTCTAGATCGCGAGCGAATTTGGCATTTTCCTGGATGAAGGCATAGCGCTTCTCGGGCTTCCGTCCCATTAGATCCTCGACCAGGGTCGCCGTCCGCATGGCCTCGCGGCGGGCATCGACGTCGGCCGCGGTCGGAACATCGACCTTCAGCAGGATGCGTTTGGTCGGGTCCATCGTCGTCTCGCGCAGATGGACCGACTGCATTTCGCCGAGGCCCTTGAAGCGCGTCATCTCGGCCTTGCCACCGAACACGGTGCGCAGTAGTTCGTCCTTCTGCTGCTCGTCGTGGGCATACTCCGTCCGGCCGCCCTTGCTCATGCGAAAGAGAGGCGGCTGGGCCAGGAAGAGATGGCCGTTCTCGATCAGCTTCGGCGTCTCACGATAGAAGAACGTCATCAGCAGCGCGGCGATGTGTGCGCCGTCGACATCGGCATCGGTCATGATGATGACGCGCTCGTAGCGCAGCCGGTCGTCGCTGTACTGGGCGCCGGTGCCGCAGCCCAACGCCTGGATGAGGTCCTGGATCTCCTGGTTCTCGCGCAGCTTGTCGGCACTGGCGCTGGCCACGTTCAGGATCTTTCCACGCAACGGCAGGATGGCTTGCGTCTCGCGATTGCGCGCCGCCTTGGCCGAACCGCCGGCCGAATCGCCCTCGACCAGGAAAATCTCGGTGCCGATCGATCCGGTGCTGCTGCAGTCGGCCAGCTTGCCGGGCAGGCGCAGCTTGCGCGTCGCGGTCTTGCGCTGCTGCTCGCGGTCCTGCTTGCGGCGCAGCCGGT
>LNFM01011816.1_pt1 | contig 11726 bp, 13 predicted proteins | sample 596031 | NCBI WGS metagenome assembly LNFM01 (sample SAMN04254537, study PRJNA301005) | activated carbon metagenome | isolation source: dual media filters at the Ann Arbor, Michigan drinking water treatment plant | place: USA: Ann Arbor | reverse complement strand
TCAGAGCATCTTCTGGATCAGCGCGCCCTTGAACAGCACCGGCCCGGTCGGGCCGCGTTCGCTCGGCACACCGCCTTTGGGTTCCAGGCTGATGGCCAGGGTGGGCACCTCGCGCACGTCTCCCACGCCGGCTGCGAGCTGCAGCAGGCGTTCCTGACTCAGCACGCCCAGTGAGCGGGGGCCACCCGATGGCGGCAGGGCCCAGAGTTGCAGCGACTTGTCGCTGGCTTCCTGGAAGCCGCCCACGCGCTGGAGCGTCAGCTTGCCGTTCTTGGGGTCGAAGGTCACCAGCATGGAGGCGCTGGCCTGGTCGTCGTTGAGCACGGCCACGTATTCGATCTGCGGTGTGGCCGAGAGCCTGGCCTGCAGTTCGTTGATCTGGGCGCCGAGGTTGTCGCGCAGGCCCACGGCGGTGACCAGAGCGAACACCGTGGCGAGCGCGCCGGCGGCAGTGGCGCCGCGCCACAGCGCCAGGCTGCGCAGCCAGCCAGTGGCAGGCGGCTTGGCGGGCTGGGCGCGGGCTGCGGCCATGGCCTGTTGCTGGCTCTCGCCCTGCACCAGGTTTTCAATGCGCGTCCACACCGCGGGGGCGGGTTGCTGCGGCGTCTGCAGTTCGTTCATGCTGGCCACGCGGCTTTGCCACACCAGGGCGGCAGCGCGCACCGGGGCTTGTTCGCGGGCCATGGCTTCAAAGCGGCGGCGTGCGCCGCCGCGCAGTGTGCCCAGCGCGTGCGCTGCAGCGAGCCGGTCAAGCAATTCGGGGTGTTGGATCAGGTTCATGGCGGTGTCTTCACGCAAAGCGCGACATGCAGGCTCGCAACTGGTCCAGCCCACGGCGGATCCAGGTTTTCACGGTGCCCAGCGGCAGGCTGAGCTGTTCGGCGAGCTCGCTGTGGCTTAGGTCGCGCAGGTAGGCCAGGCTCACCACCTCCCGCTGGCGGTTCTCCAGCTTGCCCAGACACTGGTGCAGCGCCCAGGCCTGCTGGCTGGCCAGGGTGGTGTCCATCGGGTTGGGGGAGTTGCCCTCCATGGTGTCGGACATCACGTCGTCGATCTCGTCGGTGAGGTGGGTGCGATCGGCGTTGCGCCGGCGCAGGTAGTCCAGCGAGCGGCTGCGAACGATCAGGCCGAGCCAAGCCATGGGTGGGCTGAGCGAGGCGCGGTAGTCGCCCGCAGAGCGCCAGATGTGCAGAAAGGTTTCCTGCAGCGCATCCTCGGCCCACTCGCTCTTGCCGACCACGCGCATGGACAGGCCATAGAGCTTGGCGGAGGTCAGGTCGTAGAGAGCCTTGAGGGCGGCCTCGTCGCGCTGGGCGATGCGGTCGATCAATGCAATCAGTTGGTCGTCGGGTTGTTCGCTCATGCGGGCATTGTGGCGTACCGGCTTCTCCGACGCCCACACCTGGGCATGGGAAAAACCGGGCAGTGCATTCATGGCCGGCGCCGGCGCGGCTGAATCTGTGTGGGCAGGCTCAGTGCCGTGACCGGCGTGATGTTGATCGTGGTCGGTGCAGCTTCAAGGAGCTGGTCCGCGTGCACCACGCGCACCTTGGCGGCGCCCTCAGGCACACCTTGCAGGGTCGCCACACCGTTGGCGTCTGTCACCAGCGTCCAGGGGGTGTCGGTCACGAAGATGAACCCGCGCATCGAGCCGTGCAGGTGGCAGCCCAGTTGCACCGCGCCGGCCTGGGTCAGGGTCGTCTCGGCGCTGGCGGACTCTTTCCCCTCGACCTTGCCGCGCAGGCGCAACTCGAAGCCCGGCAGGGTGCCTGCGTTGAGAGAAGCCAGACCCGCGGGCATGCCGCGCACGTGGTGTTCCCAGGCGTCGAGGTTGGTGAAGGTGACCTTGGATCCCACCGGCAGCACACTCGTGCCAGGCACGAACTGCATCTTCTGCTGGTTGATGACGGCCGAGACCGGGGCGGGCGCTGCGGGCCGGGCACCCGTGGTGGGTTCGATGACCACCACCGCGTCGGACAGGGGCTTGCCATCGCGCCCGAGCACGGTCACCTGCACGGTGGCAGCCTGTGCGGCCAGCGGCAGCAAGGTGGCGGCGATCAGCCAGGCGGCGGTGTTCAGGTGTTTCATGGTCAGGCCAGTGGGTTTGTTCAGCGAACCGTGACCACGTCGCGGTGCATCGGGGCCAGCAGGGCCAGCATCTGGTTCTGGCGGGTGAAGGGAATGCCGCGTGCGTCCATGCTCTGCTGCAGCACTTCCACCAGCGCATTGAACTGGGCCCGCGTGGTGTCGCGGTCGGCGTGTGCGGTCTTCATGTCAGGGCCCTTGTAGACGCAGGGACCGCCCGAGAGCTGGCAGAGCTGGTCGCTCAGGGACCTGGCGAGGTTGGTCAGGTTGGTGTCCTTGAACTGCTCGCCGATGCGCGGGTCGGCCTTGAGGCGCACCACGAAATCGTCCATGAGGCTGCGGATGCCGGCTTCTTCGCCGAAGGCCTGGTAGAGGCCTGCGGCCGGTGCCACCGGGTAGGCGCTGGCGGCCGACGGCGCGGGGCGCATGGACTGGGCCAGCGTGGCGCCACTGAGCAATGCCAGGAGGGTGAGGGCGGTGGAGGTGATGAGGTGTTTCATGCTGAGACTCAAAGGTGGAAGGGTCAGAAAGCGATCTGGGCCGAGACGTACACGCCGGTCTGCTTGCGGCCACCGGTGGTGGCGGGCACGATGCGCCCGAGGTCCACGTAGGCGGCGGTGATCGAGACGTTCTTGCTCGGCGCATAGGCGATGAAGAGGTCTTTCCAGTCATCGGCGCGCAGGCCGTCACCCAATCCGGCAGCTTGACCGGCACGCTGCAGTTTGTTGGGCATGGCGCGGTATTCAATGCCCACGGCCAGCTTGCTGTTGATGAGGTACGCCACCGAGATCTCGGGCTGCAGTTCGTAGCCGTTGTCGGCGCCGCCCAGCGTGGCACCGAAACCCAGCAGGCCTCCCTGGTTGGCCTTGGTGGCGCGCAACGTGCCGTTGACCAGAATGCCCTGTGCCAGGAACAGCTTGGTGGCGCTCACGTACACGTCGGCGCCGCTGCGTTTGGCGCCCAGCGTGCTCAGCGTACTGTCCAGGCCGGAGGACTGGAGGTGCTTGAACTGCACGCCCACGGCGATCTGCGGCATGAGGCTGTCGCTGTCGAGCACGGCGTCGCCCGCCACACGCACCTTGGCGCCCACGATGTCCTGCTTCAGGTGCAGGCCCGGCAGGGCGAGACCTGTGCCCGTGATCCCGGTGTTGAAATCCTGCCGGCCCACTGAAATCTCGGCGCGGTCGTGAATGCCCACAGCCACACCGTGGGCGGTCAGACCGTAGTCCCGGGTCACGGCGCGGCTGGCGTAAGCCGACACGCCGACTTCCCCTTCGGTGGCCTGGGTGCCGATCACGGCCCACGGCGAAATGCCACCGCCGGCCGCGCCTTCGACGCTGCTCACGCCGCCGGTGAGCAGCAGCTTGCCGGTGTCGGCTTGCGCGGGTGCAGCGGCCAACAGCGCGGCAGCAAAGGCCAATGGCAGCAAGCGCGCTGCGGTGGAGGTGGCGGGATTTCTCGGGTGCGGCATGGTGAATGGGTCGTGGGGTGTTGACGAAAGCCCCAAGGGAGGGGCGGTGTTGCCTTGCCCTCTGAATACGCGCCCGCACCCACTTCTGGATTCACCTCACGTTGATTCAGATCGAAAAACGTGCGTTTTTCGAGCCCAGCGGCCCGGTTTGCTTGCCGGGCGTGACGCTTGTCACAGCGCCTTGCGCCATGGAACCCGTCTGCAAAGGGCCGGCGCATGACCCTGCGCACCCTCAAGCCGCGTGCTGAAAACCTTCCAGCAGGTTCACCGCGTTGGTGCCCACGGCGTCCACCGCATAGCCGCCCTCAAACGTGAACACGGTGGGCAGGCCCGCGCTGGCCAGGGCTTTGCCCATGGTGACGTAGTCGGCGCTGCGCAAGGTGAAGCCCGAGATGGGGTCGCCTTCAAACGTGTCGAGACCCATCGGCACCACCAAGGCCATGGCACCCGAACGCTGCACGGCTTGCAAAGCGGTGTCCAGTGCCACGCACCAGGTGTCGAAACCGGTGCCGCGTGGCAGTGGCAGGTTCAGGTTGAAGCCTTCGCCCGCACCCGCACCGCGCTCGTCCGCGTGGCCCAGAAAAAATGGGTACTCGGTGGCCGGGTCGCCGTGGATCGATACCGTGAGCACATCGGAGCGCTCGTAAAAGATGGTCTGCGTGCCGTTGCCGTGGTGGTAGTCCACATCGAGCACCGCGACATGGGCATGACCTGCATCGCGCAGCGCCTGCGCGGCGATGGCCGCGTTGTTCAAAAAGCAGTAGCCCCCGAAAAAGTCGGGTCCTGCGTGGTGGCCGGGCGGGCGCGAGAGCGCAAACGCGCTGCGCGCACCCGCCGCCACGGCTTGCGCAGCAGCCAGCGCGCAAGCCGCGCCGCCGCGCGCAGCAACCCATGTGCCTGCGGTGAGCGGAGAGCCCGAGTCAAAGCTGAAGAGGCCCAGGCGCGCCGCGAAGTTGGTGGGCAAAACGTCGTTGCGAAAGCCATGGCGGTTGGGCAGCGGCCACACCGAGGGCAGGGCGTCGCGCTCGGCGTTGGCCGGGTCCATGGCCACCCACTCCGCCCACGCGCCAAGCAGAAAGTCCACATAGCGGGCGCTGTGCACGCGGCCGATGGCGGCGTCCAGCGTGGCGTCGTCCACCTCGGGTGTTTGCAGCGCACCGAGCGGGCGGCGCTGCAGCTCGGCCAACACAAAATCGAGCCGAGCCGGCACCTCGTGGCAGGGCACCATGCGGCCGCGAAACATCTCTTGCTGACCGGCGTGGCCGGCGTGGTGGGGGTTGTGGAAGGTTTTCATGGCGGTAGCTCAGCCCAGCGACTTGAACGACTGCAAGGCCGAAAGCGGTGTGAAATCGCCCGCGCGTTTGTCCTTCATGGCGGCGATCGCCTCGCGCACATGCGCGTTGCTCCACACGGCGCCTTGCAGCCAGCCCATCTGGCGCAGGCTGTCCTCCACCGAGTGGTCGCGTGCGTAGTTCACCGCCTGTTTGGTGCCCCAGATGGCCACCGGCGGTTTGGCCGCGATCTCTTGCGCGCATTGCAGTGCGGCGGCCACCGTGGCCTGGTGGGTGTCGAACACCTCGTTGACCAGGCCGTGGCCCATGGCCTTGTTCGCGCTCAATCGCCGCCCGGTGTAGGCCAGCTCTTTCACCACCGCCAGCGGGATCAGCTTGGGCAGGCGCTGCAGCGTGCCCACGTCGGCCAACATGCCGATGTTGATTTCCTGGATGCAGAAGAAGGCATCGGCTGACGCATACCGGATGCAGGCGGCGGTGACCATGTCGACCGCGCCACCGATGCAGCCGCCCTGAATGGCGCAGATCACCGGGATGCGCAGGTTCTCGATCTTGGTGAAGGTGGCCTGCATGTCGGTGAGCAGGTCGAAGATGGCGGCGCGGCCTTCCGGGCTCCGGTCGTCCATGCTGATGGCGCCCGCGAAGGTGTCCAGCGACATACCCGCGCTGAAGTGTTTGCCGGTGCTGCTGATCACGAGCGCCCGGGCTGTGCCTTCGTTGTGCAGCTGGGTCAGCACCTCGTCGAGCTCGCGCCAGAAGGTGGGGTTCATGGTGTTGAGCTCGGTGGGACGGCTCATCACCAGGTGAGCAACATGGTCGGCCATGTCGAGCGCAAAGCAGGTGGATGTGTTCATGGTGGACCAATGTAGTCCGCGGTCGGCCAGGCGAGCTGTCGCGGGTTGGACGCGGTCAGTCGGCCAGATCGATCCAGTCGCAGCGCAGTCGTTGCGCCGCATGCACCCGCTGGCGCCAGCGCACGTACAGACCCGGCGTCCAGATGCCTGCCAGACACACGGGCAGCAGCCACAGGGTCTGCAGGATCAAGACGGGCATGCAGCCCACCCAGCCCATGAGCCACAGGGTGAGCACGCCGTCCCACAGCTGATGCTCCAGCGGATGCTCCTGGCGGTGTGCCACGTGCCAGCGCTTGATGCGCTCCAGCTCATCCAGTCTCATGAAAAGATGCATGGCAGACCCTCGGGAATCCAGCCGACATTCGGATCCTGCCAATGTAGGTTTCGTGTCGGAAGCCGTCAACCGGCGCGGTTCGTCAGAACAGCTGGTCCGCCACGACCACAGGCTCCTCGGCCGAAGCGACATCGCTCGCCTTGACCAGGGAGCCCACGCGCACGCCCAGCAGGCGGATGCGCCGGGTCAGGTCCACCCGCTTGAGGCACAGGCCGGCGTGGCGGCGGATGGAGGCCGGGTCCTGCGTGAAGTGGTCGATGGTGGTGTCGCGCGTCACGCCCTGGAAGTTGTCGTAGCGCAGCTTGATGCCGATGGTCTTGCCCGCGTAGCCTTTGGCGTTCAGGTCGTTGGCCACCTGTTCACACAGCCGCGTGAAGATGGCGCCGAGCTCGGCGCGGTCGCGCACGGCGTGCAGGTCGCGCTCGAAGGTGGTCTCGCGGCTCATGCTCACCGGCTCGCTTTCGGTCTGCACCGGTCGATCGTCCCGGCCCCACGACACCTCGTGCAGCCAGGCGCCGTAACTTTTGCCGAAGTGCTCGATCAACCAGCCGCGCTCGCGCTGCGCGAGCTCGCCGATGGTGTGGATGCCGTGGCCTTGCAGCTTGGCGTCGGCCTTGGGGCCCACGCCGTTGATCTTGCGGCAGGGCAGTGGCCAGATCAGCGTTTGCAGGTCGTCGGTCTGCACGATGCTGATGCCGTTGGGTTTGTTGAACTCGCTGGCCATCTTGGCGATGAGCTTGTTGGGCGCCACGCCGATGGAACACGTCAGGCCTGTGGCCTGGAAGATGCTTTTCTGGATCAGCCGCGCGAGCACGCGACCACCCTCACGCTGGCCGCCAGGGACGTGGGTGAAGTCGATGTAGACCTCGTCCACACCGCGATCTTCCACCACCAGCGCGATCTCGCGGATGGTGGCTTTGAAAAGGCGCGAGATGCGTCGCACCTCTTCGAAGTCCACCGGCAGCAGGATGGCTTGCGGGCAGAGCTTGGCTGCCTTCATCAGCCCCATGGCCGAGCCCACGCCGAACTGGCGCGCCGCGTAGGTGGCGGTGGTGGCCACACCGCGCCCGGTGTAGCCGGCCAGCCGCGGAAAAAAATCGACCGGGATGTGGTCGAGGCTGTCGGTGGCCCATTCGCGGTCCGGGTAGGCCTCGCGCAAGCGCTGCAGCAGGTCGTCCTCGCGCCGCCGGCCGCCGCCAATGACCACTGGCAGGCCTTTGAGCTGCGGGTACCGCAGCAACTCCACCGACGCGAAAAACGCGTCCATGTCCAGGTGGGCAATGCGCCTTGGGAGGGGCTGGTCGGGTGGGGCGTGCACGCGGCCGAGCATAGCGGCATTACCATGGTGCGAGCTGCTGGCCACCGGTTGGCGCGCCGCTTCAGGAGGACATTTCATGAACACACTTGCACGTCTTGTTACCGCTGTGGTGATCGCCGCCGGTATCGCTGTGGCCGGCTTCGCGGTGAGCCAGGGACTGGAGCGCTTTCGCATGTCGGACCGTTCGGTCACCGTCAAGGGCCTGGCCGAAAAGGATGTGGAGAGCGACTTCGCCGTCTGGACGCTGTCGTTCCGCCGTGCGGGCAACGATTTCGGCGGTGTGCAGCAAGCACTGGCAGGGGATCGGGACAAGGTGACGGCGTTCTTGAAGGCGCGTGGTTTCACCGATGCGGAAGTGGAAGCCAAGCCCCTCCAGGTGCAGGACCTCTTCACCCGCGAGTACGCGCACGGCAACCAGCCGTTCCGCTTCAACGGCACCGGTCAGGTGCTGGTGAAGTCGGCCCGCGTGGCCGAGGTGGAGGGCGCTGCCCGTGCGGTGGACCCGTTGATCCAGGCCGGCGTGCAGCTCGGAGGTGAGAACGAAGGCGGCCGCAGCGGCCCGCGTTTCCAGCTGCGTGGCTTCAACGACATCAAGGCGCCGCTGCTGGCCGAGGCCACGCGCAACGCGCGCGAGCAGGCCGACAAGTTCGCGGCGGAAGCGGGCGCCCAACTCGGCCCGTTGAAAAACGCCAACCAGGGCGTGATCCGCATCACCGGCGACGACGGCAACGACTTCGACGACGGCAGCTCGCGCATCAAGCGGCTGCGGGTGGTGAGCACGTTTGAATATGAGCTGAAGTGAGCGGGCGTCAGATCGCCTTCTGCACCAGCCATCCCTGAAAAAGATAGGGCAGGCGAGGCCCCACCTGTTCGGGCACGCCGCCCTTGCTCTCCACGCTGATCGCCAGCTTGGTCACGCCGGCCAGCTGGGCTTCCTTCGCAGTCAGCTGCAGCGTCTTGAACTTGCTCTCGATCACCCCCAGCGAGCGCGGCGGTTTGCCGCTGACGAGCGCCCACAGCTGCATGCTGTCCTCGCGCCCTTCCTTCACCTCGTTGAGCCGCTGCACCTGCAGCACACCGGTCTGCGGGTCCATGGTCACCAGCAGCGCGGGCAGTTCCTGCGCGTCGAGCAGCACAGACACATAGCGCACCTGCGGCGTCACCGCCAGCCGCTCCTGCAGATGCACGATCTGCGCCTTGAGCTGTTCGTACATGCTGGCTGTGGTGGCCGCGCCCACCAGCAGCACCAGCGCCAGCACCACGCTGATGCCCAGCCACAGCTTGGACGTGCGGGGCCGTGCCGCTGGCTCAGGGGCGGTCATGTGGTGGCCGTCGGGAACGTACCGGGCAACAGGATGCTTTTGTCCACTGTCTCGATGTTGGTGTGGCCGCAGAAGGCCATGGTGATGTCCAGCTCCTTGTGGATGATCTGCAGTGCCTTGAGCACGCCTTCCTCGCCCATGGCGCCCAGGCCGTAGACCATGGCACGGCCGATCATGGTGCCACGCGCGCCCAGCGCCCAGGCCTTGAGCACGTCTTGCCCGCTGCGGATACCGCCGTCCATCCAGACCTCGATCTGGTCGCCCACTGCGGCCACGATGGCGGGCAGCGCCTCGATGCTGGAGGGTGCGCCGTCAAGCTGGCGCCCGCCGTGGTTGCTCACCACAATGGCATCGGCCCCGCTGGCCACGGCCAGCTTCGCGTCTTCCACGTCCATGATGCCTTTGAGGATGAGCTTGCCGCCCCACTGCGCCTTGACCCAGGCCACGTCTTCCCAATTCAGTGTCGGGTCAAACTGCTCGTTGGTCCATGACGACAGCGAGCTCATGTCGCTCACGCCTTTCACATGGCCGACCAGGTTTCGGAAGGTGTGGCGGCGCGTGCCCATCATGCCCAGCACCCAGCGCGGCTTGCTGGCAATGTTCACGATGTTGCCCAAGGTGGGAATGACCGAGGCGCGCATCTTGTTCTTCAGGTCTTTGTGGCGCTGGCCGATCACCTGCAGGTCCAGCGTGAGCACGAGCGCGCTGCATTTGGCGACCTTGCATCGCTCGATCATGCGGATCATGGCTTCGCGGTCGCGCATCATGTAGAGCTGGAACCAGAACGGCGCTGTGGTATGCCCTGCCACGTCTTCGATCGAGCAGATGCTCATGGTGGAGAGCGTGAACGGAATGCCGAACTTCTCGCACGCCTTGGCCGCCTTGATCTCGCCGTCAGCGCTCTGCATGCCGGTCAGACCGACGGGTGCTACGCAAACCGGCATCTTCACGGCCTGCCCCACCATCCTGGTGGCGGTGCTGCGGTTCTCCATGTTCACCGCCACGCGCTGGCGCAACTTGATCTTCTGGAAGTCCTCGCTGTTGGCGCGGTAGGTGCCTTCGGTCCAGGAGCCGCTGTCGGCGTAGTCGTAAAACATGCGTGGCACGCGCTTCTTGGCGAGCACGCGCAGGTCTTCCACGGTGGTGATGACGGTCATGGAGTCTCCAGTGTTGTTGGCGGCAGGGCTGGCGTCGATGGTAGCGGTGCCCCCGGAAAATGGCTTGTGAAAGCAGGAGAAGGCGGATTGAAATTTTTTCGGGCGGGCTCAGATGTCGGGCAGGATGCACCGCACGCGCTCGTCAGGGGCCAGCGGCTCCAGCCAGCCGAGTTGCTGTTCCAGCACCCCCACCGTGGCCTCGGACGCGTCGGCGCCGCGCGCCTGGCGCTCTTTGATGCGTTCCCTCAGCACCTCCAGCGGCGCTTCGGTGGCCAGGATGTGAAACGGGCAGGTGACAGCCTGCGCCAGTGCGGCGAAAGCCTCGCGCTCGTGGCGGCGCAGAAAGGCCGCGTCCACCAGCACCGACCAACCCTCTGCCAGCAAGTGCCTGGCGCGCGCCAGCAGGTGGCCATAGGTGTCGGTGTGCGCCTGCGGGCTGTACAGGCCGGTGTTCAGGCCCGAGCCGCTGGCCTGCGTGGTGCTCAGGCCGTGCAGGCGTTTGCGTTCCACGTCGGAGCGCAGGCGGATGGCGCGGCCCGTGGTCTCGGCCTGCAGCCAGCGGCTGGATGCCCAGGTCTTGCCACTGCCCGACAGGCCGTGCGTGATGACGAGTTGCGGCGCGGACGGCTGTGCAATGCGCAGGGCCAGTGCGGTGTAACCGCGTGCTTCGCGAAGCGACGTGGCCACATCGGCATGCTCTTGCGTCGAGCGGATCACCGCCACCTTGGCCCGAACCAGCGCGCGGTACACCGCGAAAAACGGCAGCACGTCGGGCGCGCCTGTGTCGCCGCTGGCGTCCAGCCAGTCGCTGAGCAGGCCGTTGGCCAGGCCGGGTTGGTCGTGGTCGAGCAGGTCCATCCAGGCGAACGCCATGTCGCTGGCCACGTCGATCCAGCGCAGCGCGTCGTTGAACTCGATGCCGTCGAACGGCACGACCTCGTCGCCGATGAGCACCAGGTTGGCCAGGTGCAGGTCGCCGTGGCCTTCGCGCACGCGACCAGTGGCCAGGCGTTGGGTCAGCAGCGGTTCGAGAGCCGAAAAGCGCGATTCGGTCCACTGGGCCAGTGTGTCGATCAAGGCCGTATCGCAGGATTCGGTCAAGCCGTTGTGCAGGGTGGTGAGGTTGTCGCGTGCAAAGGCCAGCACATCGGTGGCACGTCCCAAGGGTCCATCGGTGCTGGCCATCGCTGCAGTGTCCTGAAACGCCGCCATGCGCTGCGCCAGCGAATTGAGGTGTTCGGGCTTCAGGGCGCCGCGCGCGCACAGGTGGTCCAGGCGCTGGTCTTCGTTGAAGCGGCGCATGTGCACCGCCCATTCGATGGCCTGTCCATCGTCCGAACCGGCCTCACCAAAGCGCGGTTCAGTGGCCGGGCCAACGATGGGCACCGCTTGCAGGTAAAGGTGCGATGCCGGGTTGGCGGTCTCGAAACGCTGGTTGAGCCGCACCTCGGCCTGACAGGCCGCGCGGCGCAGGGCCAGTGTGCTGAAGTCCATGAAGGCCAGACACACCGGCTTCTTGATCTTCCAGGCCTGGTCATCCGCCAGCAGCACCCACGCGCCGTGTGTTTCCAGCAGGTCCACGCTGCTCGCAGGGTGCAGGTAGCGCAACGCCTCCCGCAGGGCAGTGATGAGCGGGCGCGTGCTGGCCGTCATGTGGCGCGTTCAACCCAGCGTGTAGTCGTTCAGGTCGACTGTTTTCACGGCGTTCACGTACTCCCGCGTGAAGCCTGGAAACAGCGCGATCACGCGACCGCTCTCCAGCCGGTACCAACTGCGGCACTGGCTCCACACCGAGCCGCCCAGGCGGGCCTGCAGCCGCTGGTTGTGTGTGGTCATCACGTCAGGCCGCACGTCGATCCAGCGCTGGCCACCCCGGCGCACCGCTTTCATGCA
>LNFM01011814.1_pt1 | contig 11726 bp, 12 predicted proteins | sample 596031 | NCBI WGS metagenome assembly LNFM01 (sample SAMN04254537, study PRJNA301005) | activated carbon metagenome | isolation source: dual media filters at the Ann Arbor, Michigan drinking water treatment plant | place: USA: Ann Arbor | reverse complement strand
TCGTGATCGACGGAAGTCTGTCGAGCATGTAAGCGGAAACTTTTGCATCGGTCCTTGCCCCTGCTGCGGACGCTTCCTGTGCGAGATCGGAGAATGCAGCGCCAGCGGAACCGGTTACATTTTGTCCCCGGTTGACTGCGGATATTTCTGTTTCGAGGGCGTCGATGTCGTCGAGGCCTCGGCGGAAGTTATCGGCGGCGTCGGCACGGTGAGCGTCGAGGTTCGCAATGACTTTATCGGCAGTTGCATTACCAAGTATGCGGTGAATAGAGCCGCCAATCGCCGCACCGATGATTGCACCGGACGCGATGTTGAGTGCGGTTTCTTCGCCCGTGCGCAATTCCTGCGTAGCCTGCAATCCAACTTCGGATGCTGAAGCATCTATCACACCGGCTGCCCCGACCTTCAGTGCGGTCTCGCCAAGTGATGCGCCAGCCTTGCCGAGCTGTAGAGCTTTGCCTACGGGGAGAAGTGTAGGGAGATCGACGACGCCAGCTAGGAGCATGGCAGCGGCACCGGACAATCCCGATGCTTCCATGATCTCGATATTCTTTTGCTCGCGGTCGATCTGGTCAGCACGTGCGTCGAGCTGCGCCTGGTTGGTCACGCCCTGGTAGCTTTGGAGCAGGGCCGAATGGCCTCTCTTAGCCACGGCGTCGATGATCTGGTCATCCGTCAGCTCGGGGCTGTTGCGCGTGGGCATGACGTGTTCGGCAAGAACTTCGCTCGACAACGCCGACCCGATGGTATTGCCGGACTGGAATGCGGCCTTCACCATGTCGTAGGTCGTCGGGTCGAGAACTTCTTTTCTAGGAAGATTGTTCTCGATGACCGACTTGTAGGCGTTGTCGAGCTGCGCGTTGAACGCATCGGCCTTAAATGTAGGCGCGATGATGTCCACAGGCGCGACGGCTATGGCATCGTTCCGGTCATCCCGTAGCTTGGTCGATAGAGCGAAGGTCTTAGGGTCTGTCTTGTCGAGCGAGTTCGCCATATCGAAAATAGCCATTGAACGTATCCTTACGGTGAGAAGGCGATGCCATCTAATGCGTTGTCGTCGGCAGGCGTGCGGGCGTTGCGGTTGCCCTTCTTGAAGCGGTCGGCGGCTTCGCGGTCGGCCTGTAGTTGGTCGGGAAAGAAGCGCTCGGTGGCGAGGTCAGTGTTGCCATCCGGTAGTCGGACCAGAAGGCGATAGCCAACGGGGCGGCCCGAGCGGCGTTCCTGTGCGGTCTGCAAATCGGGCACGAGCTTGACGCCGATGTCCGTTCGCAACTTCTTGGCCAGTGTCGGCGTCTGCGCGTTTTCCTTCGCAGACTTCGCGTAGTCAGCTACCAAACTCGGATAGCGTTCTTCGAGGAAGGTGACTGCGGAGTTCTTCGCCTGGCCCGTGATCCACGCGTGCCCTTCGTCCGTCTGCTTGAAAATCTTCTCAGGCGGATACGGCATGAAGGTTTGGGTATTCGCGCCGCTGCCCACGTCGGCCACACGGCTTGAGCCCCAATTCGTGTCGAGGTCGGACAGTGCCATCGCCTTCGCTTCGTCGGGGCCTTTGCCGCGCTCGCGATGGAAGACATACTGTTCCTGGTAGGCGCTCGTGGCAGCCGCGATAAAGCGGCCTTCCGTATCGGTGGGCTTCGATGAGGTCCACGGGGCGTCGAAGTGCGTGATGATGTCCGCTTCGGAGAGCGACTTCACTTCTGCGCTTTTCGAGGTCTGTAGTCCCGCCTTCTGCGCGTCGGCCTGCTTCTTCCCTTCCGGTGTCCGGTAGAAGTCGATGCGCTGGATCGCGTCGTCGGGCGAGAGATTGCTTACCGTCGTCAGTGCGATGTATTCGTTGACGCGGGCCTTATCGTCGGCAGGTATCTTCGAGGCATCTAGCGCGGCCGGATTTTGCGTGTAGAGGTCGGTGAGCGCGACGTAGGTGGCGTACTTGCTCTTGATGTCGCCGCCAGCCATGGCCGAGCTGTATGCGTTCACGAAGGCGTCGGGGATAAAGCCCGCGTTTGCCGTGACCTTCGCAGCGACATTGTGGGCACCGATGTCACCTTCGACCAGGCCGACCGTTAGGTTCTGCTTCAGGACGAACTCGTTGACGGCCTTCTGGTTGCCGCTGTCACGAGCATCGACCTTTACCGAGCCGGTGGCGATAGAGGCACCGAGGTTCAACGACTGTTGTTCGCGCGATAGTTCTGAGGACTTCTGGCGCGCAAGTACCTGGACTTCGCCAAGGTCTTTCGCGCCGAGAAGTGGAGCACCACCGGGGAACAGAGTTTCGAAGAACTTGTGTGCAGCACCGTCTGCGTCGATGGACGTGCCGGATACTTTCTTGTCTGCCCGAGCCGAAGCCTGGCGCATGTTCTCGTCGAAGCTCGCCACGACCTGGCCCGCCGTCATACCCTCACGGTACAGCGACGGGTTGTTGCGCATGACGGTCTCGCGGAACTCAGGGGAGCGGCGAGCCAGGGTGCGGTTGACGATCTCGGACATCGGCGTGCGCGGATCACTTTCGATAACCGCCTGTGCGATGCCGGGGCCGACATTCCAAAACATATACTGCTGACCAGGCGTGAGATTGACGCCACGCGTGGCCATGTATTCCGTCTTGCGTTTGATGTAGGCAGCGAGCGCGGGAGCTACCACGGCGTTGTCGAACTTGTCTTGCTTCGAGATGCCGAGTTCTTCGAGAGTGTCGCGAGCGCTCAAGACTTGGAAGCCGCCTTCGGCCGACGACATCGGCGTGCCATCGCGATTGCGCGGCATCCCGGCGTTCGGGTTCATGCGGCTTTCCATCTCGTAGATCGCCAGCATCGTGCGCGGATCAACGCCCTGGTCGGTCGCGCCCTTCACAACATCTTTGATATGCTGCGGCTGGTCGGCCATCGGCGTATCGAGAAACACGCCGTCAGAATTTTTGCGAAATTCTTCGGGGTTGTTCGCGGCGTAGCTTTCGAGGCGGGCGCGCTGCAACTTTTCGAGGCCAATGACGGCCATACGTTCCTGCAACTTCGGGCGGTCCACGTTTGTCGAAGTGACGAAGCCAACCCATTCCGTTGCGGCGGCGTCGTAGTTCTCAGCGCTTTCGCCAATCTTCGTGGCGAGGCCGAGCAACGTCTTTTCAGTAATCGCGCTCTGGAACTTCAGGCCGGTGTTCAACTCGTCGGTGCCCGCTTTAACGAGAACACCGCGCGAGCTGTTATCAAAACGTAGGGCGACTTCTTCGGCGTCTTCGCGGTTCGCAAACTTCTTCGAGATAGTGGCTTCGCGATCTTTTTGGGCAAACTCTGCTACGGACTTCGTGTAGCCTTGTCCGTCCGACCCTTCGCCCAAGAGGCTGACCGCTTGCTCGTCTGCGTAAGCACGCACGCGGTCTTCGTGGCCGTAGAGTTCGGACTGAAGGCGCAGATTGTCGAGGCTCTTTTGACGAGCGTCGATCTGGTTCGCCGCCCTGTCCTCGTCAGCCTGCATACTCTTGCCGAACTCGACGAGTTCCCCGCCAAAATTCGCGAGAGCGTTCGCAGTCCGGGTCAACGTCGGATACTGGACAACACTACCCAGCCCGAGGTTCTGTTCGTTTTCATAGACGGGTAGGCGAGCCATGTGCTGTCCTTAAATGATCTGGCCGGAAGCGGTCGTGGTTGTGGTCGTCCAGCCGCCGCTGCTTGGAAGGCTGATACCCTTACCCGCGCCGACGATGGCCGCAGCCGCATTGATGTAGCCTGCGGTCTGCGCGTCCTTACCCGCCTGGAACGCCAGCTTGCCTTGCGTCCGTAGCTGGCTGGCTTCCTTCTCGCCTGTGTACTTGAGAGCGTCCTTGCCAAGCGCAAACTCGGCTGCATCGTCCGCGAGTACGTCGTAGAACGAGCTGCGGGTAATGCCGGTCGTCCCGATCTGCGCCAGGTTCGAGCCGGTCTTCCGCGTATAGCTTCGTGTCAAATCGGCAGTGTCGAACGCCACCTTATCGAGCCGGTCCTTCGCCATTTCGTTGAAGGAACGCTGCTGCGCCTTGCCAGATTTCTTGGCTGCTTTACCGGCCTTGATGCTGCCGAAGGCTTGAATACCGCCGCCTACGACTGCGATAGATATTGGGTCGCACATTACGGTTCGCTTTCCACGTCGATATTCAACGCGAGAATTGTTGCGGGGAACGGCCCTTCGACCGAGACTTCGACTTTCGCTTCGCCATCGAAACTGTCTTCCACCGGCACCTTGAATGAGCCGGTGTTCAATGGCAGAGCTACCCCTAAGGGAGCCGTCGAGTTACGGAAGACGACGAGCTGAAGCGGCTTACCGAGGGCACCAATCTTCACGCCCTGTGCGGAAAGCATCTTCGCAATGACGCTGATTGCTTTCTTCCTGCGGCCTACAGCCGAGCCATCGTCGGCTTCTGAAGGCGCTTCGAGCGTGACGATCTGGTTAGGGATCGCCTTGCCGAACTGGACCTTCGTCGCCGTCCGACCGTTGGGCAACGTGACGACGCCGCCAGCGCTGACCGTTACGTCCGGCAATCGAGCGCCGTCCGCAAGTATCTGTACGACTTCATTCGCGAGCCACGTTGCGCCAGAGATGGTATTCGTCGCCGCGCCTGAGTAGGTCGCGCCGCAGTCCACCATGAAGGCATCTTTCGGGTCGGTGACATCCTGGTCGAAAGGCTGTTCGAGCGTTTCGATGTACTGCACCTGAGCGCCGTTGATCGTGCGCCGGACGCAAGCCCATAGCTGATCGCTTTCTTCGGGGCGCATGACCGCGATGCTCTGCACCTGGCCGCCGACATCGTGAGACGAGAAGCCTTTGACTTCTTCGCTCTGTTCGAGGGTCATCGCCACGAGCTTGCCGGTCGCCGTCGCGGACCACAGGATGCCATCGGGCGTTTCCTGGTACGCGGTCGCGACGACACGCTGCTTGTAAAGATGCTCGGACAGGATGGATAGCTCGGGCGCGACCAGGCCGTTGACCTGATAGTCGTAGTAGAGGTTGTTGATGCGGCGGCTGGTGCGGCCGACAAGGACAGTGGATTGCGCGGCTTGCTCGGGAACGAGACCAGCCGTGCCGACACTGACTTCCAACTTCTGCGTGACGTTGCGTGCCGTGAGAGCTGCGCCAGACGAGCCGCCGATAGAGCGTACGCCGCTGGCCGTGCCGATGAGTAGACGCGTGCTTTCCTTCAGCCACAGGATGGGATCGGAGCGGCTGAGTTCGAAGGACATGCCGTTCGCATCCGAGACCGTGCCGTCTACGTCGGATGGCGAGAAGGTCGAAGGCGTGCCCGATGCGCTGATAAAAACCGAGCGCGGCTGGGCGGGTGTGCCGCCGTAGCAGAGCCGGTCTTCGAAGAAGGTCACGGAGCGCGGGTAATTGCCGACGTAGAATGCACCGAGCCGCCACGACGTTGCCACGCCTGACCCGCCCTGTCCGTTACGGATGAGCATGACGGCAGTTAGCGCGGTCGGCACCGAGGTAATCGTACCCCACGACCACTTGCCCGCGACGAGAACGCGAACGTGGCGTCCGATGTCCGAGGCATTGAGCGCGACCGATCCGGCCGACCAGGTGAAGGTAGGCGTCAGTCCCGTGCTGAGCGCCACGGCTCCGACGTTGACGGTGTTCGCCGCGATGACGTTTGTCGCCATGTAGGGGCCGTCGAGGAACGTCGCGTTTCCGACCGTCCACGAGTTCGCGAGGATGCGCGTAAAGAGCTGTGGAAAGTAACTAGAATGCGCCGCGTAGATCGCATCATTGTACGGCGCGACCTGGATGTCGTTGACCGCCGAGGCCGGGTAGGGAGTGACGAGTTCGTAAGGTGTTACCCCGGACGAGACCACCAAGCCTTCCGGCACCCACACTCGCATGTATAGGTTGCCGAACTCCAAGACGTAGCTTTGTCCGATGGAGAACGTGTAGGAGATAAGGCGCGTGGCCTGGTTCGCGAACTTGGCGAGGCCACGGAAGCGCGTGCCGGACCTACGCCGAACGCCGCCATGTTTCAGCACGTACCAATTGTAGAGGCGCGCGAGCGAGCGTCGATAGAGTTCGAGGTCCTGACGCTGACCGGCAAGCGGAGTGATTTCGCCGTTCGAGAACGACGTTTTCAGAAGGTGCTGTGCCATCGTTTAGCCACCCAGCCGAACGTCGAGCACGTCCTGTCGGTACTGTCCTTCGATGCTGCCGTAGTCGAGCGCGTTGACCATCTGTGCTTCGGCGTTAGCCGCGCGGTAGAGGGCTAGGGCCTTGTCCACGTAGCTACCCTTGCCGGTGATGCGCTGGGCTGCGAGAAGCGCCAGGCGTTCGCCAAGGGCGCGAGCGAACAACGGCTCGAACTCGGCAGCGTTGGCGACACGGCGGATGTAGTGGATGGGCAGCACCGGACCTTCGTTCGTGAGGATCATGGACCCTTCACGTTCGAACTTCGGCATCGCGCCTTCGAAGTATCCGCCCCGGCGCAATGGCAGGACGCGGAGGCAATCGGTCGGGAGCTGGTACTGATAATCCCATCCGAATGCGGGCTTCTCGCCAAGCGGAGCCAAGACGGCGCGCTTCTTAGCGAATGCCCACGGATGGGTGCGAAGATATTCGTCGCGAGCGTAGCCGTACTGCGAGGCCATGAAGCGGCCAAGCACGGTGTCATCGTCGAGCGACGTGATGTGGAACTCGTCGAGCGTGGTAGCGGCCATGTTGCAGACGGCTACTTCTGACAGTGGGGCGGACGTGTTGGCCATGTGTGGGAGCCCTGAAAAGAGAAAAGGCCCCAAGCTCTCGCGGACATGCCGAACAACCGCGCTGTGTCGCGACGGCAAGGCTATCCCGTTGTTGCGGAGCTTGGGGCCGGAGCCGGTTGGTCGCGCTAGACGAGGCGCGGGAGCAACCGGATTACTGCGAAGCGACGGATGACTTGGGGGACATCTGCGCCTCTAGTTCTTTGATGCGATACGATAGTACCGCCATGTCGCCGGGGGAGATGGAGCGCTCCAACACGGCAACATGGTCGTTAAGTGTAGCGGTACGCGCGTCGAACCACCAATTCAGCACGCTTATACCCGCGCCGATGATGGCAATGGTTGTGAGCACCGAGCCCGCCACTTCCCTAAACGGAAACGGATGGGCTCGGGTATTAAGGTCCTTGCGGAGACCGTCGAACGCGTCGGATATTTCCCGGCGTTCCATTTTCATCGCTTCTCGCATCTCAGTAAGTGCCGAAACGATTGTACGCTGGCCTTCCTCAAGAAACTCGACGCGGGTACTCAGGTCTCGTGTCACTTTCGCTGGCCTCGCGCCCATGCCTGACATTTTCTATACTCCACCGAGAGATCGGCGCGAGAGTTCGCCAGGCGTCGGTATGCTGTCTTGGCCATGTCGCCGGTGTGGTCGCGTAGTGCGAGCTGCGGCGGCGGGCCGGGTGGCTTTGTGCATTCGGTGGGCGGCTGGTCGTACGGTTGCACGACGGTCGTCCAATTGGTTGTGGCTTTCGTCGTTCCGCAAGCTGCTAAGAACAAGGTCGCCAGGAGTGGGATGATACGTTTCATCGACGGAGTTCCTTAACGACACTCGCGGGCCAGCATACGTTGGTCGCCAGGTCTTTGTTTTTATCGACGGCCTGCTTCCAAGCGGCTTCGAGATCGTCTTCTTTACGATCACGTCCGGCGAGTTCGGCTGCGTGTTGGGATTGGAGAGCGTCGATAGTGGCAGCAATAGTCCTAGCGCGCTCTGCGAAATGTTTTTCGGCGGCATCCTTATCGGCTGCTGCCTTGATCGCGTACTCGGCATCCTTGGCGGCGGCCATACGGGACGCTGCGCTGTGGTCGATGTACCAGTAGGTGCCGCCAGCAATTACGACGGCAGCGACGGGCGCTAACCACGTCGGGATGACGAGGTTTCGCAGCCAAGTGAAGAACAGGTTTATCATGTGGCGCTCCGTTTGCGCTGGCCGTTAAGGTGATCGTCAACGCGAGCATCACTGATACGGTAGACTTCGTAGAGGATCGCAACGCCGACACACGCGATGGCCACCCAAAAGATCGGTGACGACGTGACATCCGCGATGCTCGTAATACCTAACCCCGCCAGCAACGCCTTTGAGTAGTTCGCGATGCGGTCTGCGCCGAGTATTGTCCGCGATCCGTTTTCACGTAGCTCATCGCGAGCTTCAGACGCGGTTTCTCGGTCGAGTTCTTTTCTCGGAACAGGGGCGGCAACGCGTGCTCTTGTGTCGGGCAGGATGTCTTCACGTGCAGTCGGTGATGGCCCATCGGGAATTTCCTGTTTGGGAGCTGGAACTGCGGGAGGGACTTCGCGATACGCAACGGGCCAGCGGTATGCGGCGACTTTTGCAACACCGAACCACTGGTAGCTGACTTGGTTGGCCTGGTTGCCACCGAGCACGAGTATTTTGGAACGGTCGGCGCTGTGCTTGATGTAGAAGCCGACGTGGCCGTGACCGCCGCCGTGATTGAACACGACGATGCAGCCGGGGCGTGGTGCTTCGAGCTTCTGGCCGTACTGCCGGTATTCGAGTGACGACCAGGTGCGGCGGGAAGTGATGCCGCAGCGTTCGAGTATGGCGCTCACAAAAACTGCGCACCATGCCGTTTCGTCGTTGGCGTACTTGTAGGGGAGGCGCGCGTCGATGGCGTAGGCCATGATGCGCTTCTCGTTCTCGGGACCCGCGATTTCGCGCACGCCGAGTTCTTCGTGGGCCATGCGGACCCACAGAGGCGAAGTAAAATCTGGCATGTGGGTGTCCTGGTTTACTTGAAGGCGATGAAGCCGTTCACGTCGTCGGCTGCAACCACGGTGGCGTCGGTGTCAGCCACGAGGTTTGTGATCGCGTACGAGATGCCGAGCGAGAAGCCGATCAGCGCGTCCGATGTCAGGGACACGTTCGGCTGAAGGATCAGCGTGAACACCGGAACGTCAGTCGCGAGGACCGGCGCAGTGGCTTTGTTGTAGAGCTTGACGAATTTTTTCGCGGCCGAGTTGTTCACGAGAACGATTGCCGAGACGTTGCCGGGCGAGGCTTTGACGACGGTGATGTTCGTCGTCGCGGCAGACTTGATGCGGGCCACGGATGCGCCGAGAGAAGCTGAGCTTCCGATGGCCGCCTGCGTGGGTAGAGGATTGGATGTCGAGACAGGCGTTAAGCCGTCCGAACCAATCACGTCGATTTCACTGCGTCCGTTGGCCATTGGGGTCCTTACCGTGGTTTGGCGAGAAGCGAGCTGAAGACGGCGACGGGATCGCCACGGCCCTTGAGAACTTTCGCGATGGCTTCAAGCGCTGCGGCATGTGCTTCAGCGACGAGAGCGTTTTCTTCTGCGAGCTGTTCGCGTGCGATGCGGTTGGCTTCGGCAAGCGATGTCTGATTGAAGCTCGTGATGTACTGCACGGTCGGCGGTGCGGCTTCGACGACGGGCTCGATGGGGGGTACGACGCTGACAGGCTCGACCACGATGACAGGCGCAAGGGCCTCAATTTCTTCGTCGGTGAGTTCGTCGAGTTCGGCGGGCTTGGGCTTCTTGGCCATGTGATCTCCAAAAGGAAAACCGCCCGCACCATTCCTGGCGCGAGCGGCGGGTCTCAATACTCGTTAGGCCGGATTAGCCCTTCGAGATGATTGCCACGAACGGAACGTGCTTGCGCTCGATGGCGGCAGGACGCGTCCAGTTGGCAGCGAGTTCGAGGTTGGCGCGCGTCGGGAAGACGGCGGGTGCGGCAACCGTGGTATCCGTCCAGTTGAAGCCGTACGGATGGAGGGCGAACTGACGACGCGTGAACAACGTCTCGACGCCCGTGCCGTTACCCTGGTCGGGGCGGCGGTACGTTTCGACGGGGATGTCAGGCGGGTTTTCAGTGAAGCCGATGATGCCCTTCGAGCACAGGTAGGACGTGTAGTTGCCGCCCGAGAGAGGCATGTTGTCCGTCACCATCACTTCGTAGCCGAGGTACGTCGGGATATTGACGACGCCCTGCGAGTTCGGAATGAAGGTGATGAGGTTGAGAAGCTGAAGGTTGGTATACAGGCGCGAGTGCATGACCAGGGTGGTCAGTTCTTTCGCCTTGTCGCCCATCGTCTGCTTGGCTTCGAGGATCACGGAAGCCGAGAGCTTGGCGAGAGCGCCAGCAAGGCCCGAGATGTCAAGCACCATGTCGCCAGCGTTGTTGGCGACGTTGGAGTTGATGATGCCGTTAAGGGTCGAGATGGTCACGCGGTCGAACGAGCGGTTCCACCATGCCGAGGTACGCGACTGAATGCGCTGCATCGGGTCCGAACCGGCGAGTTCTTTGGCGAGGTCGGTCGTGCTCCACGACTTGGTGTGGAACTGGCGAACGAACTGCGTCTTGAACGAGCCGATCTTCGAAGGCGTCGAGATCAGAGCCGGGTCATCAGAACCAACGTCAGGTTCCGAGTTATCGAGATCGCCCCACGACGGATGGTTGAACAGACGGCCGCCGCCCGAGAGCAGGGCAGCCATCATACCGTCTGAAGCGACGATACCGGACTTGAACACGTCGGCGTTTACAGTCGTGTCCTTCACCATGTAAGCGGTGTAGACTTCGGGCGTGATTACGTCCGAGATGCGTACGAGAGCCATTTGTGGCTACTTTCCTAGTGGACTACCGCCCACCCTTCGCTGCCCGAGCACGGATGCTATCCATGACGGGTTTCCACATTTCCTGTTCGGATGCGGGGAGCGCTGCGATGAGCAGTAGAGCTTTCTGAGGGTCTGACTTGATAAGTGCGCCCTGCTGTGCCTGGCTGGCCGTCTTCGGATCGAACGGGTTCACGCCGGTAGCGGGCGCTCCGTGGATCGCGTCTTCGGCGTACATTGCCTGACCGATTTTCGCGAACGCCTCGAAGAACGGGGCGCTAACGACACTGGTCTTTTCGCCAACCTTCACGAGCAAACCGGCTTCGAGCGCGCTATCCATCAAACCGAGTTGGTTCAACGTGCGCGTTGCGAGTTCGAGATTGCGTGAGAATGTCGGGTTGTTTGAAGCGCCCCATGCCTTGGTCAGCGCGGCTTCCGTTTCCGTCAGACGGGTAGACAGTTGTTCCGCATAAGCGGTCATCTGCGTACCGTGCTGTTCGGTGGCGAAGCCGGTGTACCAATCGTGGACTGCGTTGGCCATTTCCGGTGACATACCGGGGACCTTGGCCATCATGTCCTTGTAGGCAGTCGCGAAGCTCTCGGAGTATCCGATGTCCTTCGCGTTCTCGGGGATCTTCAAGGCAAAGTCTTCGGCCTTGTACGTGACGGGGGCAGGCACTTCTGCGGGGGCGGCCGACTTCATTTTCTCAAGCTCGCTATACGACTTGAGAGCTGCGTTCTGGTCGGCCCAATTCTTCTTGTTGGCGAGTTCTCGGTTCTCATCACTGAGACCGGCAAGCCAAGCATTTCGTGCTTCGGTGGCTGCGATGGCGGCTGCGTCCGACCCTGGTGAGGGCGCAACAACCGGTGCGACTACCGGTGCAGGCGGCGTGTTATCGGGAGCGGGCGGCGTGATTGGCGCGGGAGCGGTCACGTCGGGGGCTACCGGCACTACGTCTGGCATGTAAAATCCTTAGAGGTTGTCTACCGTGCTCTCGATCCGTGCCGCATTCTCCAACGACAAGAGGTCGTCAGGTGCGAGGCTAAGATGCCGGAAGATGTGGGAGTAGAGTTCGCGCATCCCCTCTTGGTGTCTGAGGGTGTCCGCGTGTACGCTCGAACTGGATACGCGATAAAAACCTGAGT
>LNFM01011812.1_pt1 | contig 11727 bp, 10 predicted proteins | sample 596031 | NCBI WGS metagenome assembly LNFM01 (sample SAMN04254537, study PRJNA301005) | activated carbon metagenome | isolation source: dual media filters at the Ann Arbor, Michigan drinking water treatment plant | place: USA: Ann Arbor | reverse complement strand
GGTCGCCTGCGGCTTCGGCGGTTTTTAGAAATCCGTCCAGAATGGTTTTTATGGTTTTCGAGCTTCGTTTGTAAGTATCGAAAACCTGCATTATTCTGGTCTGAAACGGAGTGGTTTCCGCGCCGAATAAATTGCCCTGCGCGATGTAATCGGAGAGAGAAGTATTTGAATCTCTCAAGCCCGATAATTTTTCCATCGCAACGGCAAGATCGTCCGTAATGTCGAATTCGGCGTATCTTTTGCCGTCCTCGACCGCCTGCTTTAATGCCGCAAACGCGGGTGCTTTGGCTAATAATGCGTTGGTGATTCGTTTAATATTGTCGTCGGTTGATTCGGCAAGCCTTTGAATCGCGTTCAATCCTTTGGCGGATTGTCCGAACGCCTTTGCAAAGATCGCGTTTCTGACGCGGTTTACGCCTTCCTGTGACAATGAGCCGTCGGGCATCATCAGCGCGTTTTGTTCGGTCGGGGCGACACTCTCCATAAAGCCGCGAATAAAATCACGGTTCGGCGCGATGTTGATATTGCCGTCGTCGGCGACATAGAAATTATTCAGCAGTCCGCTATTCAAATAACCCGCGTCGGATTTTGCCTGTTCGGTTGCCGACATTTTCGCGGTTGCCGATTCGTTGGCTTCTTTGGCAAATTCGGCGAGATCAATTTCGTTCGGGTCTAAGATGCCGACATACACGGGATTTTGTAGAGATGCCGATTCCGCGCTTTTACTTTTTGCAAATTCGGCGTATTTTCTGGACGGTTCATTTTCCAGAGCGTAGGCGGTCTTGATGCCTTCGGTGCGCCCGTTGCCGCTGATAACGGCATATTTCGTTTTGCCTTCCCATTCGACCGGCACGACGAGCGGGCGACCGTCGGATGCTTTCGGCGCGTCGTCCAAAAATGCAGACTCCAGTTTATTTGCGATGTCGGCGATCTGCGCTTTCGACGCGATGCGCGAATCACGCTGGCGCGGCTGAAATTCCGGCGGGTAGCCGTCCTCAAGCGAAGTGATAATGTCCGACGCGTCAACTACTTTCGGCTCGACGGTCGCAACAGTGCCGCGCTCGGTTCTGACCTTGTTGAGCTTGGCGGCAGGGGTTTGCCGGGTCGCATAGATAACCTTTGCTTTCGGTTTTTCAAGTTTTTCAGCCTGTGCTTTTTGCGCGGGCAACTGCTCGTATCTTTCGGCGGTCTGTTGTTCGATGCTCGGTTGAGGCGTATCAAAACGTAGATTCTGGCTTTTGATTTCTTCGCTTTGACGAGCGGCGACGGGCTGAATATTCTCGATGCGCTGATTCTGTTTTTGAATCCGGGCTTGTTCTTCCGCGCTCAAACTGCTTTCGCCTAATTTGATCGGTAAAGCGTTTGTGCGCTGTTCGGCTAATTCGGTAAGCGTCGGCGGCTTGGTTTTGAGCGGTTCTTTGGAAAGCAGACGAACGGAGTTATCCAATAATTCGACTTTTCGCGCTTCAAACAGATTCATCACCGAATCGGTTATGTTTTCGGGTTTGATTTTGGTTGCTTTGGCGATTTCCTCGACCGTCTTAAATTGTCCGTCGGAAAGAGCGTCGAATATCTTCTGCGCCCGCTGGTCGGTTTCCAATGCTTTAACGGCTTCGGGTCTGGCGAATTCCGCCCGCGTCGGATTCTTTTCCGCCAATGAAAAAGGCTCTTGTGAAGTTTCGAGCGTGTTGCCGCGCCGGTCGGGTGCGGTGTCGGATGACTCCAGACCGATGACCGCATCGCCGCCGTATTTTGCGCGTAAATCTTTGATCGTCGAACGAATAGAGCTGTCCGCCACTTCGACCGCATCAATAACTTTGCCCTGCGCGTCTTTGACGGTGATTCTATTCGGATTTTCCGCTGTTTTACCTGTCGGCTGAGGCGCGGAAGGTTTCGGGTTGACCGGCGTATCTGCCGGATAAAAGCCTTCGGTAAATCCTTCGATGCGCCCTTTTACATTGCCGTTTCGGGCTTGCCGGTCGGCATCTGCATTGGATTGCTTTGTAATATTTTTTGCGTCGTAAAACGATTCTTTGGTCGCGTTGACGGTAATATCCACAAACTCGTCATTGATTTTGCCGAATCCCCGAAGCGTTCCGTCCGTATCTACGAAATAATCGCCCGAACGTTTACCCTTCCAAACTCTGATCGCTTTGCCCGCCAGATTGCCGACGCGGTTGCCGTTGGCTAATACCAGATCGAGAATGACCATTTTTGCGGCTTCGTCCAATGCCTGTTCATCGTCCGCGCCGAAAACTTTGCCGACTCCGTAAGTGCCGCCGAATATCGAACCGATGCGAACGCCCTCACCAAGCACTTTTGAGGCGAGATAGACGTTTCGCGCCGCCGTGTCCATTTTTGCGAGCTTCGCCACGTCGTCGGCACTTAAAAGGTTTCTAAAGGCTAATCGCGCCGTTTTATCGGCATAACTGGAAAAAGGAAATGCGGCGGTTTCGCCGGGTAACAGGTTTTTCGCGCCCGCGCCTTTGACGGCATTAAATACATTGCCCGTTTCATCGCCGACGAATCCCGTCGCCGTTCTCGCGTTCTGCGAAGGATTGGCAAGCATCTGCCTGATATTCGCCGCGCCTTTGGCGGCGTTCCGAACGGTCGGCGACGCTTCGGTTTTCAACAGCGTTTGGATGGACTTGTTCGGGGCGAAGTTGCGGGTCAGAACGTTGGTCGTCATTCCCGCTAATTTACTTCCGCCCGTAAATACCAAACCGAGTGCGCCGCCCTTCATTGCTTCGATCTGCGCTTGGTTTACGGTTTCGTTTCTGCCTAAACTCTGCAATCCCGAATCGGTTGCCATCGCCAGAGGAAAGCCGCCCGGTGTGCGCGAGAATAAAATCAGACGCGGCAGATCGTTCGTTAATCCGCCTGCGGTTCGCAAAAGGAAATTTCCCGCGCCCGTATTGTCTTCGGCGTTGACCTGTTCGGCTAATTGCTGTTTTAATCCCTGTTTGGATAATCCGACATACCACGATTGAGGAATCAAACCGCCGACTGCGAACGGGCGAATAAGACCGGCGGCTGTGTTTTGAGTGCGACCGCTGCCGCCGATCAGACCAGCTCCGAACGTATTAACGTATTTACCGATGCGAGTTGCTTCCAGAACTTCTTCTCTCGACAATTTGGCAAGATTTCGCCAACGCTGCTCTTTGTCTATTTCCGCTTCGGTCGGTTCTGTGACGGTTGCCTGTCCGACGTATAAAGCATTGTTGGCATCGCGGATTTTAATTAACTCGGCGCGAATTTCGTCGCGTTCTTCTTTTTGCGACCGCAAAACTTCCGAACGGTTGTTGTTCATCAGTTCCCACGCTTTTTCGGGCGAAAGTTCGCCCAAGTCGCGCCTTGCACGAACTTCGGCATCGAATTGCCTTTCTTCTTCCGTCAGGTTCGGGTCGGCATCTTTCAGATACTGATTAACAAGGTCGGGTCGCTGAATTTCGGCAAATTCGCGCCGCAGTCTTTCGTCGCGGCGGGCGGCAACCTCGTTCAAGAAATCGGTCTTGATCGAGAAATTGACCTGATTTTTTCCCGAACCCGTCAGCGACGCATCGAACTGTTTTCGAGCCGCGTCAATGTCCGCGCCGGTCGCGTTCGGAACGGCGTTCAATATCATTGATTCGGCTTGTTTTTGCGCCCACTCTTTACGGGCGGCATCATCGTCCGCGCCCATATAGCGGAGTTTTTCCCGAATCTCTTTGAATTCGGGTTTTGTCTGCTCGGCGGTCGGCTGTTCGATGCTCGGCTGTTCCTGTTGAATCGGTTGATTGACGGGCGGCTTCGGTAGCGGTTGAGTTCGAGCGTCCGCCGTTTTCCGGCTTTGCGGCGCGGGGCGATTTTGCAGCGATTGATTGAACTCGCTCAGCGACTGTTCGCTGTTTTGTTTATTATTTTTTTGTAAAAATTCCTGATACTGCTTTTGCAACTGTGCCTGCCGTTCCTGTTGTTCGGTCGGAAGGTCTATCGAATCTTCGGAATGAAACTCGTTGCCGTCGTAGATATATTTAACGCCTTTCGCGTCCGTGTAGCGATATTGATTTTCGGTTAAATTAAATTGATCGGCATCAAAATTGAGAGTCTGACCGTTTTCGACCTTAACCGTTTTCGGCGGGGTAATCATCCGCTGTTTTTGCGTCTGAGAATCCCATTCAAACTCGCTTCCGTCGGCATCTTTAAATCTAAACTTATCGCCGACCATTCCGAGATACTCGGCATCGCCCGTTTTGCCTGTTTGCTCGAATTCGTAAAACTGACCGCCGGGCGTAATTTCCCGTTTGGTGTAAATGTTCCGATTCGGTTCTTTGAAGTTGATGGGAATATCTTCGCCGCCGATGGTTTGAACGGAACGACCGAATTTGTCCTTGATGGCGGTCGGTGTTTCCGTTACCGCATCATTATTATTTTCCGTCAGGGTTGGCGGCGGTCGGCGGTTCGGTTGATTTTCCAGATCGCGGATCGAAGAATTGAGTTTTTTGAGCGAATCGCGGATTTGGCGTTTTTCATTCGGGTTTGTTGACGTTTTGTATTGTGCCGCCAATTCCGTTTTGGCTTTTGTCAGCTCGGCAATCGGGTCGGACTGTTCAATGCTCGAAACCTGCGGCGTAATCGTTTGCGGTATTTCCTGCAACGTCTGATTTGCCCAATTTTTAAGATTGTCGGCGTTCGGTGTTTCGGCGTTCGGGTTTAACTGGCTGTTTGCCCAATTTTGAAGCGGTTTATAGCCGCCGCTTTTTTTGACATACGACTCGTAAGTTTCATTATTGTTCGGCAGATAAGAATATAATTTGCCTTGCGGAACGATGCCAGTGTCCAGATAGGTTTTCAGTGCCTGATTCACTTTGCCGCGCTTCGGGTCAACGTTCGCGCCGCCGACGTAAGCCAGACGGCGGGCGATAGAGTCCGCGCCGCCTTTGTTGAACTCGCTCAGTCCGATGATGATGTTGTCCGTTTCGTTAAAGGGGTCGAGTTTTTTGGCTTTGTAAGGCTTTGCCGTGTTGCCCATCACCTGTGAAAAGCCGATGGCAAAATCGCCGTTAGGAGTGCGGACTCCGGTTTTGACGGTCTTGCCGTCGGGCAGATAATGAGCGCGTCCGCTTTCCAATGCTGTCAACTCGTAAAAATCATCGGCTATTTCGTCCGGGATTTCGTAACCGTACTGCTTCGCCATTCGTGCGGCATTGCGAATCTTTTCCCGCGCTTCGGGATTGTCCTTTGTTGCGGGCTTCGGTTTTTGCAGTTCGTTGTTTGCCCACTGACTTAAAATATCGTCGTTCATACCGTTTCCAGATATTGCAGGGCGTTATCCGCCGCTTGTTTGGTGATAACCTCAAGGTCAGGATGGCTGATCTTTGCGTCGCGCAGTTTCTGTAAAAGCATCATTGCGAGCATTGCCCTGAAACCGGCATTCAACTCCGCGTCGGAGTTCAAAGCGGTGCAAAAATCTTGTGCCGATTTTTTTCGGTTTTCATATGCAGGAGTGCCGATTCCTAAATCTTTCTGCTTTTCCATATTTTTATCCTATAAACTGAGCAAACCAAGTATCTAAATTCGCTTCTTCTTCACTCGTTGGAAGGCGATTCATAGCAACGGCGGCGCGAATTTTGCAGGAAGTATCGCCCTGTGAACAAAAACGCCATTCGCCTTCGGCAGTCGTGCCGACAGTGCATTTAATCAGTGTGTAGGCACTCACCGAAGCGTTGCCGACTTCCGTGCGCGGGGTTTCGTAATACTCGAACTTGTCGGCGACAAATCCGAGAATGATCGCCTTGATGCCGGAAAACTTGAAAGTGTTAAACCAGTATTTATTACTGTAAACATCCCCGACTTTAACAGCGGCGTAAAACGCCCATTCCGATAAAGCGGGCGTAGTTGATAAACCTTCTAAAATAGCCCCTTCGGGAATATTAACGGCTTTTTCGCCGCTTTCAACCGACAGCGTAACGTCGCCTGTGCCGATGTTGTGATAATCGTTTTCCGTTCCCAGATTCGGAACGGTCGCCAGAATATCGCCGTCATTACCGGGAATGAGTCCGGCATTGAAATAAAGATTCATTGCCGAACCTAGCGAAAGCGGCGAAAACGGCGCGGATGCGGAAGATGTCCGCTTGCCGAATTGTCCCGGCACGAAGCCGCTACTGCCGGAACCGAATACACCACCGGAAAAACCGCCGCCGCCACCGAAACTACCGAATTGTCTGCTCATTGTTTCATCTCCAATTTGTTATCCTATTTGATAATTCCCTGCGCTTTGGCGCGTTCGACCAGTAAATTGATTTGGTCGGGCGTTTTGCCGTCGCCCTGCATAATCTTGCGAAACTGCGACTCCGAATAAGTGCCGACCGTCTGCGGCGTGGCGAGTCTTTGCTTCGGCGCGGGTTTGACGGGCGGCTTCTGCGCCTTTTTGTCGCCTGCCAACTTGGTGTTTTCCGCCTCGATATTTTTAATTTCCTGTTGATTTTTGGAAATCTCCGACTGAAGTTTCGAGGCTTCGGCAAAGCCTTCGCGGGTATTCGTATCAAGCCCGTTCTTGCGTTCGATCAGCCCGTTCGTGATTTCGATCAAGCCGTTGACCTTTTGCTGATTCGCACTGATTTTAGAATCAAACTCTTTTTGTTCGGTTTCGTATTTGCCGAAATCGTTTTTGTATTTCGTTTCATCGTCCGATTCCTGATTGGCAATCGTCGTATTTGTCCGCTCGGTCTGCATTTCGGCGTTGTAAAGATCGCGCCCGCGAATCGTGACCATCGTTCGGGTTGAGGGGCTGAATACCTGATAAGTTTTATAATTCGGGTCAATGTCCTGCTCGTTTGTGTCGGGATCAATAATCGGCTCTTGGTTGCCCGTAATTCGATTAGTGCGCCAACGTCTGCCCTGCTCGTCTGTATAAAGCGTCCAACCTTCGCGTTTTGATCGTTCCTCAAGTTCTTTTACGCGACGCTCGGATTTGCGTTGGTCGAGCAAAAAACGGTTTTGTTCTTTAATGCTGAACTGCTCGGCACTGCGAATGTTGTCGTCAACCACGTTCTGGCGGCTGACGGCGGCGGTTTGCAGTTTCGAGTCGAGTTCATCCGCCGCCTGCGCTTTGATAAGTTCCTGCTCGGCAGCGGGCAGTTTGAAAAATCTGTCAATCATCTTTTCGTCGGCGTTCCGGTCAATCGCGCCCATTACGCCGCCCGTTACCGCGCCGCCGAGTGCGCCGCCGAAGCCGCCTTGCAGAAAGCCGACCAGTGCGCCGATGCCCGCCGATTTGACCGAATCCCACCAATTTTTATTCGTGTCACGGTCTTTTCCGCGCTGGTCGTAAGTGCCGACGGTTTCGCCTTTTTCGTTCAAAAGCGGTTGATTTTTCTTGAGCGAATAATCTTTGTTTTTGATTTCGTTGATTCTTGCCTGTGCCGCCGCGCGGCGGTTCGGCATCGCCGTCAACGGGTTCGGTTCGTTCGGGTTGAAGCCGGGCGTTGTGTTTTCGATGACCGGATATGGAACTGTTTGCTTGGAATTTTCAGGCAATGATTGCGGTGTCGGGCTTGGAACGGTATTCTCCGCATTATTGGGGAGATTTTGCAGAACGTTGTTTAACACTTGCTGACCGAATCCGGGTTGCTTGATCTCGCCGAACAACAGTCTTGGCTCATCTTCGATTGTGGACATCTGATTGTTGACCGGGAAAAGTGTCGGCATTTCGCCGATTCCGCCGAGCGTTTCGATCTGCGGCTCGTTTTGGGTGCGCGGATAAATACCGGAAATCGCCGCCTTGCCCGTATTTTCGATTGTCGGCGTGGCGGCTGTTTGATCGGGCGCAACGGGGAAAGGGATGTTTTGCGGTGCTGTCTGCCCATATTTTATGGACGGGTCTTCGTTCGGATGAATCGGCACAGGCTGAATTACCGGGAAAAGTGTCGTCATCGGATTATCTTCGCGCCGATTCTCCAAAGATCGCGCCCAATCTTCATTGAATTCCGACTTCATCGGATACTTCGCGCTGATGTAAGCAGAAGTTTCCGCATCATTGAGCATTCCCGTCGGTTTGACCGTACCGACCGATTCCTCGTCGAAAAGTCCGAACTTCTTCTTTTTGATCTGTGGTTGCCAGTAATGATCGAACATAATTTTTAATTGAACCTCGCCTGATACGCCCGATAGAGCGCATTGATTTCTTCATTGGTATAAAAACCGTTGGTGGTAAAAAAGTCCGCCTCGTCGAAAAGCATTTCGCATAGCTCTTCGAGCGTTATGATTTCGCCCGTACACCACATCAAAAACTGTGCGACAAACAGAATGTCCGGCAGTTCGAGCGGGCGCGATACGGTCAACCGCGAAGCGATTGCTTTTTCTACTTGCCGGTAGGTGTATGCGCCGCGTTCGTCAAAGCTCTGTTGCCGCAACAATGCGCGGCGTTCATTCTGCTCGGTGATGAGCTGACGGATAGCGGGGAAAGTGTTGTTTTGCTGATTTGTGCCGTGCATCGCTGTTATTGGCGGGTGTTGGAGTTGACGCACGATTTAAAGAAGGGATGCCCGCATTATTAAAGCTGTCGGGCTTCTTAAAATGCGGGCATCAAATCGGACACCGAAAATTGTTAATAATGCGGGCGAAAAATATCGCGCCGTCTGGTTTTAGTTTAGCAAAAACAAGCGTTTATTGAAAGGTTTATTTTGCTGAAACTCACATATTATCGAACATTTGTTCGATTTCCGTCTGTGTGAATCTTTCCTCGATTTTTTCGCCGTGTATTCGTCCTTTGATGACCATTTCCTTTTCGCCGTTCGGTCGGCGGCTAAAATGGGCAAGGCGCGGTTTGCGCGGTTGCCCGTCGAGCGGATTGATTGACGAATTGCGTCTGTTGGTTTCTTCGGGTTTCATATTTTTATATTCCTTTGAAGCGCAGAATGTAAATAAACGCGCCGAACACGGGGAAAATGATAATTGTCGGGAACGGGTTTGATATTACGAATCTCATAGGTAATCCTTTCGCAGTTTTTGAAAATCCACCTTGCGCCAAAGCGGATTTTCCTGCATCCATTGATTGATATGTTCAAGCGGTATATGCGGTTTTGTTTTCCGAAGGCTTTCTATTAGAGCGCGGGCTTCGCGCTCGGCGGTTTCTTTGCTCCAATTTAATTTGTTGCGCTCGCGCTGTTGGAGGTTTAATTCAGCATCAAGCAAACGCCCTGATAGTTTCGCCGTCAGCAGCGGAATCGGCACGTTCGGAAATCGCTCCTTTGTTATTTCGACTATTTTTTCATAAGCACATCTGTTCTTTGTCCTTGCGTACAGCAGACGAGCAAAAACAATCTCGTTGATTTGTTCATCGGTAAACGATTCTTCAAGTTTGTTTAGTCGTTGTTCTAATGTCATTTCTTCTCCTTTATTCGGCAATAGTTCAGATTAACGGCTGACGTTCCGCTTACCAGAAAGCATCCCGAAAGATTGATTTTCGAGCCTTTGCGGATTTTTGCTGCGTGGATTTTTTCGGCTGACCGGGTATCGGTAAATTCGGCGAAAACGTCGAACATTTTGTCGGTCGGGGCATCATCGGGGCGAATCAGTAGTTTCAAGTATTCGTGCCGGACGATCTTTTTCTGAACCGTTCCCGACACTTCGACCAGTGCGCCGATCTGCTTATAAAGAATCTCGCGGGATGCGTCGAGCGAATTATCTTGAATCGTTGTCAGAATCTCTTTAATCGTTAATGTTGGTTTTTGTTTAGTGTTCATTGGTTTTTATTTGTGCCATCGTTTCGAGCAGGGCGATGCGTTCGAGTAGTTCGGTGTCCTGCGGTTTCGGGTATAAATTGCCGAGCTTGGCAAACTGCGTCAGAACCGCATCGCACCTGTCGATAATTTTTAATGCCAGGTCGCGGTTGTCGGCGCGGCGCGAAGTCCACGACAACACGGAACAGTTTTTGTTTTCTATCCGTTCGATCAGCGATTGCAGGGCTTCCTTTTTTCGTTTCGGGTTGCCGTCCTTGTCCTTGTCGGCGACGTCCAGATAAATAATTTCCAGCTCATCGCTGCGGTCGGTGAGCGAAAACTTATCGGGATTGTTCGGGTCAATAAGCCAGTCGCGGGCGGCATTACGAAGTTTGAGGACAAAATCTCTCTGGTCGGCAAACTCCTTGCCAATGTCTATTGATTGCCCGAGGATCTCTTTTTCTCTGGCGGCGGTCAAAATCTCGCCCAAATGTTCGGCGTGGTTGCCGATGGTGCGGGCGGGAACGCCGGTCAGTTTGGTGATTTCTTCGCGGCTTGCGCCTTTGGAAAGCATCTGGTTTATTTCTTCACGGTGTTCGGCGTGCTTGCCTCGGCAAATACTGCATCTTGTGTCTTTTGCTTCCATATTCAGCCAATGATCTCCTGTAATAATATTTCCGCGTCGTCGGTGACGGATTGAAACGTGCGGCATTTCGGGCAGTCAAACCCGATGATCGCGGTCGGCTGTCCGCACTCGTCGGCATCAAGCCTGATTTGATTCTGCGGCGCGACGATCACACGGCAGCGCGGGCATTCTAATTCTTTTAGCGGTGTGTCGAGAAAATCCATAATTTAATTTATTTCATCTCAAATAAGCCAATTTAAGCCACTTTCAATTTAAATGGTTGCGATGTCGTTTCTACCTTTTCAAAATCGTTTTCTGATAATTTTTATTCGCAAAATAAAGTGCCGTCCGTCTTAAGTTTTCGGGCTGGCAGATATAACTTTCCGCCTCTGCTTCGCTTATTCCGCCGTCAACTATCATTACCGCTTTTTGCTCATCGAGAATCGTTTCCAACTCTGCGAAAAGTGCATCGTCGGAAAGTATCGAATCAACCGTGCGGTTGTATCGGTCGGCGAATGAATATTCTTTTTTCATACCGAAGCCGCCTCCGCAACTTTACAGCCCATCGAGCAATACCAATCACCGTTAAACCGGTCTAAAGAAATGCCGCAGGTTGGGCAGTTAGGTCTGTTAGAATAGGTCTGTTTTGAACCGTCAGAACCGTCAGAACCGTCAGGAGTGCTACATAACTCATTGAAATCGTTGTGTTTACCGTTCTGACGGTTGGCTGACGGTTGACTGACGGTTGGGCTGCCTGAACTTGAATCGTCAGACCAACCGTCAGGCGTTAAGTCCTTTGTTTGCATTGTTGGCTGACGGTCTGACGGTTCTGACGGTTGTTTACACTCCTGTTCTAATTGCTTCAAACTTATTTGTTGTCCTTTGTCGGTTCTGCCTAAAAATTCAATGTGAATTCCGATTGCTCGAAGATTTGGGCATATTCGTTCGAGTTTCGAGCGAACGCCGCGCGGCGTTTTCGGGTAATCTTTGGATTTAAGCATCTCTTCACTCACAAACGGTTTTAAGGCGTTGAGAAACTCTTGCAGATTGCCGCTGAATTTTCTGTGCTTTGCGGCGTAAATCTGAACAGTTTCGGCGAGCGGCGAACCTTCCAAAGCGGTGTAGTTTGCGCTGTTTGTGTTTCCATCGAAAGCCTGTATAAAAGCGTCTTCTGAAAATCCTAGAAATTTCTCGATTGACGTTGCGAATTGGGCAAAATCCGCCATTCGCGGATAACTTGCAAGGCGTGTGTTTTCAACATTTTTTAAACCTTCGGCGACGGCATCAAGCAAACCTGAAAAAATATAAACTTCCTCTCTTTCAAATTCGCTCCAAAAATTGCTTTCGGTTTTTCTTTCGGTCTTCGGGATTGGTTTCAGGGAAACCAAAATTGCGCGGTCG
>LNFM01011811.1_pt1 | contig 11728 bp, 11 predicted proteins | sample 596031 | NCBI WGS metagenome assembly LNFM01 (sample SAMN04254537, study PRJNA301005) | activated carbon metagenome | isolation source: dual media filters at the Ann Arbor, Michigan drinking water treatment plant | place: USA: Ann Arbor | reverse complement strand
GCGGCTTCTCCGAGTGCCGCAAGATCGCGACCTTGGCCTCGGCCTTCGGCGTCGAATGCGTGCCGCACGCCTGGGGCTCGGTCATCGGCCTTGCCGCCACGGTGCAGTTCCTGGCCGCGCTGCCCGACCAGCCGCCTGCCTTCCGGCCGATGCCGCCGATGCTCGAGTTCGAGCAGACGCCCAACCCGCTCCGCGACACGCTGGCCAAGGAACCGATCGAGCAGAAGAAGGGCATCGTGAAGGTCCCGACAGGCCCCGGCCTCGGCATAGAAATCGATCGCGAGATCCTGAAGAAGTACAAGGTGGCGTGACGCAATGAAGATCGTCGACGTAAAGGCCTATCCGACCAGCTACCGCGTGCCGAAGGAGCTGCAGGTCTCGCTCGGCATCGGCACCATGACGAAGCGCGACTGCGTCATGGTCAAGGTGACGACCGAGGATGGCATCGTGGGCTGGGGCGAGAGTCACCATGCGCGCTCGCCCGGCAGCATCGGCCATCTGATCAACACAACGCTGAAGGGCTTCGTGGTCGGCATGGACGCCACCGATACGACAGGCATCTGGGCCAAGATTTATAAATTCCAGCTCGGCTCGCACGGCATGGGCGCCGCCACCGCGATGGCGATGAGCGGCCTCGACCAGGCGCTGTGGGACATCAAGGGCAAGGCCGTGGGCTGGCCGCTCTACAAGCTCTTGGGCGGCTCCAACAAGCCCGTGCCGGCCTATGCCGGCGGCATCTCGCTGGGCTACCAGGCGCCGGATTCTCTGGCGGCCGAGGCCGTGCCCATGGTCGAGGCCGGCTACAAGGCGCTGAAATTGCGTGTCGGCGACAATGTGAAGGCCGACATCGCGCGCATGACCGCCGTGCGCAAACGTTTCGGCGACGACGTGGTGCTGCTGACCGACGCCAACACCGGCTACACGGTCGAGGACGTGCGCCGCGTGATGCCGGCGATGGACGAGCTCGGCATCGCCTGGCTGGAGGAGCCGTTCCCGGCGCACGACCACCGCTCCTACGCCATGGCCAAGGGCTGGGGCGTGACACCGCTGGCGGCGGGCGAGAATCATTACACGCGCTTCGAGTTCCATCGCATCATCGAGGACGGCAACATCACCATCCTGCAGCCCGACCTCTCCAAGTCGGGCGGCATCACCGAGGTCCAACGCATCGCCGCTGCGGCTTCAATGTGGAAGCTGCCGATCCATCCGCACAGCTCGATGACCGGCCTCAACCACGCCGTCTCGATCCACTTCCTGGCCTCGATCGACAATGGCGGCTACTTCGAGGCCGATCTCTCGGTGGCCAACAAGTTCCGCGACGAGCTGGGCAGCGAACCGTGGCAGATCGGCAAGGACGGCACCGTTCGTCCGCTCGACAAGCCCGGCATCGGCGTCGAGATCGACGAGAAGTTTTTGATCGCCCACCCGGTGATCGAGGGACCGGGGTACGTCTGACCCCCTCCGCCCTCGTATGACGAGGGCACCTCCCCCGAGACGGGGGAGGAGAACTCTTCCCTTCCCCCGTCTCGGGGGAAGGTGGCGCGTAGCGCCGGAAGGGGGTCAGCTGGCCGCGATCAGGTCGCTTGCCTTCTCCGCGATCACGTTGGTGGCGGCGTAGGTGTTGCCCGACACCATCGTGGGCATGCAGGAGGCATCGGCAACCCGCAGGCCGTGCAGGCCGATCACGCGCATGCTGAGCGGATCGACCACGGCCCTTGGATCGGTGCCGAGCTTGGCGGTGCCCACCGGATGGTAGGTCGTCGAGCCGGTGGCACGGGCGTGGGCCATCCATTGCTCGTCGGTCTGGACCTCGGGGCCGGGAAAGTTCTCGCGAATCACGTAGTCGGCGAGCGGCGGCGTCGCCAGAAGCTTGCGCAGGTACTTCATCGCCGCCAGCAGCGCGTCGCGGTCGATCTGGTCGGCGAGATAATTCGGCTGGATCTCCGGCTTGGCCGTGGGATCGGCGGAGAGCGCCTTCACATGGCCGGTGCTCTCGGGGCGAAGCTGCGCGGCGCCCAGCGTCATGCCCGGCACGGTGTCGAGCGCCGTGGTGCCGTAGCGGCCGCCGCCGTAGCTGGCCGGCGCGAAGTAGAGCTGCATGTCGGGCGTGGCGAGCCCCGGCCGCGTCTTGAAGTAGCCGCCGGCATGACTGGGCGCGGTCGTCAGCAGGCCCTTGCGGCTGATCGCGTAGCGCAGGACTTCGCCCACCAGGCGCAGGCCGCGGCTCTTCTCGTTGAGGGAGCCGGCGCCCTTCACCAGGGCCGAGACGCGGATGGCGTAGTGGTCGCGGAAATTGTGGCCCACACCGGGAAGCGCATGCTTCACCGCCACGCCGATCGCGGCCAGGTCGTCGGGGTCGCCGATGCCGGAGATCTGCAGGAGCTGCGGCGTGTTGATGGCGCCACCGGCCAGGATCACATCGCGCTTCGCCTTGACCTGCTTCGTCTGACCGTCCTGGCGATAGGTGACGCCGGTGGCCCGCTTGCCTGAAAGGTCGACCCGCTCGACCAGCGCACGGGTGATGACGCGCACGTTGCCGCGCTTCATCGCCGGCTTCAGGTAGGCATCGACCGGGCTCCAGCGCATGCCGTTCCGCATCATGTTCTGGTAAAGCAGCGTGCCTTCCTGGTCGCCGCAATTGTAGTCGGGCGTGCGTTTCAGCCCGAGCGCCTCGTTGGCAGCCATGTAGGCGCGGCTCAGCACATGGGGATCGCGCTGGTCCTCGATGACGAGCGGGCCCGAGCGGCCGCGCACGGCATCGTCGCCGCCCTCGCGGCTCTCGGCGCGCTTGAAGTAGGGCAGCAGATCGTCCCACGACCAGCCGCGGCAGCCGAGCTGCGCCCAGGTGTCGTAGTCGGCTGCCTGGCCGCGCACGTAGAGATGGCCGTTGATCGAGCCCGAGCCACCCAGAACCTTTCCGCGCGGGAATTTGATCTTGCGGCCGTCGATGTGCGGGCCGGGCGCGGTCTCGTAGCCCCAGTTGAGGCTCTCGTTGTAAACCGTCTTGTTGAAGCCGGCCGGCACCTTGATCCAGATGTGATTGTCTTTGCCGCCGGCCTCGATCACCGCGACGCTGTTCTTGCCGTCGGCCGAAAGCCGGTTGGCCAGCACGCAGCCCGCGGCACCGGCGCCGACGATGACATAGTCGAACTCTTCCATTTTTGTTTCCTCCTTCTTGTAGTCCTGAGCGTAGCGAAGGACCTTGCCGAACGATCGATGCCGATTCCCAGTTGGGCGCGAGATCCTTCGCTGCGCTCAGGATGACATGAAGACTTAGGCCGCGACCACCAGGGTCGACGCCAACTGCCGCACCGATTTCACCATCGCCATGGCGACCAGCTTGCCGGTCTTTCTGTTTTCTTCGCTGACGGCCACGTCCTCCATGAAGGTGAAGCGGCCGAAGGCGCCCCGGGCTTCCAGCTCGACGATGTGCGTCGTGATGGTGGGATCGGCCACGATCACAACGCGCGTCCGGTCGAGGCCGATGCCGGCGATGGCGGCGGCAGCGGAAATGTTGACGTTCTGCGGATAGAGCCTGGCACCCTCGCGCACGGGGCCATCGAACACGGTGTGCGGCGCTTTCAGCGAATCGAGATCGACCAACGTCTCGGCGATCGTCCCCTTCCAGGCCGATGGGTCCTTGCGCACCGTGACCGTGACGCTATCCAGCCCGCCGACAGCGGCGCTGCTCAGGATGTCGAGGGCGCCGATGCCGGCCGAGGGCAGGATCAGGCGCTTGCCGCTGGCTTTGGCCGCCGCCAGCAGCCGATCGAACAAGGCCGTGTCGGTGAAGGCGCCGACCGAGGTCACGAGGAAATCCGCGCCGCTTTCGAGAACGCGCTGGCCGTGCGTGCGCACCGCCTCGTGGCCGGCACATTCGGCGACGGCATCGAACTTGTGGGCGAAGAAACGGTCGGGTTCATGAGTCAGAACACCGGTACTGCGCGGTCGGCGCACCAGCACGGACACCAGCTCGATGTTTTCGAGGCCGGCCGCTTCGACATGCTTGCCGATCGCGCCATAGCCGATCAGGCCGAGCTTCACGAGAGACGAGCCTCCACCCACCGCGCCCAGGCGATGAGCTGGTCGTCGCCGCGCAACGGCGCGATCAGCTGCACCGACAGCGGCAGGCCGAACGGGCCCGCGTTGAAGGGCAGCGCCACGCAGGGCGTGCCGAGCAGGGTCCACAAGCGGTTGAAGATCGGATCGCCGGTGTAGCCGAGGCCGGCCGGCGCTTCGCCGCGGGCGGTGGGCGCCAGCAGGAAGTCGAAGCGCTCCCATACGGCGCCGAGATCGGCCAGCGCCCGGCGCTTGCGCTTCTTCGCATCGGCGAGCTGGGCGCGGGTGACGCTGTCACCGACCTCCAGGGACGCCGTCAGGCTGGGCGAGAGGAGATGCGGGAAGCGGGCGCGTTCCGGCGCATAGTGCTGCGTCGCCTCCTTGGTCATCACCCGGTTGTGGGCGGCGATCAGCGGCCCCCAGCTCTCGGGCATCTCCCACGCGCGCACCTTGGCGCCGCCGGCGCGCAAGGTGCGGGCCGCGAGCTCGATGTTCTTGCTGTTGTAGGGCTCGGACTGGTCCCACCACAGGGTGCGGCAGAAGCCGATGCGCGGCGCGCGGCTCGGCGGATCGGCCGGGGCATGTCCGTAGGCAGCGCGGATCAGGGCAAGATCGTTAGCCGTGCGGGTGAAGAAGCCCAGCGTGTCGAGGCTTCGGGAATAGGTCTTGATGCCCGTGGTGTCGGCCCAGCCGTAGGTGCCCTTGTAGGCCACGATGCCGTTGAAGGCGCCGGGGCGGATCACCGAGCCCGAGGTCTGTGTGCCGTAGCCGACCGGCACCATGCAGTCGGCGACCGCCGCCGCCGAGCCCGACGAGGAGCCGGCCGGCGTATGGCGGAGATTGTGCGGATTGTGCGTCTTGCCGGCATGGGCGCCGGCGAATTCCGTCGTCACGGATTTGCCCAGCACGATGGCGCCGGCCTTCACGAGCTGTGTCACGCAGGCGGCGTCGCGGCCCACGACATGGTCGCGGTAGATCGGCGAGCCGCAGGTGGTGGGCATGGTCCGGGTCGAGATGATGTCCTTGACGGCCAGCGGAATGCCGTGCAGCGGCCCGACTGGTTTGGCGCGCTTGTCGAGCATGTCGGCGCGCTTCAGCGCCCCTTCGGCGTCGAGCGCCTCCCAGGCATGGACCTGGCCTTCGCGGTGCTCGATGCGGTCGAGGCAGGCCTCGACGAGGTCGCGCGCCTTCAGCCGCTTCTGGGACATGCGCAGGACAGCCTCGCTGGCCGACAGTTTGTTGGGCGATTTCGCCATGCGTATCTTCCCCCTTGTGCTCGCTAGGGTCCATGATGGCTGAGCACAGGATTGGTGTCATCCCGAGCGAAGCGAGGGACCTTTGAGGCTACGCGAAAGATCCCTCACTGCGTTCGGGATGACATCGGCCCAGCTGCGACGCTCGATGTGGAGACTGAAGCCTATGAGCACACCCTTCGCCGTCCAGAAGATCGGCCACGCCGTGGTCTACGTCAGCGACCTCGAGCGGTCGAAGCGCTTCTATACCGAGGTGCTGGGCTTCAAGGTCTCGGACGTCTATCCCGGCACGATGATGCCGGGCGGCATGGTGTTCCTGCGCTGCAACGGCGACCATCACTGCCTGGCTCTGGTCGGGGACCGTGCGCCCGACGCCGGCCAGGACAAGAGCCTGCATCATCTCGCCTTCGAACTCGCCACGCTCGACGAGGTTTTTCGCGCCCGCGATCACCTGAAGGCGCACGGCGCCAAGCTCACCTACGAAGGCCGCCGCCGTGCGGGCTGCCAGGTCGCGGTGGAGTTTCTCGACCCCGACGGCCATCACCTCGAACTCTACTGGGGCGTCGACCAGATCGGCGCCGACGACCGTTCGCGGCCGTGGGAGGAATGGCGCCAGACCATGACCCTGGAAGACGCCGTGCGCCACGCGCCGCCCGGCCAGGACACCACCCTGCAGGACGCGGCGTTGCGTGCGCGGCTCGAGGCGGGGACTGACCGGCCTTCCTCATGAAGCGCCACCGTCAGACGCCGAAGGGCCGGTTGAGAATGCGGATAGCTTCCTCGGCGGCGAACAGCCGGTTGCGCTTGTAGCCGGTGCGTTCGGCGAGAACGCCGATGTCGACCAGTTGCCGAGCGGCACTCGATGCAGCGGGAAAGGAAACGCCGAGGAGCTGCTGCAATCTTCCGATGGTCACGATCGGATATTCGTGCAGGAAGCGAAGAGTCTTCAGAGCCGCGGAATCGGCGCGAAAGGATCGCCGCGTCCGCCAAGAGTCGCCGAGTGCGGCAAGGTCGGCACGCGTGCGCTTGATTTCGGCGACGGTTCCCGTGGTCGCGTCGGCCATGAAGCCAACCATCGACGTCCAGTCGAGCCGCTGTTCCGCGGCCTTGAGCGCTTCGTAGTAGTTCGCTTTGTTCGCTTCGATGTAGGGCGAGAGGTAGAGCGGCACGCCGCCGTTGGCCGCCATCATCAGCGGCAGCAGCAGGCGTCCCACACGGCCGTTGCCATCCCTGAAGGGATGGACGGCTTCGAAGTGCGCATGGGCGATCGCCATCCGCGTGATGAGTCCCTGGGTCATGACCTGCATGTCCTCGCATCGCATGTAGTCGACATTCTCTTCGAGGCATTGCAGTACGGCGTCTGGCGGTGGCGGATTGTAGGTCGATGTCGCGATGTGCCCCGTTCCGCCGATCCATGCGACGCGCTCCCGGAGTTTTCCAGGGACATCGGCATAGTCCGGATCGGACCTCATGGCGTTGCGATGCAGTTCGCGCACAAGGTCCACGGAGAACACCGCCGGTCCGGTCCGCTGCGCCCGCGGCAGTATACCTTCCAGCACCGCGGCGTAGTCACGTACCTGGCGGGTGGGTGGCGACGTGCCCTCGGCTCCGTCTTCCTCGAGGGAGAGAAGCTCGTCGAGAGTGCTGTGCGTCCCCTCGATCGCCGAACTGCTGATCGCTTCCTTGCGCGTGAGGATTCGACTGACGAGAAATGGGTCCTTGAGTTCCCGTACGATGGTTTCGACCTCGACCATCGCCCGCTGCGCGACCTCGACCGATCCAAGGGCATCTCTGAGGGCAATCGAGTGGGTTGGCGGAGGGAGAGGTACGACGCCATAGTGTGAATCATGAGGTGCCGGCAGCCGCTGCAGGCGCGCGGCAACTCCCTTTGCCAGATCGGCTCGTCTCATGGTGCAGGGCCCATAACCTTGGATATGGCCGCCGCATTCTTGCTTATATTAATGTTTAAGTCCATAACATTTAATACAAATGAAGAGTCATTCTCTATACTCAAGGATAATTGGCGAACTACTGAAGCGGGTTCTGATTTGACGCAGTCGCCTGCTACACCGGCAGTATCCGTACAGCGTCTGTTTTACGGTCAGGAGGAGCCCATGCCCGCAAGTGTGATGTTCCACGACGGCAACCGCGAACTGCAGGACCAGTTCGACAGCCGCCGCATCGCCGACCGGCTGGAGGAGAAGCTCACCCGCTTTGCCTTCACCGATGGCGACCGCGCCTTCATCGAGGGCGCGATGTTTTTCTTCCTGGCCACGTCCGACGACCGCGGCCAGCCGGACTGCTCCTTCAAGGGCGGCACGCCGGGCTTTGTGAAGATCGTCGGCACCGACGAACTTGCCTTTCCCGACTACGACGGCAACGGCATGTTCAAGAGCCTGGGCAACGTCGTGGTCAATCCCGCTGTCGGGCTGCTGTTCATCGACATGGGCGAGAAGCCCCGGCGGCTCCGGGTCAACGGCACCGCACGCGTGGTGCGCGACGATCCGCTGATGCAGCGTTTCGCCGGCGCGCAGCTTTTGGTGCGGGTCAAGGTGCGGGCGATCTTCCCGAACTGTCCGCGTTACATCGTGACTCCAGGCGCGACGGATCCATCGACGTATGCGCCGCGGCCCGGCTACGTGCCGCCGGAGCCGGCCTGGAAGGGCTTCGACGACTTCAAGGGCTATATCCATCCTCGGCAGAAGACCCCCAGCGGCGAGTGATAACCCGTCTTCCCCGACAAGGAAGTAAGCATGAGAACGAGAAGAGTCTTCGTCCTGGCAGCGGTCCTGTCGTTGCCGCTGGCGACCCTGGCACAGCAGGGCGGAGCGGGGTTTGTCGGCGATTGGCAGGGACAGGTTCCCGGCCTTGGCGATGCCCGCTTGATCGTCACGTCCGTCAGGCCGGATGGCCAGGTCGAGGGCCGGATGGAGTTTGCCCTTCAATCGTTCGTGTCCACGTTCGGAGACAAGCCCGATTCCGTCAAACGCATCAACCGTGGGATCGTGACCGGTTCGACCCTCAGCATCGAGTCGGCGCTGGGCGGCAAGTATGAATTGAGCCGCAATGGCGATCAATTGAGCGGCACCTACACGCGCGGCACAACGATGAGCGTACCGGTCAGCTTCAGGAAGACCTGAAGAGGTGGAAGAACGACATTGTCCGGAGGGACCGTGAACGACGGCAGGCGCATGCGCCGCTACTTCTTCGGCGCGCTCTTCCGGATGCTGGGGGTCGTCTGGCCGATCCTGTCCGGCGTCATCCTGGCCATGGTCGGGCCCGGGCTCGTGATCGGAGCCCTGGAAGGCTGGAGCGTCGGTGACTCGCTTTATTTCACCTTCGTCACGGGGATCACCATCGGCTATGGCGATCTCGTGCCCCATCGTGCCCTATCGCGGATTCTGTCGGCCGTGATCGGTCTCGCCGGGATCCTGTTGACCGGCCTCGTGGCCGCCGTGGTCGTGGAGGCCCTGCAGGAGACGGCGCGCGACGCGCGGACGCGGCGCTAGGCCGGGATCGCGAACACGGTGATCGCCATCACCAGGTAGATGGCGATGAGCTGCACGCCGGTGAACCAGGTCGACTTGCCGTCGACGATCAGGATCGAGGCGACGAAGGTCGCCGCCAGCACCAGGAACACTTCCACGCCGGCGAAAGCCAGGGTCATGGGCTCGGGCGCCATCACCAGGCTCAGCAGCACCAGGAGCGGCGCCACGAACAGCGCGATCTGCGTGCTCGAGCCGATGGCGATGCTGAGAGCGACCTCCATGCGGTTGCGCATGGCGAAGAGCACGGCCGTGCTGTGTTCGGCGGCATTGCCCACTACGGCGACCACGACCACGCCCACGAACAGGTTCGACAGGCCGAGCGCATGCGACGCCTGCTCGACGGTGCCGACCAGGATCTCGCTCATCCAGACGATCAGCAAGGTGACCACTGCCATGACGCCTATGGCGAGCGACAGCGTCCACGCCACGCCATGCTCTTCGGTCGCCTCGGCCGACGCGTGGCCGCGGAACAGATCGGCGTGGGTGCCGAGGATGAATACCAGGCTGAGCAGGTAGACCACCAGCAGCACCACCGACACGACGACGCTGAAAGCCACCGATCGATGGGCAAGCTCGTCACCGCCGGTCGCCACGAAGATCGACGGCACCAGGATGGCGAGCGCTGCCAGCGCCATCATGCCGACCTGCAGGCGCACGCCCACGGTGGCGAAGGTCTGTATCTTGTGGCGCAGGCCGCCCGCCAGGAAGGCGGCGCCCAGCACCAGCAGCAGATTGCCGATGATCGAGCCGGTCAGCGAGGCCTTCACCATGTCGAGCATGCCCGCGCGCAACGCTACCAGGGCGATGATCAGCTCGGCGGCATTGCCGAGCGTGGCATTGAGGAATCCGCCGATGCCTTCGCCGACGCGCGCCGCCAGCTTCTCGGTGGCGAGCCCGAGCAGGCCCGCCAGCGGAATGATGGCGACGCAGGCCAGCACGAAGACCAGCAGCGGGCTGTCGGGCCGGGCATGATGGACCCAGCCGGCCACCGGAACGGCGAACAGCAGCCACGCCAGAGGCGCTTCGGCAAGCACGTTGCGCAGCGTCCGCATCACATCTCCTGAAAAATGCAGAATGGCCGATGAAGCTTGTCCCATGCTAGTGGCGGCCGGATTGCGCGGAGTATACCGCGATCTGGCTGGGGCATCGCAAATGCCGCGACGTTGCCAGGGGGAAACGATGGCTGTCCTTTACGAGATCGAACACACGACCACCTACAGTTATGCCAATCCGGTAACGTTCGGGAAGCACCGAGCCATGTTCCTGCCGAGGCCGGCGGCGCTCGGGCGGCTCATCGACTGGTCGGCCACGACCAGCAGTCCTTCTGCGATCCGCTGGACCACCGATGCATTGGGCAACAACGTCACGGAGATGGAATTCAGCCAACCGGCCAGGGAGCTGACTTTCTCGTTCAAGGTCCGGGGCCTCCATTTCGGCGTGCAGGATGTTGAACGGTTTTTCCTGGAGCCGCGGGCAGAGACGGTGCCGGTCCAGTACACGCCCGACGAATGGAATGATCTCCTCGTCTACATCCGCCCCCATGCCGAGGATCGCGACGGTACGGTTGCCGCCTGGGCCAAGAGTTTCGTTGCCGACAACCGGGACCGGACGACCGGCGTGCTGGAGCGGATGCTCGACACCTTCCGCGATACCTTCACCTACAATGCCAGGGAGGCCGAAGGCACGCAGGCGCCGGCCGAAACGTTGCGGACGAGATCGGGGACCTGCCGCGACTATGCCTGGCTGATGATCGAGACCCTGCGCCGCCTGAGCTTCGCGGCCCGCTTCGTGAGCGGCTACCTCTACGATGCGGCGCTGGATGGCGGCGCCGTCGGCACGGTCGGTTCGGGAGCAACTCACGCCTGGGTGGCGGTGTATCTGCCCGGTGCCGGCTGGAGGCATTACGACCCCACCAACCGCCTCAGCGCCGGCTATGACCTGATTCCGGTGGCGATTGCCCGCCATCCGGGACAGGCCGTGCCGCTGGAGGGCTCGTGGTTCGGCGACGCCAAGGACTATCTCGGCATGTCGGTCAAAGTCACCGTCCACAAGCTCGGTGAGATCGCCGATCCGTCCGCGTGATAGTCGCCGGGGGACCAGCTATGCAAAGTCCGATTTGCAGATTCGACAGGATTATGATAAGAAAAAGACTATCTTGGGGGGTGTGTTTCCGCCGCCATCCGTCGCCGCCGCTTCACCGCCGCCTCGCCCTTCAACCCAGCCATGAGTTTTCGTAACGCCGGGCGGCACAGCTCCGCGATTCGGGCCTCTGCCCGAAGGACGCCGGCGTTGTGCCGGAGGTTTTGGGCAAACCGTTGAGGCGGCGGGCAAATCATCGCCGCAGGGCACAGGCAGCGGCACAGCTGTCGCTGTTTTGCGACACATTCCGTGTGCCGCTGCCCCCGTTCTAGGGCGTCGGCTCCGCCGGTTTGGCCGGTGGCGGCGGCGCCTGGCCCAGCATGCCCTTGATCTTCTCGCGTCCGGTCTGGAAGGCCACGTAAAGGCCGGGGATCACGAAGATGCCGAGGAACGAGGCGGCGATCATGCCGCCGAACACCGCGGTGCCGACCGCGCGCTGGGTGGCGGCGCCCGCGCCGGAGGCGATCACCAGCGGCACCAGGCCCAGGATGAAGGCGAAGGAGGTCATCATCACGGCGCGGAAGCGGAGCGCCGCGGCGGTGGTGGCCGCCGTCACGATGTCCTTGCCGCCGGCGCGCTCGGCCATGGCGAACTCGATGATCAGGATCGCGTTCTTGGCGGCAAGCGCGATCAGCACCACGATGCCGATCTGGGCGAAGATGTTGTTGTCGAGACCGCTCACGAACAGCGCCGCCATGGCGCCGAACAGGCCGACCGTCACCGACAGCA
>LNFM01011809.1_pt1 | contig 11730 bp, 14 predicted proteins | sample 596031 | NCBI WGS metagenome assembly LNFM01 (sample SAMN04254537, study PRJNA301005) | activated carbon metagenome | isolation source: dual media filters at the Ann Arbor, Michigan drinking water treatment plant | place: USA: Ann Arbor | reverse complement strand
CGATGAAGCTGAGCACCAGGCTGTGCGGCCGGATCGGTTCATTGGGGTAGCCCAAACGCTTACCAATCACAATCGCGCAAACCAAGGCCGAGACGCCGGAGGTGATGTGCACCACGGTGCCGCCCGCGAAGTCGAGGGTCGGAATCGAACCACCGAGGAACGCGTTCAACATGCCGCCCTTGCCCCACACCATGTGCGCCATGGGATAGTAGATCAGCAGGCTCCAGAGGATGGTAAATAGCAGCATCGCGCTGAACTTCATCCGCTCCGCGAACGCGCCGGTAATCAGCGCCGGGGTGATAATCGCGAACATCATCTGAAACGCCATCCAGGTCAAATGGGGGATGGTCGCGGCGTAGTCGGTGTTCGGTTCCATTCCAACGCCATTCAACATCGCAAACCGCATGTCGCCAATAAAGGAATTGCCATCGCCGAACGACAAGGAATAGCCGAACAGCGCCCACATCACAGTGGCCACCGCCATCATGATGAAGCTCTGCATCATCGTTCCGAGGACGTTTTTCTTGCGAACCAGGCCACCGTAGAAAAGGGCCAGGCCCGGACCGGTCATCAGAAGAACAAGGGCGCAGCTAGCGAGCATCCATGCGTTATCTCCGGCGGATTGCGCGGCTGCGATCTTGGGCACAAGTTCTTCCGTCGTCGGTGCGGCGGGAGGAGCCTGGGCTAGCAGCGATAACGCCCCTAGCGCGGCAAGCGAACTTGCGGTGAGAAATTTTTTCATGAAACACCTCGATTGGAGTGGTGAGTGTGAGGAAGTCGTGCGGACAGGGCAGACTTGCGACAGTGCATCGCTTGTCATGATGCTACGCCCGTATCTCGATGGGAAATTGAACATTGCTATGCATACGATTGAAATAATCTATTGGCCCTCCAGCTAAGCGTTTCGTTATCCTCCTCAGGAACCTCGTCGTTCCCACTCACCCTCTTACAAACTGGAGAACTCTCAATGAAGATTCCGACGAATCTCACCCTCGTCGTGTTGTCTTTTGCGGGGACCGGCATTTTTGCGCAGACCACCGCGCCTGCGCCCGACCCTGCCCCGGCCGCGGCGGCCCCCTGGACCGTCGGCTCGATCAAGATCAGCGGGTTGATCGATGGCTACTACAGCAAGAATTTCGGCAATCCCGCTTCCGGCAACAATGTGCTGCGAAACTTCGACGTCAAGGCCAACTCCATGACGTTGAACATGACCAAACTGACCTTCGAACACGACGCTGATCCGGTCGGTTTTAAAATTGACGTGGGCTTCGGCCGCGCCTGGGAGATCTTCCACGCCACTGATCCGGCCGGCACCGACATCGTCCGCTACATTCCGCAGGCTTATGTCAGCCTCAAACCCAAGAACGCGGGCGGCCTGCAGATCGACTTCGGCAAGTTCTACACCTCCGCCGGAGCCGAGCTCACCGAAACGCATCTTTCCGGTAACTACTCCCGTGGTTATTTGTACGCCAACGGACCGTACTATCACACCGGCCTTCGCGTCACCAAGCCGCTCACCAAGTCCTTCTCCGCCGGCTTCCAACTGGTCAACGGCTGGAATAACGTCGAGGACAACAATAGCGGCAAAACCCTGGGCTTTACCACCGCCTGGACGGGCTCCAAAGTCTCCTGGTTCAATAACTACTACACCGGACCGGAAAAGACCGGCACCAACAAGGGGTTCCGCAACTTCTATGACACGGTCGTCAACATCAACCCGAACGACAAGACCGCGATGTACATCAACTTCGACTACGGCGCCGACCGGCGCTTGAGCGGCGGCAGCGACACCTGGGTCGCCATCGGCATCGCCTCGAAGTTCCAAGTCTCGAAGACCGTCGCCATCACCCCCCGTTACGAGCACTACAATGATCGCGACGGCTTCATCACGGGTAAGGCGCAGAAGTTGAACACCTTCACGATGACCGGCGAATACAAGTGGGCCCAAGGCCTGCTCAGCCGTCTCGAATACCGGAAAGACTGGTCCAACCAGCCGTATTTCGACCGCGGTAACGAGAACGGCAGCGCCAAGTCGCAGTCCACCCTGCTTATCGGTTTCGTCGCCTACTTCGGCATGTAGAACCATCCCGTGGGGACTCTGCGACGGCGATAGAATAAAGCCTTCGAGGAGTCCCCATGGAACGCCGTCTATTCACCTTGTCCGCCCTTGCCGCTTCTGGCGCGGTCTTCGCGCAGAAAAGCAAGATTACCCTTCCGGCCCCCTACGCCACCCCGTCTTCCAACAACCGCCCGCAAGTCGTCTCCCGCCCGGACGGCGCCCAACTCAAGCTTCCGGCCGGTTTCTCCATTGAAGAGTTCGCCACCGGTTTCTCTCGCCCGCGCTTTATGCTGCAAGGCGCAAACGGAGAGATCCTGATCACCGACACGAACGTCGCTCCCAACGGCGTCGTCTACGCCCTCACCAACAACGGCAAAGACAAGAAGAAGATCATCGAAGGCCTCGACCGGCCCTACGGCCTGGCTCTTTATAGAGACTGGCTCTACGTCGGCGAACCCACCTCCATCAAACGGTACAGGTACGACTCAAAGAGCCTCGCTGCCGCCAAGGGCGAAGAGGTTGTCTCCTATGCCGGCCTCGGCAAAGGCCACAACTCCCGGACCATCCTCTTCGATCTGAAGAAGGAAAAAATGTACGTCAGTTGCGGCTCGGAATCAAACGCTACCGTCGGCGAGGATCCTCGCCGCGCCGCCCTGAACGAGTACAACCCCGACGGCTCCGGCCACCGCATCTACGCGGCAGGCCTCCGTAACATCATCGGCCTTCGCCACCGCCCCGGCACCTCCGAGATCTGGGCCGCGGTCCAGGAGCGCGATGGCCTCGGCGACGACCTCGTGCCTGACTATCTTGTCAACGTCAAGGACGGCGGCTTCTACGGCTGGCCCTACGCCTACACCGGTCCCAACGAAGATCCCACCAACAAGGGCAAGAACCCTGACCTCGTGAAGAAGACGCTTGAACCGGACTTCGTCATGGGCGCGCACGTCGCCGTCCTCGACATGCTCTTTTACACTGGCAACCAATTCCCCAAGAAGTTTAAGGAAGGCGTCTTCGTGGCGCAGCACGGTTCGTGGAACCGGTCCCAGCGCATCGGCTACTCCATCGCTTTCGTCCCCTTCAAGGGCGGCAAGCCCGTCGGCCCGAAGGAAGACTTCCTTACCGGGTGGATGCTCGCTCCAGATAAGCGCGAGGTATGGGGACGCCCGGTGGGCTTTCTGCAACTGCCCGATGGCAGCCTGCTTCTCTCGGACGATGGGGGCAATAAAGTTTGGCGTATCTCCTACAAGGGTTGATCCTGTGCGCCGCCCTCGCCGCGGCCGCGCCGTTCTCCCATCAACAACACCTGGCCCTGAAGTTGAACTGCGTCACCTGCCATCAGAAGGTGGCGCAGTCGACCGCCGCTACCGACAACAACCTGCCGGACCAGGCCGTTTGCGCGTCCTGCCATAAGCCTGGCGAGGTCTCCGTCAAGGCTCCGGCCAAGCGGACCGTCGACAAGTTTAATCACGCCGTCCACACGAAGCTCGGCAACCTCGCCCCCGCCTTCCGCGGTGCTCTCACCGCCGGCACGTGGCTCGGCACCAAGGCCGAAGGCACGGCCAGAGCGGTGCACCTCGAATCGAAGAACGCTTGCGCCGCCTGCCACCAAGGCATCGAGCAAAGCGTGGCGGTCGCCGAAAAGTCGTCCCATTTCCCGCACATGGCCGACTGCCTTACCTGTCACACCAAGATTGATCCACCCTTTAGCTGTGAGCAGTGCCATGCCGAGCCGGCCAAGCTCCTGCCCGCCACCCACACCCCGGGCTACATTGATCGCCACAATCGCTTCAAGGACAAGCTCGAGCGCGAAACCTGCACGGTCTGCCACGGCCGCGACTTCCGGTGCCTGGGTTGCCATTGACTGGAAGCCTCCTGGGTCGCCGTCCGCCAGGGAGTACGCCGGGCTCAAGCCAGGCCCGGCGTACTCCCGTTGCGCCCATCATCTTGTCTACTGCTTGTCTACTGCGAGAAGTTGTAGACGGCCGTCATTTTATAGAAGGACCCATTGCCGTCCGCCGGGCCGCGCGTCTGCACGTCGGGCCCGGCGGTGAAGCGTAGGGAAAAGCCGCTTGTCAGGTTGGCCTGCACGTAAGGCCCAAGCCACCGGTAGACGCTCGACGAGGGACCGCTGCTCGGGTTGGAACCAAGGGACTCGTAGTGCAAGCCCACGCTAAAGGCGCTCGAAACTTTCACACCACCGTTGATCCACCAGTGCAGGAAGTTGTTCTGGACTCCCGCTGGGACCAACTGGTTATTGGGGCCGGGTACGCGGCCAGTGCGGAGAGCGGTGTAGCGGCCCATATAGAACTCTCCCTCGGCGCGTTTGGTGTTCACGTTGGACGTGATGTTCGGGACGATTCCTTCGAAGGCCATCGGGAAGTTGCCGTTCGACAGGAGCTTACCGTTCAGAATGCCCAGTTGCGGGGTGAACGTCCATCTGCCATCAAAGGTTTTGAGGTTGACCCCGCCGCCGGCTTCGGTCCATAGGCCTCCACCACCACCGGTGCCGAACGATGGGGTCGTCCAGAAGATGCCGTAGGCGGTGGCATCCAATCTGTCGTTGAGACGGAACGCCCCATAAACTGTGGGGTAAAAGCCGAAGAAGCTGTCCTGATTCATGGCAATCCGGTAATTCGCTTTGGGAGGAGTCTGCGATTGAGCAAACAACGGCTGAGTCAGCGTAACGAGTGCGCACAGAGACGCGAATGAAAAACAGTTGCTTTTCACGGAAATAGGATCCTTAAGTAAGAAAGTTGATTTAGGAGGGATTTACTGCGGGAGTCGCCGACGCGGGGACCCTAAGGAACAATGAGAGGGATTTGAGGGGGCTATTTAATGGAATTGCCCGTTCACTTTTTCGTTGAACTTGGCAACTTACAAACAGCGTATCGGCGTCCACTCGCGATCCGCCAATCCAAAAAACAAATGCCGTCGATAGAAGCGGTGAATGCGCGGCTCCGGGCGGATCCGGCGTCGAGTTCGCCTCGCGGCCACTGACGGCCTCCCGCTCTGATAGAATTCGCGGCACGATGAAACGCCGCGCCTTCTTTGAACATGCCCTCGCCGCCAGCGCCGTGCCTGCGCTCCAAGCCGCCCAGCCGGGAGGCAAGCCGGCTCTCAAGATCACCGACATCAAGACCATCCTCGTCGGTACCGGCAGCCGGAACACTTGCTTCGTCAAGGTCGAAACCGACCAGGGCCATACCGGCATCGGCGAAGCCTACTCGTGCGGCCCCGACGAAGCCACCGCCGCCGTTGTCGCCGATTTCAAAAGCTGGCTGGTGGGCCAGGACCCGCGGAACATCGAGCACTTGTACAACATGATGATGAACTTCACCCGCTTCCCGGGCGGGCTCGTCGTCAATGCAGCCATCTCCGGCATTGAACACGCCCTATGGGACATCGCCGGCAAATCGGCCGGCCTCCCCGTCTACATGCTTCTTGGCGGCAAGGTCCGCGAGAAGATTCGCGTCTATCAGTCCGTCGGCGGCAATACCCCCGATGAGATCGCCGCCAACGCCAAGGCTCTCGTCGCCAAGTATGGGTACACGTGCCTCAAGATGCGGCCGCAGCCGCCCAAGGACAACCAGCTCTCCTACAACGCCGTCACGCTGGGAGCCGCCGACCGCGTCCGCGCCGTCCGCGAGGCCGTCGGCCCCAACGTCGACATCGGCTGCGACATCCACGCCCGCTTCCTCGAGGTCAGCCGCGCCGTCCGCCTGGCAAAGGCGATTGAACCATATCACCCGGCTTGGCTCGAAGAACCCATCCGCCCCGAAAACGAAGACGCTATGGGCAAACTGGCCGACCACGTGAACATCCCGCTCGCCAGCGGCGAGTGCAACTACACCCGGCACGAATTCCGGAAGATCCTCGCCAACCAGTCACTCGATATCATCCAGCCGGATATCTGCGTCTGCGGCGGGCTATGGGAGATGCGGAAGATTGCGGCGATGGCCGAGGCGCACTACGTGATGGTCGCACCGCACAACCCCATGGGCCCGCTCGCCACCGTCGTTAACGTCCACTTCGCCGCGGCCACGCCGAACTTCTTCGTCCTCGAATACCATCCCGACGACGTCTCCCCGCGCAAGGACCTGCTGAAGGAGCCGCTCATGGTTAAGGACGGCTATATTCCGCTGCCCACCAAGCCCGGCTGGGGCGTCGAACTCAATGAGGACGCCCTCCGCCGGATGCCGTCGAAACCGTGGCGCCGGGGCTTTGACTACCACGTCGACGGCTCGGTCGCCTACATCTAGCTCTTGGCGGGAAGGCGCGTCGTTTGGCGCTGCACCAACTGCCACTGGTTCCCGTTTTTGACCCAGACGAGCAGGACGGTCATTTCAATGTTCGGGCTCGCAATCGAGGTGACGCGGGCTCGGGTGACGGCCGTCTTCCCGTAGACCTTCACGTCTTCGCTGTGCACCTGAAAGGTGGGCTTGCCCTTGGCGAGCGCCGCCACGGCTGTAGCCTTATCTTCGAGCAGCGCGTTCGAGTGGCTATACTGCAACTCCGGCGCAAACAGCTTATTCAGCGTCGCGGTGTCACCCGTCTTCGCGGCCTTCACGTACTCGGCGTGGACCGCCTTCACTTCCGATTCGGCCTGGCCGAAACTAGCAGCAGCAAGCATAAAAATTCCTAGGATCGTTTTCATGGAACCCGATCATATCAACTCTTGAGATCATGCAACGCATCGGCGATGGCCGGCTTGACCCACTCCGGGACCGGCGTCAACGGCAACCGAGGCACCCCACCGTAGTAACTGTTCAAATCCATCGCCCACTTCAACGCGGGCGTGCCGTGAGCCTCCACCAGGTTCACGAGCGGCCGGACGCGCTCCTGCCAGTCTGTCCCGGCCTCGTCCTCCCGCTGCCGGTACGCTTCCCAAATCAGCTGCACCGAATAGGGAATCGCATTCGCCACGGGCACAAGGGCCGCCGCGGCGCCGCCTTTGAACGCGGCAAACAGATTGGCCGAGTCCTGCGTCAGAGCGACCTTCGAAATGTTCGGATGGTCCGGCACCAAGTCCCCGTCGACGACAACCGGAATGCGCGCGCCGTCGGCGACCGCCCGGTAGAACAGCGTCCGGGTGTCGCCGCCGAACTCGGCCGCCGCCCGCACGAACGCAAAGTGATAGCCCAACTCCGCCGCGCGCGAGACCAACGCCAGGGTCTCCCGGACACTCGGCGCGGAGGCCGCCGCCCCCAGCAACTTCCCCGGCTTGGCGCTCGCCGCCACCAGCTCCCAAACCAGCGCTTTCTCTTCCGCGGTGAGCAGAGAATCGCCCGCCACATATCCGGCCAGGCTGATCGCGTTCAGCCGCTCCACATTGCTTTTCAGTTTGGCTTTGTAGACGTCGCCGCGATGATCAAAGGGGGTCGAAACCGGAACGAGGATGCCCTGAATCTTCAACATATAGAAACACGAAGGGCGCGGCTGCTCCGCTGTCCGGAGCGCCGCGCCCTAAGAGAATTAGCCTTTCACGAAGACGATAACGAGGGTGAACAGCGCCAGCGACTCGATGAAGACGAGGCCGAGCAGTCCAAGACCGCGGATTACCGTGGCGGCGCCAGGGTTGCGGGCAATGGCTTCCACAGCACCGGCAATCGCCTTGCCTTGGCCGAGGGCGCAGAGGCCCGAGGCAATCGCCATCGAGAAAGCGCTAGTGAGAACAATAGCGGGGTCAGCGGCCATCGAAGGCATCGCGAAGGCCATCAAAACGAAGGCCAGAACGAACATTTTTCCGAACATGGGGTGTTGCTCCTTGGGTATAAATTGCGCTCAGGAGGTGGTTCCGTTCCTCCGTTGGGACGGGGAGGGCTCACACTGGCGCGGGGTTAATGCCGAATAAAAAGTTTAGTGTTCGTCGCCTACCGCGGCGCCGATGTAGATGAGCGTCAGCAGTGCGAAGACATAAGCCTGAATCACCGAGATGAACACGTGCAGGCCCATGAAGGCTACCGGCACCACGATATAGGTCAAGCTCAAAAAAACCAGCGTCACCTGTTCCCCGGCGAACATGTTGGCGAACAGACGGATGGTTAGAGAAACCGGGCGGGCCGCATGGCTCACGATTTCGATGGGCAACATCAGCGGAGTCAACCACCAGATGGGACCCGTAAATTGGCTGATGTAGTGGCCGCCATGCTGGCGAATGCCTTGGATGTTGTAGTACAGGAACGCCAGCAGCGCGATGCCGGCCGGCACATAGTGGTACATGGTCGGCGATTCGAAGGTTGGAATCACGCCGAGCAAATTCGAGAACAACACGAAGATGAAAAACGTCCCGGCAATCGGGATGTACTTCTTATAGCCTTCATGCACGTTGTCGTGGGCCTGTTCGCCCAGGAACTCGTACATCGCTTCGAGCACATGCTGCAACTTGCCCGGGGCCGTCATCGAGAAACCAGCCTTGGCAATCGTGAACAGGATCACGATCAACACCGCTACCAGAATTTCCATGGTGATGTAGTTGGCCCAGGGCCGTGCGTGGGTCTGCATGCCCACCGCCGACAGAATCGAATTTCCTAGCCCAGCCAGGTGATCGTTGAAGAGGGCGGTGAGCCAGAGCTCATGAGATTCGTGCATAGATCAATTGGTAGAGCGCTTCCCCCAGCGCCGCAGCCGCAGCGGTCAACAGTCCGATGAGGAACGTGACAGGGGTAACCGCAAATACCTTCAGCATAACATAGCCCACCCCGCCGAGCACGGCCAAACGCAGGCCCAGCAGGCCCGCGCGCGCCGGTGTGGGGCGAGAAAACGCGCTCTCTAACCACCGGAAGTTTGCCCACGCCGCCGCCGCGCCGGTTGCCACCCCCAGCGCCGCCAAGCCGCCCCAGCCTGCAATCCCCCACTCCATCCGTCGCACCAACGCTGCGTAATCCGTCACTTGGAATCCGTATCCCGGTCAAACTCTTTGTTTAACTTCCGGATCAGTTCCCGCATCCCGGCAATCACCCCGGCAATCAACCAGACGATGTACCAGAAGCTCGTCCCGAAAACCCGATCCAGTCCCAAGCCGATCGCGTACCCCACCAGCAGGCTCACCGGCAGAATCAGCGCCAAGTTCATGTAATCGGAAATCAACCGCCCGACGCTACGCTCCCGCTTCACCGTGCCGCTACCGCCAGCGTATGCCGCGCATGGCAATTCATACACGTCACCTTCGCCACTGCTGAACCCACCGGCTTCTCCTTGCACGCCGCCGGGGTCGACGTGTGGCATCGAGCGCAACCCGCCTGCGTCACGGTCCACTCCTTCATCGCATGGTGCCCGTGGCACGTGCTGCAGTTGGCCGATTTCGCCGTCCGCTGCACCACGGCGTGATGATGCTTGCTCTCGACATACTGATTCTTCTCCTGCAAATGGCAGTTCCCGCACATCCCGGCCACTTCGTCCGGCGCTGCCACACGGTCCGGCGGCGCCTCCCCGTTGCTCTTGCGATGCTTATCGCTTGGCCCGTGGCAAACGCCGCATTGCAAGCCCGCTTTCGTATTGTGCTTATGCTTGCCGAAGTCGGCAATCTGTTCGTTATGGCACGGCGCGCAGTCCTGTTGCGCTTCCATACGAAACGAACCCATTAGCAACAGCAAAACCCAAATCATCCCAACTTCCTCTTCACAAGGGTCCGGGTGATGTCACCCGGCTTGGCCATCCCCGCCAGCACCATCGCCAGCTTCAACTCCGCGTTCAACATCCACAACACCCGCTCCACGCCCGGCTGCCCAAACGCGCCCAGCCCCCACAGCGGCGCCCTGCCGACGAGCACCGCCTTTGCCCCCAGCGCCATCGCTTTCAGGATATCCGTGCCCCGGCGCAACCCGCCGTCCATCAGCACCGGAACCTTGCCGCCCACGGCGTCGACGCAGTCCGGCAGCGCTTCGAGCGTCCCCATCACCCCATCCAATTGCCGCCCGCCATGGTTCGAGACGACGATCGCGTCCGCCCCATGCTTCACCGCTAAGGCCGCGTCCTCGGGATGAATAATCCCCTTCACAATCACCGGGATCTTCGCGCCCTCTTTCAGCCACGAGATCTGCTCCCAGGTCATCTGCGGCGTATGCGGCTGCCACATTGCTGGCAGCGCCGGCGATTTCGGCGCCGGCTTCGGCTCGCCCTCTTTCGGCACCCCGGTCTGCATGTAGCCGTAGTCAAACCGGTTCCGATTGTTCCGATCGCGGTTCGACTGGTACTGGTTATCGACCGTTAGCGTAATTCCCTTCCCGCCGCCGTCCTCAATCCGCCGCGCATAGCTGCGGGCCTGCGCCTTGGTCGCCGCGCCAATCGTATTGCTCCACCAGAGAAGCGGCTCGCCCTTTTCAAGGATCTTCTGCACGCCGGTGCCCGAGCAGATCAACGTCTTCGACGCCAAGGCCGCCGCCGCCACCTTTTCATCCGCGTTTTCGAGCACCAGATTCTTCCCGCCGGTCGGCGCAATGAGAATCGGACTCGTCAATTTCATTCCCAAGAGATCCACGTCCAGCGAGACGTTGGAGACGTCCGTCATCACCCGCGGCCGCAACACGTACTTCTCGTAGGCCTCGCGGTTCGCCCGCAGCGTGTACTCATCCTCCACGCCGCCCGCGATGAAGTCGTACGCCAGCTTATGCATCTTCCGCTTGGCCACTTCCTCAAACTCGTGCACGTTGATGGGGCCCATCAACTCGTCCGGCACCTCCGCGGACAACAGCGGAGACCCCGCCGCCAGGCTCACCAAGTTCCTCACCAGATCGCGCCGATTCATCGCTTTGCCTCCAGGATCGCGGCCGCCTGTTCCCCGGCTTCTTTCACGAGGATTCCCATCTTGGGGTGAGACGGCTCCATATCGGCCTTTAATCCTATCTCTTCAAGCGCCTCCGATGTGGTGGGCCCAATCGACCCGATCACCATCCTCCGCAACGCCGGCAACACGTCCACGCCCTCTTCCGCCGCCACCTGCAACAGATGCGTCACTTGGATCGAAGTCGTCAACAGAATCACGTCGAAGGCGCCCGCCGCCAACCCGCGCGCCGCCGCCCGCAGCGGTTCCGTATCCTCCGGCAACGCCCATTGGTACACCGGCACCGGAGTCACCTCCGCCCCCTGCGCCCGCAACGCGTCCAGCAATGCGAGGTTCGACTTCCCATACTCCTGGACGGCGATCTGCCGCTCCGTCCGCCCCGCCATCACCTGCATTAACTCCCGCCACGTATTCGGCTCCGGAGCCATCGCCGCCGCCGGCACGTTCCACTCCCGCAGCACGGCCATCGGCTTGGGTCCCCGCGCCACTACTGGCAGCTTGCGCAACTCCTCGGCCAGCGCCCCCTCCGGCCACCGGGTCACAAGCACTTTGTCCAACGCCCGCGTCCCCACCCCGGTCAGCAGAATCACGAGATCGAAGTCGCCCGCCCGCAGCCGGTCAAAAAACGCAAACGCCTCCGGGTTATTCTCGAGCGGCACCTCTCGCATCGACGGCGCCACTGTAGCGAGGCCACCATTCTTCTCCACCAGCACTGCCATCTCCGCCGCGCGGCGAGACTCTAAAGCCAGAACCCGAAGGCCGTCAAAACCCATGTCTCTACGATAGCTGGCAATAGTCCGGCCGGTCCCCCGCCGTCTGATGACGGTACTCCTTCACAATCTTCCCGCTCTTGACAAGAAACGCCCCGGGCATCTGGAACCCGTCGCCTTCG
>LNFM01014320.1_pt1 | contig 11731 bp, 11 predicted proteins | sample 596031 | NCBI WGS metagenome assembly LNFM01 (sample SAMN04254537, study PRJNA301005) | activated carbon metagenome | isolation source: dual media filters at the Ann Arbor, Michigan drinking water treatment plant | place: USA: Ann Arbor | reverse complement strand
AACCCAATCTTGTTTTTACTGTAACAGGTAATGAAGTGGCTTTTACAACAGCCGATGTAAGCCGCACCATCAGATCAATATCTTTTAATACACCTGCACCGGCACCTTTCAACGCAACTTTTTTAACGGGGCAACCGAAATTGATGTCTAATAGATCTGGATTGGTAACTTCTACAATTTTTGCTGCCATAGCCAGGCTGTCTTCATCGCCACCAAATATCTGGATGCCAACAGGACGTTCATATTCGAAAATGTCCAGTTTTTTCCGGCTTTTGATCGCATCCCGGATGAGTCCTTCGGATGAAATAAATTCCGTGTACATAAGGTCGGCCCCGTTATCCTTACACACAGCCCGGAACGGCGGATCGCTTACGTCTTCCATAGGTGCCAGTAGCAGCGGAAAATCAGGAAGTTGTATGTTACCTATCTTTACCATTTTACAGCGTACACCAACGCTTTTGCGGAGGGGTACATGCGGCAAATTTACAATCTAAAAACCAGAGTTAGTAATGCGAGGATTATTAAAAGCAAAATCTGCGGGCAATCAATTTCTTCTATTAATCAGCATTGCATTAGTTAGTTTTTTCCTGCTGGGGCTTTTGGGTACCGTTATACTTTCAGCCATTACAGGTATCAACATAACAGAGATGGGCGATTCATCCAAGTGGGATTATTCCAAACCCGGTATGATAACTTTTATTCGGGGTATGCAGGTAATACAGTTTGTTAGTTTGTTTTTGGTACCCACTTTTATTTGTGCAAGACTTTTCAGCACCGATTCCAAAAAGTATTTAGGCCTTAAAAAACCTGCTAATGGATTTTATTATTTGGCGGGGATAGCAATAATGATTGTTGCATTACCACTCGTAAGTTGGTTAGGAGAATTAAACAGGAATTTTTCTTTTCCAGCTAGCTGGGAAGAGTGGATGAAAGGTGGTGAAGAAGAAGCCGCCAGAACGGTGAAAGCATTACTCTCCAAACGTACAGTGCAGGATTTGATTCTGAATATTATTTGTATTGCGGGTTTGGCAGCGGTAGGCGAAGAATTATTATTTCGTGGAGCTGCGCAGCGACTACTAATTAAAATCTTTAAAAATCATTGGGCCGGAATTATTGTAGCAGCGTTTTTATTCTCTGCCATGCATATGCAGTTCTATGGTTTTCTGCCACGTTTTTTATTAGGCATATTATTAGGAGCATTATATTGGTACAGCGGAAGTTTGTGGGTAGCCATTGCAGCACATTTTATTTATGATGCGGTGTTGATAGTGGCCACTTATTTTAATCCTGAAATGCTCAATGATGAAAATGTAGTACAAACCAATAATCTTGCCTTAGCAGGTTCTGTTAGCTTTGTATTGGTGGTCTTATTATTTGAATGGGTAAGAAGAAAGTCAACAATTACGTATAGCGAAATATATGCAGAGGATGATGGACCTCTAAAAGATCACCCGTTTTAAAATATTTTATTCATGGCTTTCAATATTCAAACCTTCAAAACAAGATCACTAACTGCAATCATCTTTGCATCAGTAATGTTAGTAGGTTTATTATGGAACCATTGGAGCTTTTTCATTTTATTTTCCATCATACATTTTGGTTGCTGGATCGAATACCAGAAATTGGTTGCCCTAATTGACCCCGGCTATAAAGAAATCACCCCTTTTCATAAGTATGGAGTTATGATAGCCGGCTGGTGTTTGATGCTCTGGTTCAGCAACGATGCCTATACGATTTTTGGAATGCGCCTGCATGAAATTGGCTGGTGGCTCGGATTGATCATTGCATTTATTTTACCGATAACGGAATTGCTTTTCACCAAAAACATTCAATTAAAAAATATCGGGCATTCAATTTTCGGCCTTATTTATATTTCATTGAGTTGGGGGTTGATGATGGATTTGTATTCAATTTTTTTAGATATACATCTACATGATACTATGTATGTAATAGCCGGGAAATATCTATCATTGGTTATTATTATCAGTATCTGGATTAATGATACTATGGCATATATCGTTGGGTCATTTATTGGCAAAACACCACTATCAAAAATTTCACCCAAAAAGACATGGGAAGGAACAATTGGTGGGATTATCCTTTCAGTTACTGTAGTTGGCTTTTTATTTCCTTTTGTTTTTACGAAATCTTTTGATTCTAATTTTTTCATTCTTTTTGCTCCAATAGCTGCTATTGCTGCCATCTTCGGTACACTAGGAGATTTACTCGAATCAAAACTGAAACGATTAGCAGGTGTAAAAGACAGCGGCTCCTTAATGCCCGGTCACGGTGGTTTTTTAGACCGGTTTGATTCATTGCTTTTAGCAGTTCCATTTGTTTGGCTATATGTTCAGCTATTTATGCGTTAAGATATTCACCATTCACCATTGACTATTCACCAGCCCCATTTTCCTATATTTGCCCTTCAACCACGGCTCAATGACCATACATAAAGAAGGATATACCAGCATAGCAATTGCCACCATACTTTTCGGTATCATCAATGTGCTTTCTTTTTATTTTCTTAGTTCTTCTATTCCAATTTTAAGCCTGTTGATCTTTATAGGCACATTAGGCCTGTTGTTATTTCTTATTTCCTTCTTCCGCATACCAAAAAGACAATTAACTATCCAGGAAAATGCAATCGTTGCCCCTGCCGATGGCAAAGTAGTAGTGATAGAAGAGGTTCAAGCCGATGAATATTTTACCGACCGCCGCATGCAGGTTTCCATTTTTATGAGTCCGCTGAATGTGCATGTAAACCGTAATCCGGTAAGCGGTGAAGTGGCCTATAGCCAGTATCACAAAGGAAAATATTTGGTAGCCTGGCATCCAAAATCATCAACAGAAAATGAACGTCATTCTGTTGTATACCGTAAAGACGGAAAAGAAATATTGGTAAAACAAATTGCCGGTGCATTGGCGAAACGTATTTGCAATTATCTCAAACCCGGTCAGCAAGTAAATCAAACCGATGAAATGGGTTTTATTAAATTAGGCTCAAGGGTTGATTTGCTATTGCCATTGGATGCAAAAATTTTGGTGAACATTGGTGATAAGCCAAAGGGTGGTGTGACGGTTATAGCGACTTGGTAAGACTTTTCGCTTTTAGCGGCTCTCTAATCGTCACTAATAACTCGCAGCTGTTTTAAAATATTCCTTCCAATTCTTTTAGCGAATAAACAGTATAAGTGGGTAGCTTTCCATTCACCATTTCAGCTTTGTTGGTTAAGTGATTTACATGCACCTGGTCTATTCCTGCATTCATCCCGCCTAAAATATCTACATCAATACTATCGCCCAACATTATACTTTGCTCAGGCTTTGCATTCGTTTTTTTAAATGCGTAGTCAAAAATTTCTTTATGCGGTTTCAGGCTGTTGCTGCCTTCTGACGTAATTACTTCAATAAAATATTTATCGAGACCTGAGTTTTTTAGTTTGCTATGCTGAGTTTTTTCAAAGCCGTTGGTAATTAAATGTAACTGATAGTTCTTTTCCACCAGGTAATCCAATGTTTCAATGGTGCCGGGAAATAGCAAATTTCTGGTGGGTAACAAATCAAGAAAAGTAGTACCCATTTTATGCGACAATAGTTCATCGGCAATTTTAAAGTCCAGTAAAGTCAGCCACATTCTTTTCCACCGAAGTTCATCTACTTTAATATAGCCTTTGCGGTAGCGTTCCCAAAGTTTATCATTATGCAGCAGGTAATTTTTATGAAACAGATCAAAATCATGAACACCTCTTTCCTGCAATTTCATGGATTCGTAGAGTTCACTTAGTGTTAGCCGGCTATTAGCTTCAAAATCCCAAATAGTATGGTCAAGGTCGAAAAAAAGATGTTTGTACTGCATTTCTGCAAAATACGAAATTGGAAATAGAAGTATTAGGTAGGAATTACGAGATCTCCCAAAGCGATAATACCTTTTAGGATTGCAGACTTCGTAGTTCTAACTTCGTATTTTAATAAGATATCTAACTTTACCTCATGAATGTTATCATCACCGGTGCCTCAAAAGGAATTGGCAAAGCCGTTGCGGAAATTTTTGCTGCCAATGGACATAATTTATTTTTATGCTCCAGGGGAGAAGTAGCGTTGTATAAAACAGTAGAGGAATTAATGACAAGATTTCCTGCCGTTACAATCAAGGCCAAACCATTTGATTTAAGTAAAAAAGAAGAAGCCATTGCATTTGGTAATTGGTGTTTGTCTTTTGTTGAGCCTGATATACTCGTTAATAATGCAGGTTTGTTTGAGCCGGGTAGTGTGTATAATGAACCGGATGGCACATTGGAAAGTCAGTTAGCAACGAATTTAATGAGTGCTTATCATCTTACAAGAACTGTTCTTCCAGCAATGATGGAGCGACGCTCCGGCCATATTTTTAATATGTGTTCCATAGCTTCACTAGATGCTTATGTCAATGGTGGTGCCTATAGTATCAGCAAATTTGCGATGCATGGGTTTAGCAAAAATCTGCGGGAAGAAATGAAACCGCATGGAATAAAAGTAACATCAGTACATCCCGGTGCAGTGCTGAGTGATTCATGGGGTAATTATGATAACTCTGCCAAACGTATTATGGAAGTGGAGGATATAGCAAAAATGATTTTTGCAGCCTCTCAATTATCGATACAGGCTTGTGTGGAAGATATTGTTATTCGTCCGCAGTTGGGAGACCTTTAATCTATTCGCTAAAAGGCCGGATTACCCTTTAACACATTTTAAATTAGTTTTTAAGAAAGCAACACTATTTTTAGTGTTGAATACGGTATGAAAAAAATCACTGCCATTATATTCTTCACTTTGCTTACTGCTTTTGCAATAGCTCAGGTTTCATTCAAAACCATTGTGCCAGTAACACCAATTGTGGTGGGAGAGGCCTTCCAGGTCCAATATGTAATAGATGATGGTGCGGCAGCTTCTGGTTTTGTTACACCTTTATTCAAGGGGTTTAAAACAGTGGCTGGCCCTTATATCTATTCTGGTAAAACCAGGCTTGCTAATAACGACAGGATATCGAAGAACTATGTATTTACATTGGTTGCTTTGAATCCTGGCAAACAAATCATTTCCGGCACTTTTATTTTGGTAGATGGCAAGCAGGTAAGGAGCAATGACAATTATATTGAAGTTATTTCGAAAGAAGTGGCAATGAAGCGTTTTGAAAAAGAGGTAACTACCAGTTCTGATTATTATTTGCGACCCGGCGAAGATGTGCAAGAAAAAATACGACAGAACCTTTTTATGAAAGTGCAGGTAGATAAGAAAACCAGTTTTGTCGGAGAGCCGGTGGTAGCAACCTTCAAATTATATTCAAGGCTGGAATCAAAATCTGATATTGTAAAAAATCCGGGCTTTTATGGTTTTTCGGTATTGGATGTAATAAATCTTTCTGATCGTTTTGTTACAACCGAAGAAATAAATGGAAAGACATTTGATGTTCACACCATTCGAAAAGTGCAACTATATCCTTTGCAGGCAGGTTTATTTACAATTGATGCAATGGAAGTAAAAAATAAAGTTGAATTTTCCCGAAGCAAAGTAAAAAAAAGAACCGAGCAGGAAATTGTGGAAGGTATTTTAAACAATGAACCGGAAGTAGCACCAGCCAATGCGGAAGTTTTTGAGAATGACATTAGCACAGCGCCAATCAACATTGTGGTGAAGCCGATACCTGAAAAAGGAAAAACAACAGGTTTTAACGGAGCTGTAGGAAATTTTTCTATTTCCGCTGCTATTATCGATAAGAAGATTTCTGCTAACGAAGAGGGTGTCCTGGAACTTGCTATTTCAGGAAAAGGAAACTTTATACAATTGAATGCCCCGGTAATTAATTGGCCTGATGGAGTAGAGGGATTTGATCCGGAAATAAAGGATTCACTGGACGTGTATGGCACACCGCTAAAAGGCAAACGGAAATTTCGCTATGCTTTTGTAGCAGCTGCACCCGGCACTTATATTATTCCACCTATCAGTTTTACCTTTTTTAATATTGATACAGGTGTTTACAAAACCGTTGTTACAAAGCCACAACAGATTGCGATTAGTGAAAAGAAACAACAACCAATTTCAGTTGTTGATAGGAAAGAAACAAGTGGAAAGAGAAAATATTGGCTGGCAGGAACCGGACTACTTGTTGTTTTAGCAGGTATAGTTTTTTGGATGATAAAAAGAAGAAAAGTTTCGACAACTGAACAGGCAATTCGTACAGCGGAGAAAACCAAAACAATAACTACGGATGAATTGCTTGAATCTGTACAAATAAATGAAACCAATAAAGATTTCTATGCATCGCTTCATCAATCAGTTTGGAGTTTCTTCGGCAATTATTATAAACTGGCAGGCACGGAAATAAATAAGGAGAATTTATTTGCCCGGATGAAGGAAAGTGGGCTTGATAGATCATTGGTAGATGAAACAGCAACTTTATTGCAACAATGCGAAACAGGAATGTTCACCAATGTTTCAATTACAGAAGACAGGCAATTGATCTTCAATAATACAAAAAGACTGTTAGGAGAAATTGAGAAAGCTTTACTCTGAGTACTTATAACCAACGCCCCTAACCGAGTGGAAGTATTTTGGGTTGCGGCTGTCTTCTTCAAAATATTTACGAAAGCTAAGAATAAAATTATCGATGGTTCTGGTAGTTGGGTAAACATTATAACCCCAAACGGATTGTAAAATCTTTTCTCTGGGTACTACTTCGTTTTTGTTTTCAATCAGTAGCTTCAATAGCATTGTTTCCTTCTTGCTCAACTGAATTTTTTCACCTGTGCTTTTAGTGGCTTCCTGCGCTTTAAAATCGATGCTGTTGTTGCCAAAGCTGTAGGTGTCATCAATTGATGATTTATCCTGAAGTTTTTTGTTCTTATTAATCAGCTTATAAACTCTTAATAAAAGTTCTTCCAGGTTAAAAGGCTTAGTTAGATAATCATCTGCACCTTTCTTTAAGCCTAATACCCTGTCAGCACTGCTGTTTTTTGCGCTAAGAATCAGAATCGGCACTTCGTTGTTGCTGATACGAACCGTTTCGGTAACATTAATGCCATCCATCTCCGGCAACATCACATCCAGTATAATTAGGTCGAAGTATTCACCTTGCACCGCATTGAGTGCTGCAGCACCATCGTAGGCAGAGGTTACCTCATAACCTTCCAGTTCCAAATTTAGTTTTAAGGCCTCATGAAGATTCTCTTCATCTTCTACCAGTAATATCGATGATTTTTTTTCTGTGGTCATGGTTGTATTCTTGAAACTAACGAAGAAGTGACTCAAAACGATAGAAGCAATTTTCAATAAGATATCTTCTCCTATTCTCGTTTCCTCCTTTTAACTCTTAGCTTTTAAAAACGACGACAAAATTACTGCCATTGGGTTCATTGTTTGTCACCGAAATGTCGGCATTATGCGCCGTTGCAATTTTGCGACAAAGATACAAGCCAAGGCCAGTGCCTTGGGTTTTGCGGGTTCCCTCGTTTCCAATGCGGTAAAATTTGTTGAATATCTTATCCTTTTCAGCATCTTCAATTCCATGCCCCTCATCCGATACTTGTAAACAAATTCCGGGATTTAATTTTTTTAGCAACGCCGTTATGGTGCTTTCTTTAGGCGAATATTTTATAGCATTTTCCAGTAGGTTATTGATCAGCATTTGTAATAATAACGGGTCGCCCTGTACATCCGCATCATCCTGAATATCTTCTTTAAATATTCTATCGGGAAATCGTTTCTTAAAATCTTGTATGCAATCTTTAAATAATGTAGATAAGTCAAGTTCTTCTTTGGCAGACTTATATCGGTCTCCTTCCAGTTGTGCGGAAATAAGAATATTATTGGTTAACGAATTGAGCCGGGCTGTTTCGTCTAGTGTGGTACGGATAATTTTCTTCTGCTTTTCCGGGTCAAGATTATACTTCTGTAAAGTTTCAAGATTTAGCCTGGTCACTGAAATAGGTGTTTTTAATTCATGCGTCACCGCCATCATAAAATTTTGTTGCTGTTGTTGTAGGTTAAATTGCCGCCTCATAGAACGATATACAAACACCGCCCCCACCAATATTAGTAATAGAAAAATAGCTCCCTCGCTGATGTATTTTGTTTTTTCACGGCTATGTTCTTTATTGATTTTATCCAATTCTACCTGGTACAGGCCGGGTAGTTGCTGTTTGCTGATAGTTGCGTTGATTTGGTTGATTTTAAAATTCCGCATGGTGGCAACATGATTGTTCAGCGAAATAAACCACCATACTAAAGCTGCAATAATATAGATAAGGAGCATCCAATAAATAAAGGATGCACGGCGAAATCTTTTACGGCTTATATCGGCCATAGTGTAAGAGGAGGTTATTGTTTCTTTTCAAGACGGAGACCTACATTCAATACATTCTTCAATGGGTTTTCCCGCATAATTTGTTCTATGGTAAAAGTATAATCACCGGTTTTTTTAAAATAGAATTCCCGCCCGGTTGGAGTTAATGCAATGCGGTGTTCATATATATCATCCATTCCACTGGCCAGCCATCCACTTTCATTTGTTGCAAGTTTGAGATCGTATCTCGCTGTTTGTGCGGAATCTTGCCCGGGTTGTTTGGTATGCAGATTTAAATAGATATTATTGAAGTTGTACTTATCATTATGCCGCAACACTAAAAAGACCTGGTAAGCTGATGCGGTGTCTTTTATAGTAAATGTAAAAGTGGGTTGATAACTATTTTGCCAATCGTGGCCGGGAATAGCAACTGATTTTTCGTACAGGTCAATAGTGGCGCAGGAGAGAACTGCAAGCCACAAGCCACAAGCTGCAAGCAAATACAGGCAGATTTTCCTAAAAGTTTTCAAGGAATAATTTTTTACAAATGTAATTAAGAAGAAATGATTTGGAGAACCCGAAACCAGGAACTCAAAACTTGAAACTTTCCTACAATACATTCAACACCTGCTCCTTCGCTTTCTCCAATTCATCTTTCATCATTACTACTGCTTTTTGAATGGTGGAGTCATAAGCTTTGGAACCGGTTGTGTTTATTTCTCTTCCTATTTCCTGTAGAATAAAAGACAGCTTTTTCCCCTTCGCATCATCCGCATCAGCTAATAGGGTGGAGAAGTAGTGACAATGGTTTTTCAACCGCACCTGTTCTTCGGTAATATCTATCTTTTCTATATAATATATAAGTTCCTGTTCAAGCCGGTTGCTGTCGTAGTTTTCCTTACCTACATTTTCTTCCAGCAGCCGGGTGATGCCTTCCCGGATCTTTTGCTGCCGAAGCGGTTCTAGCTTTATAACTTCCTCCTGGAGTTTGGATATATTATCAATACGAAGCAACAAATCTTTTTCCATCATGCTGCCTTCATTCAGGCGGTGGGTATTCAGGTTGTCGATGGCTTCCAATACTACCAATTGAAAATCTTGCCATTCGGCATCTGAAAGAGTATCGCTACTCGGGGTAATCACTTCCGGAAGTTTTACCAAGGTGCTTAAAATAGTAGAAGTATCAAGATTCAAGGCGGCAGCTAATTCCGAAAGGGGTTTATAATAGGCTTTTGCCAGGTCTGTATTGATAGTAACCGGGCGGGCATTACCTGTATCTTTCAGGCTGATATTACAATCCACACTACCGCGGCTCAGGCGTTCAGAAAGTAAGCGGCGGATGTCAAATTCAAAAGGTTTTAAAAGCGAAGGAATCCTTAATTGCAATTCAAACTGTTTTCCGTTGAGTGATTTTAACATTTTTTTCGGCTCTTCCAAACCCTGTCATTGATTTCAGCATGCAATAATTTTTAGATTACTGTAAAGGTATTTTAAATACCATAAGCAGGGATTAATTTTATTAAGCCAACTAATTGCTACTAGCATCGTCCCTTGCGTCGCACACTTCATCGCTCTGTTCGCTACTTAACTTGTCGAAGTATCAGCATTTTGCAGGCTCTCGTTATTATTCAAGTTCCATTAAATGTCAAGTTGAAATATTTAAAGGTAGTCTTAGAGTATTAAATTGATACCGGCATAAGCAAGGGAGAGGATGGAGAGATAAGTACAAAAAAATCCCTCCGTAGTAAGCGGAGGGATAATATATGGATGGGTTAGTAAGTACGGGAAATAAATTTCCCTCCACAATATTATAAATTATTTCTTTTAACCAAAAAAAATTTTGTAATTATTTTATTAACATTTTAAAAGTAGCTGTGGATAAGCCAACAAAAAAAGTACTTGTTTATGAATTGATGATGGGATAAAAAAAATATTTCTTTAGAAAATATTATATCATATGAAATTTTAAACATGCTGAAATGCTTGACAGCAAAGGATTGTATCAATATGCATTTTTATAATTTTTATAAATTGGTTCAAATTTTTTTGCAACCAACTATTTTTTTATGGATTGATGTAGCACAGTTAACATAAAAAAAAACCTAAAAATATTAATTAAAAAAAGGATGCCCCAAACAGGGATAAAGTACCCAAATCACTTATTTTAACTGCTATCGGTCATTCATTAGCTTACTCTACCTTTGACAAAATTTGTTCTATGCGTTTTGATAAACCTGTTCCAGTTGCTACTATTGCACAACTTATCGGTGCAGAAATTTTTGGCAATGTAAATGGAATTGCAACCGGTATTAATGAAATACATAAAGTGGAAAATGGTGATTTGGTTTTTGTAGACCACCCTAAATATTATGATAAATGCATTAACTCTGAAGCAACATTCATCATTATAAATAAACAAACAGATTATCCCGACGGTAAAGCATTGTTAGTAGTTGATGATCCATTTGAGGCTTATTTAAAGATTGTAAACTTCTATCGTCCTTTTGCGCCATCTATGAAAATGCTGAGTGATTCTTCATCTGTTGGCGAAGGAACAGTGATCATGCCGGGTGCTTATGTAGGCAATCATGTGCAAATTGGAAAAGATTGCATTATATATCCCAATGTTACAATTCTCGATCATTGCATTATCGGCGATACTGTGGTGATACAGGCGGGTACAGTTATCGGAAGCGATGCCTTTTATTATAATAAGAAGACCAACAGGGAAATTCATTATAAAAAAATGAACAGTAGTGGCCGGGTATTGATTGAAAACGGCGTAGAGATAGGAGCTAATTGCACCATTGACCGGGGTGTAAGTCATGATACGATTATTGGAGCCGGTACAAAACTGGACAACCTGGTGCATATTGGCCACGATACGGTGATTGGTAAAAATTGTCTTTTTGCAGCTCAGGTAGGTATTGCAGGGGCAACTACTATTGAAGACAATGTAATACTTTGGGGGCAAGTAGGAGTTAGTAAAACACTAACCATCGGAAAAGATGCTATAGTATATGCACAAAGTGGTGTAAAAGATTCTATTGTCGGCGGTAAAGTTTATTTTGGCTCACCGGTAGAAGATGCCAGAGAAAAAATGAAAGAATTTGTTTGGATAAAACGAATTCCGCAGTTGTGGGAGAAGGTGATGGGAAAGTAAATCAATCGTTATTTTTTGCAGGCTTACTTACTGACTGGTACTAAATTTATCCATTTAGTAATGTATTATTTAATTCGGCCAGTAATCATACGGCAGCAAATCGGCAACATTTTTCCAGCTCCAATAGCCCTGGTTGATCCAACTACGCTGCTCATAGAAATATCCGTTTTCTTTTATAGCGATTGGTCGCAATACATCCACATACGAAACCTGCACTCCTACATCCATTGGCAGGTTAAATTGTTTTAGAT
>LNFM01016700.1_pt1 | contig 11737 bp, 7 predicted proteins | sample 596031 | NCBI WGS metagenome assembly LNFM01 (sample SAMN04254537, study PRJNA301005) | activated carbon metagenome | isolation source: dual media filters at the Ann Arbor, Michigan drinking water treatment plant | place: USA: Ann Arbor | reverse complement strand
TCTTCGAGTACCTGGAGAGCAAGGCCTACAAGATGCACATCCGCGTGCTCTTGTCGAAGTACCGCAGCTACACGCCCTGCGGTGCCTGCGGCGGCGCGCGCTTGAAGCTGGAGCCGCTCTTGTGGCGCATCGGTAACAAGGCTGGCGCTGACGACGTATTGCCGGCCACGAAGCGCTACCTGCCGGTGGGCGCGCTGTGGACGCGTGAACAACTCGAAGCCTTGCCGGGCCTGAGCCTGCACGACCTGATGCAGCTGAGCATCGACCGCCTGCGTCGTTTCTTCGATGGGCTGAGCCTGCCCAGCACGCTGCTGGACGACGCGCTGAAGCTGCTGCTGGACGAGGTGCGCACGCGGCTGAAGTACCTGTGCGATGTCGGCCTGGGCTACCTCACGCTCGACCGCCAGAGCCGCACGCTGAGTGGCGGCGAGGTGCAGCGCATCAACCTCACCACGGCTTTGGGTACCAGCCTCGTGAACACGATGTTCGTGCTGGACGAACCCAGCATCGGCCTGCACCCGCGCGACATGAACCGCATCGTGCAGGCCATGCAGCGCCTGCGCGACGCCGGCAACACGCTGGTGGTGGTGGAACACGACCCGGCCGTGATGCTGGCCGCCGACCGCCTCATCGACATGGGCCCCGGCCCCGGCGAGCGCGGCGGGCAGATCGTGTTCGACGGCAGCCCCGCTGCCGCGCGGGAGGCGAGCACCTTGACCGGCGCCTACCTCGGTGGCCGCAAGCAGGTGAGCACGGGCTTTCGCAAGCTGGTGGACGCGGCCACGCCCAAGCTGATCCTCGAAGGCGCGCGCGACCACAACCTGCAGAACGTGAGTGTGGCCTTCCCGCTGCAGCGCCTGGTGTGCGTGACGGGTGTCAGCGGCAGCGGCAAGAGCACGCTGATCCAGGACGTGCTCTACCCCGCGCTCGCGCGCCACTTCGGCAAGGCCACGGAAACGCCGGGCGAACACGACCGGCTGCTTGGCGCCGACTTCCTCAGCGACGCCGTCTTCGTCGACCAGAGTCCCATCGGCAAGACCGCGCGCAGCAACCCGGCCAGCTACGTCGGCGCCTTCGACGAATTGCGCAAGATCTTCGCCGAGGCCTCGCTGGCCCGCGAGCGCAGCTACACCGCCGGCACCTTCAGCTTCAACGCCGGCGACGGCCGCTGCCCCACCTGCGGCGGCAGCGGCTTCGAGCATGTGGAGATGCAGTTCCTCAGCGACGTCTACCTGCGCTGCCCCGACTGCGATGGCCGCCGCTACCGGCCGGAAATCCTGGACGTGAAGGTCGTGCGCGGGCCCATGCAACTGAGCATTGCCGACGTGCTGGACCTCACCGTGGCCGAGGCCGCGCACTGGTTCCAGAACGACCGCGACGTCGTGGCACGCCTGCAGCCCATCATCGACGTGGGCCTGGACTACGTGCGCCTGGGTCAGCCCGTGCCGACGTTGAGCGGCGGCGAGGCGCAGCGCCTGAAGCTGGCCGGTTTCCTGGCCGAAGCGGCGGCCGCGGCGAACAGCTATTCGTCTTCGCGGCTGGCGAAGAAGGGCACGCTCTTCCTTTTCGACGAGCCCACCACCGGCCTGCACTTCGACGACATCGCCAAGCTGATGCGCGCCTTGCGCAAGCTGCAGGACGCCGGGCATTCGCTGCTCGTCATCGAGCACAACCTCGACGTCATCCGCGCGGCGGACTGGATCATCGACCTGGGGCCCGAGGGCGGCGAGGCCGGCGGTGAGCTGGTGTGCGAAGGCACGCCCGACGACGTGAAGCTGCACCCCACGTCACACACCGGCCTGGCGCTGCGCGACTACGAACAGGCCCTGGGCTTCGGCACGCCGCAGGCCGAAGAAGGCCGTGCGCTGCAGACGGTGCTGCGCGAAGCGCGGCAGGCGCGGCAGGCGGCGGACGACAGCATCCGCATCGTCAACGCCAAGGAACACAACCTGAAGAACCTGAGCGTGGACATCCCGCGCGGCAAGTTCAACGTCATCACCGGCGTCAGCGGCAGCGGCAAGAGCACGCTGGCCTTCGACATCCTGTTCAACGAAGGGCAGCGGCGCTATCTCGAATCGCTCAACGCGTATGCAAGAAGCATCGTGCAGCCGGCGGGGCGGCCCGAGGTGGATGCCGTCTACGGCATCCCGCCCACGGTGGCCATCGAGCAGCGCCTGAGCCGCGGCGGCCGCAAGAGCACCGTGGCCACCACCACCGAGCTGTGGCACTTCCTGCGCCTGCTGTGGGTGAAGCTGGGTCTGCAGCACTGTGTGCACGACGGCGCGCCGGTGAAGGCGCAAAGCACCGAGAGCATCTGTGCGCAGCTGCTGCGTGACCACAAGGGTGAACACGTGGGCCTGCTGGCGCCGCTGGTGGTGAACCGCAAGGGCGTCTACACCGACCTCGCCAAATGGGCCAAGGCGCGCGGGCACACGCACCTGCGCGTGGATGGCGAGTTCCTGCCGCTGAGCCCCTTTCCGCGCATCGACCGCTTCAAGGAACACACGCTGGAGCTGCCGGTGGGCAGCATCGTCGTCAGCGCCGAGAACGAGGCCGAACTGCGCGCCTTGCTGAGCAAGACGCTGGACCTGGGCAAGGGCGTGCTGCACCTGCTGCATCCGCTGGACGGGCTGGCCGCAGCCATGGAAGAAGCCGGCATGAGCGCGGCGGCCGGCGCCGGCATCGGCAGCGTCAAGGTCTTCAGCACCAAGCGCGCCTGTCCGGTGTGCGGCACCAGCTACCCCGAACTCGACCCGCGCATGTTCAGCTACAACAGCAAGCACGGCTGGTGCGGCGGCTGCGTGGGCACGGGCCTGAAGCTCACGCGTGAACAGCGCAAGGCCTACGACGACAGCGTGCGCGACGACGACAACAAGGGCCGCGAGCAGAGCTTCCCGAGCGAAGAGGCCGAAGTCGAAGGCGTGGTCGACGAGCCCTGCAGCGACTGCGGCGGCGCGCGCCTGAACAAGGCCTCGCGCGGCGTGACCTTCGAGGAGCGTGCCATCAGCGACATTGCGCGGCTGTCGGTGCACGAGACGCGCGCCTGGGTCGAGGCGCTGGAACTGACGGGCCGCGACGCCGGCATCGCGCGCGACGTGGTCAGCGAGATCAGGAGCCGGCTCGTCTTCCTCGAAGACGTGGGCCTGGGCTACCTGACGCTGGACCGCGCCGCGCCCACGCTCAGCGGTGGCGAGGCGGGCAGCAACCTGCAGGGCGTGTGCTACGTGCTGGACGAGCCCACCATCGGCCTGCACCCGCGCGACAACGGCATCCTGCTGAACGCGCTGGCCCGCTTGAGCGAATCCGGCAACACGCTGGTGGTGGTGGAACACGACGAAGACACCATACGTCGCGCCGAGCACATCATCGACATCGGCCCTGGCGCCGGCAAACGCGGCGGCCGGCTGGTGGCGCAGGGCACCGCGGCCGACCTGTCGGCACAGTCCGATTCGGTGACGGGCCGCCTGCTGGCGCGCCCGCTGCAGCACCCGCTGGTGGCGCGCCGCGCCATCGACTGGGAGGCCCCGGCGCTGATGCTGCGCGGCGCCAGGCTGCACAACCTGCAGCAGGTGGACCTGCGCGTGCCGCTGGGGCGCCTGGTGGCGGTGACGGGTGTCAGCGGAAGCGGCAAGAGCACGCTGGCGCGTGACGTGCTGTTGGCGAACGTGCAAAGTGCACTGACAGCTTCATCACCAAGCTCGCGCAAGTGGGCGGGCTGCGAAAGCCTGGAAGGCTTCCAGCACGTCGACCGTGTGCTGGAGGTCGACCAGACCCCCATCGGCAAGACGCCGCGCAGCTGCCCGGCCACCTACATCGGCTTCTGGGACGCCATCCGCAAGCTCTACACCGAGACCCTGGAGGCGCGGGCGCGCGGCTACACCTCGGCGCGTTTCAGCTTCAACACCGGCCACGGCCGTTGCCCGGGCTGCGAAGGCCAGGGCATGAAGACCATCGAGATGAGCTTCCTGCCCGACGTGAAGCTGCCTTGCGACATCTGCCACGGCGCGCGTTTCAACCCCGAGACGCTGGCCGTCACCTGGCGCGGCAAGAGCATCGGCGACGTGCTGCAGATGGAGGTGGACGAGGCCGTGGGCTTCTTCGCCAGCATGCCGGCCATCGCGCACCCGCTGCAACTTCTGCAGGACGTGGGGCTGGGCTACCTCACGCTGGGCCAGCCCAGCCCCACGCTCAGCGGCGGCGAGGCGCAGCGCATCAAGCTCGTGACCGAACTCAGCAAGGTGCGCGACGACGTCACGCGCCGCGGCCAGAAGCCGCCGAAGACCCTGTACGTGCTGGACGAGCCCACCGTCGGCCTGCACATGGCCGATGTGGAACGCCTGATCCGCGTGCTGCACCGCCTGGTGGACGGCGGCCACAGCGTGGTCGTCATCGAACACGATCTCGACGTCATCGCCGAAGCCGACTGGGTGGTGGACCTGGGCCCGGACGGTGGCAGCGCCGGCGGGCGTGTGGTGGCCGCAGGGGCGCCCGAGGCCGTGGTGGCCAGCGGCTCGCACACCGGGCGCGCGCTGGCGCCCGTGCTGGCGCGCAGCGGGGGGTCAGCCGCGCGTGCGCCCGTGGCGGCGGCGTAGCGCCAGTGCCGCCACGCCCAGGCCCATCAGCAGGTAGCTGGCGGGCTCGGGCACGGGTGTGAAGTTGATGTTGTCCACGGCCACCCAATCGAAGTAGTTGCCGGGGCGCACGGCCACGCTGGTGATGGACGGGGCGGTGTAGCCCAGCGTGAACTGGCCGGTGGTGGTGCCCGACACGCTGCCCAGCAGGGTGCTGCCGTTGTAGGCCCAGATCGTCACGTCGGCGAACTCGTCGACCCCCAGGAAATCGGCACTGAACGCACTGACCGGGGTGCTGAAGCTGATCAGGAAGCTGGCGTCGCCGTTTTCGCCCAGCCAGCCCGGGCGGCTGCGCAACACATTGCCGCTGGCCAGCGCAGGCAGGCCCAGCGTGCCGACATCGGGCCCCTGGCTGTCGACGATGGTCATGTGGGTGTTGGTGGCCCAGGGCTCGCCGCTGGCCGAACTGCCGTTGCCGGTGAAGGCGTTGGGCGTGAACACCGCGCCCAGGCCGGCGTACTGGTTGGCCAGCGTGGTGCCGGCCGACAGTTCGTTGAAGGTGATGGTGATGGCGCTGGCCTGCGCTGCGGCCAGGCTCAGGCCGGCGGCAAGCGTGGCCCAGCGAAGGGTGTGCGACATGGAAAGCCTTCTGTGTGCGGTGGCAAGAGGCCGTGCCCCATGGCGGGGCCCCGTTCGCCGAGGATAGCGGCGGCCCGCGCTGGCCTGCACCCGCAGTTGCGGGGGCCCGCGGCCCGGGCCTCAGGTGATGGCCGAAGGCCCGAAGCGCCGCCAGGCGCGCCAGCCCAGCAGCGTGGCCACGATGACGGCGTAGACCGCGACTTCGGAGAAGTCGTTCTTGCCGGAGCGCATCCAGAAGAAGTGCAGCACCGCCAGCACCGCCACGGCGTAGACGCTGCGGTGCAGCGCCTGCCAGCGGGCGGCGCCCAGCGCCCTGATGGCGGCGTTGAACGAGGTGGCTGCCAGCGGCAGCATCAGCAGCAGTGCCGCCGTGCCCACCAGGATGAAAGGACGCTTGGGGATGTCGGCCACGATGGCGGCCAGGTCCAGGCCCATGTCCAGCCAGGCAAAGCACAGGAAGTGCAGCACGCCGTAGAAGAACGCGAAGAGCCCCAGCATGCGGCGCAGCCGTGCCAGCGCGTGCCAGCCGGTCAGCTGGCGCAGCGGCGTGATGGCCAGCGTGAGGCACAGCGCACGGATCGTCCAGTCGCCGGTGCTGCGGATCAGCGCTTCGGCCGGGTTCGCGCCCAGGGTGTTGTTCACCGCGCCCCACACCAGCCAGGCCAGCGGCAGCAGGGCCAGCACAAACAGCAGCGGCTTGACCGCGCGGTGCATCAGCAGGCGGTTGATGGGCTGGCGCGCGGGGGCCGGCCCTGCGCGGGCTGCGGTGGGCATGGCGCGGGTGTTCAGAAGAACTTCTTCAGGTCCATGCCGGTGTAGAGCTGGCCCACCTGCGGCTCGTAGCCGTTGAACATCAGCGTCGGCCGCTTCTTCGCAAACAGGCCGTCTTCGCCCAGCCGGCGTTCGGTGGCCTGGCTCCAGCGCGGGTGGTCGACCTTGGGGTTCACGTTGGAATAGAAGCCGTATTCGTCGGGAATGGCGACTTCCCAGCTGGTCTTGGGCTGCCTGTCGGTGAAGCGGATCTTCACCAGGCTCTTGCCACTCTTGAAGCCATATTTCCAGGGCACCACCAGGCGCAAGGGTGCGCCGTTCTGCTTGGGCAGCACTTCGCCATACAGGCCGAAGGCCAGCAGCGTCAGCGGGTGCATGGCCTCGTCGATGCGCAGGCCTTCGGTGTAGGGCCAGTCCAGCACGGCCTGGCTCAGGCCCGGCATCTGCGCGCGGTCGGCCAGGGTGATGAACTGCACGAACTTGGCGTTGCCTGTGGGTTCCACCTTCTTGATCAGCTCTGCCAGGGAGTAGCCGACCCAGGGCACCACCATCGACCAGCCTTCCACGCAGCGCAGCCGGTAGATGCGCTCTTCCATCGGCGCGAGCTTGAGCAGTGCATCCAGGTCGTAGTTGCCGGGCTTCTTCACTTCGCCCTCGACAGCCACCGTCCACGGCCGCGTTTTCAGCGTGCCGGCGTACTTCACGGGGTCGGCCTTGTCGGTGCCGAACTCGTAGAAGTTGTTGTAGCTGCTGACGTCACTGTAGGGCGTCAGCTTGTCCATCACCACCGCTCCGGGCACGGCGCTGCGAACGGCGGGCAGCGGCGCCAGCTTGTTGGGGCGGGCGACCTGGGCGTGCGCCGTCTGCAAGCCGCCCAGTCCTGCCAGCGCCAGGCCGCCGGTCACGCCCTGCAGCAGCTGGCGCCGCTGCTGGTAGACACGCTGCGGCGTGATTTCCGAGGGGGTGATGAGGCGGTCGCCGCGGTCCTTCAGGAAATGCATGACTGCTCCGTCGTTGGGCCTATGGGTCGGCCTGGGGCCCTGGGCCTTACAGCCGGTGCAAGAAAATCGGGCCGGTGTGTACCGGCCCGTTTTTGTCTTGGCGTGGTGCCGGCTTCAGCGCAGGCCGGCCAGGTAGTCGGACACGGCGCTGATCTCGGCGTCGCTCAGCTTGCTGGAAATAGCCATCATCTGCGCGTTGTTGCCGCGCGTGCCGGAACGGAAAGCCAGCAGTTGTGCCTCGGTGTACTCGGCGTGCTGGCCACCCAGGCGCGGGTATTGCGCGGGGATGCCGGCGCCGTTCGGGCTGTGGCAGCCGGCGCAGGCGGGCACGGCCTTCGCGGCGATGCCGCCACGGTAGATCTGCTCGCCCAGCGCCACCGATTTCGGGTTGCGCGCCACACCCGGCTTGGCCGTCTTGCTGGCATAGAACGCAGCGATGTGTTTCATGTCTTCTTCGGACAAGCCCGCCGCCATGCCGGACATGATGGCGTTCTTGCGCTTGCCCGACTTGAACTCGATCAGCTGCTTGGTCGTGTAGTCGGGGTGCTGCGCCGCCAGGATGGGGTTGGCGGGCGTGCCGCGCGAGCCATCCTGCGTGTGGCAGGCGCCACAGGAGGCGGCCAGCTGTTGGCCCTTGGCCAGGTCGGCCTTGAAGGCGGGCGCTGGGCTGGCGGCGAACGCGGCGCCGGTCATCAGGGCCGAGGTGGCGACCGACAGGGCCCACAAGGCCAGCGAGGCCGGACGGGCCAGCGACTTCATACGCGACATGGTGCAGGTGCCTTCAAAGACGATGGTGCAGGAGCAACAAAGCCAGCGATTTTACAATGCCCCATGACAACCAGCTTTCAAGGGCCTAAGGGCCGCTCTGCCGAGCCCGGCGCCGCCGCCAAAGCCGCCCTGGCCTGGACCCACAGCGCGCGCTTCCTCACCACGGCCAGCCAGCTGGTGCAACTGCCCGCCAGCGAGACGCCCGAGATCGCCTTCGTGGGCCGCAGCAATGCCGGCAAGTCCACGGCCATCAACCGGCTGGCCCAGCAAAAGCGCCTGGCCTTCGCCTCCCGCACGCCCGGGCGCACCCAGCACATCAACCTTTTCGAAGTCGGCCCGAAAGACGCGCCCGACGCCTTGTTCGCCGACCTGCCCGGCTACGGCTACGCTGCCGTGGAACGCTCGGCCAAGCTGCGCTGGCAGGAGGTGATGGCCGACTACCTGCAGCTGCGCCGGCCTTTGCACGGCGTGGTGTTGATGGTCGACTCGCGCCTGGGCTTCACCGAGCTGGACCAGCGCCTGCTCGCGCTGATGGCGCCGCGCCTGGCCAATGGCGAAGTGCGCTTGCTGGCGCTGCTGACCAAGGCCGACAAGCTGAACCGCAGCGAGGGCCAGCTGGCCCTGCACAAGGCGCAGGACTACCTGGGCAGCATCTCCACCGAGAGCAGCGACATCAGCGTGACCCTGTTTTCCGCGCTGTCGCGCGAAGGCCTGGGCGATGTGGCCGAGACCTTGCGCAGCTGGGTGCCCACTGCAGCCGAAGCCGCCGCCGCTGCGGGCCTCGGCGTTGCGGGTGTGGCACCTGCGGCTGCTCCCGAAGCCGACCCTGACCCTGACACCCCAGGCGCCGCGGTGTGATTCGCGGTTTCGACCTGCCGCTGCCGCACGGCATCACGCTGGCTTGTCGCGCGGCGGGCACGCCCGGCACTCCGAAGGTGATGCTGCTGCACGGCTTCCCCGAAGCGGCGTTCATCTGGGACGAAGTGATGGCCCTGCTGGCACCGCAGGCCGAGTGCCTGGCGCCGAATCTGCGCGGCTTCGAGGGTTCGTCGGCGCCGGCCGAGGTGGCCGCCTACCGGCCGCGGCACCTCGTGGCCGACGTGGCAGCGGCCATCGCGGCCTTCACGCAGGGCAGCGCAGCGCTGGACCTGCTGGTGGCACACGACTGGGGCGGCGCGCTCGCCTGGAACCTGGCCGCCGCCCACCCGGCGCTGCTGAAGCGGCTGCTCATCATCAACTCACCGCACCCGGCCACCTTCCTGCGCGAGTTGCGCCACAGCGCCGCACAGCAGCGCGCCAGCGCCTACATGAACTTTCTGTGCCGGCCCGATGCGGCGGCGCTGCTGAGCGAGCGCGACTTTGCACGCCTGTGGCCGTTTTTCGGCCGTGCTGCCTGGCTCACGCCGGCGCTGCGCGAGCGTTACCGCCAGGCCTGGCACAACGACGGGCGCGGCCTGGACGGCGCCCTGAACTACTACCGGGCCTCGCCGCTGCGCCCTGCTGTGCGGCCGGACGACAGCTTGCACACGCTGGTGCTGCCCGATGAAGCCGTGACGGTGCGCGTGCCCACCACGGTGCTGTGGGGCGATGGCGATGTCGCGTTGTTGCCTGGCTTGCTGGGCGGCCTGCAGACCTGGGTGCCGCAGTTGCAGGTGCTGCACGAAGCGCAGGCCACCCATTGGCTGGTGCATGAAAACCCGGCGCGCGTGGCCGGGCTCATCCAGGACCTGCTCGCCGCCTGATCAGGCGCCTGCCGCGACCTGTTCCTGCACGCGTGCTGCGGCGCTGCCGACGATGGAGCGCTGCTTCAGCGTCTTCGCCAGGCGCGCGGCATGCATGGCCAGCAAGGCGCCGCGGCGGATGGCCCAGGTGGCGTCGGAAGCGCCATCGCCGAAGAGAAAGACCTCGCCCCGTTCACCTGGCCACAGCAGGCGCGGCTGCACCCAGCGCCCCTGCAGGAACATGCGCACCCAGTCGCCCGGGCGCAGGCTGTCCAGCCAGGCGTCGGTGGACGTCTCGCCGCGTGCCACCGGCGCCGCGCGGTCCATCAGTTCGGCCGGCACGGTGTCGAGCTCCTCGACATCCAGCATGCCGTGGAAAGACGTGGGTGTGCCCCGGCCGGCAAGGATCTTGTCCTCCAGCTTCTGCAGCGCGCCGATCTGGCTGGCGGCCGCGGCGAGCCGGCGTGTCAGGCGCTTGTGCAGGAAGCTCTCGAAGCGGTCCAGCGCCCAGCGATAAAGGCCGTTGTTCTGCTCGGGTTCGGCCACCAGTTGATCCACCGTGCCCAGCGCTGTCTTCAGCAACTGGTAGCGATCGGGGTCGTTGGGGTCGGGTGCCATTTCGCACTCGAAACACAGGCGGTTGATGAAATGCCACAGCGGGTGCTTGTCCTGGTCCAGCATGCCGGCGTCGCGCACCGCCAGGCGCATGGCGGGCCCTTGCAGACGCGAGATGACGACGCTCACGTCGTCGGGCACGCGGCTGTCGGCCAACATGGCCTCGAACAGGCGGCTGACGAGCTCTATGGATTGGCGGTCGACCCGGTTGGTGGTGCCGCGGGCAATCTCTGACCAATGTTCACGCGCTGCGGTGCCGGCGGAAGCACCGCCCTTGGCTTCCGGCGCGGCGGCTCGTGCAGGGCCTTGCGCGGCGCTGGTCTTGGACTGGCCCTCGTAGCTGAGCTGAACGTCCAGCGGCGCTGGCATGCTGTCGCGCATGCGGTGCAGGTCGGGGCTGAAAGTGGTTTCGTTGCTGCGGGGACTGCGGCGCGCACCCGAAGGCAGGATCAGCGTGCGGTGGGCCGCCGGCTCCACGCCCATGGATTCCAGCCGCGAGGTCGAGGCCGCGTAGGCCGTGCGCAGCAGCTGCGCCAGCGGCGTGCCGGCGTAGCGCATGAAGGCCAGCTGATGTCCGCGCGAAAGAGGCAGCGCCTGCGCCGCTGCCCAGGCGGCGCGCGCGAAGGTCTCGGCGCGAAAGGGGTTGTGGTCGACGCTGACATCCATGTCGCCGACCAGCGACGAGATGTAGGTCTGCAGCTCGCGCAGTTCGTATTCCGCGGTGCTCTTGATGGCCTCGATGATGTGCGACAGCTCCACATCCATCGCCACCACCTCTTCGTCCACCAGCGCCAGCGATCGGCGCTTGGGCTGGCCGTCACTGCCACCCTTGGGGGCCTGGCGTGCCAGGTCGGTGTCCACCTGCTCCTGCAGCGAGCGCATGAAATAGTCGCCCAGGCGGCTGCGCTGCGACAGCAGGGCCTGCATCAAATCACCAACGACGGGGCGCTGGTGCGGCGCCATCGTGGGCAGGCTCTTGCGGGCGAAGTCCAGCGTGCCATCGAGCAGCTGGTCAAAAAGCAGGGGTGCGCGCAGCAGTTCGTCGGCAACGAATTGCTGCATGGCGGGCGAAAACGGCCGTGAAACCATCAGGGAATTATCCAGCCCCCGACTGTGGCCTATCAATGGAAAAGGCCTGCGGATACACCGCAGGCCTTCTGTAGGGCCACAGGCTGTGGCGAGAACCGCAAGCCCATGCCCGGGAGCACAGGCCTGCGGAAGCCGGGCTTACATGTCCATGCCGCCCATGCCACCCATGCCGCCCATGCCACCAGGCATGCCGCCGCCGGCCGACTCTTCCTTCGGCGCTTCGGCGACCATGCACTCGGTCGTCAGCATCAGGCTGGCCACCGAGGCGGCGTTCTGCAGCGCGGTGCGCGTGACCTTGGTCGGGTCTAGGATGCCCATCTCGATCATGTCGCCATAGGTGTCGTTGGCGGCGTTGAAGCCGTAGTTGCCCTTGCCGGCCAGCACGGCGTTGATCACCACGCTCGGCTCGCCACCGGCGTTGGCGACGATCTCGCGCAGCGGCTGCTCGATGGCGCGCAGCACGATCTTGATGCCGGCTTCCTGGTCGCTGTTGTCACCCTTGACGGCGCCAGCCGCCTGACGGGCACGCAGCAGGGCCACGCCGCCACCGGCGACGATGCCT
>LNFM01011806.1_pt1 | contig 11739 bp, 12 predicted proteins | sample 596031 | NCBI WGS metagenome assembly LNFM01 (sample SAMN04254537, study PRJNA301005) | activated carbon metagenome | isolation source: dual media filters at the Ann Arbor, Michigan drinking water treatment plant | place: USA: Ann Arbor | reverse complement strand
CGCGACACAGGAAGCACCCTCATGTCCTCAAACACGAAGAACACACCCGCCTGGCTCACCTTCACCTACATCTTCTTCGGCTTCGCCGTCGGCATGATGGTGCTTGGCATCTGGGCCATCCCCGCCGACCTCTGGATCAAGGGCTATCTGTCGATGGCCACCGTCTCCATGCTCGGCGCCGCCTTCACGCTCGCCAAGACCGTGCGTGACGAACAGGAAGCCAAGCGCTTCTCCAACCGCATCGAAGACGCCAAAGCCGAACGCCTTCTGATGGAGGTCGGCCGGGTCGCAGGGTGAGCATAACGGGCGCGTCCCTGTGGCAACGGTGCGCGGCTCAGAAAAGGGACGCGCACCACCTGGACACAAGAATGCCATGCTTGCGGCTAGGTTCGCCTCATGAGCATTCGCCCACTGAGCACATCTCTGATCCGCCGCGTGTTTTTCGCAGCCATGCTTCTTGTGCCGGTGACGGCACTTTCCGCGCGAGCGGACGCCGCCGAGCAGATCGTTCTGCCGTTCGATTGCAACGTCGTCGGCGGCCGCGTCCAGGTGCGCCCCTCCGGCGATCAGGCCTACCGCATCTACGGTGCGCGCCAGCAGGAGCAGTACCGCGCCTGCTCCGAACAGAACCCAGATCGCTGCCGGTCTTTCCTCGTGCAAAGTTTCACGATGGCCTGCGGCCGCGACCGCGTGGCGTGGACCGACGTCTACGCCGCCATCTCGAAAGTCACAGATGGCCGCGCGTTCTACAACAACGACGGCCGCCTCTTCTACCGCATGGGCCCCCGCGAACCGCAGGACAGCTATCCCTTCCCCGCGCCGCGCCACGCGATGGGTGTCGTCGAGATGCCGGACGGGTTCGCGCCGATGGCCGGCGTCGATGCGATCTTCACGCCGCTCGATTCCCGTGTCGCTGAATTGGAAGACGCCCCGCCACCGGACGCGCGTGCGCCGCGCGAACCGGAACCCTCTTTTGCCCCCGCGCTGACGCCGAAGGCGGCCGAAAAACCAAAAGCCATCGACGCACCCAAAGCCGCTGACTCGCCAAAGCCCGTCACGCCGCCAAAAGCTGCCGAACCGCCGAAGGCGGAGGTCGTCCTTGAACCCAAACCGCCAGAACTTAAACTGTCAGAAACAAAACCGCTGGAAACCGCGAGCACCAATGCGCCGCCAGCTGAGGAAACGGCAAAGCCCCAAAGTATGACCCCGGGTGCGGCGGCCCCTCTGACGCCGACGATCCTCAACAATCCTGCGGCCAAGGAAGTCGCAACAGCGAGCCAGACCGAAACCGTCGTCGCCGCCGCCGAAATCACACCACCGCCTCAGCCTCAAGCGGTGTCCGAAGCTGGCTCGCGCGTGGAGGGTTGGAGCGCCACGGGCGGCCCTGGCCTCTCCGTCCCACCGATCGCCTTCGCTATTCTGATCGCCGCCGCCACCCTCGCGATCCTCCTCGTCATTCTGAAAAAGCAGGCCGCAAGCCCCATCGCGGCGGGACCCGTGCGCGGCCCCATCGAACCGACGCTGCCGGGCTTCGCTCCCGCGCCCCCCGATCCGGCGGCCCAAGCGCTCATCCTGCGCGAAGACCCCGGCCCACCAGCTTTGTCCGCAATCGCCGTCTCCACGGGGATGCCCGTAACGCGCGACGATGCATTGACTTTTCTCGGGTTGAACGCCGGCGCGACGGACGCCGTCATACGCAAAGTCGTCGAAGGCCTGCGCCAATCCTGGCATCCCGACCTCGCCACCGACGATGCCGATCGCGTGGCCCGCGAAGAGCGCATCAAAGGCATCAACGCCGCCGCCGCAATCCTGCAGCGGAAGACGGCGGCCTAACGCTGAGCTAAGAAGACACCCGCTAGAATGAGCGGAAAGCCAACCGCGTGATAGGTCGTCGGGGCCTCGCCCAGAAACACGAACGCCAATACACTCGTGAAAAGCGGGATCAGGTGAATGAAGACACCCGTCCTGTTGGCACCGATGATCTCAACGCTGCGCGCATAGAAGAAATAGGCGACGAGGCTTGCCAAAACGCCCGCATAGATGACCGCCGCAATTGTCTCCGCCGAGATCTCCATCACCTGGCCTTGCGCATATTCCCACGCAGCCAACGGCAGGTTCACGATCCCCGCAATGACATAGGTGACGCCAGCAAAGCTCATCGTCGAAATCTGTGGTCGCAGTCTGAGCAGCGCCGTGTAGAGCGCCCACACGCCCGTCGCAAACAGCATGACGAGATCGCCGCGGTTGAACGCAAGAGAATAGATCCGCACGAACTCGCCCTGCAGGACCACGACGCCCACGCCCACGAGCGACACGATCATGCCGATAATCTGCATCGCGCGCAGCCGTTCGCCGAAAATCGCAGACCCTGCCAACACGATAAGGATTGGTCCCCACGAATTGAGGATGGCCGCGTTCGTCGCCGTCGTCTCGGTCAGCGCGATGTACTGCAGCGTATTGTAAATGCCCGATCCCATGAACCCGAGCAGGAGCATCCGCCGCCAGTTCTGCCGGATCACCGGCCAGTCGGCGCGGATCGCGCCGTAGGCGAACGGAAACATCAGCACCGCAGCCAGCGTCCAGCGCAGAAACGCCAGCGTCATCGGCGGGATATGACCATGCGCCCAGCGGCCGAGGATGTGATTTCCAGCCCACAGCGCCATGGTCAGTATGAGAAAGAGATAGGCGGTCGCCGGAGATGCGCTGGAAAAGCGGGAGGGCATGGGGAGATCCGGAAGCGGGATTGAGCCTGGGGTCTATAGACAACCCTATGGCCCGTCAAACCGGCCCCCGGTTCGCACCGGAGAGGCGCGGCATCTAGGGTGTTGGGCGGTATCGATTCTGGGCTATAAGCAGAACCGAAATAGTTCAAAACCCCTTGGCCCCGGCGACCGCGATATGTCAGCGGACGGCTGGGGCCAAGGCATGTCTAGAGGCTCGCGATGGGCAATGTTGTGGTGGTCGGCGCCCAGTGGGGCGACGAAGGCAAAGGCAAGATCGTTGATTGGCTCTCCGAGCGCGCCGACGTCGTGGTGCGCTTCCAAGGCGGGCACAACGCCGGACACACGCTCGTCATCGGCGAGAACATCTATAAGCTCTCGCTGCTGCCCTCAGGCGTCGTGCGCCCGAACAAGCTCGGCATCATTGGCAACGGCGTCGTCGTCGACCCGTGGGCGCTGATTGCTGAAATCGAAAAGCTGGGCAAGCAAGGTGTCGCCATTACGCGCGAGAACTTGCGCGTTGCCGAAAACGCCACCCTCATCCTCCCACTCCACCGCGAACTCGACGTGATCCGCGAGGAAGCAGCCGGCACCGCCAAGATTGGCACCACCGGACGCGGCATCGGACCAGCTTACGAAGATAAAGTCGGCCGCCGCGCCATTCGCGTGCAGGATCTGAAAAACCTCGCCACGCTTGAAGCCAAGATCGACCGCCTGCTCGTCCACCACAATGCGCTGCGCGCCGGTCTCGGCAAGCCACTCGTTGCGAAAGACCAGCTCATCACTGAGTTGACGGAAATTGCGCCCAAGGTCTTGCCCTTCATGGATGTGACCTGGGAACTCCTCGATCAGGCCCAACGCGACCGCAAACAGATCTTGTTCGAAGGCGCCCAAGGCGCGCTGCTCGATATCGACCACGGCACCTATCCGTTCGTCACGTCGTCGAACACGGTCGCAGCCCAGGCCGCCACCGGCTCCGGCATGGGCCCGCGCGCCGTCGGCTACGTACTTGGCATCGCGAAAGCCTACACCACGCGTGTCGGCTCTGGCCCGTTCCCGACCGAACTCGCCGATGCCATCGGCGAAAAGCTGGGCGAGCGTGGCCACGAATTTGGCACCGTCACGGGACGCAAGCGCCGCTGTGGTTGGTTCGACGCCGTGCTCGTACGCCAGGTCTGCAAGGTCTCCGGCATCGACGGCATCGCGCTCACCAAGCTCGACGTGCTCGACGGCTTTGAGGAAATCCGGATCTGCGTCGGCTATACCCTCGACGGCGAGAAACTCGACCGTCTCCCCGCTGGCCAGAACGCGCAAGCTCGCGTACAGCCCGTCTACGAGACCTTCGAAGGCTGGTCGCAGTCGACACGCGGCGCGCGCAGTTGGGCCGAACTTCCCGCCCAAGCGGTAAAATACGTCCGCCGCATCGAAGAGCTGATCGGTTGTCCGGTCACGCTCCTCTCGACCAGCCCCGAACGCGACGACACGATCCTGATGAAGGATCCATTCCTCGCCTGATTGTGCGGGGTCAGTTTTTTTGGGGTCCGACCCCTTCTTAGGGGTCGGACCCCAACGAGATAGGTCCGTCCCCATTCTGTCTGGAAGTTCACTGGAAACCCCGGACCCGCCGTGCTTTGCACGCCTTCACGGTCCGTCATGGAGTACCTCGCATGGCTCGCAAGCCCACCGCCAAAGAATCCTTCGTGATGTTCAACGTCACCTACGAAGATGGCACGATGACCTCCAATCGCCGCGTTGCGGAAGCGATCCTCGGCGGTCTGGAAGGCGATGCGCCGGCTCTGGCTATCATCGAAGAGCAGGATCGCCAGATTCAGGAACAGTCCGGACGCTCGCGCGGCGCCATCAAGGCCATCGTGCGCGCCCCTGTCCGCAAGTCGGCATGACGCACACGTGTCCTCCGACACGTGAAGATGCGCTGCTGCGGCTCAAGAATCTTGTGCCGCGCGCGGGCGGCGCGTATGCCAAGTCGCGCAATTTCGACCTCGGACCCGATGATCGCGGCAACGTCTCCGTGCTCTCGCCGTATCTCCGTCACCGCCTGATCAGCGAAGATGAGGTCGTGCGCGCGGTGCTCTCCAAGCATCGCATTTCAGCCGCCGACAAATTCATCCAAGAAATCTGCTGGCGCACGTATTGGAAAGGCTGGCTCGAACAACGCCCCGCCGTGTGGAGCCAATACCTCTCTGAATTGGCGCGTGATCGCGAAGCAATGGCTGGAAACGCCCACTATCAATCCGCCATCAACGGCCAAACCGGCATCACCGCCTTCGATCACTGGGTCAAAGAACTCAATCAGACCGGCTACCTGCACAACCACGCGCGCATGTGGTTCGCCTCTATCTGGATTTTCACCATCAAACTGCCGTGGACGCTCGGCGCCGACTTCTTCTACCGCAACCTGCTCGATGGCGATCCCGCCTCCAACACGCTCTCCTGGCGCTGGGTCGCGGGCCTGCACACACGCGGCAAGCACTATGTGGCCCGCGCCGAAAACATTCGCACCTACACCGAAGGCCGCTTCGATGCCACAGGCGATTTGAACGAAACCCCCGATCCCCTTGAAGGCCCCGAAGCGCCACCCGCCGGCCGCCTCAAAGCACCCATGAGCGTACCGCCCGGCGAACCCGTCGTGTTGCTCGTCAACGAGGACGACCTCACGCCCGAGCGCTGGCCCATCGCCTCTGAGCACGTGAAAGGCGTGGTCCTTCTACCTGCCGACACGAGCTATCCCGGCCTAGCCGAACACGTTCTCAGCTTTCGCAGCGGCGCGATCGCCGATGCAGCCGCACGCGCGCAACGCGTTGTCGGCTGCCCCGTTCTCGCCCTCGCCGCGCCCGCATCCGAAGACGCCATTGCCCTGTGCCGCGCGCACGGCGTCGAACGGCTCGTCACAGCACAGGTGCCCGTCGGACCATCGCGCGACACCTACGATGCGTTCGTCGGCCAACTCGCAGGCTCCGGCATCGCCGCCATGGAAGTCCGCCGCGATTGGGACAGCGCGTTTTGGCCCTATGCGCGCGCCGGGTTCTTCAAGGTCAAGGAACGCATTCCTGAAACGCTGGAGCGTATCGGCCTGATGTGATCAGAGCGCCGATGTGACGAGGCCGCGCGCGGCTTCGATTGCGCCATCCTTCAGCGGATAGGCAAGCAGCCGCTGCGGATTGACAGGACCCGGCAACGTGATCTGCCCTGGCGGAACACATGTGAAGCCCAACCGCCCGTAGTAAGGCTCATCGCCCACAAGAATGACCAGCGACTTGCCGGCAATCCGCGCATCCTCAAGTCCCTCGGCAATCAGTTGCCGGCCGTAACCCTGCCCGGCAAAATCAGGATCCACCGCAATCGGGCCCAGCAGCAGTGCGCCCGGCGCGCCGCCGATCTTCACGTCGCTGAGGGTGATGGCAGCAATGAGCCGGTTGCCCCGCATCGCCACATGACAAAAATCCGACAGCGGGTTCCCATCGCGGCGGCCTTCCCGCACGCGATAGGCCGACCGCGCAAACCGCCCCGGCCCGAACACGCGCGCGTGCAGCGCGCCGATCGCGGCCACATCAGAGTGTTCAGCGGTGCGAATAAAAATTTTGTCGGACATCGCGATCAAGGTTTCGAGACAACGGCGGAGCCTAAGTCTTCGGCGCGAGCTAGCACGGATGGAACAGACGGTCTAGCGAGGCATTACCACATCGGATCGCGTTCGCGTCCGTGGAAGACTTCCGCAATGCGGGTCACGACCGCCCGGTGCGTGCCGTCCGGCAGCGCATCGATCCCGAAAAAGCCCTGTTCGGCAATTTCTCTGTTGGCCGCCGGCACCGACGGTTGGGTCCAAGACCGCACCACAAAGAAAGCAACGTGATCATTGGGAAAATAGCGAAAGTTGGCATAGACGCCGAACAGCTCCGGCGCGCCGTCAATCGCAACGCCGGCCTCCTCGCGAAGTTCCCGCTCCAGAGCGGTACCGATCGGTTCGTTCTTCTCGACGCCGCCGCCGGGAAAATGCCAGCCGGGCCGGTAGGTATGCCGGACGAGCAGCACCCGCCGCGCGTCATCGATAACCATGCCCTGCGCGCCAAGCGTCATGCCTCGGACCCACCGCCAATAGCGCTGCAACATCGGCATGATAATCTTATCGGAGGGCATCAAAACGGGCCTCAAGCACGGAATTGATCACGGATGTGACACAGCAAGCGTTTCGATGTCCTGAAGTAAATTGGCAAGCTGCAACTGCATCTGAAAAATAGTAAACACCTTCATCACGACCGGCGCCGCACAGAAAGTTCGAACCAAGGCATGTCGCAAACGTTCACTCTGGCCCACATCTCCGACCTGCATCTGACCCCGATCCTCGGCCTCGGCCCCGGCCATTGGAACGTGAAGCGCGGCCTGGGCTACCTGAATTGGGTGCGGAGCCGCCGGCTCGTCCACCGGCTCGACATCGCCAACCGCCTCGTTGCCGACATGTGGCAGCACGGCGCCGATCACGTCGCCGTCACAGGCGATATCGTCAATCTCGGATTGCCCGGCGAAATTGCAGAAGCGCTGTCGTGGCTAAAGACGGTCGGTCCACCTGCCAAAGTCACAGCCATCCCCGGCAATCACGATATCTACACACGCCGCATGAACGGGCCCTCCTGTCTCGAGATTTGGCGAGATTATCTCGCCGCCGACGCGTGGGGCGCTGAATTTTCCGGCCAGTCGCCGGAGACTTTTCCGTTTCTAAGACGCGTTGGGCCCTTGGCACTCATCGGTCTGAATTCCGCCATTCCGACACGGCCGCTCGTCGCCGCCGGCCGCATCGGCCGCGAGCAACGCGACCGGCTAGAAGACGATCTTAGAAAATTAAAAGCAACGGGCCTGATGTGCGTCGTGCTGATCCACCATCCGCCGCTTCCGGGTCAGACAGCGCCGCGTCGCGCGCTTCAGGATGCAGACGAGATGGCAGCACTCTTCGCCCGCAGCAGGGCCGACCTCGTTCTTCACGGCCACAACCATCGCGATAGCCTTATCTACCATCCCTCGCGCGAACGCCCGGTTCCCATCGTCGGTGTGGCATCCGGCTCCGCCGTCCGCACACACGGCCCCGAGCCGCTCGCCCGCTATAACCTGTTCCGCTTCTCATCCAGCGGCATCGAGATGATCGTGCGCGGTCTCGCCGATCCCAATGGGGCGGTCGTGGAGATCTCGAGTCACCATCTGCACGCCTCAGTGCAGCCAATGGCAGTTTAAGTGGCAGATTGCGGCATCCCGTCCCGCACGCGACGTTATGACCAGCCGTTTACACCCCGTGACTTTCCGATCACGGCAAAACTGCGCGCAATGCAGTCCCGCCATGTGTCATCCCCGTATCCGTTTGGTCATGATACGGTCAGGGTGTTGCGTCACGTTCGGAACGCGGATCGATAATCTGCGTTTTTCGAACATGCAGCGGGGTCATAAGCGCGTGGACATTTTCCGGCGTCGATTGAAATTGAATTTGGCTCTTCAGGGCGGTGGCACGCATGGCGCCTTCACATGGGGGGTCTTGGATCGCCTGCTTGAAGATCGCTTCCTCCAGCTCTCTTGGGTCAGCGCCGCAAGCGCCGGCGCCATAAACGCCACCGCGCTCGCTGCTGGCTTGGCAGAGAATGGCCCCGAAGGCGCTCGCGCGAAACTGCGCCAAGTGTGGGAAGCAGTCGCCAAGGCCGGCATGCCGGAATTTGTGCGCCTCAACCCCGTGCTCTTTACGCTGTCGCGCTCAGCACCGCTGGCCCATTGGGCGTCACTGTGGTCGCCTTACGAGTTCAATCCACTCGGTTTTGATCCGCTGCGCCGCCTGTTGAACGAAACAATCGATTTTGCAGCCATCCGCAAACATTCCCCGATCGAACTGCTCATTGCCGCCACCGAAGTGGCAACCGGCGAAGCTCGCCTGTTCCGCCGCGATGAATTGACGGTCGATGCGGTGCTGGCGTCCGCATGTTTGCCGGCCCTCCACCACGCCGTAGAGATTGACGGCGTCGCCTACTGGGATGGCGGCTTCTCCGCCAATCCGGATCTGGTCACGCTGGCCATGGAAAGTCCCGTGGCCGATACGCTCATCGTGCAACTCTCCCCCTTGAAGAAGGAAGGACTGCCGACCGGTGCCCGTGAAATTCAGGCCCACGTCAATCGTCTGACGTTCAATGCGCCGTTGATCCGCGACGTCGAAATCATCGAGATGGCGCGCGAAGCCATGCACGGCGCCGTCCGGTCGCGCTTCTCGCGCTTGCGGCCACTCGCCCAGCACCGCTTCCACTTGGTCGAGGCCGCGCCCTACACCGGCTTGCTCTCCGACAAATCAATGATCCACCCGGACATGGAACTGCTCAACCATCTCCACGCTGCCGGCCGCGGCGAAGCTGAGAAGTGGCTTGCCACCAACCGCAGCTCCATCGGAAAACGCTCCACCGTCGATTTGCGCGCCCACTTCCAATCCGTCCGCGCCGGCCGCCGCCTGAAGCCGAAAGATGCCGTCGAGCCCGGCGAAGCCTCGCCCCTCGACGCCAAAGCCGCAGCCAAGTCATCTCCGCTGGCCAGCGTGCCGCCACCTCCAGCCGCTAAGGAATTGCCGCCACAACGCGCAGCCAATGGCAACGCATAGGTATCTTCAGGGTAACGCAAGGCGCGCGTAGCCTTCGGCCATGGTTTCATCGAGGATGCGTTTATACTCTTCGTGCGACGCATGGCCCGATGCGATGTCACCAAGCGCCGCGCCTTTGAAATCCGTGCGCTTGATGTAGGCGATCGGCGCCGAGACCGGCACAAAGTATCGTCCCTGCTTGTTGAGCGTGGTGATCAACCCGCGCATCTCTCCGGCCTGATCCAATTGCGACACGACGACCATTCGCATCGCCCCCTTGGTCAGCGACACGAGATGAATGAACATCGACGACGAAGGAATATAGAGCCGCCCGCGATGCGAGAACGGCTGATCCGGCCGATCGCGCTCCTCAAAAATAAGCGACGGCCATTCGGGGTCCCAGATGATGTCCGTGCGGTAAGCAACAATTGAGCCGGGTACGGCAAACGCAGGTCTCAGCGTCAGGTAGCTGCCGATGTAATGATCGACGCCCGCGCGCGTGTAGGCGCCCATGTAGACCGGCGCCACCAAGCCCCCCTCGCCCTTGAGGTCCATCGGCTGCGCGGTCGACATCGCGCCCGACCAGAGTTCCTTCAGCCTCTGATAGTCGAGCCCCAGCACCATACAGACGTCGAACAGCGTTTGCTCGCGCACCGCCCGCCCGCCGAGCAGGTTCTGGATCGTTTTTTCATGGCATTCGGCAGTGTCCGCGAGCTCCGCCTGCGTCATCTTCTTTTCGATGAGCGCGGTCCGCAGCATCTGCACCGCTGCACTCCGCTCAGCCCGGGCCGGAACGATCTTGTCGGAAGCCATAAAAGGGTCGACCCCAGCAAACAGCGATAAGACGTTTCCGCAACTTATCGCCCGTTGCGGCCTCCCCCGCAATCGTCTCCGGACAAAAAGCTCGCCGAAAGGTCAACGGCCGTCTGCTACCGAGACGACCTGCAACGTGACCGGCGCCAAGCCCCGGCTCGTCATCTCAAGCACTTCTGCTGCCGCTTCCGAGACGTCGATGACACGGCCCGGTTTGAAGGGCCCCCGGTCGTTGATGCGCACCACGGTCTTCTTCCCGTTGCGCGTATTGGTGACCTCCACGAGCGTCCCGAATGGCAAACTGGGATGCGCCGCTGTCATGTCCCGTTTGTTGAACCGCTCCCCCGAGGCCGTCATCTGCTCCTGCCAGTAGTAGGAGGCAATGCCGTCCAGCGCGTGCGACTTGCCGGCCTTCGGCCCCAGCGATCCGGTCACGACCTTTTTCGTCGCCGACGGGCCCACGTGCACAACTGTAATCCACGTCGACTCGCTGGAATTGGCCAGCGCTGGACACGCCGCGAATGAAAGAAGGGCTGCGGCAAACGGAAGGCGGAGGTGCGCGATCATAAGCGTCCGTCGTATGGGTTCAGGTCCGGCAACAACGCGCCAAACTCAACACTGTTCCCGCTAGTCCGATTCTGCGGCCCCTAGAAGGCGGCTCAACACCTGTCCACGAGCCCCGCCGCAAAACCCCTCTCCTGTGCGAAGGGGAGGCGAGGACGCCTGCGCAGTCAGATCCCCTCTCCCCGCACGCGGGGAGAGGGTTAGGGTGAGGGGCAGCGTCCCAACCGCTATCGCATCCCACTAAAACCGGTTCGGCCTCGGCTGATACGCGGGCGTATCACTGATCTCACAAGCAGCTGCCCCTCACCCCAACCCTCTCCCCATCGAAGGCGATGGGGAGAGGGGGCGCTCCACACGCGCCTGCGTAGTGTGGACCAACCCGCTCCACACGCGCCTGCGCAGTCACATCCCTCTCCCCGCGCGCGGGGAGAGGGTTAGGGTGAGGGGCAGCATCCCCACCGCTATCGCATCCCACTAAAACCGGTTCGGCCTCGGCTGATAGGCGGGCGAATCTCCGATCTCACAAGCAGCTGCCCCTCACCCCAACCCTCTCCCCATCGAAGACGATGGGGAGAGGGGGCGCTCCACACGCGCCTGCGCAGTGTGGACTAACAAAAAAGGCGGTGGGGGCTTATGTGCCCCCTACCGCCCGTCGTGTGCTCATGATTTCGGGCTCAACCCCCGAGAGGCTTAGCCGCGGCCGAGAACGCTCACCGAAACCGGTGCAATGCCCGACGCGGTCATGCCGACCTGCTTGGCGGCTGCCTTCGACAGGTCGATGATGCGGCCCTTGATGTAGGGACCGCGGTCATTGATGGTCACGACGACCGAGCGGCCGTTGTTGCGGTTGGTCACGCGGACCTTGGTGCCGAACGGCAGCGTCTTGTGAGCAGCCGTCATGGCGTTCGGGTTGAACCAGCCGCCGGAAGCCACGCGCTGCGGCTGCCAGTAGTACGAGCCCATGCCGCTGTATGAGCCGCCCGCAGCGACCGAGTACGACTTCTTCTTAGCGGACTTAGAACCGTAGGC
>LNFM01016449.1_pt1 | contig 11741 bp, 8 predicted proteins | sample 596031 | NCBI WGS metagenome assembly LNFM01 (sample SAMN04254537, study PRJNA301005) | activated carbon metagenome | isolation source: dual media filters at the Ann Arbor, Michigan drinking water treatment plant | place: USA: Ann Arbor | reverse complement strand
CGCTGGTGCTGCTGGGCGCGCTGGCGATGTTCACGCTGCCGCACCAGTTCCACGTCGGCGTGGTCGAGTGCCGCGACGAAGGCCAGCTGCGCACCGCGCGCTGGCTGTTCCCGCTGTACATGCTGCTGATCGCGCTGCCGATCCTGCCGCTGGCGCGCGCCGGCGATGCGCTGCTGGCGCCGATGGGCGTGCCGTCCGATCTTTACGTGCTGGCCCTGCCGCTGGCGCAGGGCCACGAGGCGCTGGCGCTGCTGGCCTTCCTCGGCGGCCTGAGCGCCGCGACCGGCATGGTGATCCTGTCGACGCTGTCGCTGAGCGTGATGATCAGCAACCACTGGCTGGCGCCGCTGCTCGTGCGCGGCGCCTGGGGGCTGGGCGGCGGGCGCGGCCTCGACCTGCGCGGCGAAGTCCTGATGCAGCGGCGCGTGGGCATCCTGGTCGTCGTGCTGCTGGCCTGGGGCTACAGCCGCGCGATCGCCGGCAGCGATGCGCTGGCCGACATCGGCGCGCTGTCCTTCTCCGGGCTGGCGACGCTGGCGCCGGCCGTGGGTTTCGCGGTGTGGCGGCCGCAGACGCCGCCGCGCGCGGTGCTGGTGGGACTGCTGGCCGCGGTCGCTGCGTGGATCTGGGTGCTGCTGGTGCCGGCGCTGGCGGAAGCTTCGGCCTATCGCGGCGCGTGGCTCGTGGACGGGCCGTTCGGGCTGGCCTGGCTGTCGCCGGACGCGATGTTCGGGCTTGGCGAGTGGAGCCGGATCGCACGCGCGACGGTGCTGAGCCTGGTCGCCGGCGCGCTGGTCACCTGGGCGCTGGCCTCGCGGCTGGACGTGCTGCCGGACCGGGGGCAGGGCGCGACCCTGACGCGCGACGGCCTGCGGGCGGTCGCCGTGCGCTTCCTGCCGCTGCCGCGCGTGGAGGCGGCGCTGGCCGGCGCGAGCGGCGACGGCGCGGTCGCCGCCGAGGTGCAGCAGCGGGTCGAGCGCGAGCTCGCGGCGGTGCTTGGTGCCGCGTCGGCGCGACTGCTGCTGGATGCTGCCCGCCGCGAGCAGGGCCGCGACCTCGACACCGTCGCCACCATCGTCGGCGAGGCCTCGCAGGCGCTTCGCTTCAACCAGCGCGTGCTCGAGGCGGCGCTGGAGAACATGGACCAGGGCATCAGCGTGGTGGATGCCGAGCTGCGGCTGGTGGCCTGGAACCAACCCTACGCCGACCTGTTCGACTATCCGCCTGAGCTGCTGCACGTGGGCGTGCCGGTGGCCGAGCTGGTCGCGCACAACGTCGCGCGCGGGCGGGTGCAGTCGGACGCGCCCGAGGCCGCGGTGCAGCGGCGCCTCGCGCACATGCGCGTGGGCACGCCCTATGTCACCGAGCGACGCTTCGGCGACACGGTGGTCGAGATCCGCGGCAACCCGATGCCGGGCGGCGGCTTCGTCGCCACCTTCACCGATGTCACCGCGTTCCGCCGCAGCGAGGCCGAGCTCAAGTCGGTAGCCGAGACGCTGGAACACCGGGTCGCCGAACGCACCGCCGAGCTTGCGGGCGCGAAGGCGGAGGCCGAGCGCGCCAACCGCGCCAAGACCCGCTTCCTGGCCGCCGTCAGCCACGACCTGGCGCAGCCGCTGAACGCGGCCCACCTGTTCGTGCATGCGCTGTCGCCGCAGCTGTCGGAGCCGCGGCACCAGGCGGCGCTGTCGAACATCGACGGTGCGCTGGGTTCCGCCGAATCGCTGCTGGGCGGGCTGCTGGACATCTCGCGGCTCGACGCCGGCGGCATGGCGCCCAAGCCGCAGGTGTTCCGGGTCGAGGACCTGGTGCTGCCGCTGGCCGCGGAGTTTCGCGTGCTGGCGGCCGAGAAGGCGCTGCCGCTGGACACCGTCGCCTGCGACGTCTGGGTGCGCACCGACCCGCAGCTGCTGCGCCGGGTGCTGCAGAACTTCCTGGGCAATGCGGTGCGCTACACCGCGCGCGGCCGGATCCTGATCGGCTGCCGCCGTCGCGGCGAGCGCATCGCGATCGAGGTCTGGGACACCGGCCCCGGCATCGCCGAAGCGGACCAGACGGTGATCTTCGAGGAATTCCGGCGGCTCGACCGCGGCGGCCAGGGCCTGGGCCTCGGGTTGGCGATCGCCGACCGCATCGCGCGCCTGCTGGGCTTGCCGCTGAAGCTGCGCTCGTGGCCGGGGCGGGGCACGGTGTTCTCGATCGAGGTGCCGCGCGCCGCGCCCGCGCCGACCGAAGCCTCCGTGCCCGAACCGCCCACCCCGGAGCCGCCGCGCAGCCGCGTGCTGGTGGTGGACAACGATGCCGACGTGCTGCGCGGCATGCAGGCCTTGCTGCAGGGGTGGCAGTGCGAAGTGCTGGCCGCGCGCGACGGCGACGAGGCGCTGCGCCTGGTGGCCGGCGCGACGCCGGACCTGGTGCTGCTCGACTTCCACCTCGACGACCACCAGACCGGCCTGATGCTGCGCGATCGCCTCGCGGAGGTGATGCCGGCGCGCCCCTGCGTGGTGATCACCGCCGACCACGGCGCCGACGTGCGCGAGGCGGTGGCGGCCGCGGGCTGCGTGCTGCTGCACAAGCCGCTGAAGCCGCTGGCGCTGAAGTCGGTGATGGCGCGGCTGCTGGCGCGCTAGTCCTTGCTTCCTGTAGGAGGGCCTTCAGGCCCGAAGCCCTTCGGCGAAAAGCTTCGGGCCTGAAGGCCCTCCTACAGGGGGCGGCAGCTTCGGGCCTGAAGGCCCTCCTACAGGGTTACGGGATGTTGCCGAGGTTCTTGGGCTTCAGCGGCGCCAGCGCGCCGTCCTTGAACGCACGCGGGGTCGTGGTGATATCGGCGTCGCCCGGCAGCGGCTTGCCTTCGGCCAGATGCGCCCACGCGGCGTCGAGCGCGCGATAGCCGTAGGGCATCATCGGCACGTAGCGCATGCCCAGCACCGGCAGGCCGAGGAAAGCGTCGAAATGCTGCGCATTGCGTACGCTCCAGAAGGTCACCGGTCGGCCGGCCTGCTTCGTCCAGCGGGCATAGGCGCCGCCGCTGAAGGCTTCCGGCACCAGGCCGTCGTCCGCGCCGTGCACCACGATGGCGCGGGTCTGTTCGATGCCGGCGCGAACCGCACTGGTCGGGTCGTCCCAGTGCGCGCGCAGGCAGTGGATGCCGGGCAGGGCGGGATCGGCGCCCTCCGCGCGGACATCGCGCAGCACGATGCCGTTGCCGGGCGGGACGCCGCTGGAGTCGCTCCACCACGCGGCACGCTCGGCGGCGGTCGGCGCGCGCGGCTGGCCCTGCGCGTCGAGCGCGGTGAACGAAAAGCCGCAGGGCATGTCGGCCGGACCGCTGCGCGCATAGGCCGACGCGTAGGTGACGTTCACCGCGCGCCACAGGTCGAAGTTGCTGCTCAGCACGCCGGCGGCGATGGCCTCGTCGGTCCAGCCGCCGTCGAGCAGGTGCTGGCGCGCGGCCTCGGCCTGCGCCTGGGAATCGTCCGCCCCGACCAGGCCGGCCTCGCGCAGCGAGGTGCAGCGACCGAAGCCGCCCGGTGACTTGGCGCCGCCCGGGCGCGCCATCAGCACGCCGTCGAAGGCGCCGGCATTGAGCGCGCACGGCATCCAGATCGCCGCATCGCTGGCGTAGTCGTACAGTGCGCGGCCGCCATCGCCCGGGAGGATGTTCGGCGACACCGCCACCACGGCATCAAAGCGCGATCCCGGCAGCTCGGCCGCGCGCAGCACCGCGCCGCCGCCGTTGGACACGCCGACCGCGATCACGCGGGTGTTGGCGAAGGTCCACGGGCCGGCCTCGGGATGCGCCAGCGACAGCACCTGCAGCGAGAACTCGGCGGCCTGGGCCACGTGCCGGCCCCAGTCGGCTTCGGGGTTGTCGCCCGAATGCGCATGCTTCACCGCGATCGGCGCGACGGCGCCGGCCGCGGGCCTGGCGGCCGCGACACGGAACTCGACCGGCGCATCGCCCTCGGCAAGCCGGCCATCGAGCGCGAAGCCGCGGCCATCGCCGGTATCGACGTGGCCGGTGCCCGCGCCCTTGTCTGTATAGGCCACCGCGCAGCCCCGCGGCAGGCCCCAGGCGCCGGCCAGCGCGATCGCGCCATAGATGCCGCGCGAACCGGAGGACGCGGCGACGACGACGCAGCGCGCCCCGGTGTCGAAGGCGTCGGGCAGCTGCACCATCACGCGGTGCGGCTGGCGACGGTCGGGCAGGCGGACCAGGGCGTGGTATTCGCGGCCATCTACCGGCGCCAGCGCGCCGAAGACCTCGGCGTAGCCGCCGCCGGGAGCCAGGTCGGCGATGCCGCGCCAGTTCGCCCAGATCGCACGCCGGCGAAGCTCCGCCGCCGTCGGCTGTTCCGGGTTCGCGAAGGGCGGCGGTGTCGCGCTGCGCAGGCCGGCTTCGCCGAGGCCCGCGGTCAGCAGATCGTCGCCGCTGCGATGGGTGTCGAGCGCGATGCCGGCGTCGAGCGCCAGCGTCGGCGCGCGGGTGTCGATGCCGCTGCAGGCCGAAACCGACAGCGCGAGCAGGGACATCGCCAGCACCGGCCGGCGGCGACGGCGATCCCAGACCAGCGGCGTGCGCGCGGGCAGGGGGCGGGACGGCGGGGTCGTTTTCGTATCCATTCACCGACCTTAGCAATGGCGTGCGTGGGCGGCATCGTACCTTGGTACGACGCGCCGGCCGTGCCCGGCTGCTAGGGTGGGGAATCGCTTGCAAACCAGGGATTCCGCCATGACCGATCGCTTCCTCGAAGGCCGCGTCGCCCTCGTCACCGGCTCCACTTCGGGCATCGGCCTGGCCATCGCCCAGGGCCTCGGCGCCGCCGGCGCGCGGGTCGCGGTGAATGGCCTGGGCAGCGCCGCGCAGATCGCCGCGGCGCTCGACTCCGTCCGGCTGGCCGGCGCCGCCGAAGTCCGGCATTTCGGTGCCGACCTCGCCGACGCCGCGGCGATCGAGACGATGATGGCCGAGCTCGCCCAATGGGGCCCGGCCGACATCGTCGTCAACTGCGCTGGCGTCCAGCACACCGCGCCGATCGCCGAGATGCCTGCCGCCACCTGGGACAAGCTGATCGCGATCAACCTCAGCGCCGCCTTCCACACCATGCGGCTGGCGCTGCCGGGCATGGCCGCGCGCGGCTACGGCCGGGTCGTGAACATCGCCTCGGTGCACGGGCTGGTCGCGTCGGTGAACAAGTCGCCCTACGTCGCCAGCAAGTTCGGCCTGGTCGGCATGAGCAAGGTGGCGGGGCTCGAGTACGCCGCCGCCGGCTCCCGCGACAGCGGCGGCGTCACCGTCAACTGCGTCTGCCCGGGCTGGGTCGAGACGCCGCTGATCGAACCGCAGATCGCCGCCCGCGCCGAGGCGGTGGGCGGCAACCGTGACGCGGGCGTGCGCGAACTGCTGCGCGAGAAACAGCCCAGCGGCCGCATGTCGCTGCCGGCCGAGATCGCCGACATGGTGCTGTGGCTTTGCCGCCGGCAGTCGCACAACCTCACCGGCGCCGCCATCCCGGTGGATGGCGGCTGGACCGCCCAATAGCCCGAATCGCGGGCCGGTTCACGGCCCATGAAGCGGGATTGGGTTCCAATGGCGGGCCCGCAAGCCTGGACAGGCGTCGAGCATGGATCTCAAGAGTGGCTACCCGTTCTGGGCAGTGAAGAACGGCCTGATGCATGCGTTCCCGGCCTTGCGCCAGGACCACCAGTGCGACGTCGCCGTCATCGGCGGCGGCATCACCGGGGCGCTGATCGCCGACCGGCTCTCGCGCCATGGCCACCAGGTCGCGGTGTTCGAGCAGCGGGACGTGGCCTGGGGCAGCACGGCCGCCAGCACCGCGCTGCTGCAGTACGAGATCGACACCCACCTGGTCGACCTGGCCAAACGCTACGGCGAGGCGCAGGCGGTGCTCGCGTACCGCGCCTGCAGCGATGCGGTCGTGGACCTCGAGCAGGTGGCCAGCCCCTTCCCCGACGCGGACTTCGCGGCCCAGGACAGCCTCTATTGCGCGTCGACGCGCTGGCAGGCGCGGGCCGTGCGGCGTGAGTTCGAGCTGCGCGACCAGCAGCATTTCGACGTGGAGTGGATCGACGGGTCCGCGCTTGAACAGGACTACGGCATCGCCGCGCCCGGGGCGATCCTCACCCGCCCGGCGGCGCGGGTGGATCCGTACCGCCTCGCCTACCGACTGCTGATGCGGCTCAAGCGCCGCGGCAGCCACGTGTTCGACCGCTGCACGATCGCCGGCATCGAGCCGGGCGCGCGCGGCGTCACCCTGCGCAGCGGGGACGGCGCCACCATCAAGGCCCGCCACGTGGTGATGGCCGCCGGCTACGCAAGCCAGCAGTGGCTGCCGAAGAAAATCGCGAAGCTGCGCAGCAGCTACGCCTTCATCACCGACCCGATGGACGCCGATGCACTCGGCTACCTCGCCAACACCCTGGTCTGGGAATCGGCGCGGCCCTACCTTTACCTGCGCAGCACCGGCGATGGCCGGCTGCTGGTGGGCGGCGAGGATGACGCGATCGACATCCCGGCCCGCCGCGATCGCCGCGTCGAAGGCAAGCAGGCGACGCTGCAGGAAAAGCTGGCGAAGCTGATTCCTGGCATGGAAGTCCGGCCCGCCTTCGCCTGGGCCGGCACCTTCGCCGAGACCGACGACGGCCTGCCGTTCTTCGGCCCGCACGAGGCCCTGGGGCCGCGCGTGCAGTTCGCGATGGCCTACGGCGGCAACGGCATCACGTACAGCATGATCGGCGCCAGCCTGCTGCAGGCCCGCATCGAAGGCCGCAAGCATCCGCTGGCCAAGCTGTTCGCATTCCAGCGCCTCGCCTGAGCCCGCCCCCTGTAGGAGGGCCTTCAGGCCCGAAGCCCTGGCCCCCTGTAGGAGGGCCTTCAGGCCCGAAGCTCCTGGGCGAAAAGCGTCGGGAATGAATTCCCTCCCAGAAAGCTTCGGGCCTGAAGGCCCTCCTACAAAGTGCGGATAGAATCGGCGTATGACGCGACTGCTGATTGCCGATGACCATCCGCTCTACCGCCTGGCGCTGACCCAGGCGGTGCGCGGCGTGCTGCCCGACGCGACGATCTTCGAGGCCGAGGACCTGCCGGGCGTGCAGGCCGCGCTGGCGGCACACCCCGACACCGACCTCGTGCTGCTGGACCTGCACATGCCGGGCAGCCACGGTCTGGTCGGCCTCGCTTCGCTGCGGGCCGAGCACCCCGGCGTCGCGGTGGCGATGATCTCGGCGCACGACGATCCGGTCACCATCCGCCGCGCGCTCGCCTACGGCGCCGCCGGCTACCTGACCAAGCGCGCCGACCTGTCCGAACTCCAGGCCGGCCTGCGGGCCGTGCTCGCCTGCGAGGAATGGCTGCCGCCCGCGCTGCGTGAAGCGGTGCGGGGCGCCGCCGCCGAACCCGGCGACCGCGAGACCGCCGCCAAGCTCGCCACCCTCAGCCCGCAGCAGTTCAAGGTGCTGACGCGCGTCGCCGAGGGCCGGCTCAACAAGCAGATCGCCGACGAGCTGGGCATCCAGGAGCGCACCGTCAAGGCGCACATGAGCGCGATCTTCGAGAAGCTCGGCGTCCGCAACCGCACCCAGGCCGGCGTGCTGCTGGGTGCGCTGGCGCTGGCCGATCCCGCGCGCGAAGCCTGATCAGCGCCAGAACGGAATCCGCCAGGCCGGTGCCACGCCGTCCTCCGGCGGCTGCGCAGGCGTCAGCGTGATGTGCAGTTCGTGCCGGCCGGGCGTCAGGGCGTCGGCCGGGATCATGTAGAGGAGGCCGCGCAGGTCGCGGGCCGCGTCCGAGTAGGCGTCCGGCGCCACCGCCAGCGGTTCGCCGTCGAGCCGAAGCTCGAAGCCAGCGGCGAGGCACTCCAGCGAAGCCTTGTGCCGGGCGCGGCGCGCCGCCTCGTCCTTCCCTTTTTTCACCGGGCATTGCGTGATCAGGTGCTGGTGCAGCGTGGGTACGTAGGGCACGACCAGCGGCAGGAAGCGGCCCCGCGAGACCAGGTCCGGCACGAAGGGCAGGACCGGCGTTTCGTCGAGCTGGTGCCGCGAGGCGTAGTGCTGGTGCCGCAGCGCCCGCGGCATCGCGAATTCGCCTTCCGGGAATCCGCCGTAGCTGCCGGGGCCCAGGTCGTCCTGGGACAGCCTGGCGCTGGCGAGACTCAGCAGTGTCGCCATCAGCATCACCCCCAGCACGACCCAGTTGCTGCGCTTCTCGCCGACGTTGCTGGAATAGAGCGTGACCAGCGGAATGGACTCGCGACTGGTGCCCGACCAGGAGTAGACGCGGAGGAGGCGGTGCAGCGACCGGTACGCCAGGCCTCTGGGCTTCAGGCGGTGCCCCAGCCGGCGATCGAGGTAGCCGGCCAGCAGCTGCGGTCCGAACCAGAGCGCCAGCAGGGCGAGCAGCAGGTTCGTGGCCAGCGCCGGATCGCCCAGGGCCATGGCGATGCCCAGCGCCAACAGGAACAGCAGCATCGCGGCGACGGTCACCACCACCAGGGCCAGGGTCAGGCCGATGCCCAGCCCGAACACGACGGTTGCCCGGTTGTCGGCCCGTTCGATGGCGGCTTCCATGTCCTCCCAGTTCCGCGCCAGCAGCGATTTCGCGATCGGTCCCGCATGCAGCCGATCCAGGTTCAGGCCGCCCGGGTAGACCGAATCCATGCCGACCAGCGCCACCCAGTAACCACGCAGCAGCAGGTGCAGCAGGAAGGTCAGGCACAGCAGCACCACCACGCTGTGGCCGTAGAGCAGCAGCATTCGCGCCAGCTCCAGCCAGGGATCGGCCAGGCGCGGCAGCAGGTAGGCGCCCCAGGCGGGCAGCGCCCCCGCCAGCTGGATCAGGGCGAAGACCGTGGCGCCCGACAGCAGCATTTCGATTTCCCAGGTTGGCGTCGTGCGTCGCGGCAGCCGCAGCGCATCGGCGGCGCCGCGCCCCCGGGTATCGGATTGGTCCATGTTAGTCCCCTTGTAAAGATCGCTAGGTTCGCAGACGCCGCGCTGCCGGGACAAGCCGGCGGTGGTAGCATCGCGCGCTGATTTCAGGGGAATACGGAACAAGGCGCATGAAAAAGCTGTGGTTTCTCCTGGTGCTGATCGCGGGCGCCGCGGTGGTGGGCAAGGCCCTGCTGACCGACCAGCCGATCCTCCGCATCAACAGCGGCATGATGAAGAACCCGTACGAGCCCGGCTCGGCCCTGTATGCCCAGCAGCAGGAGTTCGTGGACCAGTTCAACGCCGACCCGGCCCTGCGCGAACGCTTCGCGGGCACCTTCACCAGCAAGGGCCTGTATGCCGAAGTCACCAATGCCATGGAGCGCGGCGCCCGCTCGCTCGATTCGGCCCAGCTGATCTCGGTGACCCGCGCGCTGGCGGCGGTGATCCCGCGCCTGCGCGAGGAGAACTGCGCCAAGATGATCCGCCCGGCCGACGATTTCGATCCGGTGTTCTCGGCCGACTTCCGCGCCGCGCTCGAGCGCCTGCCGCCGCGCCACCACCGCAATTTCTGGAACTTCTACCTCGCCGCGCTCAAGGCCGAGGTGTATGACCAGCCCGAGCGCCGGGTGGATACGCCGGCCCGGGAGCGCGCGCTGCTTGAGCTGGGTTCGCGCTTCCACGGCCCGACCGGCGAACGCCTTGCGAACGTGATGAAGAATCCGGTCCGCGCGCCCGACGGCGAGGCCTGCTGGGCCATCAACACCCTGACCCACACCTCGACCCAGCTGTCGCCGGACCACGCCGAGGCGATCGCCCGGTTCATCTGGGGCGGCAAGTAAGGCCATGCCGGCCGCGCGTCGCCTCGGGACGATCCTGGGCGTCGCGCTGGGCCTGGCCTGGGCCAGCCCGGTCAGCCTGGCCGGCCTGGTAGCCGGCCTCGCCGGGATGCCCTTCGGCGCGCGGGCCCGGTATTCCGACGCGGCCCTCGTCTTCCACCGTTATCCCTGGGGCCCCGGCGGCGCGCTGACGCTGGGCAACGTGATCCTGCACACCGGCCAGAGCCTGGACGAGCCGGCGGTGACCTACGCCTGCGCCGCCCGCGGCGGGCGCGACGAGCAGGTGCGGCTGGGCGATCACGAGCGCGCCCATGTGCTGCAGTACCTGGCGCTGGGGCCGCTGTTCCTGCCCCTGTACTTCGCCTGCGGCGGCATCAGCCACCGCAACCGCTTCGAGCAGGCGGCCGACCGCTATGCCCTGACCGGGCGCGGCTGGTGGCCCTGGCCCCGGCCGGGTTGACCGGGCTCAAGGCGGCGTGAAGGCCCGGTGCTAAACTGCCGGCATTCCGAAACCCCTGGTGATGCCATGTTGGCCCTCGATTTCCCCGGCAGCGACAAGCTCATCGCGATGATCAACGCGGCGGTCACCGGCGACTGCCAGCGCCAGACCACCGACTGCATCCGCAACGGCCTGTCCGACCTGATCCGCTCCCGGGCCATGACCCTGCCGGCCTGCGTGCTCGAACCCGTCGCCGACCATTACGCCCGCCGCGAGCTCTATCGCTGCGAGCTCACCGGCTTCAGCGTGGTCGCGATGACCTGGGGCCCGGGGCAGGGCACCGCCATCCACGACCATTCCGGCGTGTGGTGCGTCGAGGGCATCGTAGAGGGTCAACTGGAGATCACCCAGTACGACCTGCGCGGCAGCGACGGCGACCGGTTCCAGTTCCATCCCGTGGGCACCACGCTGGCCGGCGCCGGCTCGGCCGGCAGCCTGATCCCGCCGCACGAGTACCACACCATCCGCAATCCCAGCGCGACCGACATCGCGGTCTCCCTGCACATCTACAAGCAGGCGCTGACCTGCTGCGCGCACTTCCACCCGGTCGGCGACGACTGGTACACCAAGGCCGAACGCCAGCTGGGCCTGGACGAAGCCGCGTAAGCTATAATCGCCGCGCCATCAGGGCCGGTGTGGCGGAATGGTAGACGCGGGGGACTCAAAATCCCTTGGCAGCGATGTCGTGTAGGTTCGAGTCCTATCACCGGTACCAAACTGAGAGACCCGCGTAAGCGGGTCTTTTTTTGCCACGGATGAACACGGATGAAGGCGAAGCAGGGAATCAATGCTTTCCGGTCGTGGTGAAGCGGGCCGTAGCGGCGGGGTAGTCGATGGTCATCGTGAAGTACTTCAGGCCCGAGCCGCCCAGTGCGCCCCAGGTCGGCTGGTCCATCATCGACGCCATGTAGCGCTGGAAGGAGCCAGGCGGCTGTTCGGAGAACCAGACCGGCCCGACCACGTGCCCCCCGACGGTAATCTGCGGCACCTCGATCATCCGACGCCTTTCGTCGCCCTTCTCGTCGGCGTCCTCCAGCACGCGCCAGTCCGGATGCTTTTGCTTCCAGCGCTCGAACACCTCGTGCTCGATGAAGGAGGTGCCGACGCTAGTGCCTGCCGGCAGGCCGAAGACCTGGCCCGACGATGGGGTGAGCGTCGCGCTCGCGCCGGTGTCCAGCAGCACTACAAGCACTTCGCCATCGACGGTGATGGGCATCGACGGGAAGTGCATCGTGCGTTTGCCCGCGGCGTTGAGCTGAAAACCCAATGGCACCTTGCCCACATCGGGCATGTCAGGCGATCCGCGCAACTGTCTCAATCGACCGGCCGGGTAGTCGAATTCCCAGACGCCGTCGGCGAACCAGCGCCCGCCGAGGAAACCCTGCTTGCCGGGCAGCAAGCCTTCGGCCACGACCATCAGGCGGCCGTCCATGAAGTGCAGTGGCGCATCGGGAAGC
>LNFM01011803.1_pt1 | contig 11743 bp, 10 predicted proteins | sample 596031 | NCBI WGS metagenome assembly LNFM01 (sample SAMN04254537, study PRJNA301005) | activated carbon metagenome | isolation source: dual media filters at the Ann Arbor, Michigan drinking water treatment plant | place: USA: Ann Arbor | reverse complement strand
ATTTAAAAAGACCTGGCAAAATGCGATGGTGCGAATTGATAATTCCCTCAAAAACATTGAAGAAATCACAGACAAAGTCAACAAAGGTGAAGGCACAATTGGAAAGTTGATTTCCGATGAGAAAACGGCGGAAGACGTTTCCTCTGCCATTGAAGGGATATCAGGCCTGGTTGATTCGGCTAATCGGACTTCAACATCTGTGGACTTTAACTCCGCTTATTTAGACGCTGCACAGGCCGCAAAAACATCTATTGGAATTCGAATCCAACCCGGGCTCGATCGGTACTATCAATTATCTTTGATCACCACTCCGGAAGGCGTCACGGAAGCGACAAGTTTTCGTAATACCGTCGGCGGAACGACAACTGAATCTCGTGAAGAAAAAACTTTTGAAAACAAAAATAAATTCACGGCTCTTTATGCAAAGAACATTTTTAATTTCACATTGCGTGGTGGACTCATTGAAAACACGGGCGGCGTCGGACTTGATTATCGCTTCTTAAGGGACTCATTGACCGTATCCTTAGATGCCTACGACTTTGAAAAATTGCAACTTCGCCCTCAGGTCAACTATCGATTCTGGCACGGTATTTATTTAACGGCTGGATACAGCGATGCGCTCAATAAGCGTGATAGCGCATCGTTTTACGCAGGAGCTGGTTTGCTATTAACGAATGATGACTTGAAATTATTGTTAACGAGTTCTCCTTTTTAAGAGGTAGTAGATTGGATTTTGAGTGAACGCAGAAGGTAAATTAGAATTAGGCCAAGCTCTTGTCAGTGTCTCTGATAAGACCGGTCTCATTGAATTTCTAAAGCCACTTGCGGCCTCAGGACTTCGTATCGTTTCCACTGGTGGAACAAAGAAGTATTTGGATCAAAATGACATTGAGACCCAGGATGTCGCATCCATTACACAGTTTCCCGAAGTCCTAGATGGGCGAGTTAAAACATTACACCCTCATGTGCATATGGGGCTTTTGGCGGACCTCAGTCAAGCAAGTCACGTGGACGCTCTTCGAAAACACAAGGTGAGTCCTTTTTCAATCGTGGTTGGTAATCTGTACCAGTATGAGCTTTATCGAGATGTGGACCATATTGACATCGGTGGACCTAGTTTTCTGCGCGCTTCTGCAAAGAACTTTGCGAATGTCATTGTTCTTTGCGACCCCTCTGATTACCAGTGGGTACAAGAAAAAATTCTTGCGGGAGGTCTTAGCCTATCAGATCGAAAACAACTCGCGATGAAAGTTTTTCAGCTGACGTCTTACTACGATGCCTTGATCGCAAAGCAGTTCGCACTAGATTTGAATCAAAATGAATTAGAGGCCAAGTTTTTCGCGATCCCGATCAAGAAGAAACAAGTTTTGCGTTACGGCGAAAACGCTCACCAAAAAGCCGTGTGGTATGAAGACCCGATGGCTAAAAATGGTTTGAGCCAGGCAAAAATTCTTCAAGGAAAAGAGTTGTCGTACAATAACCTATTGGATTTAAATGCTGCGGCCCAATTGGCCGGTGAGTTTTCATCTCCTGCGTGTGTCGCCGTGAAGCACAACAACCCGTGCGGAGTCGGGTTTTCAAATACAATCGAAAACGCAGTAAAAAATTGTATCGCAGCAGATCCCAAAAGTATTTTTGGGGGTATTATCGCCATTAACGGAGTTCTCAATTTAGATAGCGCCAAGCTTTTGGGAGAAATTTTTCTTGAATGTGTGGTCGCAAAGGAATTTACCTCGGAAGCGCTCTCTTTTTTTGAAAAAAAGAAAAATTTACGACTTTTATCTTGGAATTTTGGTTCGTCTCTTCCGACCGAGCTAAAATCAATTCAAGGCGGATATCTCATGCAGGAGTCCGATCATTTTACATCGGATCAAAAGACCTCAGCAGAAGAAAACAAGATTCTGATCCCACAAGCTATTCAGCACACCATTGAGCGGGGGATTAAGGTTTGCGGCTTTTTGAAAAGCAATGCGATTGCAATTTTGGACGCTGAGCGAACTTATGGATTAGGTATGGGTCAAGTGAACCGTGTCGATGCCGTTCGGCAAGCAATTGAAAGGGCCGAATCCACAGGTGGCAAAGAAAATCTGCAAAATTTGGTTTTGGTGAGTGATGCGTTCTTTCCTTTTCCAGATTCGATTGAATTGATTGCAAAAGCGGGTCTACGTTGGATCGTTCAACCGGGCGGTTCGGTCAAAGACGCGGACGTGATTGAAGCGGCGAAAAAACATAAAATTCAGATGGTCATGACGGGCATTCGTCATTTTAGACACTAAGGGTGATTGATGGAAACGAATACGTCCTTTGAAAAAAAATGGCTTGTAAAATCAGAACAGCGAATTTTAGGTCCTTTTTCCTATGAGCAGATCGAAGAACTTTTGAAGAAAAAGCAGATTTCACTTCTTGATGAAATCCGAGACATGGAGAGACGTTGGTCTTTCATTCGCGAAGTGCCCGAGTTTAAACCTCTAGTTGAACTGGTTCGACGCGAAGTGGATCAAGCCTCCGAATTGACTCAAACTCTCCAAACGAAAACGAATCAAGAAACCCATTCCATTACTCGTAAAGAAGCTTCGATTACGATAGAGCAAGAAAATTTGGAACTCGCAATGCGGGCACAAGGATCTCAAGATCAGCCATCGATCCCCGAAACCCAATCTTTGGTGATTGAAAAAAATTCGACTCAACCTGTGAAAGTTGTCGATGTGACATTTAAAGAAACTTTTGATCGGCAGGATGGAGCCAACCAGCCACCGAAAACTCCCGAACGCGGCCGAGCTCCTCGATATGGGTCTTCAACAGACGTCCAAGTTCAAGCGGAAGTCGAACAATCTTCAAAGTCTTATCTATTTGGTTTTGTGATTATTGTTGTGGGAATGATTGCTGGTTATTTTTTTTGGCAGAATCAAAGAACCCAAAATCAGCTTAAAGCGGACCTCGATTCGATTAATCTTGTACGAAGAATGGCCCTTGTTTCCAATTCAGCCAAAGTTGTGGAACTCTATTCAAAATTGCCGAAGCCCCTTCAGAAAAAAGTTTTACCAGATTTGATCAACTATTTTCCGCTACTTCGGGATTTCGGGGTCACCGCAAGCCCAGAATTCGTGGAAAGCTTTAAGCAAAGCTATCAGCTGAACTCCGAGCGTTTGGCGCAGCTAGAAATGTTTCAATATGTGAACGCGATGAATGCTGCCGACTTTGAATCAGGCCAGAAGCACCTCATCTCTGCGGTCAGCTTGAATCCTTCTTCAGATGTCGTCATTGAAAATGAAGCACTTTATAATCTTGCTAGAGGTAAATTTGCGGACGCGAAGTCCATCTTTGAAAAATTGATTAATCGTCAAGATGGCATGGTTCAAGGCCGTTGGATTTATGGCCTTCTTTTATCCACTTACAAGGACAATCAATTAAACGATAACAGATCCGCTTTGGAAATGATCGGTCGCCACCTATTTACCCGGATGGACTACGGCCGAGAAATTCGACTTTTTCAATTGTTTCTTTCCAAGCGTGATAACAACAGGTCCCTCTTTGAAGCATCGCTTCGAGATTACTTGCAGTCGCCAATTCAGGTGGGATCGATGTTTCGGCAAGATCCACTGGTTTGGCTCGCCGGTTACGATCAATCTGTGCAGGATGAACTGGTCTCAAAAATTATCGTTCGACAAAAGGGATTTGAATTTGATCGTCTTCTTCAATACTTTGTTGCAAGCTTTGCGCTTGAAAAAAGTCGTTTTGATCAAGTCGAAACATTTTTTAAGTCAAATGTCAGTGAAGCCAAAAGCGTTGAATACGCGAGCCTTGAATTCCAATTTTACTTTTTACAGAACCGAAAGCCTGATGCCTTTGCGGTTTTAGGTAGTCAGGAACTTGATAAGATGTGGGTTTACACGCAATTTTTAGTCGGTAAAGGAATTTTGGAAGCAAAATCTTTTATGGATTCGCACGGAAGCCTTTTGCCAACCGTGGAGTCAGTCATTTTGCGCGAAACTGGATTCCTTCCGAACTACTACACTTTTCTTAAGAAGTGGAATTCGTCAGATGCAGATCGGCAACAAAAATTAAGAGAATTTTTAGATGTTAATTTAACGTTGTCTCCAGATTTTCTTCCGTATATTGCCGCAAAAAGTGAGTTGCAATAATGGCCTTGATCAAAGGCACTTCATTTCAACGAACATGGTTCAAGCTTTTGTGTTTATCGATGATTTTTGTGAGCTGTACAAAAAATGCAGAGAACCCAAAACTATATCAAATCAAGGAACTTCCATCCGATTTTAGAATTCCAAAAATTATTTTCGAAAATATTCAAGAAAAGGCATCCTCCGAGTCGAAGACATCGCTGCCGGTTTTTGTATTTTTACCTATCCAGGTTAAGTTAACCGGTCTACAAAGCGGAGTAGTGCAAGACGATGTGGTTCAAATTCAATTTCCAAATGGCGGAGGGAATCTAGACTTGGCCAAATTTTTGCGAAAGCAAGGAAGTTTTAAATTTGAAATTGTTCATCCAACGAGCCCACAAGATCTAGAATTGTTTGACGTCGTCTTTGTCAGCAATATGCAGAGTCGCGAAATCGATGATGAGCTTCAAGGGGTGGGGTGTGGCCGGGCGATCAGGCTCACAGCTCAATATGAAAAGATGAGCCATAAATCAATAATCAAAGTCAATACGACGGACGCTCGTCATCTGCATGTGATTGGTGGGCAGTTTGTGTTAGTTTATAAAAGAACAAATCAATACTACCTCACCCACGTGAACGTCTTTGATTCTCGGAACACGTCCTTGCAGTGCCAATCGCTTTCGCAAGATAAAACATAGATTTGAATAAAAGGGAAACCTGATGCTAGAACTTTTACGCGCTTACAAGAACTATGACCCCGCTGCAAAATCCATGATGGAGGTTTTTTTCCTTTACCCCGGACCCCGCGCGATATTCTTCCACCGAGTTGCACATCGTTTGTATGAATTAAAATTATTCTTCTTGGCCCGATTTGTTGCGGATATTTCTAGAACGATCACAGGAATTGAAATCCATCCTGGTGCTAAAATAGGAAAGCGGCTGGTCATTGACCACGGAGTTGGCTGCGTGATCGGCGAGACCGCCGAAGTGGGTGATGACTGTATTATTTTTCACGGTGTGACTTTAGGTGGTTTGAAGTTTGATCCGGTGAAGCGGCATCCGACGATTGGGAACCATGTTTTGATTGGAACGGGTGCAAAAGTACTGGGGCCTATTCTGATCGGTGATTATGCGAAAATCGGGGCGAATGCAGTTGTCATGAAGCCGGTACCTCCACACGGAATTGTTGTTGCGCCTCAGGCCATCGAAATTTCTCCAGGATAAAGTAATTTACTTGTCTTGACTTTTCCGATTAAAATCTTAAGTCTGTTTATTGACTTAGACTAATGTCTGAAATAATCTTTAAACTTGCGCAAAAGTAATGAGGTGACCATGTCAAAACGAGCAAAAAAAGATTCAGAACTAGTCGGAAAACAAATTTCAATTGGGCAGCTCATTAAGCAATATCGCGAAAAAAATGGGATTACACAAAAGACATTGTCGGACTTATTGGGATACGAAAATCCACAGTTTGTTTCCCTGATTGAAAATGGTCACTCGAAGGTCCCCTTGAACGTGCTTGGGAAAGTGATTGCGGCTTTAGAGATTCCAGAAAAGAAAATCATCGATTGTTTGTTGCAAACATATGAACATGAAATCCGCACTGAAATCCATTCAATTTCTAAACGAAAGAGCAGCTAGACTTAAATTTATCTAGTGATTTACTAAACTAAAGTACTTCGCTTTAACTTCTAGACTTTAAAATTCAGCTGAAATCCTGCCATATAGGTGAAGCTCTTGTCCAAAAGAGTTGACCAATTGGAGGCGTTTCAATGCTAGCACATTTTGATTTTCAATACTATTTAGTCGCCGGAAGCCATCCAGAAAAATCTAACGAGCTCGTTTATCGTCGCACTTACGATGTGTGGCGCGAAGTTTGGCAAACGGCATTTCAGGAACTGAAAGTGGACAAACCGTTTTTTTCAGATTCATTTACTCGGCAAGACTATATTGGATCTCTGTTTTATAGAAATGAATGTATAGCGATGTGTTTTTATCGTTTCGTGGATGCCCAAAAAGCTGATTTTTCCAAGGATAGCTATTTTTTCAATTGGTCTCAGGAAAATCTAAATAAGTTAAGATCGCGAGGCGATAAGATCATTGTTTGTAGCTATTTTACTGTGCACCCGCGAGGGCGTGGATCTGCTCTGGGATTTTCCGGCAAGGACTTGCTGATGGGAATCACGACCAAGACGTTTCTTGAGTCGAATTATGACGCCATGACTGGTGCTGTTCGTGTCAATCGAGGCGTCAACACTGCGGGTGAACGCTGGGGTACTACGCTCATTGAATCGAACGTCGCGAGTGGAATGGGGGACACAGTAGATTTGATTGCCTGCTTCCATGACGAAATGCGGATCCATCGTCAGCACCCACTCGTACCTCTTGTCGATGAAATTTGGAACAATGTTATTCTCTGCGAAAGAAAAATGGATCTACCGTTCAACATTTCAAGCATCCGAAAAGAATTGCACGCAGCCTCGTGAATCGCGCCACATATTTTGCACATCAGAAAGAATTTTCCAAAGAGAGACGAACTCAAAACTTCTTTTTTTATCAAAACGTCTCAATTGATATCGCCATTATCGTTCTCATCTACATCTTGGGCAGTAGTTCAAAATTCTATCTTCATTTGATGGTTGCACCACTTGTTTGTAGTCTCATGTTTCGTGCTTTTTCTTTGATGCACGAAGCGGTGCACGGCGTTTTGCATACCAATAACGAAATCAATAAAAGCGCGGGTCTTGTCTATGGAGCTATCTGTGGTTTGCCTTTCTTTGGTTGGAAAAAAAGTCATCTCTTGCACCATTTTTGGAGTGGCAATTTAGATAAAGATCCCGTGATGGCCTTTCTGAGAATTTATCCAAGGCTTCCGCCAATCGTGAAATCGGTTCTTAACTGTTCATGGAAGCTATGGGTGCCCATCTTGGCCGTGATTCAAAATCTGATCTTTTGGACTCTTTGTGTCCGAGCCGCAAAAAGGGAAGCTGACGTTGCGTCTCTTTTTTTAATGGTCGGCATCGGGACCCTGTGGTCGATGGTCCTATTAAATTTTCCATCTTCAGTCGTTTTTTTTGGGTGGTTGCCAGGACTGTATGGTTACTTTTTGCTGACCGAGATTGTTAATTTTCCTCACCATTTGCAACTGGTCGGTTCGTACGGGGAAAAGCATTTTCCATTTTGGGAGCAGGATGCAACAGCACGGTCTTGTCTTTATCCGAAATGGATATCGAGTTACTTAACACTCAATTTTAATTACCACGCAGAACATCATCTTTTCCCAAACTTACCGTACTGGGAATTGCCAAAAATTCACGATCTGATTAAATCAGATCGTTCTTCTCTGAGGATCGACCAAAATTTTGAATGGATCAAAAGTAACAGAACTTCTAATTTGCAGTTTGTTTTAAAATGCGAAAGCCCACCGCAGGGAAGCACAGCTGTGGGCTTCTATTAGTTAGATGACTCGAAACTGATCTGTTTCCTGACCTTCAGCGATAATCCGTGAGCTCGAAGTGACGATAAACGAATCATTCTGCTTTGTTGCATCCTCGTAGTTCAGGATTCCGATGTGATGAAAGTTTATTTCTGCTGCACGCGGGACGAAGTCGAGTGAATCACCAGTGTTCATATTCTCCAATAGAATATGTTGAATGACGTTCGCTGGCCGAGCAGGATGTGACTCGAGAAAAACAGCTTCAACACTTTTGAGCATTTGATCAATGACGATCGTGGGACGGGTCCAAAGGACGTACCATTGAAAAACCGAAATATCGAGCAGTGAATAACCGCACAATTTAAAAAAATTCATACTACGATACAGCTGAATCATTTCGGGGCCATAGATTTCGATCACTTGCCCTTCTTGATATTTTTTCCAGAAAGATTCGCCTGCAGACAAACCGAAGTGGCGAAGTGCGCGTTGTGCAAAAACAATTTCTTTCTCTTTTATCGGAGTGCGCTCAATTTCAACTTCAGACATTTGGATCCAATTGGACCAAAGCTGAAATTGATCGGCTAAGGTGTCGGACTGTTCTTCAGACATGCGGGACCAAGCCACAATAGCTTTATTTGAAAAAATCGAAACCTCAAATCCATGTTGAGAAAGGCGCTCTGCGAATGCTTGCATCGAACGATTCAATCGTGATCCTAGAAATCGTTTAAGGGCGTGATCGAAATGGAATTCTTCGTTTGACGTCTGGTGATTGAAATTCAATTCCTGCATAAAAGCTCCCGTTTTAATGAAGAGGAAAATAGCAGGACGTTTGGTCTATTGTCATACAATTAAACAAAAAATGCGCGAGCTCATCAAATTTTCAAATTGTTGCATCGAAAGAAAGCATAAATTTCGGACTATTCCCGAAGCCCGGAAAAGGGTGCCACCAGCTCATTTGCTCAAGACATCACGAATTGTTCGAGGGGATCTGGTTCAAGGCTAGCCTTTATTCTTTAAGTTGTTAAGTAATTGACTTAACTATTGAGATTGCTAGGCTAGATCAAGCGAGTTACTTAATACTATTGGTGAGCACATCAATTTCATGTTCACGGTTTCGAAAAAAGACGAATAGGTAAGACGAATGTCTCAACTTAAAATTTTGATCATCGATGACGAGCCGGATCTTTTAGATGCCCTGTCTCAGCTTTTGGAAATGAAATCATTCACGGTCTTTGCCACCACAGAATGCAATCAAGCCTTGCAAGCCTGTAAAGAGCAAAAGTTCGATGTGGTGCTTTCGCATTGGTTTGATCATCGGCAAAATATCGAAGACACATTGAAGGCGATCCGGCATCAATTACCAGACTCCAAGCAAATCGTGATGACAGGTTCTCTGAATCTTGACTCACAAATCGAGAGCCAATATTCCGTCATTTACAAGCCTTTTACCGTCGAAGATCTAGTGATCCACATTGAAAAACTTTTTTTCGGCAAAGAAACACTTAGCTAATGACTCGTTTTTTTATATTTAATATTCGTAGAAGTTGATCGCTCATCAGGTTCAGTGGCTTGATCAAGCAGTTTATTTAATTTTAACAGCTCAGGAGCTAGATCTTCTGTTATGGTTTCTGACATCATATCGATCAATGTGAGAGTTCGAAGCACCGGGTCGTCTCCGACTTCATCTAGGATTTTATTAATTTCGGCTTGATAGCTTCTGAGGTGCGGATTTTCGGACAGATATCGATCTCTTTCTTCAATGAGTTTAATAAGAAGTTCCGTATCTTTTTTTTTCACCGTATTCATAGAATAAGCAAAAATGACTAATAATGGTGTTTTATTTTTTAAAACAATTGAGCATCATTTAGACGATCTCAATACGAGATTTTTATTAAGTTGAAATGACCTTTTCAAAAGCAATAAGAAACCTTACTGACCCGCATTGAACGTCTTTTTCTTCGGTAAGGAAATCGAATTTGCAGGATCCTCGGGCCAGTCATGTTTTGGATATCGACCCTTGAGTTCTTTTTTCAATTCAAAATAGCCACCAGTCCAAAATTGAACCAGGTCACTGGTGACTTGAACCGGTCGCTGATTCGGAGCGAGCATCTCGCAGGCGATATTCATGAGCCCGTCTAAAATTTCTGGATTTTTTTTAATACCAAAGAAATCCTGAAGTCGGGAAGAAATGATGGGTGCCTTTTCATCAATGTAATCGATTTTTGCGGTTCTGCCATTCGGGAATGTGAAGTTCGTCGGGAGTTGCGAAATCATCATCAAAAGGGGGCTGAGGGACTCTTCTTGATGATACTTCAGTGCCGAGGGTATATCGAACTGAACCGCTTCAGACAGCGTCGAGCAACTTAGGAAAACGGACTGAATCACATATTTTTGTAAATCGGTCGGCCAACTGAGGAGCGGATATTGTAAATTCAGGTGCTCCAACTGAGGTCCAAATTGAGTTTTAAACTTTGGATTCAAGGCTAAGTTCTTGGCAATAAATTGAAGACGATTCTGAATCCAAGTATAATGAGGATTTTTTTCCATGACGATTGAAAATTGTTTCTGCAGCAAATCCTTCCACATTTGATTGGCTTCGTGATCTGAGATGGGTTGCGGCGGTGATTCTGAAATACTGAACGCTCCCAATTTTTTTCGCTGAATGCGAACGAATCGATTGTTGGATTCTTGAAAATCAATTTGTGTTTCGTTTTCGATTAAATTCGCGTCAACGGAGTTTACAATTTGAAGTAATGTCGGTGTCGACACTTCAAGGGCATATTCAATCTGGTCAAAGCCCTTCGTGTTTTGGTGGCCGCGAAGTGCGAAATAGTAACCAATCAATCTTTCCGCTGTACGCACTGAGGATCCAGGGCTCAGCTCAGCGCCACTTCCTCCAAATGAAAGATCAAACTTGGATTGTCTTTTGAAAAGACGATTGCGGCTGACCATAAATAAGACCGCTCGTAAACTGTCTTCGAAGTGCCCCCATGTTTTTAGTTTTTCAAAGAGATCAAGGCCGATCTCGGCCGTGAGTCCACCCCTATTGTTGAAAGAGATCGAGTTGAGCTGTTCCGACTTTTTACGGGTCGAAAAAAGAGAAGGTGCTCGCAATAAAAAATCCAAATCTGTACCTGCGCCGCTGGAGGAGTCGAAGCTCGAATCTGCGTTTCGGCCAACCCCTGGGCCGAGACTTCTGCGGGGGGCATCTTCCAGGTTTGCATAAAGTGCGGAAGCCTCTCTTTGATATCCGAGCAAGCTCAATGAAACGAAGGCCAGCGCATCAAGGACCGGCAATGGAACTTCCAGAACAGTTTGTCCCAGAATGGTGAGCTTCCAACGATCTGTCAAAAGCTTCAGCCGGATCAATTCTTGAATCGAAGTTTGAAGCGCCGTCATTGGCGGGCGGGTGAGCCATTCGATTTGCAAAGGGTCGCCTTTAAAAAGCTGAGCCGCCTTGAGAGTCAAATCTAAGAAATCACAGCTAAGAATTTCCGCCTTGATGGATTCGGGCATTGAAAGTTCATCGGTTCGATGCCAAAGACGATAAGTCCGTCCCGCCGCTTGCCGGTTGGAGCGGCCGGCGCGCTGGATGGCCGAAAATTTTGAAATGCGAACTGTTTCCAGCGCATGAAAGCCCAGTTTAGTTGAAGTCGTTTGCCTGCGCTCAAGTCCACTATCGATCACACAAAATGTGTTGGGTAAAGTTAAAGACGATTCAGCTACATTCGTGCTTAAAATAACAAATCGATGCTTGGAATTTTGAAGCTTTTCTAAAATATCACTTTGTTCGTCAAGGTTGAGCTGCCCGTGAAACTGAACCCATTCAAATGATGGGAAAGATTTGGATAGAAATTGGAACGATCTTCGAATTTCAGAAAGCCCTGGAAGAAAAACTAAAATGTGCCCGGTCGTCTTCGAAATGCTTTCCTGCAGAGTGTCTTTTAAAGTCTCTAAAAAAACATCATTCAAACTTAAGGCCTGATTTTTTGTGCTATAGGTTATTTCGAGGGGAAATGGCGGATGGGCCACGTCGTAAACATTTTCTGTCTCAAGAAAATTCTTGAGTGGGTTTAAATCTAAAGTTGCCGACATGACAATAATCTGAAGGTTTCCCTCCAGAATTTTTTTCTCTCGCGCCCAGGCCAGAGCCAAATCCATATCAGCCGTTCGTTCGTGAAACTCATCG
>LNFM01011800.1_pt1 | contig 11746 bp, 9 predicted proteins | sample 596031 | NCBI WGS metagenome assembly LNFM01 (sample SAMN04254537, study PRJNA301005) | activated carbon metagenome | isolation source: dual media filters at the Ann Arbor, Michigan drinking water treatment plant | place: USA: Ann Arbor | reverse complement strand
GTCCGGTCCGAGGCTGCACTGGTGAAGATGGTGGCGGCCGAATGGGGCACGCGCTGCCTCGACCATGCCATCCAGGTGCACGGTGCAATGGGCGAATCGACTGAGCTGCCGCTAACCCAGTTTTACCGTTATCTGCGTCATTACCAGATCGGCGGCGGCACCAACGAAATCCAGCGCATGTTGATCGCGCGACGCCTGTTGCGCGGTTAGTCGTTCCGAACCCAACTTCAAGGACTGAGCCGATGAACAATCAACCCGTACCGGTATCGATCATCACCGGTTTTCTCGGAAGTGGAAAAACCACGCTGCTGAACCGCCTGCTGCAAGGGGAAGGGCTCGCCAACAGTCTGGTGATCATCAACGAGTTCGGGGAAATCGGCATCGATCACCTGCTGGTATCGACGCCCAACGAGAACATGCGGCTGCTCAGCAACGGCTGTCTGTGTTGCGAAGTGCGTGGCGATCTTGTCGAAACACTGGCGGATGCTGCGCGACAGCGTGCCGCAGGCACCATACCTGCGTTTGATCGTGTCATTGTGGAGACAACCGGGCTGGCTGATCCGGTGCCACTGGTGCAAACCGTGGTCTCGGACCGGGATGTGTCTCCGAGCTATCGCCTCGATTCGGTGATCACGATGGTTGATGCCGTCAACGCACTGTCACAGATTGATCAGCAGCCGGAATCGGTAAAGCAGATCGCGGTTTCAGATTTGCTGCTGATCAGTAAATCAGACATTGCCGAGGCCGGTCAGATCGAGTCCGTAAAGCTAAGGGTGCGCGGCATCAATGGCAGTGTTGAGGTGATGGAGGTCAGATACGGTGATATCGACCCTCGGTTGTTGTTCGGGCGCGGAGCCGTATCCGAAGAGACATCGGCTTCCCGCCTCGAGCGCTGGTTGGGCCACGCAGCGACCTGCACGCTTGATCATCACGAGCATTGCGGACACGAACATCACCACGACCGGGAACATGCGCACACGGCGGCGCGCCATGATGACCGGGTGCAGACGTTTTCCATCGTGTTGGACACGCCCGCGACCACGCGGTCGTTCACGGTCTGGCTGACGATGCTGGCCAGCTTCCGCGGCGTCAATCTTTTGAGGGTCAAGGGCATCGTCAATGTCGAAGGGCGGCCTTTGGTCATCAATGCGGTGCAAGCCGTGCTGCATGACCCGATAGAACTCAAACACTGGCCATCCGATGATCAACGGACCCGGATCGTGTTCATCGTGCGCGAACTGGACCGTGGTGACCTTGAGAAAACTGTCGAAAGTCTGCTGCTGCCCGACGAGCTGAATGCCAGCACGGATGCGCTCGATCCCAAGGCCTATGCGCAGTTTATGCAGATGGCCAAGCCTTTCATGTAATCAAACCGCTGGCGAAACGGGGTACCGGGCAATGAGAGTCGGAAAAGACGCGGCAGTTGCGGCTCGTGAGATCTTTTTGGCCGAAAATGGCGGTCGGCCGCCAGTGCAGGTCTGGGGCACCCGTGGCATGGCATCCTCGATGCATCCACTTGCCTCCCAGGCTGCCATCGACGTGCTCGCCCGCGGCGGCAATGCCGTCGATGCTGCGGTCGCGCTGGCTGGTGTCATTTCCGTGGTGAGCCCGGACTGGGCGGGACCGGCTGGCGATTCCGCATGGCAGATTTACGAGGCCGGGACCGGGCGTTATTTCCACCTCGACGGCTATTCGATGTGCGCTGCCGCGACCGATGCCGACCGCATACGACATCATTTCGGCCTTGACCCACAGCGCGATCCCCGGGCCTTTGAGGAAGAGCCGCCTGAATGTCGCCATACCGGCGTTGTGACAGCAATGGTGCCTGGCTCTCCGGCGGCCTGGTCCGAGGTGTTGCGCCGTTTCGGAAGCCGTAGTTTTTCCGAACTGCTGGATCCTGCGATCCGTATCGCCGAGGACGGATTCCCGGTCAACCGCTATCTTGCATCCGCCATTCAGACCTGGCGGCGCAAGTTGGCAAACTTCGCGACCACACAGCGGGTGGTCAGGGACGCGTCCGGAGAACTGCTGATGGAGGGCAGCCGGTTGCGCCAGGCGGAACTGGGGCAGACGCTGCGTCTGCTGGCGGAAAAGGGGCATGCGGGATTCTACGAGGGCGTTACGGCCGATCGGATCGTTGAGCACTGTCGCAGGCATGGCGGTTTGATCACGCATGACGACCTGAGGGCGTACAAACCGGTCTGGCGCGAGGTCATTCGCGGGAAATACCGCGGATCCGATGTGATGGTTACGTCCCCGCCGACTGCCGGAGTGCATGTTTTGCAGGCCCTCAACATTCTGGAGGGGTTTGAACTGGCTTCCCTGCGGTATCACGGCCGTGAGTCGCTGCATCTTCTGATCGAGGCGCTCAAACTGGCCTTGTCCGATCGGCGTCAGATGGGCGGGGATCCCGACCACATGTCTATCGACACAGCAAAACTTTCAAGTCCGGAGCATGCGTCGTGGCAACGCCGGCGTATCGACATGCAGCGTGCTTCGGCCGGTGAACGAATCGCATTCCCCGCGGGTTCGACAACCCATTTCACAGTCGCGGATGGCGCGGGGAATGTTGTCAATGCCACGCAGACGATCGGCGCGAGTTTCGGCTGTGGGGACGTGATCGAAGGAACCGGACTGTTCATGAACGACCGCACCTGGTGGATGTCGTTGCGCGATGGTGCCAACAAGGTCATGCCGGGGCGCCGCGCGAACATCGGCCATGCGTCCACGGTTCTGGCGCGCGATGGCCGGCCGTTCGCGGCCTTGGGCAGTCCCGGCGGATTCGGCATCGTGCAGTACGTCGTGCAGGTCGTCGTCAACATGGTTGACTACGACCTGGATATCCAGAGCGCAATCGAGGCGCCCCGTTTCAAGATGGAAAGTCTCGACGGCAGGGTCGGCATCGAGTCCCGGATCGACGCGGACGTGCGCGGACAACTGAAGGATATGGGGCATCAGGTGTTCGATTTTCCCGCCTGGACTGACAGGGTTGGCGGGGTGGAGGGGCTGTATCTCGACGCGCAGTCCGGGCACATGCTCGGCGGGTACGATCCGCGCCGAAATTCCCTGGCAACCGGTTTGAACTGATGTCTGTGATGAAACCCTTCGGAGGACCCGATTCGTGAGTGGAAACGACAGCTTTACCGGCCAACTTGCCGGATTCGTCTGCGATACCGCTTCGATTCCTCCCGCAGTCACGTCGGCGGCGCGGATTGCGCTGCAGGACACGCTGGGTGTGGCGCTGGCCGGCAGCACCGAAGAAGCTTCCCTCAAGGCGCTTGATTACGTCCGGGAATCCGGAGGTGCTCCGCGGGCGTCCGTGTGGGGACACCGGCTCCGGGGAGCGCCGGCCGATGTGGCTCTTGTCAATGCAATTTCGGCGCATGCGCTGGATTTCGACGACACCCTGGCGACGCTTCGGGGACATCCAAGCGCGCCCGTGCTGGCCGCACTGATGGCGGTTGCGGAAACGCCGGGCAGTGACGGCAGCGCGGTGCTGAGTGCATACACCCTGGGAATTGACGTTTCCGGAAAACTCGGACGGCTGTTCGGCAACGGCCCATACATCAAGGGCTGGCATAACACCGCGACTATCGGTGTTTTTTCCGCAACAGCCGCCATCGCGCGGCTGCACGGAGATTCCCCGGACGTTCTGCGGGCGGCCTGGGGGATTGCGGCAGCACAGTCTGCAGGTGTGCTGCGCAATTTCGGCACGATGTCGAAGCCCTTCCAGGCCGGACATGCGGCACGTGCGGCGGTGCTTGCCGAAGCGCTGGCCCGTCGCGGTTTCACGGCGGACCAGGATATCTTCGATGGCAAGGACGGATTTCCGGCAACCTACTGTGCCGATGGCGCGGATCCAGACAGCGTGGCCGGGATGCTCGGAACGGTATGGGAACTGGCCACCCCGGGAAACAGCTACAAGCGCTGGCCGTGCTGCTACTGCAGCCACCGTGCCCTGGGCGGGCTGCTTGACCTCATCGCGTCCAATCGCATCGCGCCGGAGGAAATCGAGTCCATTCGCGTCGGATTTCCCCCGGGTGCCGACGAGCCCCTTGTCTATGATGAACCGGCCACCGGGCTCGAGGGAAAGTTCAGCATCCAGTATCCGGTCGCCGCAATCATTCTGGACGGCAAGCTGACGGCGGACAGTTTTACCGACGAGGCGGTAGCGCGGACGGATGTCCGTGCCTGGATGAAAAAGGTCAGGCGCTATCGCGTCGAGGACGACAAGGTTTACTCCGGAACCGTTGGTTATACCGATGTCGAAATCCTCACCCCGCGCGGCAAATTTTCATCGCGTATCGACAAAGGGCCGGGATCCCTGGCATGGCCGATGTCGGAGGGGGAGCACGATGACAAGTTCCTCGGGTGTGTCGAGCGGATACTGGGTGGCGGCAACGCGAAGAAACTGCTTGCACTGATCAAAAACATCGAAAGCCAGAAAAACCTCTCGGCACTTGTAGAGTCGATGACCGCGGTGCGGCCCCGATGACTTCCGGCCGATCCGCGTTCATGCATTGCCCTGAGGGGGGACGGGGGGTGCTTGTCTGGTGCGACTCGCCGGAGCCGATTTTGCCTGTGGCAAGGGAATCATGGCGATATTGACGGACAGCCTTGGCTTGATTGCAGGGCCCGTGAGTGTGAGCGCCGGAGGCCGTGTGCTGGGTGCGTACCATGCGAGACCAGATTCCGCAGGACGTGCTCCGGTCATCGTGATAATGCATCAGACCTACGGCATTAACGAGTACAGCCGGGACGTCTGCCGGCGACTGGCCAAAGCAGGGTACTTCGCGGTGCTGCCGAACCTTTATGAGCGTTACGGAAGCGTGCAGGGACTGTCGCGGGAGGAGATCGCCGGCGGTATCGCAAAGGCGGTCGAGGATCGTGGGGTGATGGAGGATATCCGGGACTGCAGCGAATGGGCCGCCACCGCCGGCGGGGATGCCGGGCGTCTCGGAGTGATCGGATTCGCCTGGGGGGCGCAGTTTGTCTGGCTGGCCTGTGCCGAAATTCCGAATTGCAGGGCGGGCGTGTCCTGGTACGGGCGGTTGGTCAGGGATATCACCCCTCAGCGGCCGGTGACGTGGCGACAGACTGTTACCCGTCTGAGGGCACCGGTGCTGGGGCTTTATGCAGGTACCGATCCATATGTTACTCCCGCTGTTTTCCAGGAAATGCGAGAGGCGCTTGACGGTGCTCCGGTTGAAACGGAACTGGTCTGGTATCCGGAGGCGAGTCATGGTTTCCACGCGGATTATCAACCGCAGTACCGCGAAGCAGATGCAGAAAACGGATGGCACAAGCAGATGGCATGGCTAGGGCGGCATGGTGTGCATTAATCCCTGGAACTGGGTGGCGTGTAGGCCGCGCGGGCTGATGGAATAGGGCGACATTATGTCCATTAGGTTGAAGCAGACTGATTCCGGAATATTGCCTGCGGGGAATCCGGCAACTGCGTCGATTGCCCGGTTTGCGGCAGAAGGCAGATTCGCGGCAATGCCCGCCGTTGTTGTGGCGCACGCGAAAAACTCGTTTCTCGATGCATTGGGCATCACCCTGGCCGGGGTGGTGGAGCCTGCGGGAAGGATAGCCGTAAGACATGCCATGCGGGCAGGCGGCATCGGTGAGGCGTCTATATTCTGCAGTCGAGTCAAAGTGCCCGCCATGGTGGCAGCCCGGGTCAATGGAACATGCGCCCATGCCGTAGGTTTCAGCGACTTTTCAGTGCCTGCACTCATGCACCCGTCTGTGGCCGTGCTTCCTGCGGTCTGGGCGATAGGTGAATCAAGACGTGCCAGCGGAGAGGATTTGCTGTGCGCTTACGCAATTGGCGTGGAGGTATCCTGCAAGATCGCTCGGGCATTGACGCCTGACTTCACGCAACGAGGTTTCCACCCGTGCGCCGTTGTCGGAACTCTTGGCGCCGCGGTTGCCGCCGGGAAACTGCTTGGGCTTGATGCCACGAAACTGGCGTGCGTTCTGGGAATTGCAGGCGTGCGTGCCGCCGGCATCAAGGTGTCGCTGGGCAGCATGGCGAAAGCCTATGCAGTGGGCAACGCCGCAGAGGGCGGCGTGGCTGCTGCCGAGCTTGCCGAGCTGGGGCTCACCGGGCCGGATGACGTGCTGGAGGGGCGGGATGGTTTTTTTGCCACCTTCGGCAACGGGCTGGATGCTTCAGCGGCTGCAGCCGGTCTCGGTGCGCCGTGGGAATTCGAAAGCCCAGGGATCACGATAAAACCTTATCCGGCCTGCACCCGATCCCATCCGGCAATTGATGCCGCGCTCGAGGTGTACGCGCAGCCCGGATTCGATTTCGCAGACGTCGAGTCGGTGCAATGTGATGTTACGCCGGAGGTTTTGCAGGTGGTGAGGGTGTCCTCGCCCGTGAATCCGATGGAGGCGAAGTTCAGTCTGCCGTTCTGCATGGCGGCTGCGCTGACCGATGGTTATGTCGCCATGGACAGCTTTACCGATGAAAAGCTGTCCGCATTCCCGGTCAGGAGCCTTATGCAGAGAGTGCAGCCGGCAGCCGTGGATGCAATGCGTTCCCGCGGCCCTTTTGCCGCAGAAGTCGCAGTACGCCTCAAGTCGGGGCGCGTGTACAGGGGGCGGTGCGACTTCAACTTGTGGGACCAGCCGGATCATCTTGCGCCCGCGAAGCGGGAGCAGCTGGTACGGAAGTTCAGGCAATGCGCAGGACGAGTCCTTGGCAACGACGGGATCGCGCAGATCATCGAGATAATCGACCGTCTCGAACGGGAGCCTGATCTGGAGAGCTTGATGGGTATTCTTCGCGGAGCCCATGCGATTCAATAACCAATAGGGGAGTAGCACATTCATGAATACAGACCTTCTGATACTGACACCCATTTACGAGCCCACCATGCGCGCCCTCGAGGAGCGATATCGCGTGCACAAGCTGTGGGAGCAGCCCGATCCGAAAACCTACCTCGCCCAGCCACATCCGGAAATCCGGGCGGCAGTCACTTCCGGCGTTGCCGGTTTTCGCGGCGAACAGATTGCATGTTTGCCGAATCTGGAGATCGTCGCGTGTTTTGGTGTTGCGCACGGCACGCTGGATCTGAAATGCACGCGCGAGCGCGGCATTGTCGTGACAAACACACCGGACAACTCTACGGATACGGTTGCCGACCTTGCTCTGGGGCTGATGCTGTCAGTCATGCGGCGCATTGGAGAGGCCGATCGTTATTTGCGCGCAGGTGCCTGGGATAAAAACCAGTTTCCGATGGCGACCGGGTTGACCGGGAAAACCTGCGGTCTGGTCGGCCTTGGAAACATCGGGCGCGCCATCGCAAAACGTGCCGAAGCCTGCGGGATGCGGCCGGTCTACTACGGGCCGCGCCGCAAGGCGGATGTGCATTATCCCTACTTTGAAGATGTGGAAGCGCTGGCCGGAGAAGCAGATTGCCTGATCGTGGCCTGTCCTGAACGCCCGGACACGCGCAATCTGGTGAATGCCCGCGTCTTGAAAGCTCTTGGCGAGGGCGGATTCCTGGTCAACATTGCGCGCGGTTCCGTGGTCGATGAGGGAGCGCTGATTGCCGCGCTGAAAGAAGGCGTGATTGCCGGCGCGGCGCTGGATGTCTTTCCGGACGAGCCCAGGGTTTCGCCGGAGCTGCGGGCGATGGACAACGTGGTACTGACTCCCCATATTGGCACGTCAACAAATGAAATCCGGCAGGAGCGCAGCAATCTGGTGCTGGCCAATCTGGAGGCGCATTTCTCCGGGAAACCGGTGCTGACCCTGGTGAAGTAACCCGATTCAAGAGTGGTGAAACGAGGAGGTATGGTGAGCAATTCGACTACAGGCAGGGAGCCGGGACGAGAAACGCTTCTCGGCATGATGGAACAGCTGGTCCTGGTGCGCGAATTCGAATCGCGTTGCGAGGAGATGTGGAAGGCCAAGACCCACATGGTCGGAGAGTTTCATCTGAGCATTGGTCAGGAGGCGATCGCGGTGGGCAGTTGCGCAGCCCTGCGCCCTTCCGATCTGATCTGTCCTTCGATACGCGGCATGGGGGTCTATCTGTGCAGGGGGACATCGCTGACCTCGCTGATGACCACATTTTTCGACCGGGCTGGCGGTATCGCCAACGGGCGCTGGGCCCATTGGCACAGTCCGGTTCCCGAAGCCGGGGTGCTGGCTCAGACTGGCATGCTCGGCAGCGGCCTCGTGACGTCGGGTGGTGTTGCGCTGGCGCAGAAATACCTGAAAACCGGAAACGTGGTTGTCGCCATGATGGGGGACGGCGCAACGAATACCGGGTACGCGCATGAAGGGGCCGTGTTCGCAGCCTATGCCGACTTGCCCATGGTGATGGTGATCGAGAACAACGGATACGCCGTATCGACGCCAATCGGTAGCGTTGTCAAGGTGGATGACCTGTCCCGTCGTGCCGCCGGTTACGGCATACCGGGCGTTACGGTTGATGGCAACGATGTAGCTGCCGTGCATGGTGCAATGTTCGATGCTGTCGAGCGTGCGCGTGCGGGGAAGGGGCCGACCCTCGTGGAGTGCAAGACCTATCGGTTCGGCGGCTCCACGGTGAAGGATGCGGACGCCCTGCGCCCAGCCGCGGAAAAGGAGGTTGCCCGGCGTAACTGCCCTGTTTTACGCCTGAAGGCCCTGCTTGCCGAGCGCGGTTGGCTGTCCGATGCCGACTACCAGGGAATGGTTGACGCTGTGCGCGGGCGTATCGCTGCTGCCGAGGCCGAGGCCGTGCGTCGTCCTCTGCTGGAGGCCGGGAGCGACTTGTTGCGGGAATTCAATCCCTATTCTGAAGGAGTCGCAAAGTGAGCGTCGTCATGGACAAGTCGGAGATGAGGGTCATCACGTTCCGGGAAGCGCTCAACGAGGCGCTCAGGGAAGAGATGGAGCGCGACAGCCGCGTTTTCCTTATGGGCGAGGACGTCGGCAGGAAAGGCGGAATAGCCGGGGTGTCGCGCGGACTCCTCGAAAAATTCGGACCAGGACGCGTAATGGACACGCCGATCTCGGAAATGGCCATTGCAGGAGCATGTTGCGGCGCCGCCATGAGCGGCCTGCGCCCGGTAGGCGAGTTTTATTACAGCGACATGCTGATGTTCATGGCGGACAACATTGTGCCCAGTGCGGCACGCCTGAAACTGGCTACAGGACAGACTGCGCCCTTTGTCCTGCGGGGCCGCGATGGCAGCAAGCCCGAGGATGGCGGCCCGCATCAGGACAGTTTTGCGGCCTGGTTTGCGCATATTCCGGGGCTCAAAGTCGTGATGCCTGCCACACCGGCGGATGCAAAGGGACTGCTCAAGTCGGCAATCCGGGACGACAACCCCGTGATTTTTCTCGAGCAGATTCCTCTCTACGGGGTGAAAGGCCCTGTTCCGGATGGTGAATATCTCGTGCCACTGGGCAAGGCCGAAGTGAAATGCCCCGGTACGGACTTGACTCTTGCCTGCGTCGGGCGCTGTGTCCATGACGCGCTGGAGGCACAGCAACGCTGGAGCGCGAAAGGCGTTTCGGTGGAGGTGTTAGATCTTCGCAGCTTGAGGCCGCTGGATGTCGAGGCCATACGTGCTTCCGTGGGCAAGACCGGCCGGCTTGCAATAGTTCATGAAGGCTGGGGTTCTTATGGAATCAGTGCGGAAGTGATTGCATGCGTTTGTGATGGCCCTGAGCTTCTGTTGCGTGCGCCGGCGCAGCGCGTGGGCACCCTGGAAACGCATATTCCGGCGAGCCCGCGTCTTGCAGCGCGGGTGTTGCCGAATGCCGGGCGCATCGACATGGCCATAAGCAAGTTGGTGGGTTGATTCTGTCATGAGCACCGGACTGACCGCCTCGCTGGCAAAGTTTGTCAGCAATCTCGAGCCTGAAGACGTTCCGGCAGAGGCGTGGCCCGTTGTGCGTGCGGGCTTCGTCGACTGCATTGCGGCAATGGCCGCGGGCCGGTCGGAGCCGGTGGTGGAGATCCTGAGGAAGATGCTCGGGACGAGCGGAAGTGATCGAGGAGAGTCTGTGCTGTGTCTCGATGACGGCCGTGCGACGGCCCCGGAAGCCGCCTGGATCAACGGCACGGCTTCACACGCGCTCGATTACGACGATGTCGCGCTTCGGGGGCACCCCAGCGCGGTGCTCGTGCCTGCGCTGCTCGCGGAGGCGGAAGCGCTCGATAGCACGGGGCGCGAGGTTGCGACCGCGTACGTGGCTGGTTACGAGGTGTGGGCCGATCTGGTTGACCGGGAGCGGGGTAAGCATCATGACAAGGGCTGGCACCCTACAGGCATCTTTGGATCGATCGCCGCTGCCGCCGCCTGTGCCCGGCTGAGACGCCTTGATGCCAGGATCACCATGGCCGCCCTGGGCATCGCGGCATCGCGGTCCAGCGGGTTGATGGCGAATTTTGGCACCATGACCAAGCCTTTCCATGCGGGATGTGCCGCCCATGCTGGAGTCGTGGCTTCGCGGCTCGCTGCCCTTGGGATGTCGAGTGCGGGTGATGCCCTCGAGCACCCGCAGGGTTTCCTGAATGCGGTCTCTCCGGGCGGTGACTATGACCTGCGGCCAACGTTAGCCGGTACTGAATGGCAGATCGTCCGTCAGGCGTTGAGCATAAAGAAATATCCCGTCTGCTTTGCTTCGCATCGCGTCATCGACGCATCGCTGGACTTGGTCCGGGAACACGGGATCACCGCCGATCAGGTGGAGGGAATTTCGGTGAACTTGAGCCTGCTTGCCGCCAAGCTGCTGCGCAATGCCTTGCCGCAAACCGGACTCGAAGCGAAGTTCAGCATCCAGTTTGCGGTCGCATCGGCGTTGATCTGCGGAAATGTCGGACTGAACGAACTGACGGATCGTTTTGTGCTCCTTGATGAAGTGCAGAAGCTGATGCAGCGCGTGAATGTGCTTACCAACGAGAATTACGATGCAGAGACGCCTGTCCAGTCGGTCTGGGACCAGGTGCATGTGGTGCTGACCTCCGGAAGGAAGATATCCAGCGCACAGGTCAAGCGACCCCGGGGGCATCCATCCAGTCCGCTGCGACAGGGCGAATTGAAGTCGAAGTTCATGGACTGCATGGCTGCCGGGAATGTCGCAATGGACGCAGAGGGCCTGTTCGGTGCCATGGACCGGATTGACGAGGCCGGACGGATAAGGGGAATTTTCGGAAAGCGGTGATCAGTAATGAAGTTGCATGCCGATGTCGTCGCAACCACTTTGGCGACACTGGATCCGTGTCCGGTGCACGTGCTTCACTGACATGAGGAGGAGTGCCGCCTTGAAGATGTATTGGGCAACGCGAGTCGTGGTTTTTCTTGCCGCATTACTGCCGGTGTTTCCGGTTGCCTCTGCGGATGCGTATCCGCAGCGGCCGGTTCGCCTGGTCGTTCCGTTTGCGCCGGGCGGGATCAGTGATGTGTTGGCGCGCGTCGTGGCGGAGCGGATCGCCGGACCTTTGGGTCAGACAATCATCGTCGACAATCGGGCAGGTGCGGGTGGCAATATCGGAACGCGCATCGTTGCGAAAGCGGCTCCTGATGCCTACACACTGCTGTTTTGTTCGCCGTCGTTTGCGACAAACGTCAGCATATCCGACGATGCGGGTTACGACCCGGTCAGGGATTTTGCGCCAGTGGCCCAGGTCGCTTCCGCAACGAACATTCTCGTTGTTTCCCAGCAGACCGGGGTGCGGTCGCTGCAGCAGCTGATCGAGGTTGTCGGCAAGCGTCCGGGCGAATTCAATTA
>LNFM01011797.1_pt1 | contig 11747 bp, 8 predicted proteins | sample 596031 | NCBI WGS metagenome assembly LNFM01 (sample SAMN04254537, study PRJNA301005) | activated carbon metagenome | isolation source: dual media filters at the Ann Arbor, Michigan drinking water treatment plant | place: USA: Ann Arbor | reverse complement strand
CGCTTCGTGGCGTATGGGTGATTAGCTCAGTTGGTAGAGCAGCTGACTCTTAATCAGCGGGTCGTAGGTTCGAGCCCTACATCACCCACCACGACCTTCCAAAATCATCGACCATAGCTGGCTCGCGATCAGTATGGGTCGCCCCGCGTCGCCGCGGGACGATCCTGATGTGCACGGGCATCAGCGCCGGAACACGTTGCCGCGCTTGGTGCCGAAGCCGGGAATGTCGCATTTGCAGATCGCGTTGATCGGCGAGTAGGTCGGGCAGTTGCCGCGCGAGGTCACGCAGACAAGGCTGCCGCCTCCGCCGGCGCCGCGGCGGGGCCGATAATCGTCATCATAACGGGGCCGGCGGCGCTCGTCGTCATAGCGGGGCCGACGCCGGTCGTCGTCGAAGTCGCGCCTCGGGCCGCGCTCGTAATAGTCGCCCCGCGGCGGGCCGCGATAGGGATCGTAGTACTGCGCGCCGGCGGGCAGCGAGCCGAGCAGGGTGAGGCCGGCGAGCGCGACGAGCGAAAGACGTTTGAGCATGGAAAACCCCAATGGTTAATGACCGCGACTCTTCCATATCACCGATGAACGGATCATGAGCGGGCTGTGGCCAAGCTCGCTCCGATTCTGGTGGCCCGGGTCGATGCTCGTTTCGTCAAAAACTCGATTTTCGTGAACCTTGGCGAAGGCGCCGCGTTCACCGGGCAGGAGGATCATCGTCATGACACGTTCCGTCGCCGCCGCGCCCGGCTCGCCAGCCAGCCCGAACCCGATGCCGGAGGCTCCGCCACCGCAGCCGACGACCGTGCCGCCGGCGCCGCCGGTCGAGGCGCCGCCCGACGCCGAGCCGGTCGGCATCCCCGCAGGTCCGCCGCCCGAGCAGCCGCCGAACAGCCCGCCCGAGGTTCCGCCGGCTCCGCCTCTTGAGGTGCCGCCGAACCCGCAACAGATGCCGCCCGCGACCGCCTGAGACCCGCGGTCAGAGCGGCGGCGTCCCGCCGTCGCCGAGATCCCAATAGAGGCCCGCCATCAAGCCGAGCGCCTCGCGGGCGATCGCCGTCGGGAGATGTTCGTCGGGCGCATGCTGCGAGCAGCCGGGATAGGAATGGGGCACCCAGATCGTACGCAGCCCGAGGATGTCGGCGAAGATGTCGTTAGGCAGCGAGCCGCCGAGATTGGGCAGAAGCGCTGGCGTCTTGTTGGTCGAGCGGGCGATCGAGGCCACCGCCCATTGCACCCAGGAATCGTCAGGGTCGAGGCGGGTCGCGTTGAAGATTTCGTCGCGTGCGAGCGTGACCTCCACCATGCCGAGGCCCTGACGCTGGAGATGACGACGCAGAGCCGGAATGACCTCGTGCGGGTCGATGCCGACGACGAAGCGCAGCTGGCAGCGCGCCCAGGCGCTCGGCGGGACGGCGTTGACCGGCGTCTCCGGCACGCCGGACTTCATCGCAAGCACGTCGAAGGAGCACCAGCCGAAGACCTGCTCGGCGGGCGACAGGCCGGGCTCGCCCCAATCCGGGTCTATCATCGGACCGTTGGGTCCGCCGTCGATCTCGCAGTCGGCCAACGCCTTGCGCACAGCCGGCGGCAGCTCCCGCGGCACCCATTCATGGATGCGAATCTGCCCGCTGGGGGAGGCGATCGAGGCGATGGCGTGGGCAAGCTGGATCGCGGGATCGGAGAGAATGCCGCCCCAGTTGCCGGAATGATGGCCGCCCTCGCGGGCGATGATCGAGAGATCGAAGGTGACTCCGCCGCGCGTGCCGAGGAAGACGGTTGGGCGCTCGGCGTTGAGGCGCGGGCCATCGGAGCCGATCAGCACGTCCGATCTGAACAGCGCCTTCTCCTCCTCGCAGAGTTCGCGCAGACCCGGCGAGCCGCACTCCTCGCCCATCTCGATCAGGTATTTGGCGTTGAAGCCGAGTTTTCCGCGCGATTCAAGAACGGCGCGCAAGGCATTGATATTAATGACGTGCTGGCCCTTGTTGTCGACCACGCCTCGGCCATACCAGCGGTCGCCCCGCTCGGTCAGCGTCCAGGGCGAGAGGCCCTCGCTCCATTGCGCATCGAGGCCCCGAATGACGTCGCCATGGCCGTAGCCGAAGATCGTCGGCAGGTTCTCGCCCTCGATGCGCTGGGCGAAGAGGAACGGCCCCTTGGCGCGGGGGTGGCGCAGGATGCGGCATTCGAAGCCGAGGCTTTCCAGCAAGGGGCGCATCTCGGTCTCTAGATAGGCCGCCAGCACCGGTGCGCGCTCGGGGTTCTGGCTCTCGGTCGGCATCGCGACGAGGCGGGCGAGGTCGTCCTTGAACCGGCCGGAGTCGAAATAGTCCTGCGCATGCGCGATGGCCGCGGTGCGTGTCATGGTCGGTGTCTCCAGTGCGACGGTCGGCGAGGTGGCGGCGACTTTGCCCAGCCAGTGCCGCTCCTGCCAGCGCAAAGATCGCCTGCCATGCTGCGCGTCTCGCAATGCGGCCGACAAGGCGATACAGGATTGCCATGCCTGAGCCGATGCAGACGCGCGCCGACCAGTTCCTCTTCAGGCCGCACCCGCACCAGTTGACCGCGCGCGACGCCATCCTGGCGGCGCGCGCGGCGGGGGCCGCCGGCTTCCTGCTCGGCGATCTGACCGGGCTCGGCAAGACGCTGTCGGCGTGGCTTGCGCTTTCGGCCATGCCGGAGGACGAGGTGCTGGTGATCTGCCCCAAGGGCGCGATCCCGCAATGGCGGCGGACGATGGCGCTGTCGGGTCTACCGGCCAAGCGCGTCATGCTGATGAATTTCGAGAAGACGAAGTCGCTGCTGGCTCCTCCGGTCGATAGCAAGAAGCGGTCGACGCGGGCGAAGAACAACGAACTGGCCAAGCTCGGCAGGCCGAAGCGTCTCTGGCCGCTCGTCGTGATCGACGAGGCGCATCGCATCCGAAACCCGAACTCGCAGCAGGGGCTGGTCTGCCGTCAGATGGCGGTGGCCGCCCGTTTCACGATTTATATGAGCGCGACGGCCGGCCAGTCGCCGCACGAACTCTCCTATCTCGGGCCGCTGCTGGCGCAAGCGGCGGACATGCCGAGCGCCGATCTCGACGGGTTCCGGGCGCTGATGAAGCGGCTGAAGATCGGGCGAGCCAAGGGGCGCTGGAAGAACTGGAGCTGGCAGCCCAACGAGACCGACCGGAAGGCGATGGCAGACCTGCTCTATCGCGGCGCGAACGCAATCGGGCTCAGGCGGCGGCCGGAAGAGATCGCGGGTTGGCCGGAGGTTCAGCGCGAGCTTGCGCCCGTCGCGCTCGATGCGGCGGCGCGCAAGCTCTACGACGCGACCTGGCGCGAGTTCCGCAAGGAGCTGGGGCTGGCCGGCGGCTCGACGCGCAAGCCGCAGGGCTGGGCCGCCGATCTGCGCTTCCGCCAGAAGGCGAGCCTGCTGCGCATTCCCGGCACGGTCGATTTCTGCGACGATCTGCTCGGCAATGACGAGCAGGTCGCGGTCTCGGTCGCGTTCCTGGAGACGAGCGCCATGCTGGCGGACGCCCTGCGCGGGCGCGGCTGGCGCGTGGGCGAGATCAATGGCGAGCGCTCGGGCATCGTCAACGAGCAGACGCGTATCGTCTTCCAGACCGGCGGACTCGACGCCGTGATCTTCACCGTGACGGAATCGATCTCGCTTCATCGCGGCGAGATGCCGGGCGGGGAGCGCGAGCGCTCGCTCGTCGTCCACGACATGCGACATTCCGCGATCCAGCTTCAGCAGATCGAGGGCCGTTGCCATCGCGACGGCCAGCATGCGACGATCTTCTACGCCTATGCCGAGGACACGGTGGAGGAGGCGGTTGCTGCGACCGTGATCGCACGGATGGCGGCGATGGAGGGGCTGGCGGGCGACGACACGCGTTTGCTGGAGGAGATCGCCGGCGTGGTCGAGGCGCGCGCGGCGGCCTGAACCGGCGGGAACAAGCGCGCGCCTCTCCGGTTCAGTCTTGCGGCCCGCCTCGCGGCCGCCAGCCTGAAAGCTCCACGATGCCCGATGCGCCGCAGCGCCCTTCGACCTTTGCCTCCGCGACGCCGCGCGCGACCTATCGCCTGCAGTTCCACAAGGGTTTTCCATTCTCGGCCGGGCGCGACCTCGCGGGCTATCTCGCGGAACTCGGCGTCAGCCATGTCTATTCCTCGCCGATCCTGACGGCGCGGGCGGGTTCGCAGCACGGCTACGACGTCGTGCGCTACGACGCGGTCAATCCCGAACTCGGCGGCGAGGACGGCTTTCGCGAGATGGCCGCGGCGCTGCGCGAGCACGGCGTCGGCATCATCCTCGACATCGTGCCCAACCATGTTGCGGTCGGCGGGGCGGACAATCCGATGTGGCTCGACCTGCTCAGGCATGGCCGCGCCAGCAGCTATGCGGCATGGTTCGACGTCGATTTCGACACTCCGGACGAAGAACTGGCGGGCAAGGTCCATGCGCCCTTCCTCGGCGAGCCCTATCGCACTGTGCTGGAGGCAGGCGGGCTCTCGCTGATCGCGCACGAGGAAGGCGGCTTCGCCGTCTCCTATGGCGAACATCTGTTTCCGATCCGGCCGGAAGACGAAGCCGAGATTTCGGCTGCCGGGGTCGAGGCCTATTGCGAGGCCGACAAGCTCGACGCGCTCATCGCAAAGCAGAACTACCTGCTCGACTGGTGGCGCAATGCCGGCGACCGGATCAACTGGCGGCGCTTCTTCGACATCACGCAGCTCGCCGCGATCCGGATGGAGGAGCCGGCCGCCTTCGCCGCAAAGCACGCGCTGGCGCTGCGGCTCTACGCCGAGGGCGTCATCGATGGCCTGCGGATCGACCATGTCGATGGGCTTGGCGATCCGGCCGGCTACTGCAGAAAGCTGAGGTCTGAACTCGATGCGCGGCAGGGAGAGCGGCCAGTGGGAGCCGCGCAGGGCCGGGCGTGGCTCGTCGTCGAGAAGATATTGGCCTCGGGCGAGCACATCCCGGCCGGTTGGGACGTCGATGGATCGACGGGCTACGATTTCATGGATCAGGTCTCGGCCTTGCAGCACAGGCCCGATGCCGCCGGCCCGCTCTCGGCGCATTGGGCGGTAATCAGCGGGCGGCCGCGCGACTTTCATGGCGAGGAGGAGATCGCCCGCCACGAGATCCTGTCCCACAGCTTCGACGGGCAGCGCGAGCGGCTGATCGATGCGCTGGAGGAGGCCGGCGCCGAGCGTCGCGATGGCGAGGGCATCACGCGTGCGGCGCTGCGCCGGGCGGTCACCAGCCTGATCGCGCAGATGCGGGCCTATCGGAGCTACGCGACGGGGCAGGATGACGGCGTCGGCGCGGGAGAGCGGCTGCAGGCTGCTCTCGACGCCGCCATGGCCGCGCCGCTAAGCGATCCTCCGGCGCTGCGCTTCGTCGCTTCGGTCATGGCCGGGCAGGGCGAGGAGGGCTTGCGGCCTTGCCGCATCACCGCGATCCGGCGCTTCAACCAGCTCACCGCGCCGCTCGCGGCCAAGGCGGTCGAGGATACGGCGTTCTATCGCTATGGCCGCCTGCTCTCGCGCAACGATGTCGGTTTCGATGCGGGCATGCTGGGCCTCGATGTCGAGAACTTCCACGCGCTGATGGCTTCGCGGGCGGTGCATCTGCCGCGCTCGCAGCTTGCGACCGCAACCCATGACCACAAGCGCGGCGAGGATGTCCGGGCGCGGCTGGCCGTGATCAGCGAGTTGCCGGAGGTCTGGATCGAGGCGAGCGAGCGCTGGAGCGTGTTCAACGCTGGGATCAGGCCAAGCGGGTTCGACCGCGCCGATGAGTACATGATCTACCAGATGATGGTCGGCGCCTGGCCGCTGACTCTTGCCGCCGAGGACGCCGCCGGGCTGTATGCTTTCGCCGACCGTCTGGCGGCCTGGTCGCAAAAGGCGCTGCGCGAGGGCAAGCTGCGCTCGGGATGGGCAGCGCCCAACGAGGTCTACGAGGAGCAGACCAAGGCCTTCATCCATGCGGTGCTGACGCCGTCGCGGAGCGAGGGCTTTCTCGCGGAGATCGCGGCCTTCGTGGCGCGCATCGCGCGGCCAGGCGCGCTGAACGGCCTGGTTCAGACGGCTCTGCGCTGCCTCGCGCCCGGCCTGCCCGATACCTATCAAGGCACGGAGTTCTGGGATTTCAGCCTGGTCGATCCCGACAACCGCCGCCCGGTCGATTTCGGAGCGCGCCGGATCGCGCTGGCGCAGCGCCTGACGCTCGATCTGCTGGCGGAAAGCTGGCGCGACGGGCGGATCAAGCAGACCCTGCTGCGCAAGCTGCTGGCTTTTCGCCAGAGCGAGCCGAGCCTTTTCGGGGAGGGAAGCTACGAGCCGCTGGCGGTCGAAGGAGAGCGGGCGGAGAATGCGATGGCGTTCCTGCGCCGTTCGGGAGAGCGGGCAGCGCTCGTCGTGGTCGCTCGCTGTTGCGCCGGCGGCATGGTCGAGGGCGATGCGATCGTGCCCGATCGCGCCTGGTGGGGCGACACGCGGGTGGTTCTGCCTGATAGTGAGGCGGGCTGGGATGCGGTCGTCGGGCCGGAGCTCGCCGCCACGGGCGAACCGTCGCTGGCCAATGCGCTGCCGGTGGTGCCGGTCGGCGTCTGGTCGTTGCGCGGGAGCGGTTAACTCCCGCCCTCACGGGCTGGACCGAGATGGCTGAGCCGGGCCTGCACGGCCTCGCCATCGAGCAGCGCGCCCGCGTCGCCGTCGAGCCGGTGCCGCCAGTTCGGCTTCTCGGTCGTGGTGCCCGGCACATTGGGCTGGACGCGCAGAGCCAGCGCGTCCTCGATGGCGATCAGCTTCAGCGTGCAGGGTGTCTTCGCGACGTAGCGGATCGCCGCGTCGACGACCGGGTCCGTGTCCTCGGGCGCGGGTCGTTCGCCCTGCACCAATCCGGCCTGCTCGAACGAGCCCCAGAGCAGGCCGCGGTTCCAGGCGCGGATATCCTGCGCTTCCCCGTGGTCGGCGGGCTCGATGTCGGCGCCGGCCCACCAGCCGGCTGTAGCGATCAGGTCGTGCGTCGTGGTCAGGGCCGCCGCGGCCGGGTCCCAATGCTGCGGCTGGATGTAACCGTGCTCCACCCTCTCGAAGCGCAGCACGCGCAGGCCGGCGACGCCCTGTTCGCGCAGATAGTCGCGAAAACCGTCGGGCAAAGTGCCGAGATCCTCGCCGATGACGATCGCCTTGTGCCGCCAGGATTCGAGCGCGATCAGCCGAAACAGCGTCTCGGACGGGAAGGTGACATAGGCCCCGTCGAGCGCGCTCGCGCCTTCGGGAACCAGCCAGAGCCGGCTCATGCCCATGACATGGTCGATGCGGATGCCGCCGACATAGCGCAGGCTGGCGCGCAGCGTCTCGATGAAGGGCGCGTAGCCCGACATCGCCAACCCGCGCGGCGAGAACGTCGTCAGACCCCAGCTCTGGCCGTCGGCCGAGTAGTAGTCCGGCGGCGCGCCGACGCTCAAGCCGCCAAGGACTTCGTGCTGGCGGCTCCAGGCATGGCTGCCCGCCCCGTCCATGCCGATGGCGAGGTCGGCGATCAGGCCGACGCTCATGCCGGCCTCGCGACAGGCCTGCTGGGCCTGGGCGTAGGAGCGGCCGGTGAGCCATTGCAGGAAGATCTGGTGGGCGATCTCATCTGGGTGTTCGGCTGCGAAGGATGAGACCGCCTCGCTCTCGGGGTCGCGGTAGGCTGCCTCCCAGCCGCGCCAGCTCCACGCACCCGGATCGCGCCTGAGCTGCGCGGCGTGCAGCACCTCGAAGGTGGCGTGCGCCCGCAACAGCGGCGAGGCTTCCGAAAGGTAGCGCTCGAATTCGTGACGAGCGGGCTCGGGCGCTCGGTCAGGAGAGCGCAGGGTTTCGTGGAGCCGGCGCAGCAGGGTCTGGCGCAGCGGCGTGGCGGCGATCCAGTCCACCTGAGGCAGGCCTGACAACCGCGCCATCTCCTCGGCGAGGCCGGACTGGTCGATGACGGCGCGGACCAGATCGTCCGGAAAGGCGGCTGCCGGATCGGCATGGAGCGGGTTGAAGAACAGCCTCGTCGAGGGCGAATAAGGGCTGAAATGGCCGGGTTCGGCGCCGTAGAGCGCGTGGACCGGGCTGATCGCCAGCGCCTGCGCGCCGCGCGCGGCCGCGCTGCGTGCGAGCGCGGCGACGCCGCCGAAATGGCCGATGCCGCCATCACCCGCGCTGCGCAGCGAGTAGATCTGGGCCGCAAGACCGAAGCCGTTCCGCCCGTTGAGGTCGGCGAAGGTCATGCAGCGCTCGGGAGCGGTGGCGACGGTGAAGTCGCCCTCTTGGGTCCGCACAGTGTGATAGCCCGGCTCGTCGAAGGCCGGCAGCATCAGCGAGCCGTCATAGCCTTCACTCGTCGTGACGACGCGCTGCGCGCCGCCCTCCAGCAGCAACTCGACCGACGAGCCGGGTGCCATCGCGACCGGCAGCGCCACCGGCTGGCCGACGCGTGCCGTGGTGAAGCGCGAGAGCGCGACTGCGTTGACGCCGCCTTCGACCATCGAGAGCGAGTTGCGCAGCGAGGCGTCGTCGTCCGCCGGCAGGCCCAGCGCAAACAGGATGGCGCGCAAGCTGTCGGGCGAGACGTCGCGCTGCTCGCCTGCCTGATCGGTCCATTGCGGGGCGACGCCCGCCTTGGCCGCGAGCTGGCGCAGGATTTCGTCGCTCATGGAATGCTCCGGGCTTGGCTCATCGCGGCAGGGCTAGAGGCTGGCGGGGTCATGCTCCAGCACGATCAGCCCGAGCGGCGGCAGCGTCAGCGACAGGCTCTGCTTCTGGCCATGGGCGGAGACGGTATCGCTCGATGTCTCGCCGCCATTGCCGATGCCGGCACCGCCATAGACGCCGGCGTCGCTGTTGAGGCGCTCGCGCCAGAGGCCGGGCGTGACCACGCCGATGCGGTAATCGTAGCGCGGCACCGGCGTCATGTTGGCGACGACCAGCACATCGGGCGTGCCCGGGCCGCCAGAGCGGCTGAAGGCGAAGACCGAGTTGGCGCGGTCGTCGCCGACGATCCAGGCAAACCCCTCGGGCGCATGGTCGAGCCGGTGGAGCGAGGGCGTCGTGCGATAAAGCCCGTTCAGATCCTGCACCAGCCTGACGACGCCCTTGCGGCGCTCGTCGTAAGGGTGCGGCCAGGGGAAGGGCGCGTCGACGTTCCACTCGTCTTCCGCCCCGAACTCGCAGCCCATGAAGAGCAGCTTCTTGCCGGGATGGGCCCACATCATCGCGAGGAACAGACGCAGGTTCGCGAAGCGCTGCCAGTCGTCGCCCGGCATGCGCGAGATCAGAGAGCCCTTTCCGTGGACGACCTCGTCATGCGAGATCGGCAGCACGAAATTCTCCGAGAAGGCGTAGATCAGGCCGAACGTGACGTCGTCGCCGTGATGGCCGCGATGGATCGGATCGCGCGCGAAATAGCGCAGCGTGTCGTGCATCCAGCCCATGTTCCATTTGAAATGGAAGCCGAGACCGCCATGGTGAACCGGACTGGTGACGCCGGGCCAAGCAGTCGACTCCTCGGCGATCGTCACCGCGCCGCGGCCGCGCGCGCCAATGAGCGTGTTCAGTTCCTGGAAAAACGAGATCGCCTCGAGGTTCTCGCGTCCGCCATATTCATTGGGCACCCATTCGCCGGGCGGGCGGCTGTAGTCGCGATAGAGCATCGACGCCACCGCATCGACGCGCAGCCCGTCGAGATGGAAGGTCTCGACCCACCATAGCGCGGAGGCGATCAGGAAGCCGCGCACCTCGCGCCGGCCGACATTGTAGATCAGCGTGTTCCAGTCGCGGTGGAAGCCCTGCCTGGGGTCCTCATGCTCGTAGAGCGCCGTGCCGTCGAAACGGGCGAGCCCGTGTTCGTCGGACGGGAAGTGCGCCGGCACCCAGTCGAGGATCACGCCGATGCCGGCCTCGTGGGCCTTGTCGACGAAGCGCGCGAAATCCTCGGCCGTGCCGAGCCGCGCCGTCGGGGAGAACAGGGCCAGCGGCTGGTAGCCCCAGGAGCCGCCGAACGGATGCTCGGTGATCGGCAGCAATTCGACATGGCTGAAGCCCATATGCTCCAGATAGGGGATCAGCCGGTCGGCCGCCTCGTTCCAGGAACCCATCTGGCCCCAGTCGGTCCGCAGCCAGGAGCCGACATGGACCTCGTAGGTGCTCATCGGCTCCGACATCGGATGCGCCGCCTCGCGCCGCTTCAGCCAGGCCTCGTCGGTCCATGCGAAAGCCGGCGTCTGCGCGACGATCGAGCCGGTGCGCGGGGGCAGTTCGGTGCGGCGCGCCAGCGGGTCGGCCTTCCATGGCAGGCGCTCGCCCGAGGGCGTGGTGATGGCGTATTTGTAGATCGTCCCGGCGGTCAGGCCCGGTACGAAGAGTTCCCAGATGCCGGGTCCGAGCCTGCGGCGCATCGGCAGGCGGCGCGTGTCCCAGCCGTTGAACTCGCCGACGACGGCGACGCTGCCGGCATTGGGCGCCCAGACGGCGAAAAGCACGCCGTCTATACCGTCGACGGTGCGCAGGTTTGCGCCGAAGCGGGTCGCCAGATCGAAATGGCGGCCTTCCGCGAAGAGATAGATGTCGTCCTCCGAGAGCAGCAGGCCGAAGCTGTAGGGGTCGGCCGCTTCGCTGATGCCGCCAGGCCAGGCCGCGCGAAGGCGGTAATGCGCCTCATGGGGGCAAAGAGCCTCGAACAGGCCACCGCCGTGATCGACCATCGCGGCGGTGCGCCGCTCCTCGCCCTCGCCGGTGACGAGTTCGACATAGGTCGCGCCTGGCAGGAAAGCGCGCACGAAGCAATGCTCGCCGACATGGTGCTTGCCGAGGACCGAGAACGGATCGGGATGCGTCCCCGCTTCCAGTTGCTCGCGATCATGGATCGGCAGACCGGGAAGGCGGAGCGGAATCTGGCGCGTCATCGTGTTCTGTCCTGCCTGTCGCATGATGGCGCGACGGTGGCCGAGTGTGCGATGGTGCAACGCAGCGGAGGCTGGTTCCGTTCCTGCATGCCGGTGGAGTTTCCTATGGGATCGCGCGACGGAACCATGGTCAGACCTCGCTGTTGTCCCACGGATATCGACGCTCGCGATAGGGAGAATGCACATGAGCCGGGAACAGATCGTCCGCGACACGGCCTATGCGATATGGGAGGCGGAGGGGAAGCCAGTCGGCCGAGACGCCGACCATTGGAGACAGGCGGAAGAGCGCGTGGCCGCGAGCACCGGAGCGTCGGTTGACAAGGCCGCCAAGCCAAAAGCGCCAGCGCGCAAATCAGCGGCGGCCGCCAAGACGAAGACGAGCTGAGCCGAGCGGCGCTCAGGCCGCGAGCGCCCGGGCATAGACATCGGCGTAGCGATGCGTCGGGCGGCTCCAGTCGAAGCGCTTGGACATTGCATGCTCGCGCATCTGCCTGAAGGCGCGCTTCGAGCGATAGGCGGCGAGCGCCCGCGTCACCGCCGAGGTGAGCCCCGCGCCCGTCAGCGACGAGAACAGAAAACCGGAAAGCCCATCCTCGATCGTATCGACCAGTCCGCCCGTTCGGTAGGCGATCGGGAGAGCGCCGAAACGCTGGGCATACATCTGGCTCAGGCCGCAGGGCTCGAAGCGGGACGGCATCAGCAGGAAATCACTGGCCGCGAAGATGCGCCGCGCCTCGGCGTCGTCGAAGCCGATGCGGGCCGCGATGGCGTGGGGGTTCTGACGGGCGAGCCGCTCGATGGCATCCTCCAG
>LNFM01011796.1_pt1 | contig 11747 bp, 9 predicted proteins | sample 596031 | NCBI WGS metagenome assembly LNFM01 (sample SAMN04254537, study PRJNA301005) | activated carbon metagenome | isolation source: dual media filters at the Ann Arbor, Michigan drinking water treatment plant | place: USA: Ann Arbor | reverse complement strand
GAGAGCGTCGCGACCATCCGCGCGGCGATCGACGCGGGCGTCACCCTCCTCGATACCGGCGACTTCTATGGCATGGGCCACAACGAGCGGCTCGTCGGGCGGGCGATCGCGGGCCGCCGCGATCGCGTGCAGGTCTCGGTGAAGTTCGGGGCCCTGCGCGGGCCGGACGGATCGTGGCTCGGTTTCGATGGGCGCCCTGCAGCGGTCAAGGCGTTCGCGGCGTACAGCCTCGAGCGCCTCGGGGTCGACGTGATCGACATCTATCGCCCGGCTCGACTCGATCCCAACGTGCCGATCGAGGACACCATCGGCGCGATCGCGGATCTGGTGAAGGCCGGTTACGTGCGCCACATCGGGCTGTCCGAGGTCGGCGTCGAGACGGTGCGGCGCGCCGCGGCGGTGCACCCCATCGTCGATCTGCAGATCGAGTACTCGCTCGCGTCGCGCGGCCCGGAGGCGGCGATCTTCCCCGCGCTGCGCGAGCTCGGGATCTCGGCGACGCTCTACGGCGTGCTGTCGCGCGGGTTGCTGACGGGGAGCAAGCCCACGGGGCCCCGGGACTTCCGCGCGTACCTGCCCCGCTTCACCGCGGAGCACCGCGGGCGCAACGACGCCGTGGTCGACCAGCTGCGCGCCTTCGCGGCCGACCGTGATCTGACGCCGGGGCAGCTCGCCATCGCATGGGCCCGCGCGCGGCAGCCCTGGGCGGTGCCGGTCGTGGGCGCGCGCACGCGGGTCCAGCTCGCCGACGCCGTCGCAGCCCAGGGCGTGGTGCTCGGTGCCGATGACGTCGCGGCGCTCGAGCGGATCGTCCCCAGCGACGCGATTGCGGGGGCACGCTACGGCGAGGAGCAGCTTCGACACCTCGACAGCGAGCGCTGACGATCGGGTCGCGGCGCGCCCGGACCTGGTAGGATCGCTCGATGCAGCTGGTCCTCGGACTCGGCCTCGGCGTCCTCTTGTCGATCGGGGTGATCGGGTTCGCCATCTACACGCTCCGCGCGAAATTCCGCGCGATGCGGGCCGCCGGTCGCGCGCGCGCCGAGGTCGAGGTGCTCCGCGGCCGGACGCCCGCGGTTCTCGACGACGCGGCGCTGTTCTTCGGCCTGCAGTCCAAGGGCGCCGTGCAGCTGCGGGGCAACGGCTGCCTCGTCCTCGTCGACGACGAGCTCGTGTTCCTGCAGTGGGTCACCGATCGCGTGGTGCGGGTCCGCCTCGCCGACGTGCTCGAGGTCGACACCGCGCGCGGACACCTGGGCAAGCGCGTCGGGCGGGATCTGCTGCGGGTGCGTTGGCGTGCGGACGGAGTCGAGGAGACCGCGGCGTGGTTCGTCCACGACCTCGCGGCGTGGCTCGAACCGCTGCGCCGCACCGACGCGGGCGCCCTCGCGGCGCCGTGAGCGACGTCGATCGGGCTTGGTCCGCGGGCGCCGACCGTGGCAGACTCGCGGCCAGGTAGGTGTTGATGGCTTTGAAATTGCCGAAGGCGTTGGTGGTGTCGACGTGGGTGGCCGCGTCGGCGTGTGGTGGCGGTGGCTCGGACGAGACATCGGGGTCGAGCAGCGGCGCGAGCACGGGTGGTGCAAGCACCAGTAGCGCGGGCAGCAGCAGCAGCGGCGTCGAGACCTCGACGGCGTCCGCGAGCAGCGGCGAAGGATCGAGCAGCACCGGGGTCGGCGACACCAGCACGGGCACCGGAGACACCGGCAGCTCGACCGACACGGGCGCGCTGCCCGATTGCACGGTGTACCCCGACGAGGCCGCGTGCGGCACCGACTCGGCGTGCCACTGGACGGTCTACGGGTGTCTGGTCGACTGCGCCCAGATCCTCGACGAGGCCACGTGCATCGAGCACAACACCGTCGACTTCTGCTTCTGGGACGGCGACACTTGCATCTTCGACGACCTCTCGGAATGATGATCATTCCGCGGCCCGGTCGGGCCGCACGCATCCCCTCCGATGACCGAACTCTCCGAGATCGCGTGGTTGCGCCGTGCGCCCGCGGTCGCGATCTACGACGTGCGTGACGCGACGGTGGTGCTCGGCCGCGATGGCCGGGCCCACCGCTTCGACGGCGACTCTGCCCACCTGGTGCGGGCGATGCTGGCGATCCTCGCCCACCCACAGACCCGCGCCGCGCTGCTCGACCGACTGGGCGAGCTCGCCGGCGCGCCGCTCGAGGACACCGGCGTGATCGACGAGGCCCTCGCGTTGCTCGTCGGCGCGGGCGTGGTCGAGCGCGTGGCGGATCCCGTGGCGGCGTCGGATCCACGACCGCGGACGATCGCGCCGCGCGTCCTGCTCGGAATCACCGGCGCGGTCGCCAGCGCGTACACCCCGTCGCTCGTCGGTCAGCTGCTCGGCCGCGGCTACGCCGTGCGCGTGGTCGCCACGCCCGAGGCCATGCGGTTCGTCCGCGCGGAGGCGATCGAGGCGCTGACCCACGCGCCGGTCGTCACCGCGATGTGGACGGGGCAGGGCGGGCTCGTCGTCCCGCACATCGCCCTGGCGCAGTGGGCCGACCTCGTCGTCGTCGCGCCGGCCTCGGCGACGACGGTGGGCCGGCTCGCGACCGGCGACTTCTCGTCCATCGTCTCGGCGGTCGCGCTCTCCACCACCGCGCCAGTCGTCGTCGTACCGTCGATGAACACCGCGATGTTCGATGGCGCGGTCGTGCAGCGCAACCTCGCGCAGCTCGTCGACGACGGCATGCACGTCGTCCACCCCGCGTACGGCAACGAGGTCGCCGAGCAGCCCGCCCTGCGCACGCCGATCCTCGGCGCGAGCCCACCGGGCGCCGTGATCGGCCGCATCGTGGAGTCCGTCCTGGCGACGCACCCGCGCCGGACTCCGAGCAAGGAGCTCCTCGGCCACGCCGACGCGTGGGACGAGGTCTACCGCGGGACACCCGAGGATCGCCTGCCGTGGCAGACGGCGAGCATCGACGACGACCTCGCGGCCCACGTCGATCGCCTCGCGCCCGCGCCCACGGACGTGCTCGACGTCGGTGCCGGGCTCGGGGGCGTCGCGATCGCGTGTGCAGGTCGGGGCCACCGCGTCGTGGCGGTGGACATCTCGGCGGTCGCGATCGAGCGCGCCGCGGCTCGGGCCCCCGCGGGCGCGATCGTGTGGCTGGTCGCCGATGTCACCGAGGCCCGCATCCACGGCAGCTTCGGGCTGGTCGTCGATCGCGGCTGCCTGCACCTGCTCGACGCCGAGGGCCGCCGTCGCTACGCCCACGCCGCAGCGCGGTGGTGTCGACCCGGCGGCGCGCTGCTGCTCAAGGTCCACGACGACGCCGCGGCCGCGTCGCGCGGCACCCATGCGCTGTCGGCCGCGGAGCTCGGCGAGGCGTTCGGTCCGGCGTTCGTGCTGGAGGCCCAGCACGACAGCGACATGCCGGGGCCGGGCGAGCGCGTCGGCGCGCGGCTGTTCGTGCTACGCCGCGTCGGCGATTGACCCCCAAAAACCGCTTGAAATTAATAACAAAGCGAACATAACGTACAAGTGGACATGGTCGACCGGGGAAAGTTGTGGAGCCTACCGCTCGTGTTCGCGGTTGCCGCCCCGAGCTCCTGCGGGGATGACAGCGCGCCGGACGGCGGCGCGGGGACGGGATCCTCCGAAGCGGGGACCTCGAGCGACGGCACCGACGCGACGCCGCCGGGGCCCTCGCGCGTGGACACGAGCGACTCCGGGGCGCCCGCCGGCGGGTTCGGCGAGTTCTGCATCGACGAGGAGAGCCTCGCGGGACCGGCGTGCGGCCCGGTCTCCTGGTCCGTGCCGCTGGGGTTCGATCTCCGCCCGGGCACGGGTTGGCCGGAGGAGCAGGTCGATCTCGCGCCGTGCACCGTCTTCGCGATCGCGCAGGGGGCGGGCATGGACGTCGGTCTGTCGTGCGACCTCGAAGGCTCGCCGTTTCCCCGTACCTTCGCGATCCGCGTCTGGGCTCCGGCGGGCACGGCCATGCCGTGGCGCATGGGCCAGCGCGTCGAGCTCTCGGCGTTCGTCCGCTGGCCTCCGCCGAGCTTCTCATTGAACGACGGCCGGTTCGTCGTCCGCGACCCGGAGACGCACGAGATCCTCGTCGGTGGGGGCAGCGGCACGCTGTACCAGCCGGACGGGATGTTCGCTCCGTTCGCGTTCGAACGCAGGCTCGACGTGTGTGGTCAGGAGCGACTGTCCGGGGACGGCGACAGCTGCTCCTTTCCGCTGTACGAGGCTCCGTACGGGATCAGCATCACTGCGCAGGGCGAGGGGGACGAGCCGACGATCCTCATGGACGCGGGGACGACCGTCATCGAGGGCACGAAGTTCTTCGCCCACGCGGCCCAGATGACATGGAGCTGCATCTGCGCCGACGTGCCCCGTTGGTCGGAGCTCCTCCTGATGGGCACCGCCTTCACGAAGACGGACGCGATCGATCCGCCGGACTGCGAGCTGTTGGGGACGGACTGCGGCCCCGGCGAGCAGTGTCTCCCGGTGCGCGCCGACGCGGGGGCCTGGGATCGCACGGCCTGCGTCGGGACCGGCCCGGTTGGCGAAGGTGAGCCCTGCAGCGCCGATGGGGATTGTGTCGCGGGGACCCGCTGCGTGCCGTCGAGCTCCGGCGAGGCGACGTGCCGGTCCGCGTGCGCCGGCACCATCGACGCGCTGACGTGCCCGGCTGGCCAGTGGTGCAGCCTCGATACCGAAGGCGAGGTCCCGCCGGTGACGTGCATGCCGGATTGCGATCCCCTCGGTGACGATTGCCCGATCGGCGAGGGCTGCTTCATCGACTACGCCGCGTTCGGCTTTCGCTGTGCGGCGCTCGACGAACAACCCGGCCCCGCCGAGGCCTGCAGCGCACAGGGATGCGCGCCGGGGTCGATGTGCATCTGGTACGCCGGAATCCCCAGCGAGGTCTGCGACGAGTACTGCTGCGTCGCGCTGTGCGATCTCGACGAACCGATGTGCCCGGTCGACCTCGCGTGTCAGGCCACCGACGGGTTCGCAGATCCGACGTTGGGGCTATGCCTGCCGCCACCGCCATGAGCGCGTCGCCGTCACGCCGTCACGCCGTCGCGCCGCCGTCGATCGCCAGCACCTGGCCGGTCACGAAGCTCGCCTCGTCCGACAGCAGCCACGCCGCGGCGAAGCCGATGTCGCGCGGCTGGCCGAGCCGCGTGATCGGCTGATCGCCGACGAGCTCGCGCAGGCGCTCGGGGTGCTTCCAGTAGTACTCGCTGAAGTCGGTCTGGATGAGGCCCGGCGCGATGGCGTTGACGCGCACGCCCGCGGGCCCGAACTCCCGCGCCCAGCTGCGCGTGAGCATGATGAGCCCGGCCTTGGTGAAGCTGTAGAGCAGGCCGCCGGCCTGGGGCTTCAGGCCCGAGATCGACACGATGTTGAGGATCGAGCCGTTGCCCCTGGCGATCATGCCCGGCAGCACGCGGTGCACGAGGCGCAGCGCGGCCTTGACGTTGACGTCCACCATCTTGTCGACCGCCTTGTCGAGGGAGGCCGGATCGAGGTCGAGCGACGGTCCTTGCCCGATGTTGGTCGCGCTGTTGTTCACCACGGCGTCGACGGGGCCGAGCTGTTGCTCGACCGTGTCGACGAGGCGCGCGAGATCCTCGGCGCGCCCGACGTTGCACTCGACCGGCAGGACGCGGCCGGGGTGGTGGGCGAGCTCGGCGGCGGTGGCCTCGAGCGCGGCGAGCTTGCGACTCGCGATCGCCACGTTCGCGCCGGCCTCGACCAGCCGCTCCGTGATCGCCTTGCCGATCCCGCGGCCGCCTCCGGTGACGATCGCGACCTTGCCCGCCAACGACAGCTGCAGCGCCATGGCAGCGGTTGTACCACGCCCGCTCCGCTGCCCGAGCGGGGCGTCACGCCTCGTAGAGCACGTCGAGGTACGCGCGCATGATGTCGCCGATGGCGCTGCGCACCGGCAACGTGCCGGCCAGGCCATAGATCGGCGCCATGCCGCCCTTGTCTCCCGGGGTCGCGCGCACGTGCTCGACGGCCTCGCGCAGGTCGGCGAGGAACCGCTCGGCGACGCCCGGCTCCGTGTGCCGCAGCGTGACGCACAGGTGCACGGCCGGTGGCAGGTGCAGGCCGTTGAGGTTCCAGTGCCGCTTCGTCATCTCGTCGAGCACGCGGTAGACGTCGAGGCCCTCGGTCGCGAACGCGATCACCCACAGCGGATCGCCGAGCACCTTGCAGCCCGGGATCGCGGCGATGCCCTCGCGGATGGTCGTCGCCGTCGCGAGGATCTTGCGGGTCGCCTCGAGGTAGCCGTCCTTGCCCATCGAGACCAGCGCGGCCCAGCACGCGGCCGACAGCGCGCCGGGGCGACTGCCCGCGAACGTCGGCGACAGGTACATGCCGCCGGGCCAGTCGGTCGCGGTGAAGAACTGGTAGCGGCGCAGCGCCGCCGAGCGGTACAGCACCACGCTGGTGCCCTTCGCCGCGTAGCCGTACTTGTGCGTGTCGGCGGAGATCGACGTCACGCCCGGCAGCGAGAAGTCGAACGCGGGCACCGGCGCCCCGAGCTCGCGGGCGAACGGCAGCACGAAGCCGCCGAGGCACGCGTCGGTGTGGAAGCCGATCTTGCGCTCGCGGGCCAGCTCCGAGAGCTCGGTGATCGGATCGATCGTGCCGTGGGGGAACGCCGGGGCGGAGCCGACCAGGCAGATCGTGTTGCGGCCGATCGCGCGGCGCGTCGCGGCCACGTCGGCGCGGAAGTCGGGGCCGACGGGGATGCGCTCGAGCGCGAGGCCGAAGCTCTGCGCGGCCTTGTCGAACGCGACGTGGGCGGTGCTCGGCGCGATCACCTGGGGCTTGGTGATGCCGCGCTCGGCCCGGGCCCAGTCGCGGTAGGTCTTCATCGCGAGCATGATGCTCTCGGTGCCGCCGGACGAGACCACGCCGGCCACCGGGCCCGACCAGATGCCCTTGCCGGTGACGTGCGCGGCGCCGAGCATGTCGGCGGTCATGGCGATGATCTCGGCCTCGTACTTCACCACCGACGGCCAGAGGTCGGCGTGCAGCGGGTTGGTCTGCGAGAACGCGGCGTAGACCTGGGAGAGGAACGCGGTGTGGCCGTCGTCGCCGTGGTAGACGGCGCCCGAAACGAAGCCGTCGTGCCAGCGATCGCGCTCGCGGGCTGCGAGTTGGCGCATGTCGGCGAGCACCGCGTCGCGATCGCGGCCGGATTGCGGCAGCTCGGTCGTGCGCGGCAGCGTGTCCGCGTAGGGCTTGGCCCCGCGGCGGATCTCGACCAGCATCTTGTCGTACTCGGCGGCGATGCGGTCGCCGACGAAGGGCAGGCGCTTGGCCTGCTGGAACACGCGGTCGAGGGCGCGACGCCCGATGCGATCGATCCGACGGCGGAGCAGGGAGGGCATGCCGTGCCGGGGTAGCACGACCGCGGCCGCCTGTCTCGACGCCCGTCAGGCGGTCGGGCCGAGTCGGGCGTGCACGCGGCCGGCGACCTTCCACAGCTCGCGGTGCACGGCGTAGAGCGCGTCGTAGCGGGCGACGTGCTCGGGCCGCGGGAGGAAGCGCGCGGCGATCGGGACCTTCGCGCCGATCTCGTCGACGCGCAGGCGCCCGAGCCCGAGCAGGGCCACGAACGCGGCGCCGCGGGCGTTGCACCGCACCGGGTCGCGGACCTGGGCCACCTCGCGTTGGAGCACGTCGGCGTGGATCTGGCACCACACCGCCGAGTTCGCGCCGCCGCCGATCATGCGGATCGGCTCGAGCCTCCGATCGACGAAGTGCTCGACGGCCTCGAGCAGCCAGCGGGTGTTGAGCGCGACGCCCTCGAGCACCGCGCGGCACAGGTGCGCCCGCGTCGTCCGCAGCGACACGTTGGCGAAGCTGCTGCGCACGTTGGGATCGGCGGTGGGGCAACGCTCGCCGAACAGCCACGGCGTGAACACCACGCCGTCGGCACCCGGGGCGATGCTCGCGGCGGCGGCGTCGATCCGCGCGAGGGCGTCGGGCGGCGGTTCGCGATCGTCGGTGACGTCGCGCGGCCACAGGATCGCGTCGCGCAGCCAGTTCACGCAGGCGCCCGCGGTCTCCTGCGAGTTGGCGGCGAAGTAGCGGCCCGGTAGCGCGGACGGCAGCGACGCGACGTTGCGGAGGATGTCGGTCTTCTTGAACGGCACGTGGCACGACAGCCACGACGACGTGCCGATGTAGAGGTGGGGCTCCCAGTCGCGGACGGCCCCCGAGCCGATCGCCGCGGAGTGCACATCGGGGGTGCCGCCGAACACGCGGACGTCGATCGACAGGCCGAGGTCGCCGGCGGCGCGGGCGGTGAGCGTGCCGATCGCATCGGTGGCGCGCACGAGCTCCGGCAGCCGCCTGCGCTCGAGGCCCGCCATCTCGAGCAGGCGATCGTCGTAGGCGATGCGGTGGATGTCGCGGTTGTCGGTGACCCAGTGCAGCGCGATCGAGTCGACCGTCGCGCACAGCCGGCCGCACAGCCGCGCGTTGAGCCAGTCCTTGGGCTCGAGGAACATGTGCGCCGCCTGGTAGACGCTCGGTCGCTCGTGGCGCAGGAAGTGGATGTGCGCCACCGGCTCCTTGCCGCCGAGCGATGGGATGCCGCCGGTCTTGGAGATCCAGCGCGCGAGCTTGCCCGCGGCGTAGCCCTGCACGCGCAGCACCCCGCCGACGAGCTCGGGGACGTACTTGGCGCCGCGGGTGTCCATCCACAGGATCGCGCGGTGCAGCGGCGTGCCGTCCTTCGCGACCGCGACGGTGCCGGCCCACTGCGAGGTCGCGACGACCGCGATGACGCGCCGCGGATCGTGCCCGTCCGCCCACAGGCGCGCGGTCGCGGCGGTGATCGCCCGCCACCAGTCCTCGGGATCCTGCTCGGCGCCGCCGTCGGGCAATAGGTGCAGCGCGGTGGACTCGGTGACGCAGGCGAGCATCTCGCCGTGCGTGTCGACGAGCGCGACCTTCGGGCCCGACGTGCCGAGATCGATCGCGAGCACGAGCTCGCGCGCGCCGGCCTCCGGGGGCGGCGCAGGCGAGGGCGTGTGCGCGGCGGCCATGTGCCGAGGACTGTAGGACGAATCGGGAACCTCCGTGCGTATGGGCCGTCTACCCGCTACGATGAGGGACGTGAGACGGCTTCTCGGCGTGTGCGTGGTCTTCGGGCTGGCGTTGGCCGGGTGCAGCGGAATCCGTGGCGACGCCGCGAGCGTCGATCCCGATCTGCAGCCCCTGGTCTCGGAGGCCGCGCCGCAGCAGCAGGCCACCCTCGAGCCCGACGAGGTGATCGGCCCGCCCGATGCCCCCGGTGCCGACCTCGTCGGCGCGGACGCGCCCGCGCAGCAGGGCCCGACCCAGCACGTGTCGATGGAGGCCGACCCGGCCGGCAACGACCAGGTCACCGCGCCGCCCAAGCGAGAGAAGATGCCCTCGCTGATGAGCGACCTGCTCTGGGGTCCGCGGGATAATTAGCCTTCTCTTGCGTCGTGCGGGGCGGCCGGCGCAGGCTTGGCCGCGATGAAGGACTTCCACGGGCGCGTCGCGGTCATCACGGGGGCGGGCAGCGGGATCGGGCGGGCGCTGGCGTTCCTGCTGCGCGACGAGGGCTGCGATCTGGCGCTGGTCGACGTGAACGAGGCGCGGCTGCGCGAGGTGCAGGCCGAGATCGGGCCGACGCGCGCGAGCATCCACGTCGCCGACGTCGCCGATCGATCGCGCATGGCGGCGCTGGCCGACGAGGTGATGGCGGCGCACGATCGAGTCGACATCCTCATCAACAACGCGGGAGTTTCGGTCGGGGCCGACCTCGCCGATCACTCGCTCGAGGACTTCGACTGGATCGTCGGGATCAACTTCTGGGGCGTCGTGCACGGCTGCAAGTTCTTCCTGCCCCACCTCACGCGATCCGACGACGCGTACATCGTGAACCTGTCGAGCATGTTCGGGCTCATCGGCATCCCCGGGCAGTCGTCGTACTGCGCGACCAAGTTCGCGGTGCGCGGCTTCTCCGAGGCGATCGCCGCCGAGCTCGCCGACACCCACGTCCGCGTGATGAACGTCCATCCCGGTGGCATCCGCACCAACATCGCCAAGGACTCGCGTGTCCACGGCGGCATGGCGGACCGCCACGAGCGCGTCGTCGACTACTTCGAGCGCCGCGGGATGCCGCCGGAGACGTGCGCCGCAAAGATCGTCGCCGCGATGCGCAAGAACAAGAGCCGCCTGCTCGTCGCGCCCGAGGCGTACGCGACCGACGTGATCAAGCGGCTGTTCCCCGCGCTGCCGCAGCGGTGGATCGGCCGCGTCCGCAAGTCCCTGCTCGGGAAGTGATCGCCCGGCCCCTCGCTACCGCGCGAGCGTCGTGAACACCCGCGCGAACGAGCCGATGCCGATCCGGGCCTGACGCCAGTCGAAGTACTCGTTGGGCGCGTGGTAGCCGTGGTCGGGCAGCGACAGCGGTAGGAAGTGGACCGGGATGCCGAGCTCGCGGGCGATCATCGGGACCGCGCCGATCGAGCCGCCCTCGCGCACGGTGACGGGGCACCGGCCGGTGGTGGCGTGCAGCGCATCGACGATCGCGCGGTGGACCGCGCCGGTCGTCGCGGCGCGGTAGGGCCGGAAGCTGCCGCCGAGCGTCACCTCGACCTCGGGGTTCGCGGCGCGCACGAAGGCGAGCAGCGCCTCGCCGATCGCCATCGGATCCTGATCGGGCACGAGGCGGAAGCTGCACTTCAGCTCCGCTGCGTCGGGCACGATCGTCTTCGTGCCGCGGCCGGTGTAGCCGCCGCCCAGGCCGTGCAGCTCGAAGGTGGGGCGCGTCCAGATCCGCAGCATCATCTCCAGCGGATCCCGCGTGGTGACGTGGTGCAGATCGTGGGCGTGCATGAAGTAGTCGGGGTCGAAGCCCGCGGCCAGGAAGCCGGCGATCTCGTCCTCGTCGGGCGCGGTCACGCCGGCGTGCCAGAAGTCCGACGCGTCGATCGCCGTCGCGAGCTGGCACAGCTCCTTGATCGGGTTGCGGGCGACGCCGCCGACGAGGCCCGAGTGGGCCTCCTTGCCCGCGGTGCGCAGGCGCATCGTCGCGTGCAGGGCTCCGCGCAGGCCGGTCGACACGGCCGGCTGCTCGGCCGTCGGCCAGATCGTGTCGGAGACGATCACCGCGTCGGCCATCAGATCGTCGTGGCGGGCGGTGAGCACGTCGGTGAAGTGCGGGCTGCCGACCTCCTCCTCGCTCTCCCACACGAACGTCACGTCGATCTTGGCGCCGCGATCGATCGCCAGCTTCGCGCCCCGCACCGCGCACAACGCCGGCCCCTTGTCGTCGGTGGCCCCACGGCCGCGGTACAGGAACGTGCGCTCGGGGTGCGGGTCGACCGCGAAGTGAAACGGCTGTCCGCCATCCCACGTCGCCGTGTCCGCGGGCTGCACGTCGATGTGGTTGTAGACGACCACGCGCATGCGCGCGTCGGGGTGTCGCAGGCGACCGATGACCGTCGGCGTGCCGCGGGTCCCCACGAGCTCCGCCGTCGCGCCGACGGACGCGAGGATCTCCCGCGCGGCGTGGCACCCCGCGACGATCTCCCGATCGTCGGACATCCCCGGGCTCACCGTCGGCAGCTCGACCAGGCTCCGCAGGTTGCTGCGGAACCAGGCCTCGCTCTGCAGGACCTCATCGTCGAGCCCGGGGAGATCCGCGGAATTCATGCCGCGAACAGCGTTACCACGGGTCTGGCGGAGGGGGAAGCTTTTG
>LNFM01011795.1_pt1 | contig 11747 bp, 7 predicted proteins | sample 596031 | NCBI WGS metagenome assembly LNFM01 (sample SAMN04254537, study PRJNA301005) | activated carbon metagenome | isolation source: dual media filters at the Ann Arbor, Michigan drinking water treatment plant | place: USA: Ann Arbor | reverse complement strand
ATGCCGCGGTCGAGGTCGGCCCGGCGCTGTTCTTCTCGCTGCTGATCATCACGCTGAGCTTCATCCCGGTGTTCACGCTGGAGGCGCAGGAGGGACGGCTGTTTTCGCCGCTGGCTTACACCAAGAGCTATGCGATGGCGGCCGTGGCCGGGCTGGCGGTGACGCTCGTGCCAGTGCTGATGGGTTACCTGATCCGCGGACGCATTCCGGACGAACGGCGTAATCCGATCAGCCGCGCGTTGATCGCGATCTACCGGCCGCTGCTCGATGGCGTGCTGGCTTGGCCGAAAGCGACCGTGGTCGTCGCCTTGCTGCTGCTGGCGAGCACCGCCTGGCCGATCCTGAAGATCGGCGGCGAATTCATGCCGCCGCTGGACGAGGGCGACCTGCTCTACATGCCGACCGCGCTGCCGGGCTTGTCGGCCGGCAAAGCGGCCGAGCTGCTGCAGCAGACCGACCGGCTGATCAAGACCCTGCCGGAAGTGCAGTCGGTCTACGGCAAGGCGGGCCGCGCCGAGACGGCGACCGACCCGGCGCCGATGGAAATGTTCGAGACCACCATCCAGTTCAAGCCCAAGAGCGAGTGGCGCAGCGGCATGACCAGCGACAGGGTGGTCGAGGAATTGGACCGCATCGTCAAGGTGCCGGGCCTGTCGAACATCTGGGTGCCGCCGATCCGCAACCGCATCGACATGCTGGCCACGGGCATCAAGAGCCCGGTGGGCATCAAGGTGGCCGGCACGGACCTGGCCGAGATTGACCGCATTGCCGGCGAGATCGAGAAGGCGGTGAAGGGCGTTCCCGGCGTGAGCAGCGCACTGGCCGAGCGGCTGACCGGCGGGCGCTATGTCGACGTGAACATCAACCGCGACTCAGCGGCGCGCTACGGCATGAACATCAGTGACGTGCAGTCGGTGATCAGCGCTGCGGTCGGCGGCGACAACGTCGGCGAGACGGTGGAAGGCCTGCAGCGGTTCCCGATCAACGTTCGCTACCCGCGGGAGATCCGCGACTCGCTGGAGAAGCTGCGCAAGCTGCCCGTCCTGACGCCGCGTGGCGCGCGCATCGTGCTGTCGGACGTGGCCGAACTTCGCATCACCGACGGCCCGCCGATGCTACGCAGCGAGAACGCGCGCCTGGCCGGCTTCGTCTACGTCGACATCCGCGGGCGAGACCTGAAGTCGGCCGTTGTGGACATGCAGCGTGCGGTCGCGGAGCAGGTGAAGCTGGCACCGGGCTACTCGGTCTCGTGGTCGGGGCAGTTCGAGTTCCTGGAGCGCGCCACGGCCAAGCTCAAGGTCGTCGTGCCATTCACGCTGGGCATCATCTTCGTGCTGCTGTATCTCACCTTCCGGCGCTTCGACGAGGCGCTGCTGATCCTGGCGACGCTGCCGTTTGCGCTGATCGGCGGCTTCTGGCTGCTCTACCTGCTGGGCTACAACCTGAGCGTAGCCGGTGCGATCGGATTCATCGCACTGGCCGGGGTAGCCGCAGAGTTCGGCGTGATCATGCTGCTGTACCTGAAGCAGGCCTGGGAAGCGCGGCTGGCGCGCGGGCAGGGCGACGACGACGACCTGCTCGACGCGATCCGTGAAGGTGCCGTGCTGCGGGTGCGACCCAAGGCGATGACGGTGGCTGTCATCATCGCCGGCCTAGTGCCGATCATGTTCGGCGGCGGCACCGGCTCCGAGGTCATGCAGCGCATCGCCGCGCCGATGGTGGGCGGCATGCTCACTGCTCCGCTGCTGTCGATGTTCGTCGTGCCGGCGATCTACCGGCTGATGCGCAGACGCGGACGCGGACGCGGTGCTGCTGACGAAGCGCCTGCCGATCGCGGGGATGCTTCGGCGCGGGACCCGGCCTCGTCCGTTGCGTGAGCGAGACCGGCGGCGGGCTGCCAGGGCAGCCACCGCCAGTCCATCTCTTCGCCTTCGCCGCTTCTTCCTCCTCGAGGGCGGCGGGCTGGCCCGGACAGGCGCCCGGCAGTCTGCTTCAGTGGAACCGACGATCAGCGCGGCTGAAACATGATCAGCCCCATGCCGGTCAGCGCAATCGCAACGCCGGCCACGTCCCACGCCGTCGGCCTGATGCCGTCCACGATCCACAGCCACAGCAGCGCGACGCCAATGTAGACCCCGCCGTACGCCGCATACACCCGGCCAGCCGCCGTCTCGTGCAGCGTGAGCAGCCAGGCGAAGAGGGCCAGGCTCGCTGCCGCCGGAACGAGCAACCATGCGGACCTGCCCTGCTTCAGCCACAGATAGGGCAGGTAGCAGCCAACAATTTCGGCCAGTGCCGTCGCAATAAACAGCAAGAGTGTCTTGAGCGGATCCATGCCTGTATTCTGTGCAAGCCACGGGTCGGCCGGAGTCTCAGTGCGAGTGCCGGTGGTGTTCGTCCGGGAAGTGCTCGTGTGAATGCAGCATCGGCGTGTGCCGATGCCGGTGCGTGTGGCGAACGGCACTGGCCTGTCCAGCCGGGTGGTGATCATGGTGCACGTCGTGCTCGTGCTCATGGTCGTGCACCGTGACCTCGTGTGCGTGCGTGTGACCGTGCCGTTCGCTCAGGTGCAGCCACACGCCGAATGCCATCAAGGCGCCAGCCACCAGCAACGCAGGCGTGACCGACTCGCCCAGGACCAGCACCGCAAGCGTCGCACCGAAGAATGGCGCTATGGAGAAATAGGCGCCCGTGCGTGCCGTCCCCAGATGCCGCAAGGCGACGACAAACAGAGTGAGGCTGATGCCGTAGGAGAAAAATCCCAGCACCGCCGACCCGGCCAGCGTGCTCCACGCCGGCATGCGAGGCTCGATGGCGACCGCAATGGCCAGATTGACGCTGCCTGCGGCCAGCCCCTTGACCATGGCCACCCAGCTGGCATCGGCCAGCGAGACCTTGCGCGTCAGGTTGTTGTCCACGCCCCAGGCCAGGCAGGCGCCCAGAACCGCCAGGGCCGGCCAGACATTGCCGAAACGCGTCTCTCCGGGCCAGCTGAGGACGATGGCGCCGGCCACGATCGCGAGCATGCCCAGGGCAATGCGACGATCAAAGTTCTCCTTGAAGGCAAACCAGGCCAGCAAGGCGGTGAAGACGCCTTCGGCGTTCAGCAGCAGTGACGCGCCCGAGGCGGGCATGCCCGAGAGGCCGAACATCAGCAGGACCGGCCCGGCCACGCCGCCGGCAGCGACCGCGCCGGCCAGCCAGGGCCATTCGCCGGGCTCGAGCCTGGCAGCGGGCGCCTGGCGCACCCGCCGCAGCGTCGCGAGCCCCAGTCCGGAGCCGAGGTACAACAGGCCGGCGAGCATCCAGGGTCCAACGCCGCCCATGAGCGCCTTGGCCAGCGGCGTGCCAGCGCCGAACAGGGCGGAGGCCAGCAGTGCCGCGCCGACGCCGGCTGGCAGCCTCCTGGCCGCTGAGTCTTGAGCTGAATCCGATTCCCTCATGCGTGCAGTGTCGCCCGAGTTCAGCGCACGGCCACGTCGGCGACGAGTCGGGCTTTCAGGGCACGCTCGCGGATCGACGCTTCGGGTTCAGCGGCCCATTCGAACGATGATTTCCAGGACCAGACCATGCCGTCGATCCTGACGAATCGCAGGTCGCCGGCCTTGCCCTCCACCGAGGTGCTCTGACGCTTGCCCTCGAACTCGAAAGCCACGGTGTGGATGCCGGGCTTGAGCTTCATTCGCACCATCGTGTTGGGCAGTGTGTCCACGGCGGGGCCGCCGTCCGCCTGCACCTTGATGAAGTGACGACCGTCGCCCCAGTTGCGGCGCACGACATACACGGTCAGCGCGTTCGGGTCGGGTGTGAACCGCTTCGCGTCGGCGTCGGCGTTCAGGCTTGGTGCCGGCGCCTGGGTGCACGCGATCACGCGCCCCTTGTTGGTCTTGTAGCAGTGAGGCAGTTCCGCCGCCGGGTCCGGCGGCGGCGGAGTGGCGCAGCCAGCCAGCAGCGCGGCGCCCGCGACGAGAGCGAACAGGTGGGGACGAATCGACTTCATGAAGGTGTCTCCGAGCTTGCAAATGAAAGAGATCAGCGCTTGAGAGGTGGTTTGCCGCGGCTCACGTGGCACCCGGGATACGCACCCGCAGCAGCTTCACCGAGTTGACGAAAACCAGCACATCGGGCCCGAGGTGGATGATCGCGGCCTCGATCGGCCCGATCCAACCCATCAGTGCGGCGGCAATGCCCAGCACATGCACCACGCCCACGCCGACGAACAGGTTCTCCTGAACCGTGCGGTAGGCGCGGCGGGCGATGGCGCGGGCGGCCCCGATCTTGGCCAGGTCGTCGGTCATCAGTGCCACATCGGCGGCCTCCAGCGCCGCCTGCGTGCCGCCACCGCCCATGGCGATGCCGACGTCGGCCCGCGCCAGTGCCGGCGCGTCGTTGATACCGTCGCCGACCATGGCCACGCGGTGGCCCTGCTTCTGCAACTCTGCGATGACACCCACCTTGCCCTCGGGCAGCAGCTCGGCATGCACTTCGTCGATGCCCAGTTGCTGAGCGACCGCGTGCGCAGTGGCGGCGTTGTCGCCGGTGAGCATCACCGTGCGCTTGACGCCGGTGGCCTTCAACGCCACCAGCGCCTCGCGCGCCCCCGGGCGCACCGCGTCCGCGATGTACACGATGCCGGCAAAGCAGCCGTCCACGGCCACGTGCACCGGCGTGCTGCTGCCGATGCCCGCGGCCTCCGCCGCTGCCGTGGGCCCCGTGGCCAGCGTGGATGAAGGCAGCGCGACGCCGGCCTCGCTCAGCAGCGCCGGGTTGCCGACCAGCACGGCACGGCCCTCAACCGTCGCCTTCACCCCGCGCGCCTGGATCTGTTCGTACTGCTGCGGCTCGGGCACCTCGATGCCGAGTGCCGCCGCATGCGCCATGACGGCTTGCGCCAGCGGGTGCGCCGAGCGCCTGTCGGCAGCGGCAGCCAGCCGCATCAGCTGGCGTTCGTCGATGGCGGCGTCCTGCGTCGAGACGCTCACCACGGCAGGCCGGTTGGCGGTCAGCGTGCCGGTCTTGTCGAATACCACCACGTCGACCTTGGCCAGCAGTTCCAGGTACAGCCCGCCCTTGATGAGGATGCCATTGCGCGCCGCGCGTGCCACCGCAGCGATCATCACCAGCGGCGTGGCCAGTCCGAGTTCGGCCGGCGAGGTGAAGATCAGCAGCGTGACGACGGTCCGGATGTCGCGCGTGACCAGCCAGACCCCCACCAGGAACACGAGCACCACCGGGATCAACCAGGCAGCGACGCGGTCGGCCAGTTTCTGTACCGGCGCCTGATGCGCCTCGGCGTCTTCGACGAGGGTGATGATGCGTGCGAACATCGTGTCGGCGCCGAGCTTGTCGGTGCGCACGTCGAGCGCGCCGCTGGCCAGCACCGTGCCGGCGAAGACGGTCGAGCCAGTCTGCTTGTCCTTGGGCAGGCTCTCGCCCGTGATCGAGGCTTCGTTGACCGCGCCCTGGCCGCTGAGCACGCTGCCGTCGACAGGCACCTTTTCCCCCGCGCGCACCAGCACCACGTCGCCCACACGCAGCTCGGCTACCGGCACGCTGCGTTCGCCGACCTCGCCATCATTGCCGCGCACCAGCGCGACCTGCGGTACCGAACCGATCAGCGACTTGATCGAGGCGCGCGCGCGGTCCGTGTTGAGCTCGGCGATGAACTCAGCGATCAGGATGATGACCATCAGCACCGCACCGGCCACCGTCTCACCGCCAAGCATCGCCACCAGCGTGGCGATGGTGACGAAGATTTCGGTGCCGATCTTGCGTTCGCGCACCAGATCGAGCAGGCCGGTCTTAACCAGCGGATACAGGCCAATGGCCACGGCCGCCCAAAGTACTTCGATGGGCACGGCCTGCCGCCAATACAGCAAGGCGGCGAGGCCGGTGAGCAGGATACGACCGACTTCGATCCAGCGCTCGCGCGTCATCAGCTCGCCCCAGCCCGATTCAGCGGCGGCAGGTCGGGCGGGGGCGGGCGTCGCGGTCATGCGCGGGCTTTCGCCGCAGGATCAGTTCTCATCGAGGTTCCAAATCAGCCGCGCATCGACGAGCAGTCGGTAGCGGGAGCGCAAGGCATCGACGCGTGCCGCCACTGCGGCGTTGACCGCGTCCACGGCCTGGCGCCGCACCAGCAGCAAGGCCTGCAAGTCGGCTTCGCCCAATGTGAAGGCGCGCTGGGTCAGACGTGCCGACTCCTGCGCCGCGGTGGCCGAGCGCTCAGCCAGTTGCCAGCGCTCGAAGCTGCTGGTGGCCTCGCCGACCTGGACCGCGACCTGTACGTCCAGGTCGCGCTGCTGGCGTTCGACGCCGGCGCGTGCGATTTCGACCTGCTGCAATGCCTCGCGCGCGCCCTGTTCCCGGTAGGTGCCGCCCAGCGGGATGCTCAGGCTCAGACCGATGACTCGCTCACTGCGGAAGGCTTCCGACGAGGTGAAGACACCCACGGTGGGATCAGGCATACGGTCAGCCCGCGCTCGGGCCGCCGTCAGTTCCGCCTTGCGCAGCGCCTGTTGCGCGGCACGCAGTGCATCGCTGCCCGCGGCGATCTGTTGGCGCCATAGCCCCTCGTTGCGCTCCGGCGGCAGCGGCTCTGACAGGGCCCGTGCTTCCAGCGGCAACTGCGGGTAGCGCACCCGCAGCGTCGCCTGCGCCTTGGCTTCGGCCGCAGCCAGGGCACTGACCTGGCGCTGCACTTCGGCGAGGTCGCCTTTGGCGACATTGAGTTCCAGCATCGAGGCATCGCCTGCCTTGCGCCGTTTCTCGACAGCATTGATGTTCGATTCCGCAAACCTGACCTGCTCCAGCAAGCCCTCCCGGGCCTGCCGCGCAGCCAGCCAGTCCAGCCAGAGATCGAGCAACTGGCGCGCGGCTTCGTTGCGCACCGCGCCGAGTTGCGCGGTCGACAGCCTGCGACCGGCTTCGCCCAGGTCGCGATCCAGGGCGGCCTTGCCGCCGATGCGCACGGTGCGCTCCAACTGCACTGACCACTCGTTGGACGTGCCGCTGCCGTCCACGCGTCGCCGCTGGGCCGTTGTGCTGGCCGTCCACTCGTAGGGCGACGCCTCCAGCATGGCGGCGGAGTGCGTGGCCGCCTGCACCCCGTGGCGGGCCTGGTTGACTGCTGGATCCTGGTCGATGGCTGCACGCGCCGGCTCGGTCGCCGGCAGGTCGGGTGGGGTGGCCACGCCCGCGGCGTGCGCGTACCAGCTCAGCGGCAGGGCGAGCGCCATGCCGGCTGCTGCAATCCAGTGCTTCATGCAATTTCTCCTTCGGCGGCCAGAGGCCAGGCCCAGTAGCGCAGGCCGGTGCCTTTGAATGACTCGCGCAGGGTTTGCAGCAGCCGGGTCATCTCTTCTTCGGTCACGAGAATCTCGACCTTGACCGAGTGGCTGCGGCCCATCACCTGTTCCAGGTTGGCCATGCGGCCGTGGGCCGTGCCGTGGCTGTAGGTGGGCGTGCTCGTGAAGATCTCGTTGCCCGCGCTGACGAGCAGCGCATCGAGCAACTTCTCTTCGATCGAGGGTGGGCACACGAGTACCAGACAAAACTCAGACATGGTTCATCTCCAGTGCGGCCGTGGCCGCGCCAGGCTTCGGATGGGCGAAGCGCAGGTACAGGATGGGCAACAGGATCAGCGTCAGCGCCGTGGCCGTGATGAGCCCGCCGATGACGACGATGGCCAGCGGCCGCTGGATCTCGGAGCCGGGCCCGGTGGCGAACAACAAGGGGATCAGGCCGAAGGCCGTGATCGCCGCCGTCATCAGCACCGGCCGCAAGCGCCGCTTGGCGCCCTGGGTGACGCTGTCCAGCAGCGACAAGCCTTCGGCATGCAGCTGGTTGAAGTAGCTCACCAGCACCACACCGTTGAGCACCGCGATGCCCAGCAGCGCGATGAAGCCCACCGAGGCCGGTACCGACAGGTACTCACCGGTGGCCCACAGCGCCACGATGCCGCCGACCAGTGCAAACGGGATGTTCGACAGCACCAGCAGGGCCTGGCGCACCGAACCGAAGGTCGAAAACAGGATGATGAAAATGAAACCCAGCGACGCGGGCACCACCAGAATCAACCGCGCGGCGGCACGCTGCTGGTTCTCGAACTGGCCGCCCCAGGCCACCCGGTAGCCGGTGGGCAGCTTGACCTCCTGCGCCACCTTGGCACGCGCCTCCTCGACAAAGCCGACCAGGTCGCGGCCAGTCACATTGGCGATGACGACGCTGTAGCGGCTGCCCAGCTCGCGCTCGATCTTCACCGGCCCGCTGTCGCGCTCCAGCTTGGCCAGCGACTGCAGCGGAACGCTCTGCCCGTCAGCCGTGCTGATGCGCAGCGCTGCAAAGTCCGCTGGCGAGACCCGCACGCCATCGGGCCCGCGCAGCAGGATCGGGATGCGCTTGCCACCGGCGATCACCGTGCCCGCACGCTGGCCTTCGATCTGGACGCGCAGTGCGTCCTGCACATCCTCGACCGACAGACCGTAGCGTCCGGCCGCCAGCCGGTCGACCACCACGCGCAGGTACTGCACACCGTCGTTCTCGACCGTGTAGACGTCCTGGTTGCCCGGCACCGTCTTCATCAGCTTCTCGATCTGGCCGGCCAGGTCGTTCAGCGTAGTCAGGTCGGGCCCGAAGACCTTGATCGCCACGTCGCCGCGCACGCCGATGATCATTTCGGACACGCGCATGTCAATCGGCTGGGTGAAGCTGTAGGCCACGCCGGGCAACTGGTCGAGCACGCCGCGAATCTTGTCCATCAGCGCTTCCTTGCTCTGGACTTGCCAGGCCTCGCGCGGCTTGAGCACCAGGAAGGTGTCGGTCTGGTTCAGGCCCATCGGGTCGAGGCCGATCTCGTCGGATCCGGCGCGGGCCACGACACCTGTGATCTCTGGAATGGCCTTCATCAACGCCTGATGGATCTTCAGGTCGAGCGCCGCGGTCTCCTCCAGACTCACGGACGGCAGCTTCTCGATGCCGACAATGATGTCGCCTTCGTCCATGGTCGGCATGAACGTCTTGCCGACCTGGGTGTACACCCCCGCCGCCACAGCCAGCATCAGGGCGGCTGCCACGTACACCACCGTCTGGCGCTTCAGCGCGAAAGCCAGCGTCGGCTCGTACAGCTTCAGCAGTTGACGCGGCAGCCAGGGGTCTTCATGGCTGACCTTCTTCAGCAGGTAGGACGCCAGCACCGGGATGACGGTGAGTGATAGCACCAGCGAGCTGATCAGCGCAAACACGATGGTCAGCGCCACCGGCACGAAGAACTTGCCTTCCAGCCCCTGCAGCGTGAGCAGCGGCAGGAACACGACGATGATGATGAGCATGCCGGCGGCCACTGGTGCGGCCACCTCGCGCACGGCGCGGAATACGACGTGCAGGCGAGGCAGCTTTTCCGAGGCCTTGTCGTGGCTCAGGTGCTGCACCACGTTTTCCACCACGACCACGGCGGCATCGACCAGCATGCCCAGCGCGATGGCCAGGCCGCCCAGGCTCATCAGGTTGGCCGACATGCCTGTCGTGCGCATCAGGATGAAGGTGGCCAGCGCCGACAGCGGCAGCACCATCGCCACGGTGACGGCCGCGCGCAGGTTGCCGAGGAAGGCACCCAGCAGCACAAGCACCAGCACGGTGGCTTCCATCAGTGCCTTCGAGACCGTGCCCACCGCCTTCTCGACCAGCGTGGCGCGGTTGTAGAAGACCTTGATCTCCACACCCTTGGGCAAGGTGGGCTTGATGTCTTCGAGCTTCTTCGTCACGCCCTCGACCACCTTCTGCGCGTTGGCGCCGGCCAGCCCGAGTACGAGGCCTTCCACGGCTTCGCCGACACCGTCCTTGGTGACCACGCCGTAGCGGGTGACGCTGCCTTCACGCACCTGTGCCACATCGCCCAGGCGCACCGCCATGCCCTTGTCGTTCTTGACGACGATCGCACGCAGATCGTCCTGCGTCTTGATGCTGCCCTCGGTGCGCACCAGCAGGACCTCGTCGCCTTCGCCCAGCCGGCCGGCGCCGTCGTTGCGGTTGTTGGCCTCGATGGCAGACTTGATCTGTGCCGTCGACAAGCCCACCGCGGACAGCTTGACCGGGTCGGGCAGCACCTCGAAGCTACGCACCTTACCGCCCAAGGCATTCACGTCGGCCACGCCAACGACGGAGCGCAGGGCAGGCCGGATCACCCAGTCCAGCACGCTGCGACGTTCTTCCAGCGACAGGCCTTCGCCCTCGACGGTGAACATAAACATCTCACCGAGTGGCGTGGTGATCGGCGCCATGCCGCCGCTGATGCCGCCAGGCAGGTCCCCGGCGATCCCGGACAAGCGCTCGGCCACCTGCTGGCGTGCCCAGTAGATGTCGGTGCCGTCATCGAAGTCGATCGTCACGTCGACGATGCCGTACTTCGACACCGAGCGCAGCATGCGCTGCTTGGGGATGCCCAGCATCTCGACCTCGATGGGCAGCGCGATGCGGCTTTCCACCTCCTCGGGCGTCATGCCCGGGGCTTTCATGATGATCTTGACCTGCGTGCTCGACACGTCGGGAAACGCATCGATGGGCAAGTCCTTGAAGGCCAGCCAGCCGGCGGCCATCAACACCAGGCCGGCGATCAGCACGAAGAGTCGTTGTGCCAGCGCGAATTGAACAAGGCGGGCCAGCATCTCAGTTGCTCCCGCCCTTGCCGAGCCAGGCGGACTTCAGCGCGATGACCGAGCCCACGGCGATTTCCTGCCCGGCGCGCAGTGATCCCTTGACGCGCACCGACTGGCCGGCACTGTCGAGCACCGTCACCGGCAGGGCAGTAAAACCCTGCGCGGTTCGAACGAAGACAAAGGCCTTGTCGTCCTGCCGCACGACGGCCGGCACGGGCACCGGCCAACCGTCTTCGGTGCTGGCAAAGGGCACGCGCACCTGCACGAACTCACCCAGGCGCAGCGTCTGCGCGCCGCGCGTGACCTGTGCCCTCAGCATCACGGTCTGACTGTCGCTGACCGTGGCGCCGAAGCCCAGCGGCGTGGCCGTCACTTCACGATCGACCCCGGTGACCGAAGCGCCCTTGGTGGCGATCTGCGCCTGGCGGTCCACCGGCACCTGGATGTCCAACCACAGCTTGCGCGTGTCGGCAATGCGCACCAGGGCATCGGCACCCTGCGCCCTCATGCCAGGCTTGGCGTCGAGCTTGACCACGATGCCGGGCGCACGCGCACGCAGAACCAGCGCATCCTGCATTGCGCCGCCTTCGGCCACACGCTTGATGGCGGCGGCATCCATGCCGGCCAGGCGCAGCGCCCCTTCGGCATGCCGCTGTCGGGCCTGCTCTTCCGCGGCGGCGGACTCCGCTTCCTGGACGCGACGCTGTGGGACGATGCCTTCTGCGAACAACAGCTGCTCGCGCTTGAGCGTGGCCTGAGTGAGCCGACCTTTGGAGGCCGCCTCGCTCAGTTTGAGTTGCAGTTCACCCAGTTCCGGGCTCACCAGCCGCAGCAGGGGTTGGCCGGCCTGGACGCTGTCGTTCTCGCTGACCAGCAACTGGTCCACCACACCGGCGACCGGCGCGCTGAGCACGTACTCCTGGCTGGGTGGCAGCACCACGCGGGCAGGGAAGGCCTGGCCGTTGATGGCGGCTGGCTGTTCCAGCTTCAGCAAGCGAACACCCAGCGACTGCATCTGGGCGGGCGTGACGGCAAAGTCGTTGGACTTCTGGGCGGACGCTGTGCAGACAGCAGTCAGGGCGAACAGGCCCTGGG
>LNFM01013687.1_pt1 | contig 11748 bp, 9 predicted proteins | sample 596031 | NCBI WGS metagenome assembly LNFM01 (sample SAMN04254537, study PRJNA301005) | activated carbon metagenome | isolation source: dual media filters at the Ann Arbor, Michigan drinking water treatment plant | place: USA: Ann Arbor | reverse complement strand
TCTGGCCGGGCGCAGTTTCCACCCGCAGCAGCGCGCGCTGGCTGTCCGACATCCTCTGGCCGCTCAACTTGGCCATTGTTCAGCGCGTCCTTAGCTACTTGATAGACGTGGAGTGTCGTGGTTCGCTGCTGTCGGTGGAAGACTTCAAGAAGCCCTTCGACTACACGCTCAATATATCTGGTGACTCGGCGGGGGTTTTCGATCAACGCAAAGTCGATTTGGTGGAGACCTTCAACTACCTGATTGGCCTGCGAGTCAAGCACATTGATGCGCAACCCGAACGCGGGTTTGTCGCCGTTACAGGCTCTTTGCCCAGCGGTGAGACCTGCCTGGTGCTGTGGCGCGACTGCGAGAAGCTAGACTACGAGGGCATCACGAAGCTGTGCGACAGGCTGGCGATCAACCCGGCCGACAACGAGTACGAGGTGGTCTACATCAACGGCGACCACAACATCCCGACCGTGCTGACGCAGACCGCCGAAGAAGGTGGTGCCACGCGCGTGCTCAAGCTGCGGCAAATCGAGCCGGAGTTCATGGATCGCATGTTCTCGGCGGAGAATGTCTGATGGCCCGGCCACGCAAAGTAGCAAGCGTGCCGACCGTCAGTCGTAAGAAGCGCAGCTTCCACCAGGAATTGGTGCTCAACCGCTGGATGCTGGGCTTCTTCAAGGGTGGAACCTTGGGGGCCCTTAAGATTCGACTGGGCGAAGATCGATTCGAAGGCATAGACGAAGACGGGCAGACGCACTTCTTCCATGAACTGAGCCGCAACCTTTTCCAGGTGGATCGCGTCAGCGAGCCTGAGCTGCGCCGGTACGACTTGAACATCGTGGCGCACTGGCAGAGCATCACCGCCCAGCGCAACAAGCTGGAGGGACATGAGCTGCACATGAAATACTTCCAGTATCTCTCGCTGCTGCTCACCGAGATCTACCTGGACTGGTACTTCAACCACCGGCAAGACCTGCTGGACGGCCTAAATTCCGAAATGTTGGGCTACCGGGCCGAGGCCGGTGCCGAACCCTTTAAGGACTTCGACGCCGATGACCTTAACAAGGTCGCGTTCTGGAACGCCACTGGCAGCGGCAAGACGCTGCTGCTGCACGTCAACATCAAACAGTACCTGCACTACTTCCAGGCCGGCGTCCGGGGCGGGTCCATCGACCAGTACCCGGACAAGATCATCCTGCTGACGCCGAACGAAGGCCTGTCGCGTCAGCACCTTGAAGAGCTGCACCTTTCAGGCTTCGGCCTGGCCCAGCATTTCAACAAGGCGCAGTCACCGGCGCGAGGCACGATCGAGATCATCGACATCAACAAGCTCGGTGATGAGATGGGCGACAAGACCGTCGCCGTCGAGGCCTTCGAGGGAAACAATCTGGTGCTGGTGGACGAGGGCCACCGTGGCACAGGCACGGCGGCCGGCGCCTGGATGAGCCGCAGGGATGCGCTGGTGCGAGGAGGCTTTGCATTCGAATACTCAGCCACCTTCGGCCAGGCCGTTGCCAAGGGCCTGACGGTGGAAGCCGCCGAGGAGGAGATTCAGAAGCGTCGGGCCAAGATGCTGTTCGACACCCCGAGCCTGAAAAAGCTCGATGACGCTCAGCGCGCACAGCTGGCGCTGACGCCTGACGAGAAGCGCCGGGCCAAGGTCATTGCCACCCGCGAGATCTACGCCAAGTGCATCCTGTTCGACTACTCGTACAAGTTTTTCTACGAGGATGGCTACGGCAAGGAATCGCTGATCCTCAACATGAACGGCGAGGCCTATGAACAAACCGACAACAGGGAGAAGTACTTCACTGCCTGCCTGCTGGCCTTCTACCAACAGCTATGGCTGTGGGGCACGTACCGCGACAAGCTGACCGACTTCAACATCGAGAAGCCGCTGTGGGTGTTCGTTGGCAACACCGTGGCTGGCGAGGACTCGGACATCCTGGAAGTGGTGGGCTTCTTGTCGTACTTCCTCAACCATGACCAGCAGGTGAAGGCCTGGCTGACGGACCTGATCGCCGACCGCGCGCAGTTGCTCGACGCCAAGGGCAACAATATCTTCCAGAGCCGCTTCACGCCCCTGATGGCCTTCGCCTCGGACGTGGATGGCCTCTACGCCGACATCCTGCGCCGAGTTTTCAACGCCCCTGCAAGGCAACGGCTAAAGCTGGTCAACATCAAGAGCAGCAAGGGCGAGCTGGCCTTGCGCGTGGGCGACGCCGACCCGTTCGGCCTGATCAACATTGGCGACGACGCAGGCTTCTTCAAGGCGGCAGACGACCGAGAAGACTTCGACAATGAGGCCGACGACTTCGGTGGTGCTCTGTTCGGTACCCTCAACGCCAAGGACTCGAAGCTGAACGTGCTGATCGGCTCGCGCAAGTTCACCGAGGGCTGGAGCAGCTGGCGGGTTTCCACCATGGGCCTGCTGAACATGGGCCAGGGCGAGGGTTCACAAATCATCCAGTTGTTCGGCCGAGGCGTGCGGCTGAAGGGTAAGGGTTACTCGCTCAAGCGCACCGTGCCGCAGGAGCGTCCCAAGGGCACACACTTGGACAAGCTGGAAGCGCTGAACATATTCGGCGTGCGCGCCAGCTACATGGCCGCCTTCAAGGACTACCTGCGCGAAGAGGGGATCACCCCCAGCGACGAAGTGCTGGAGCTGAACTTCCCGACCCGGGCGAACCTGCCCGCGAGTAAGCTGAAGACCCTGACGTTGAAGGACGGCTACAAGGACAACCAGAAGCTCGGCTTCAAACGCAAGCACTTCCCCTGGCTCTACGAAGTGCCCACCGAGTTCCAGGGCAAGATCAAGCTGCCCCACGTGGTGCTGGACCTTTACCCACGCGTCGAAGCGCTTTCCACGCAGAAGGGGGGCGCGACGGCGGCCACGGAGGCCAGAAACAAGGGCAAGCTGAACACCGACCTGTTCAGCCTGTTCGATTGGGACCGTATCTACTTGGCTCTGCAGAGCCACAAGATCCAGCGCAGCTGGAGCAACCTGCGGCTGGATCGTCAGCGCCTCATCGACTTCTGCAACGGCGATTCGAGCTGGTACACCCTGTTCGTGCCAGCCGCCGAGTTGGCTGTCCACAGCTTCGCCGACGTGCGCAAGCAGGAGGACATCCTGCTACGCCTGCTGACGGACTACACCGACCGCTTCTACAAGGCGTTGAAGTCGGGGTACGAGGGCCAGTTCTACGACGTGGTCCACATGCACGCCGACCACGGCTCGATGCTCAAGCTGTACCAGTTCGAGATCGAAAACAACGACGACGGCCTGGAGTACATGAAGCGGCTAGAGACGCTGAAGAAGCTGGTGGCGGACGGCAAGCTTGGCGAGGCCAGCAAATGGAACGCGCCGCACATGGTGGCCATCAGCTTCGACCGGCACCTGTACTACCCGCTGCTGTCGCTGGAAGACAAGGACGCGGTGCCATTGAAGCTGCGCCCCTTGGCACTGGAGGCGCCCAGCGAATGGCAGTTCGTGCAGGACCTGCAAGAGTTCTACGGTTCGCCGGCCGGCAGGGCTGCTGTCGGCCAGCGCAGCCTCTACCTGCTGCGCAATGCTGATCGCGAAGAGAAGGGGCTGGGTTTCGCCCTGGCTGGCAACTTCTACCCCGACTTCCTGCTGTGGCTGGTGGACGATGCCACGGGCGAGCAGTGGTTGACCTTTGTCGATCCGAAGGGCCTGCGCAACCTGGATCTAACCCACCCCAAGTTGGGCCTCTACAAGGAGGTCAAGACTCTGGAGGCCACGCTGAACAAGCAGGCCAAGGCAGGCGAGCCGCGCCTGGTGCTCAACGCTTTCGTACTGTCGCCGACCAAGTTCTCAGATTTGTTGAACGTCGGCGACCCTGCCAAGAAGCAAGAGCTGGAAGATCGGCACGTCTTGTTCATGGAGGACGGGCGGGACAGGTATCTGGGCGGGATGTTCGGGAGGATCCGGTGAGGCGCGACTGGCGAGCTGCTATGGAAGCGCGCATACCGGTTAGGCGCTGTGGATCGTTACCGGTGCGAATCCCTTGACCTGATCGGTGGTTACCTTTAGCCCACAGGTGCGGTCATGCCGATATCTCGCGCACTTTGCGCAGTGGGTTGTACTGTAGGCAGCGAGCGTAGAAGTCGCGCAGCACATCTACCTCTGCACCCGCGGGAAGAGCTGCGATTGCGGCCTCCCAGCTGATAGGGCCGAGGACCAGGCGGTCGAGTGTGGGCATGAACCAGCGCGCCAGCCAGTCGTCGTGCAGCCCCCCATAGGCCGAGGCGCGCTCACGCACCTTGCGTTCGATGCTGGTCTTCGTCACCAGGTCCGAAAAGACGCCGGTCTCGATCTGTGAGCGCGGCGCCAAAACGTGGAACCCCAGGCTCGCGACGCTGTGAGGGTCGATCTGGGAGACAGACAGCATGTGTGCAATGCAGGCGACGTTGCGTGCAGCCTGATCGAAGTTCGGTGCGTTCTTGGTGCCGGCCGACAAACTGCTGCCTAGCTTGGCCTCAATGACCAGAAACTGCTGGGCGCTGGGCTGCAGCAACGCGTCGCCTCGCTCACCGGATGCGACTGCGAAATGGCCAATCAAGCCGTCGGCGTGCGTGTAGGACTCCGCCAAGCTGTCCCCCCTGTGGCGCGGTAAAAACCGAGAAGGCAGTAGCGCTTCAGAGTACCAGCGAGCCTCGCTCGCGAAGGCCAGTGGATGCGGGCTCGTGCGGGTCCTGTCGAGCAGGTCCAGTAGCAGGCGCAGCATCCAGCCCTCGTTGAAGACTTCGGTGGGCGGCAGCACGGAGTCGGCCGTGCCGCAGCGGCGAAGGAGCTGCATGACCGCATCGAACATAGGTTGGACTTTGGGTGACGAGGTTGATTGAGGCCCGCCCAGATCGTAGGGGGCAACCGTTCAGCTCACACCGCTTGAGCCGGGGGGCATGGCTCAGGACGCGCTTTGTCAGTCCGGCATCGACAGCGGGGTGGCAGTTGCCTAAAATTTAGGCATGGTGCCGATGACCGCTAAACAGCAACGCTTCGTAGCCGAGTACCTGGTTGACGGCAACGGCACGGCGGCCGCGGTACGGGCCGGTTATGGGCGGGCAGGGGCCCGTGTGGCGGCGCACCGGGCGTTGAGAAACGATAACGTGGCCGCCGAGATCGCCGGTAGGCAGGCCGCTGATGCCGACCGGCTGCGGTTGGCCCGGGAAGACGCCCTGCAGGGCCTGCTTGAGGCCATAGAGGCCGCCAGGGGGCAGGCCAATCCCATGGCTCAGATCGCCGGCTGGCGCGAGATCGGCAAGATGCTGGGGTTCTATGCGCCTGAGCGGCAGCGCGTCGAGGTTAGCGCCGCCGGAGCTGCCGAATGGCAGTGGCTGGAGGCCATGAGCGACGCTGAGCTCTTGAGACTAGCCGGCACCGCCACTTGAAAAATGAAAGAGGCCGCCCGCAGGCGGCCTTCTCTCTATATAGGGGCGTCGCCGCGTCTAAGTCATTGATTTCATTGACGTTTCACGCGGCGCGCGGCGATCGCGGATATTTGCTAAGTCATTGATTTTTAAGCGTTTTCACGAGGCGGCTTGCCGCGCCGCGCCGCGCCCGCGGCTGGGGGCAAGACCGTGCGGGTGATCAATTCCTGCCCCTTGTCAGTCACCGTAAGCGGGCCGCGCGCTTGGCCGCTGAGGTAGCCCAGCTGGACGGCCCGCTCGATCAGCGCGCGACCTGCCTTTTCAGACAGGCCGCCTGGCCTACCGACGCCGAAGTGCAACTGCTCCAACTGGCGCCGGGTGACGCCAGGCTGCCCGTGGACAGCGCGAGCCAGCATGCTCAACTGCGGCAGCTCCGCCTCGGTCATTGCGTACTCGGTCGATGCGCACTGCAGCAACCCGCTCTCATCGCGGCGCAGCAGAACCGGCGCCATTGGCGCGGTGTAGTTGGTCTTGACCAGCGACAGCTCGACATGCGTCGCGCGAGCCTCCTCACCCGCAATCTTCACAATCCAGTGGTCCTTGGCCGGCCGGCTAAGTGTGAGGTGCCAGCGAGCGCCATCGGTCAGCGCTGACGCGCCACGTGCGCTGTTCTGACTTTGCTCGCCGCTGTTGCTAGCGGCCTTGTTTGAGTGGTGAGCCACGAGCACCGTGGCGCCAGTTTCCTTGGCCAGAAACTCCAGCGCCTCGATGAAGCGCGTGGCGTCCTCGTTGCTGTTCTCCTCGCCGCCACGGAAGCGCGAGACCGGGTCGATGACGATCAGCCTGAGGTCCGGGATGAGCCTGGCCGTTGCTGCCAGGCGGTAGACGAGCGCGGTCAGTTCGACCTCACCGCTTGGTGCGGTTTCCGTCAACAGGGTGCGCTCGCCAACCGTGGAGCGGATGTAGAGCCGCTTGAAGGCGCCGGTGTCGAGACCGCCAGACTGCTTGTGGAGCCAGTGCAGGCGGCGATGGATCTCCGGCACCTCGTCTTCGGCACACAGCATCAGCACGCCGCCGGGCATGCCGACCTGCCAGCGGGCGAGAAAAGCGCGGCCCTGAGCTACGTCGTATGCCAACTGCATCAGCAGCTGCGACTTGCTGGAACCGCCAGGGGCGCTGACCATGCCGACGATGCCTTGCGGCAAGAGCCCTGCAACCAGCCACTCACGCTCGGGCGGCGAGTCAGTCAGGTAACGAGTGACGCGCGCAGAGTCAGGGTCGAACCACGGTTCGTGGTACGAGATGTCGTTCGCGGCCGCGTAGCGCTCAGGGTGGTTCCGGAGGTCGCTGCGCGCGATCGATTCGCAGGTGCTCACGACCTTTTCTTCGGGCATCGGCGGCTCGTTGGTGTCATTCCACAGCAGGCAGACGGCTTCCACTTCCTGCAGGCTGTGGCCGCGGCGAAAAAAGTGGCCCGCCAGACGCGTCAGCGCCTCGGTGCGCTCGCCGTCGCCCCGTGGGCGAAGCAGCCCTCCCGCCTGGTCGTGGGGCCGGGTCTGGTAGGGGAGCTTGTAGCTGGTATATGCCGACTCATGGGGCGCTTCGATGGCGAAGGCTGTTGCGAGTTCAGTCCAGCGGTCGATGTCTTGCATGTTGGGTGGTGTTCGTGGGTGCTGGGCGGCGATTTAGGCCGTGCGAGGGCAGCGCAGCAGCTTGACCTGGCACGGGGTGTCCGTTTTGCGGTGGTAGAAGCCGGGCAGGCGCATGACGCGTGCGAGGTCACAGACGCTCGGGTCGCTAGCGAAGCGGTGAGCCAAGCCGACCTGGCGCGCCTTGAACTGATCCAGCGGACAGGCCCCTGTGAGCCAATAGCCGTGGAACTTGCCAGGGCTGGACTCGACCAGGATGTCGGGCACGGGTTGGACCTGCAGCAATGGCTCCACCGGTGCGCCATCGAGGTCGACAAAGTAGCTGCGCACCCGCGTGACGCCCGCGTTCTTGCGCTCTGTGCCGGCATTTACCATTACGAAGATGCCGGCGCCGGCTTCGTTCAGCTCCTGAAGCTGAGTGGCGTGGTCTCCCAGACTGCCAGCCAGGATGCGCGCCAGGTGCCTGCGCTTGCCGGGCCCGTCGTCAAACGTCTGGAAGAAGAAGCTGCCGTCTGTGTCGAGGGCATTGAGGAAGGCCTTGGCTTGCGCGGTATCTGTTGCCAGTTGCGTCATGCGCCACCCCCATAGCAGGCAAGGGTCGCAGTGCGCGCGGTTGGGCCACTGAGGATGTTGGTGATCAGCCCAGACTCAACTGCATCCGTAGCGGCAGGTGCGTAAGTGAAGATGCCAGGACGGCCTGCCGAGGGGTACTTGATGAGGCCAACTTGGCGTCCTTGTTCGCGAGCCTCCTGAACTTGCACCCGCACATCGTCGAATGCTGCGTCGACGTCTTCGATGCAGACGTCGGTGTAGACCTCCAGCAGACCACTGCCGACCATAGCGTGCGGGGTAGAGATGAGGAGCCTCACTGATGGTCTCCTACGTCGGTCTTGGTGTTTTTGGATTCGGTTTGCTCTGTGCTGCCCGCACACAGCAGACGGCGAATCTCGGCGACGGGCCAGGCGAGCCGGCCATGTACCCGCAAAGGGCGCAGCGGCCCTGCATCGCTGTAGGACCAGCAGCGCAGCGTCTGCTCAGAGCGTCCGAGGTGATAGGCGGCCTCCGCGGTTGACAAGGTCAAGCGGGTTTCGCGGTCCAGGGCTACGTAGTGGGAAGAGTCCGGTTCCATGGAGAGACCTCTCGGTCAGTTCGACATGGTTCGGAATCATTCGGGCGCAACCCCCCTTGCGGTCAAGCTGATAGGGCTAACGCTGCGACTTTCATAGAGGATAGGTCTGCTTCTGTGAGCGCAAGCTTCAGCCCTTGGGCAGTGGAAACGGACTGGACTTGGGCGGTGGCGCCGGCGCTGCCTTCGAAGTGCCACCGGGAAGAAGCTGGCGAACGCGTGAGGCCGTGATGCCGAACTGCTGCGCGGCACCTTTGGTGCCGAGCTCACGGCGAGCAGCTGCCAGTTCTTCGCGCCTTTCGGGGGACCACTTTTTGACGGTGCCGGGGTGCTTGGGAGGCTCGGCGTCGCTGCCTTTATGGCCTCCGAGCGCCTGCAGCGCGACCGTTCGGTTGGGCCAGCCACCAAGGCTCTTCACGAGGACCTGAGTTCGACGGTCGGCCGGGCCGGCATGAGAAGCGACGACCTGGATCTCACCTGCAGCGATTGCCGAGAGGACCATGGCGATCGACTGTGAAAGGTCGACCGGTCGCCCCTCCTGATCAGTGGCTTCGCCAAGCTCGATCGCCCTGGGGTCGATCCCTTCGCTGATGGCCGCAAGTTGCCAAACTTGTAGGGAGGAGAAGCTTGCCCAGTACGCGAAATCAGTCTCGGTAGTCATAGTGGTGCTGGAGCCCTGGATCCGTCATGGTGAGGGTGATGTTGCTCTGCCGAGGTGAGCTGTCGATACGGCCAGACGCCCGATCGCTGCACTCATTGTGTCGACTCGAATGTGCGTGTACACCCGCGCACCGATGCCACCAGGTGACTCATGCCCCAAGAGGCGATCGATCAGCGTTTCGGCAACGCCGGCTTCAGCTAATTGGGACCGCACGTTGTGGCGAAAGCTGTGAAAGACCACCTGAGGCCCGAATCCGAGCGAGCGGCGAAGCTCCGAGAAGTACGCAGAGAAGTAGCCCCCAGGTTTGCCCTTGCGCTTGGGCAGATCAGGCCAAAGTGGGCCCGCAGCTTGACGCTCAGCATAGTCAAGGAACCCGAGTCGAACCAGCTCACTGTGGATCGGCACGGTCCGCACACCGGCCTCACTCTTGATGTGCATGTCTGAGCTTTCATCGGTGATGCGCATGAGTGGAATCCGCCCCTGCACCGTGATATCGGACGTGCGCAGCTGGCAGAGCTCGCCGCATCGTGCGCCGGTATAGAGCGCCAACAGTGGCAGCCAGTAGGCCGCTGTGCCGCCGGCCTTCGGCTCGCCCGGCAGCCGCCCTTCGCCCCAGATCTCGTGCGAGAACAGCGTTGACAGCTCTTCAGCAGTCCATGGCCGACGACGGGTAGCCGGGCGGGTCGCAATCTCCAGCCCAGCCCAAGGGCTGCGGGACAGCACTTCAAGGTCTTGCTGGGCGAACTTCAGCAGCGACTTGATCCAGGTAAGGCGATCGCGGGCCGTCTTTGAGCTGGTTGGCTGCTCCAGTAGCCAGGCCCTGAAGCTGTCGCCTTGCGCGCGCGTCAAAGTCGAGATCGGCGGATCGCCGGTGTGGTGGGCGTAGAGCTTTAGCGCTCGTTGACAGGCCGCCACCGTGTCGCTGCTGCGACGCTTGGACCTAGCCCACCGGCAATAGACGTCCGAGAGGGTTAGAGCGACCCGCGCGTCAGCGACAGGCGCAGCCGGGAGTGGTGCCCCTGGCGCAGGTTCGGTCCAATCGGTCGTGGCCTCAGGGACGGCCGCAAGAATCTCGGCGCGCTTGACGAGCGCCAAACGGCTCGCCGATCGATGGTCCTGCGCTCCCAGCGACTGGACCACTCGTCCATTTGGGTAGCGTGTTCTAAGGGGGTGGTCGGCGGGGAGAAGTACGCGCAGGTAGTAGGCGCTGCCCCGACGAAAAAGTCCCGTGGTCCTTGCTGGCATGTGTCCTCCTTGGCGAACCAAGTGACACACCGAAGTGACACAGTCGATGTTTTTGCTAACTCCAACAAGCCTAAGTGCTTGTCATCACGAGCCTTACCCCCGGCACTGGTTGCAACGCTTAGGGCTGCTTGGTTCCCCACCTGACCCGGTTGGGCGCGCTTCCATGCGGGGAGGCCCGGCGATACGGATTCTAGGCCATGCGCCCGATGCCGCACCGCGGCGATGGGGTTCAGCGCAGCTGCAGGTCGGCACCGCCGAAATGCACGCCCAGCGGCTCGATGTGCAGCTGCTTGTCGCCCGCCTCCACGGTGCCGGCCACCCAGGCCGGCACGCCGCAGGCCTGCGCCACGGCCACCGTGCGCTCGGCGTCGTCGGCGTGCACGTAGAGCGCAAAACCGGCGCCCATGTTCAGCGTGCCGTAGGCCTCGGTCGCGTCGTGGCCGGCCTGCTGCTGGATGAAGCGCAGCACCGGCGGCACCGGCGGCACGGTGTGGATGCGGTAGCTCAAGGCCTTGGGGTGGCGCAGCAGCTTGCGCCAGCCGTGGCCGGTGATGTTGGCGGCGTAGTGCACGCGCACGCCGGCCGCCCACAGCGCCTCGGTCACCGGCGAGTACAGCGTGGTGGGGGCCAGCAGCGCGTCGCCGTAGCGCAGGCCGGGTTCGATCTCGGTCAGGTAGCCCTGCGGCAGCCGCTCGACCAGCTTGCGCGCCAGGCTCAGGCCGTTGGCGTGGATGCCGCTGCTGGCCAGCAGCACGATGGCGTCGCCGGGGCCGAGCTGGTCGCCCAGCGTCAGGCGCGGCTTCGGGTTGACGAGGCCGGTGCACGAGGCCGCCAGGTCGATGCGGCCGGCTTCGACGATGCCGGCCAGCGCCGGGGTCTCGCCGCCACCCCAGGCCACGCGGCAGGTGTCGCAGGCGGCCTTCCAGCCGGCCACCAGCGCAGCAGCGCGCTCGGCGTCGCTGAACCACTCGCTGCCGCCCGCGGCCCAGTAGGCCTGCACCACCAGCGGCGTCGCGCCCACGGTGATGAGGTCGTTGACGGCCATCGCGATGGTGTCCTGCGCGATGCCGGCGAAGTAGCTGCGGGCGGTGAGGCGCTGCATCTCGTCGGCCACCAGCGTCTTGGTGCCCAGGCACTCGACGATGCTGGCCATGTAGAAGGGCCCCACGTCCACCACGTAGGCCGATTCGCCGCGCGAGGCTTCGACCTCTGAAAAGCCGTGCGCCGACAGGTGCGTGGCGGTGGCCGCGGCGGCGCGCTGCGCGGCCACTTTGAGGGGGTCGATGAGGTCGTACTGGACGCCCGCCTGCTCGTAGCTCAGCGGGGTGTGGGCGGTGTTCGTCATGGCCGGGCATTATCCCCGCCCCCGTAGAATGCCCGGCATGAGTTATGTCGTCCTGGCCCGCAAATATCGCCCGCGCAGTTTCGCGCAGATGGTGGGGCAGGAGCATGTCGTGCAGGCGCTGAGCAACGCGCTGACGCAGGGCCGGCTGCACCACGCGTACCTGTTCACCGGCACGCGCGGCATCGGCAAGACCACCGTCAGCCGCATCCTGGCCAAGAGCCTGAACTGCACCGGAGCCGACGGCACCGGCGGCATCACCGCCGAGCCCTGCGGCGTGTGCCAGGCCTGCACCGAGATCGACGCCGACCGCTACCTCGACTACATCGAGATGGACGCCGCC
>LNFM01011794.1_pt1 | contig 11748 bp, 10 predicted proteins | sample 596031 | NCBI WGS metagenome assembly LNFM01 (sample SAMN04254537, study PRJNA301005) | activated carbon metagenome | isolation source: dual media filters at the Ann Arbor, Michigan drinking water treatment plant | place: USA: Ann Arbor | reverse complement strand
ATGTGCTGAAGGGGAACAAGCTGCAGGCCGGGATCATCCTGCTGGTCTATTTCGGCGCCGCCGCCGCCAGCGTGCCGCTCTGGATGCTGCTGTCGCAGCGCTACAGCAAGACGACCGCCTGGTTCATCGCCATGGTCCTGACGGCCGTGTCGATGTCGTTCGGCGTCTTCCTCGGCGCCGGCGACTTCGTCTGGTTCATGCCGATCGCCGTCATCACCGGCCTCGGCATCGGGGCCGACTACGGCCTGCCACCGTCGGTCCTCGCCGACATCATCAACTCCGACGAGGGCAAGGACACGAAGGGCGACACCGGCGCCTATTTTGGCCTGTGGGCGCTGTCGACCAAGCTGGCGACGGCCATCGGCGCCGCCGGCTCGCTGCCGGTGGCCGCGCTGCTGGGATTCAATCCTTCCCAGGGGCTGTACAGCGGGACGGCGTTGATCTTCGTCTACATCGTCGTTCCGGTGATCATCAAGATCATTGCGGCGCTGCTCATCTGGTACATCCGGATCGAGGCCGACCGCGGGTCCGTACGCGACGAGCTCCTGGGACGGGGCGTCGCCAGGATTCACTGAGCGAGGAAATCGAGCCTCTGCGGCTGACGCAGGCCGAAATCATACGACTGGCCCCAGCAGTCCCGGGCCAGCGTGGCGAAGACGTTGCGGAAGTCGACCGTGTGCCTGAGGTCGCCATCCTGGAGATCGGACAGCGACGGATAGGCGCCGTACAGGCCGCCCTTCACGCCGCCCCCCATGACGAATTGAGGCGCTGACGTGCCATGGTCGGTACCGCCGCTGGCGTTCTGCTTGGCGCGCCGACCGAACTCCGAATAGGTCACTACAACGACGTCGTTCCAGAAGTTGGCGGCGATCAGGTTCCGGCGCAGGACCGCAAGGTTGGACGCCAGAAACCCCAGCAGGCGCTCGTGCGTCGGCGTCTGGTTCGCATGCGTGTCGAAGCCACCCAGCGCTACCTTGATCGCCACCACAGGCACGCTGGCGGAGAGTACACGTGTGGCGAGATCGAGTTGGCGGCCCAGCAGAAGTTCCTGCGGATAGGCTTCGGCCGGCGCCGGCGCGTCGCGCAGCCGGTCGCGCAGGCCAGCGGCCGCGGCGTTGATCTCCTGCCGCACCGCCAGCAGGTGGCGCAGCGCCGGATTGCCGCCGTCATTCATTGCCGACTCCGCGGCGACGCCATTGGCCTGGCGCAGGAAGTTCTCGGCGTCCTGCATCACGATGGTGCGCAGTGATGGGCCGGTCGACGGCAATGCGTTGGTGTCCGCAACGATGCAGTCGACACCGATCCCCTTGTCCAGCCGGGCGCCCCTGAAGGTTTGGGCGATCCAGCCTTCGCTCAGCGTCTGGGATGCAGCGGAGGCGGTGTCCCAGATCTCGATCGAGCGGAAGTGCGAACGGTTCGGATAGGGGTAGCCGACGCCCTGCACGATCGCGAGGTCGCCCGCCCTCCAGGAGTCCATCAGCGGCACGAGCTTTTCGTGCAGGCCGACCTTCTCATCGAGCTGCACGACCCTCTCGCGGGACACGCCGATGCCGGCACGCAGTTCGCGGTATCTGGGATCGGCATAGGGCACGAGCGTGTTTAGCCCGTCGTTGCCGCCCTTCAGTTCGACCAGCAGGAGAATACGGCTCACGGCATCCTCCTCACTTCAACTGGTAGGCCGTGTCGAGCAGCGCCGCTGCCACGATCGCGCCCGCAGTCCCGCTGGCATCGACGCCATCGACCGGCTGACGCGGCAGCAGCGTTTGCAGGAGCACGGCGCTGTCGACACCCGCCAGCGTCGGGCCGAGGCGCACCTCGTTGCCGGCATTGCGCAGGCTGCGGCCTTCGACCGGGCGCGGCGGATCCATCATCTGCATGGTCTCCGCGGCGGGAAGCTGCTCGCGGCGGTCGGCGCGCCGGTTGGGACGATCGGCCATCCGCATGCCGCCATCCATCGGCGCCACGCTGGTCGCCTCGATCATGCGCCGCAGGAACTGCTGGCGCAGCAGCAGCGTGTAGGTCGAGATCCAGCTCTCGCCGCCGGCCCAGCCTTTCACGTTCGGCGGGTCGAACGGCACCTGCCCCAGGCCCTGCAGCATACGGACGAGTCCGGTCTTCTCGGGTACTGGGAGGCCGAGCACACGGACCGAGCCGACGATGAGGTCGACCGGTGACTTGATGAGGGCGCCCCGGTTGGCGGGGTCGCGGAAGGCCGCCGACAGGAGGAGCGCCCGCATCAGCGGCTTGATCTCGTAGCCACCCTGGCGGAATCCGCCCGCCAGGCGCGTCACTTCGGCGGGATCGGGCTTCAGCGACACGAACTCGCGCCACAGTTTCTCGACGATCATCTCGGCCGTGCGCGGTTGGGCCAGCAGGATCGTCAGGATCTCGTCGCCGCCGAAGCGGCCAGACTTGCCGAGGAAGGTCTTCTGGCCATCGTCGTGCCGGTCCGGATGCTCGACGAACTGCCCTGACTCGCGGTCGACGCTCCAGCCGGTGAAGGCACGCGCCACCGCCTTGATGTCGGCTTCGCCGTACCGGCCCTCGCCCAGGGTGAAAAGCTCGAGCAACTCGCGGGCAAAATTCTCGTTGGGCTGGCGCGCCACCGATCCCCTGCCGTCGAGATAGATGAGCATCGCCGGGTCGCGCGCGACGGACCTCAGCAGGCTCGCGTAATTGCCCAGCGCCTCGCGCCGGAACAGGGCGTTCTGGCGGAACAAGGACGACGGATGGCGCACTTTCATCAGCGAGGAAGTGAAGTGCCCGTGCCAGAACAGGGTCATGCGCTCGACCAGTGGCTGGTCGGTCGTGATCATCTCCTCGACCCACCAGTTCCTCAACTCGCGGCCCTGCTCCCGGACCGGCAGCATAACCTCCAGCACCTTGCCGTCGACCCCCTGCTTGCGCTGGGCTTCGGCCGACTTCTGACGCCGCTGCAATTCGGCCGGGCCCATGCCGATCCAGTCGGGCGCGGGCGTCATCGCCTCGCGCCGGGGATTGGTCAGCAGGCGGTCGACGGCGCTGGCATAGGCGACCGTCTCGAGCGAACGGATCTCCGCCGGCGTCATGCCGAACGAGGTACGCGACAGAAGATGCCGCGCGTCGTCGAAGCCCATCGCCAGTGTCGCGCGCGCTGGCGCCACGGACCAAAGGCCCGTCGAGAGACCGGCGGAGAAGGCTGCGGCCCCTCCCACGAAACTGCGACGCCTCAGGCGTGTGCTCACGACAGGCCTCCTATTGTGGCGGACGCGGCGGGCCTCCGCCCGGCGGGCGATGAGGCGGTGGTGGCGGTGGCGGCGAAGCGACACGGTCGATGAGCAGCCTTTGCAGGCGTTCGCGCTGACCGGGCCGGAGACTCGGCTCGAGCTGGGTCAACGTCCGCAGCGTCTCCTTCTGCTGCTCGGCGCGCAACTGACTGACCTGATCGACGAGGGCATCGATCTTCGCCATGTCGCGGGGCATGCGGGAAATTTCCAGGCTTGTCTGCTCGCGGAGGCGTGCAATCGCCTGCAGGCGCTCGCGTCGCTCCTTCGCATACTGATCGAACAGGTCCTGCATGACCTTGCGCTGGTCGGCATCGAGATCGAGATCGCGCACCACCATCTCAACCGGATTGAGGCGCGGACCGCCCGGCTGCCCCGGCAGGCCGGGCGCTCCGCGCGGTGGGGGCGGCATCCCGTGCATGTCGAACGGCGGCGCGATCCAGCTGCGGTAGATGAAGCCCGCAAGGACGAAAGTGTTCAATAGCAGCGAGAGGCCGAGCAGAATCTGGATCAGGCGCGAGGTCATGTCAGATGCCGTCGCCGGCGAAGAACTCGCTGACCTCGTTCGAGGCAGTGCTCGTCGTACTTACGGTCTCGGTCGCCGAATGGCCCTCGCCTTGCCGGGCGAGCGATTCACTCAACCCACCACCCACCATGAAGCCACCGGCCGCAATCACCACGGCCGCCACCGCCATGACGCCCTGCTGGAGGGCATGACGCGAACGTCCGAACAGCCATCTGCTGAAAAGGCCGCCCGACGCGATCGTGCGCTCGGCCTCGAAGCCAACCAGCGCGCGGGCGCGCACGACCATTCGCTCGGGCGCGGCCGGCAGGGGCTTGCCGAGAATATCGGCGAGGTCGAGAGCGGCGCGCCGCAGCGCCGGGTCCGCCGCCACAGCCGCCTCGATCGGCCCGGCGGCTTCCTCGGTCAGACGGCCTTCGAGCCAGGCGGCGAGGTCCATTTCGCTCACCGCTGCAGGGGCGGAGACAGGCGCAACGGGGGACTGGATGGCGAGGTTCCGCCACAGCTCCTTGTCGCTCCTCGGGGTCCGCTGGGTGTTCATAGGTCGCTCCTGCTCATACTACGCCAAAACATGGCGATTCATCCCCCATCGCCGGGACCTTCCTCCCGGAAATGCGCACGCAGCCTCAGCAAAGCCTTGTGATGGGTACTCCGGATGGTCTGCGCATCGACGGACAGCAGCCGTGCAACTTCCGTGACGTCGCGCTCCTCGTCGTAGAGGTATTTCAGGACGAGAACCTGCCGGGCCGTCAGCAGGCCATCGGGGATCCTGAGTTTCTCCACATGGCGATCCTCCACCCCCAGAAAAGCCTCCGGGACGTCATCGATCGGCTCGGTGGCCTGACGCCGGCGCCGCAGATGGTCGATGGCGCAGGATCGCGATACCACGGACAGCCAGGTCGGCAGGCCGGCGCGGGCCGGATCGTAGGTTTTCAACAGCCTGAAGTCCTGGGCGCACAGGCGGACGAAGATGTCCTGGGCGGCGTCCATGACATCCTCTTCGCTCAGCCGGTAAGCGCTGAGGGTCCGGCGGACGACGGCGTTGATCAAGGGCGCGGCGGCCACCACGAACGCATCCCATGTGCGTTTGTCGCCTCTGGTAAGCGCCTGCAGATCGATCAGGTTCAGTTCAGCCACACCCACGATCTTTCCGCCGGTCCGCCCTGCAGTTTAACAGGCTTTGTGGCCAAATGAGGCCCCGCTACAGTTCTCCTACCATTTGAGGAGCATCGATGAGCGAATCGCTGACACGGCAACTGAAATTCACCAAACATGCGGTTCGCGGCAAGGGTGTGGTCGTCGCCCAGAACGCGAAGGCGGCCGAAGTCGGCGCCTCGATTCTGCGCAAGGGCGGCAACGCCATCGACGCAGCGGTCGCCACCGGCATGGCCATCGGCGCGCTCGAACCCTGGATGAGCGGTATCGGTGGCGTCGGCTTCATGACGATCTGGAGCGCCAAGGAGGGGCGCGCCTGGACGGTCGACTACGGTCCGGTCTCCGCAAAGAAGCTCGATCCGTCGGTCTACGAGATCGTAGGCCCCGGCCCGGCCAATCCCTTCGCCTGGCCCGACATCAAGGAGCAGCGCAACGAGGTCGGCTACCACTCGATCGCCGTGCCCGGCATGGTCGCGGGCCTCGCCAAGGCGCTGGAACGCTTCGGCACGGTCGCCTGGAAGGACGTGCTCCAGCCCGGGGTCGAGCTTGCCCAGCGCGGTATGGAACTCGACTGGTACATGCAGGTGATGATCGCCAACGGCGCGAGGCATCTCCAGAAATACCCCGCCTCCAAGGCCAGCTACCTGTGCGACGACGGCCGCGTGCCGGCGAGCGACTGGGCCGGCACCCGGCGCTACATCAAGCTCGGCAATCTCGGCGAAACCATGCGGCGCCTCGCCGAAGGCGGCCCGCGCGAGTACTATGAAGGCAGCCTCGCGCGCGACATCGCCGCCGACCTGCAGGCCGGTGGCTCGGCCATCTCCTACGAGGATCTCGCGAGCTACGAGGCCAGGATCGTCGATCCCCTCGCCTTCGAGCACAATGGCGTCACGGTAAACGTCGCGGGCGGCCTCACGGCCGGTCCGACCCTGCGCCGCGCCATCGAGCTCGCCGGCGCCGCGACCAGGGGCAAGGGCGCGCCCGGCGCGGAGTTTTTCGCCGCCATCGCCGAGGGCATGCACAAGGCCTACGACGAGCGGCTGAAGACACTGGGCGACAAGCCGACCGACACCTGCACCACGCATTTCTGCGCCGCCGACTCTGAGGGCAACATGGTGGCGCTGACCCAGACGCTGATGAGCCTGTTCGGCTCCTGCGTGATGCTGCCGAAGACCGGCATCACCATGAACAACGGCATGTTGTGGTTCGATCCCGAGCCCAACCGGCCGAACTCGATCGCCCCGGGCAAGAAGCCGCTTTGCAACATCTGCCCGGTCGTCGTGGTGAAGGACGGCCAGCCCTGGTTCTGCATCGGCGCGTCGGGCGGACGGCGCATCGTGCCGGCCGTCTCCCAGCTCTCGCTGATGCTGATAGACCGGGGTATGGACGTGGAAGCGGCCTTCCATCAACCGCGAGTCGACATTTCCGGCGTTGGGCCGATCCGGGTGAACCGCGACCTGCCCGACGAGGTCAAGCAGGCGATCGCGGCCAGGCTGCCGATGGTCGAGGTCGACAATCCGGTTTCGCCGCTGGGCTTCGCCAACCCGTCCTGCATCGTGCGCGATCCCAGGACTGGCGAGCTCACCGGCATGAACGAGATCATGTCGCCCTGGGCGGGCGGCGCGGCACAGTAGGCCCTGACGCCCTCCCGCCGGCGCCCGGCCGGCGGGAGAAGGAGTTCCCGGACCTGCCCCGGTTGTTCAGCGATGCCCGGGCGGCTGGGAGATCCGGTCGACGATGGCAATGCCCACGGCCGACAGGATGAACAGAGCGTGGATGATCGACTGCCACATGATGGCGGCTTCGGTATAGGCGGCGTCCGGCTTACCGAGACTGCCGGCCTCGATGAAGGTCCGAAGCAGGTGGATCGACGAAATCCCGATGATCGCCATCGCCAGCTTGATCTTGAGGACGCTCGCATTTACGTGGCTCAGCCATTCCGGCTGGTCGGGATGGCGGTTCAGCTCCATGCGCGACACGAAGGTCTCGTAACCGCCCACGATCACCATGATCAGCAGGTTGGAGATCATGACCACGTCGATCAGGCCCAGGACGATCAGCATGGCCTGCAGTTCGGTCACGCTGGGGCTCTCGACGACGAGGTGCAGGAGTTCCTTCAGGAACAGGAAGACGTAGACGACCTGCGCCACGATCAAGCCCAGATAGAGCGGAAGCTGAAGCCATCGTGACGCGAAGATGAACCGGGGGATCGGCCGCAGGCTGCGGGGGTCACGTACGGGTTCGGGACGCGCTTCTTCGGTCGCCATATAAGCCCTCTTCGGAGTGTTGGGAGCGGGCATTTGCCCTATCCCGCCGCCCCTTGCAACCGGCCTGCGGTTACACTCCCAAGGCGGCCTGATCCTTGTCGGCAGCCAGCAAGGCGAAGAGTTCGTCAGGGTCGACAGGCACGACCTGGCGGGTCTGGCCGAGCGCCGGGGTCGCCGGAAGGTGAAGCATCGTCGCCGTTCGCAGATAAGCCCCGAAGCTCAGACCCTCCAGGGGCTGCTCCTCGGTAGCGACACGATAGGTGCCGGCGGGCTGCACCCCATCCACCGCGGAGAGGGTGAACGGACAGGTGAACGTTACGGACGTGAGCGTCGTGCGCGTGGACATCATCCCCCTTGGCGCAAGACCTCGCGGGACGCTGCGCAGCCGCCCCCAACTCATATGGGGCGACGGCTCGGGATTGTCAGGAGCGACGGCGGATTAATCGACCGTGTCAGCCAGCCGCCGCTGCCGGCACATTCGCAGGCGCCGGTACCGGAGGCAGCCCCTCCCCTCCCGGGTCGTTGGACGCCGAGCCGGTGTGCACCACGACATTGGCGCCATCCTTCGCGAACTCGAAACCGAGCGCCGGGAAGGTGCTGAACATGCGCTTCATGGCCTCACGCTGGATCGCCGCCGGATTGCCCGGCCGGGCCGTGAACTTGAACCGCACCAGGATGGCATTGCCCGTAATGTCCGCGACACCCTGCATCTTGAAGGGCGCCAGGATCTGGCTGGCCAGGGCCGGCATCTCCATCATGTCGGCGCCGATCTTCTTCGACGCCTTGCGCAACTTCTCGATGTCCGTGTCGCGGGCAAAGCGCAGGTTGAACTTCGTCGTGATCCAGTCGCGGCTGAAGTTGGTGATCTGGCCGAGCTGGCCGAACGGGATCGTGTGCACCTGGCCGTTCTGGTGCCGCAGCTTGATCGAGCGCAGGGTAAAGCCCTCGACCGTGCCCTTGGCCTTGCCGCAGTCGATGTACTCGCCGACCCGGAATGCATCGTCGGACAGGTAAAACAGGCCCGACACGATATCCTTCACCAGAGTCTGGCTGCCGAACGAGATCGCAATGCCGAACACCGAGGCGCCGGCGATCAATGGGGTGATATTGATGCCGAAATCCTGCAGCGCGACCATCACGGCGACGAGAATGATCAGCACGGCTGCGGTGCGCCGCATCAGCGGCATCATGGTACTGATTCGTGAGGCCGGCCCGGCAGCCGCATCCCCATCGGCGATCGCCTGCGCGGCATCCTTGGTCTTCGGCCCCATATAGGGGTCGGTCATGTACTTGAAGAGCTCCCACGCGACGAAGGCCACGAACAGCGTGGCACCGGCCGTGCGCGAGGAACTCGTGAGCTGCTCCCATTCGCTGACGTTCACCAGGCCGAGCACGTTCACGACCCAGCTTTCGGCGACCATCACCGCGACGGCGATGAGAACGGCAACACGGATGCAGCGCGCCACGACGTCGGGCAGCTTCGGCGTCGAACTGGCCGGCGTCCGGCCGGCAAGCTGGGAATCGAGGCGGCGGACGAAGGCCTGCATCAGCGTCTCGAAGATCAGTACGCCAACGACCAGGTTCAGCGTCAGAACCATCGCCGAACCGACATGCACGGACCCCGAGACGGCCCCGTAGATGAGCGTCACGCCCAGGGCGATGAAGAACAGGGGTGCAATGGGAATCCACCGGCGGCCCAGGCCGCCGATCACCGGCGCAAGCTCTCCCAACCCGCCGAACCATTGCTGCGCGGCGACACGCGACCGGTAGGCCAGCCACAGGAACGTCGCAAGATAGAGGAAGCCGCCCACGACCTGGAAGGCCGCGATGGCATCCGCCGGCGTGCGAATGGCGACCAGGATCTGCCCCAGGATGCGCATGAGGACGATGACCAGCATCACCACGGCGATCCGCAGGTACATGACCTTCGCCTCGCGATCGTCGACTGCACAGAGCCGCGCGCTCGCCAGTTCGGGCTGCAGGACGACGCGGAACAGCAGCATATAGAGCCGCCAGGAGAAGATGCCGGCCAGCACGGCTGCGGCCAGCCTGTCCTGCCCCGTGGTGCCGGTGAACCAGAGGCCCGTCGCCGCATTGCAGATCAGCCAGACGGCAAGCACACCCAGCCCATCCAGAATCGCAAGACCCGCGAGGTAGGCGATCGACCGCACGCCGAGTTCGGGCCCGGCATTCGCCGCCAGCCTCAGCCTGAACCGGTGGAGCAGGAGGCGCAGCATGGCTTCGGCTGCGACGGCGACCACGCCCACGACGCAGAGAAGCAGCAGGAAGGTCGACGCGCCCCGTCCGCCCGCCGCCTGCTGGTCGAGAAGGCTTGCAATGCGCGCGAGTTCGGTACCGAGCGTGGGAAGGGCGTTGACGACCTTCACTGTGCCATCGATGAAAGCGGCAAACGGATCGGGGCCCGCTTTCGGTTCGACCCGCACGATCTTGGGCGGCGGCGGCGCCTTGGACTTCGACTTGGATTCGGATGCGGCGGGGGCCGGAGCAGGCGCGGCGGCCGGCGCAGGCGCGCCTTCAGCCTTCAGCTTCTCGGAAACCGAATTGCTGATCGCATCGACCAACGAGTCGAATTGCTGCTGCGAAAGCCCGGCGGGCGGAGAGGCCGGCGTCTGCGCCTGTGCCGGAACGCCCATCCCCAGGGCAAGCGTCAACGCCAAAGCAAGCGTGCGAAGAGCGTTCACGATCCATATCCTTCCGTAAGCCAATGCCCGCACAGGCGGCATAGCCCCTTCCTACACCACTTTCCGTAAGATTTCGAACCGCGACGCCTGTTCTGGAGATCAAGCGGACAACCGCCGTTCGATGAAATCGAGCATCGCTCGGGCACAGAGGTCGGGATGCGTCGCCGCGACGTGATAGGAATCACCCGGCACCACCATGAACTCCGATTTCGGGATCATCTGCTGCCATTCGCGAACCGCTTCGACCGACCCGAGCCCGCTGCCGTCAGTTGTCACCACGAGCGTCGGACAGGTGATGGACGGCAGGTCGGCGCACACGTCGATGCCGGGCACGGAGCGGATGAAGCCAAGCTGAGTCGAAAGCGGCGTCCTGCCCATCAGCTTGGCCCAGCCCTCCATCATCGCCGGGTCGCATCTGCTGCCGAGTCGCCCCGGCATGGTCCAGCGCGCCCAGCTCTCCACGCCGTTCTTCTCGATATGATCGAGCCACGCGGCCGCACGTGCGCCGACGGAGACCTCGCCTGAGACGATACCGCCCAGAACCGCCAGCGAGCGCACCCTGCCGGGATGGCGGGCGGCCAGACGCATCGCCAGCGGACAGGCCACCTTGGCCGCGCCGACATGGAAAGAGGCAAGCCCCAGCGAATCCGCCAGGGCGATGAAGTCGTTGATCAGCCTGTCCACCGACCATTCATACTCGAGCGCCATGGGCGTCGACCGTCCGAATCCGCGCATGTCGGGCCGAATCACGCGGAAGTGGCGGCCCAGCGCCGGCATCAAGGCGTTCCACGCCTCGCTGCTCTCGGCGTTGCCGTGCAGCAGCAGCATGGCCTGGGGCTCCGACCAGGAATCAGCGAAGCACTCGTCGCAATAGTGCATGTCGAGATCAGGCGTGATCCTCGCTTGCGGCATGGATCGCTCCTATTCGGGCTGGATGCCGGCGGCGCGGATCAGCTCGCCCCATTTGTTGACGTCGTCGCGGATCAACCGGGCGAAGTCCGCCTGCTCCATCGGCGCGGGCTGAGCGCCCTGCTGCTCGAGCTTGGCGCGTATGTCCGGCTCGGCAAGAACGGCGCGAAGTTCGGTGTTCAGCTTCTGCACGACCGGCATCGGCGTCGCGGACGGCACCAGGATGCCATTCCAACCCAGCACCTCGTAGCCCGGCACGCCGGCTTCCGCGATGGTCGGGACGTCGGGCAAAAGCGGCGACCTGGTGAGCGTGCTGACGCCCAGGGCGCGAAGGCGGCCGTCCCTGACCAGCGGCACGGCGGTGATGGGCGTATCGAAGAACACCATCACTTCCCCACTCATCAGCGCCTGCTGGGCGGCCGGCGCACTGCGATAGGGGACCTGCGTCAGCTCGATGCCGGTCCTTGAACGGAACAGCTCAGCACCGAGATGCGCCAGGCTGCCGGCGCCGACCGAGGCGAAGGTGACGCGGTCCTTCTTCGCCAGCGCGATCAGCTCCTGCACGTTCTTCACGGGCAACGATGGGGGCACCAGCAGCACCAGCGACACGGTTGTGAGCGTCGTGATGCCCGTGAAGTCGCGCAACGTGTCGTACGGAAGCTGCTTCTTCAGCGTCGGGTTCACCGGATGGCTGGGATAGACCATGAGCAGCGTGTATCCGTCCGGCGCCGCGCGGGCCGCCACCTCGGTACCGATAATGCCGCTCGCCCCGGGCCGATTGTCGATCATTACCGGCTGCCCCAACCGCTCGGAGAGGCGGGCGCCCACGATGCGGGCGACGATGTCGGTGATGCCGCCCGCTCCTGTCGGAACGACGATGCGGATCGGTTTGGACGGATAGGCCTGTGCCCGTGCCGCCGACGAAACGA
>LNFM01011793.1_pt1 | contig 11749 bp, 11 predicted proteins | sample 596031 | NCBI WGS metagenome assembly LNFM01 (sample SAMN04254537, study PRJNA301005) | activated carbon metagenome | isolation source: dual media filters at the Ann Arbor, Michigan drinking water treatment plant | place: USA: Ann Arbor | reverse complement strand
AGCCTCACCACCCCGTCCTGGTCCAGCACCAGTACCCCGTCGCTCATCGTGTCCATGAACCGCTGCGCCGCAAACGCCGGCGTGATCTCCACCAGACGGTAACGCCACGTGGTGACGACCATCACCGCGTTGCCGATGACCAGGAAGATGCCGCCGAACGGAAACAGGTCGATGCCGAAGAACGGGAGGAAATCGATCAGCGTGATGCTGGCTATCGACAAGGCGAGGATCAGCATGCGCGCGCGGCGCACCGCGACACTGCCCGGCAGACCCTGGCGCATCATGCGCCAGCACAACCACGAGCAGGCTGCGACGACGATGCACACGTAGGCGGCGAACACCCCCCCACCCCATTTGTAGGCGCCGGCATAGCCCCAGTCGTAGCGATAGGCGCCGGTGAAGAATTCCTCCGAGAACCAGAGCAGCCCCAGCACGATGACGGCCCCGATCCATACCGTCACCACCTCCGGCGCGATGCGCTTGCGGTGCACGGTGAGCGCGTGAAAGAGCTGGAACAGGATCGGCAGCACCAGCACGCCCGCAGGCAACGCCAGATAGCGCAGGCGCGCCACCGCTGCCGCACCGTCGGGTGCACTCACCATGGCCACCAGGCCCCACTGCCAGGTGGCGACGGCCAGCGACAGGGCCAGGTGCAGCCGCCCGATGCGCGAACCATGCTCGTGGCTGAGGATGATGAGCCCCATGGCGACGTGAGCCACGGCGCAGCAGACGAGGACGGGGATCAGCGCACCGCTCATCACATTCGCAACGGCAGGCTGCGCAGTCGCTTGCCGGTCGCCGCAAAGACGGCATTGGCCACCGCGGCGGCGATCGGCGGCACGCCCGGCTCACCCACGCCGGCCGGGGTATCGCCGCTGCCGACGATATGGACTTCGATGCGCGGCGCTTCCGCGCATCGCAGCGGCGCGTAGTCATGGAAGTTGCTCTGCTGCACCCGGCCGTTCTCGAACGTGATCTCGCCGTGCAGCGCCGCCGACAGACCGAACACCACGCCGCCGGAGATCTGTGCCTCGATGGTGGAGGGATTGACCGCAAGGCCGCAGTGCACCGCGCACACGACGCGATGCACGCGGATTTCGCTGCCATTCACCGACACCTCGGCCACTTCGGCGACCACCGAGCCGAAGCTCTCGTGCACCGCGATGCCGTGCCGGCGTCCGGCCTCGAGCGATCGACCCCAACCGGATTTCTCGGCCGCGACCTCCAGCACCTTGCGGTGACGGGGCGCATTCGCCAGCAGCGCGCGCCGAAACTCGAACGGATCCGCTTGCGCCGCATGGGCCAGTTCGTCGATGAAACTCTCCACGACGAACCCGGTGTAGGAGTGCCCCACGGAACGCCAGAACCCGACCGGCACCGGCACGTCCATGGGCATCCACTCGACCCGCACGTTCGCGATGGCGTACGGCATGTCGGCCGCACCTTCGACGGCATTCGGATCGACCCCGTTCTTGACCGGTGTCAGCAAGCTCGCCAGCCATTCGGGCAGAAAGCCCGGAATCCAGCGCGCGAGGATCGACTGCGAGGCGACCCGGTGGCGCCACGCGACCGGCTTGCCCTGATCGATGACCGCCTCCAGTGCGTGGTGGCTCGCAGGGCGAAAGAAGTCGTGCTGCATGTCGTCCTCGCGCGACCAGACGACCTTGACCGGCACGCCGAGTTTTCGCGACAGCGTGACCGCGTCGGCCACGTAGTCGAGTTCCAGGCGCCGGCCGAACCCGCCGCCCAGATGTGTGGTGCGCACCTCGACTTCGGCCTCCTTCAATCCGGCCGCCTGCGCCGCCACGCGGCGCACGCCGCCGCCGAAGTTGGGGTCGCCCTGCTGGTATTGCGTGGGGGCCCAGACTTCGCAACGGGCAGCGCTCATGTGCGCGGTGCAATTCATCGGCTCCATGGTCGCGTGCGCGAGATAGGGCACGCGATAGCGCGCCTCGATGCGCGTGCCGCCCTTGATGATGCTCACATCGCCATCGCGGCGGGCCAGCTTGCCTTCGAGGTCGAGAGCCTGTTCGAACTCGTCGGCCAACGCCACGCTCGACAGATTCGCGTGCGGGCCATGCTCCCAGGTGACGTCCAACGCCTCCACGCCCTGCCGCGCATTCCAGTAACCGTCGGCCACCACGGCCACACCGCTGTCCAGTGCGATCACGTGCTTGACACCAGGGAGCGCGCCGGCTTTCGCGCCATCGAACCGCCCGAGCTTGCCGCCGAGTGTCGGACAACGCGCGATGCACGCGGTCAGCATGCCGGGAAGTTGCACATCGATCCCGAACGTCGTTCGTCCCTCGACCTGCTGGGTTGCATCGAGACGCGGCGTGGGCTTGCCGATGAGACGAAAAGCCTGGGCTTCCTTGAGTTTCACCGTCGCGGGAATCGAGAGGCGCGCAGCCGCGGTCACGAGCGACCCGTAATCGGCACGCTGTCCACTCGGCTCGTGCAGCACGTAGCCATTTTCGGTCCGACACGCGTCGGGAGTCACTTTCCACTCATGCGCCGCCGCCTGCACCAGCATTGCCCGCGCCTTCGCACCGGCCTCGCGCAGCGGTTGCCACGCCGCCCGGACACTGGAACTGCCGCCCGTGAGTTGGGCCGCTCCGAAGAGCGGATTGGCGTAGGTGGGATGCGCCGGCGCGAACTCGAACCGCACCTTGCTCCAATCCGCATCGAGTTCCTCCGCAACCAGCATCGGCAAAGCGGTGGCAACGCCCTGGCCCATCTCCGAACGATCCACCACGACGGTGACCCACCCGTCTTGCGTGATCCGCACCCACGCATTGGGCGCAAAGGGCGCGGCTGGTGGTGGCAAAGGCTCGCGCCCGCAACCTGGAATCAAGGCCCCCACGACCAGGGCACCACCGGCGACGGCACCGGTACGCAGGAAGTCGCGACGGCTTGGGCGAGAATCGTTCATGCGGTGCGCGTGGTCGGGACGGTCAGCAGCTCATGGTACTCCGGCGGCCGCCGTCGCCGGTGGCGGCGCGAGACCGTCGAGCTCGGTCGTACGTGCGGTAGCGGGCAACTTCGCCAGGCGTCGCGCCTCCATGTACCACCGGTCGAGATCACCGCCCGAGCGCGCGAGCAGTGCATCGAAAGCCGGGACCCTCTGCGTATAGGTGGCAACCGAGGCAAGGTGCGCATTCCCGAGCGCCTGGTTGAACCAGCGGTCGTAACCGCGAAATCCGCTCCAGCGCTGCTTCAGCACCTCGTACTCCGAGCGCATGTGCGCGAACTCCGCCGCTTTCGCCGAGCGCTTCGATTCGGGGTCGATCTCACGCGCGTAGATCGCCTCGAGGCGAGTGCGCGTGCGCTCGACCAGCGCGACGAAGTCGCGTTTGCGCAGCTGCATCGCTTCGAACTCCGCCCGCTCGGCATCGGTGCCAGTGCGGGCGAGCCAGCGACGCACCCCCTCCAGTTCGACCGCAGTCGCAAAGGACTCGTTGAACGTGCTGTCGCCTTCGGCATAGGCGACCTGATGCGCGAGCTCATGAAAGATGAGGCGTGCGAGCTCGGAGCGCGGATAGCCGATGAAGGTATTGAGCAGCGGGTCGTCGAACCAACCCAGGGTCGAGTACGCCGGTACGCCGTACACGAACACGTCATACCCTTCGCGGCGGGTCGATTCCGCGAAGGCCTCGGCGGACTTCTGATCGAACCAGCCTTTGTAGCCGACGCACCCCGCGACCGGAAAGCACCATTCGCGCGCACGAACGGAAAACTCGGGCGCGGCGAAGACGTTCCAGACGACGAAGGGGCGCTTGAGATCCGCGTACTTGCGATAGCTGTCGTTGTCGGGGAGCTTGAGGTCGACACTCGCGTAGTCGCGAATGGCGCGGGCCGCCTCGAGACGAGTACGCAACTCGGGCGAAGTCGCAGGATCGGCCAGCACGCTCGGCAGGGGCCTGGCGGCGTGCGACAGCTCGAACTGGCCGCGCGCCGCCTGATAGTAGTAGCTGATGCCCGAACAGCCGGCGACGAGCAGCGCCGCGCTCGCCAGTGCAGCTATTCTCAAGGCGTTCATGCCGCCCGGGCCGCGCGATCGAAGCGACCGGTGCGCAGGAATGCGCAGACCTGCTCCGCCACCGATTTCGACGTGAGCATCCCGGTGTGGGTGACGGGTAGAGTAATGTGATCGGCCATGGTCGGCAGGCGCGTCTCCGCAACGGTGACGGTGCCGTCGTGCGGACGCGGCAAGCGCGTGACCATCGCGCCGACACCGAAGCCGAGCGAACCGGCGATCACACCGATCGGATAGCGCCCCCCCAGGTCGGTGCGCCGATCGTCGGTCCACTGGGTGAGAGTGTGACCGAGGAGCGTGTTACCACCGGGCCAGCGGTGCACCGCTCGCGCAGCGGCGCTGCCGCCCCAAGGTGAACCCGCCAGCACGATGCGACCGGCACGAGGCTCGGGTTCGATGTCGAGCATCCGCAGCGTGAGCAAGCCACCGAGACTGTGGCCGACGAAATGCACCACGTCGGCCGACTGCTCACGGCTGAATGCCGCGAGGCGGCGCGCGTTGCTGTCGAGGTCTTCCTCGATGGAGGCGTAGGAAAAGGCGCGCGCCGCAAAGCCGCAGGCCTGGATGCGTTGCTTCTGCAGGGCAAGCGTCCAGCCGCGCAGCCAGACGCCGTGGACGAGGATGACCGATTCGCGCATGGCTATGCGCGTAGGGTGGAGCGGATCAGGCGTTCCGGCAAGAGGCACTCGCGGAATCGCCTTCCGCGAGTGCCTCGGGTTCTACGGGTGAGCCGCGGAGTACCGGCCAGGCGTCGATGTCACGTCCGCTCAGAAGAGCTTGAGCCTGGAGGGATCGATGATCTGGATCGTCGTCGGCGATTTCACGACCGTGTTCAGCAACGTTTCGTTGAGGGTGGGCGCATTGAGCAGGGTCGAGCTCACGGTCGGCAGGATCTCGCCCTTGCTGGTGGTGCCGGTCAAGGCGAGATCGAGCAACCCGGTATCGGGATTCTTGGTGACCGCGAACGATCTCGGAGGCACGACGACGTCCACCGACAGCGGCTTGGTGGCACCCAGAGAACCCAGCGCGACCGGGGCCGAGAGGATCGCGGTCTTCAGTCCTGAATTCACCGCGAGATCGGTGGTGCCCCGCAGGTCGGCCGGCAGCGTATTGATGAGATCCCCCTTCGGTTGCGCGACGAGGATCGGCGCGACACCGAGATCCTTGACCGGGGCGGCTTCCGACAAGGCCCGCACGCTGACCGGGGGCAAGGCCGAGATGGGCGCATCGGTGATGCGCACCTTGGTCGCCGAGTTGACCCCGTTGACCGCGAGATCGAGTGTCTTGATGCCGTTGCTCAGGATGCCGGTGCCCTGATTGAGGCGAGTGAACGTCTCGGGACCGGTGGTGAGATCGCGCTTCACGGACGATTCCAGATCGGCGCCCCGCATGACGATGCGTGCATCGCCCGCCTGCACGTTCACCGGCAACGGCTTCACGGCACCGTCGCCCGGCAGGTTCAGCACGCGGATGCTGCCGCTGTTGAGCGCCACGTCCTGCCCGGCGTCCTTGCCGGTGAGACGCATCTCCTGGAACTTGAGATCGGTGCCGGGACGCAACCCGACGAACGAGCCGTCGCGCATCTTCACTTGCGTAAGCGTGTTGGCGCCGGTGACCAGGCGCTCGCCGGGAAGGATCAGATCACCCTTGTTGGCTGCCCGCTGTTTGCCCGCTGCGTCGACGATGAATGCGCCGCCGCTCTGGAAGATCACCTTGCCGATGGGGTCGGCAGCGTGCACCACGCAAGGCAGCGCAGCCGCCAGTGCGATCGTGAGGGTCAGGATTCGAAATGGGACGTACATGATTTACTCCTCGGTTCGATTCGGGCCTCGGGCGATGGCTTTACTTCAACAGGATGGGTGAGGTGGAGAGCAGCGACGGCACTGTCGTCTGCAACGTGGGGCTGATCGTGGTGGTCACGGGAGTCACTGCTGTGGTCACCGGTGCGACGACCGTTGTGGTGATAGGCGTGGTCGTCAGAGTCGACGTCACCGGTTGCACCACCGTGGTCGACAGCGTCGAAGTCACCGGCTGGACGACCGTCGTCGACAGCGTCGAGGTCACCGGCGTCACCGTGGTGGTGAGCGGTGTGGTGAGGACCGTGGTCGTCGTCTTCGTATCGAGTGGCGTCAGCGTCGTCGTCGACAGCGACTTGATCGAGGTGTCGGAGAGCGGATCCGTCCGCACTCTGACGTTGGAGTCGAGCACTTTGGAATCGAGCACCTTGGCGTCGAGCAACTTGGAATCGAGGACCTTGCCGTCCAAGGTCCTGGAGTCGACGCCCGCGGCGCGGGTATCTGCACCCTTGCCCAAGGCCGTGTCCGTCTGCGAATCGCCCGCAGGCGCCTTGCGCGATTGCGGGTCGGGTACCACGAGGTCCTGCTTGAAGAACGACGGAATGCTCGGGAGGATCACCGGCTGTGCACCGGTCACGGGGACGAACGCGACCTGGTTGATGGTCACGTCGACCGGATTGCCCTGGCGCCCTTGCACGAAGGTCATGCCCGAGTTCACCTTGTCGTAGGTGCCCGGTGTGCCCAGCGCCGTCTGCCCCGGCGGAATGTAGAAGGGTTCGTGGTCGGTACCGCGGATGCCGATGGTCGCGGAGGCCGTGGAGATCTTGTAGCCCTCGCGATGGGCCTTGCCGATCAGGCCGGTGATGGACCGCAGGCCACCCTTGACCAGGGAGATGAGCAAGGTTGCCTTGCGATCATCGGCGCCGGCGAAGGCGAACTTGTCGAGCTTCATCTCGGTGTTCGGACGCACGGAGATGAGGCCGTTGTCCTGCAGGCGAATCTGCGCGAGGCTGTTGGCACCGGTGACGATGGTGTCGCCCTCGAGCAGCTCACCGCCGCGCTCGGCCGTGCGGGCTTTGCCGTCCTTGCCGACGAGCTTGACGTCGCCCACGGAGACGAGGAACTTGCCGGCAGTCTGCGCTAGCGCCGGGCACGCGGCACAGAGTGTCAGCAGGAGGACCACACCGCACGCGGCGAAGCGTGAAGAGCGGGTGGTGTGCGTTACGGTAGACATGATCAGAAGTCCTTTCGGATGTTGAAAGACACGTCGGTCCGGTCGTACGTGTAGAGATCGATGTTGCTGACGTTCTTGTAGTAGGAGACTTGCGGGCGCACGGACCAGCCGGACTTGATGCCCACGGTCACGCCGGCGGTGGCGTCGTAGAAGACATCGCGCCGTTGCTCGCCGAAGAGAGCGTTCTCCAGCAGGTACTCGTTCCACGTTGCACCGAGGGTGACGAAGGAACCGATGCGCTCAGTGAAGGCCGCCTGCAGGATCAGCCGCGCGCCGCCAAAGCGCTTGTCGCCGTCCTGGCGCCGCGGGTCTGCAGTCTCGTAGCCGCCGACGGCATTCAACCCGACGATGGCGCGACCGCCGGCGATGGATTTGGTGAATCCGAGCAGGCCGCTGTAAAGGTCGTAGTCGTTGGCTCGCAGCAGCTCGTTCTCGAACTTGAACCGGATCGCCGTGATATTGGCGGTGAGCTGGGTCGTATCGTTCAGGAGCAATCGATAGTCGGCATTGCCGCCGAAGCTCTTGCGGAAGAGGTTGTGATCGAGGTCGTACCGGCCGCCGAGGACCCCGAGGCGAATGTTGTGCTTGCCCGAGTTGAAACCCACGCCCGTGCGCAGGTCGACGCTCATGTTGTTGGCCTGGTCGAGCTGGTTGTAGAAGCGCGCCCGGGCATCGCCGCCGGCGTATAGCGAGAAGCCGCCGGACAACGAGTGAATGACCTCGCCGCCGAGCGACACGGCGTTGTAGTTGCTGCTGCGCGCCAGCGACGAAATCGGGAGGTCCACCGGAAACCCCCCGGAAATCGTGATGGGGTTGCGGGCCACCGCACTGAGCGGGTTGCTGTCGTAACCGTAGCCGTACTCCATGTAGCCGTAGGCGACCGTCTTCTTGCCCTTGCTGTATTGGTCAGCCAGCTTGCCGTAGGCCTCGGCCTGCTGCCGGATGTCGGGCGGCAGGTTGGGAATCCGGATCACGGTTTCGAACTCCAGCTTGGCCCGCGCGTAGTCGCCCAGGGCCAGGTACGCGCGTCCCATCTCCACACGGACGCCGACGAAATTCGGTTCGATGGCGAGGATGCGTTCATAGATGAAGCTCGCCTTGCTCGGGTTGCCCGTCTCCAGCGCGGCGCGGGCGAGCAGGTAGTCGAATTTGAGGTCACCGGCCTTCGTTTCCTCCAAGGGCTCCAGAAGCTTGTAGGCCTCCTGGAACTTGCCAGCCCGGACCAGCGCTTCGGCGTCGGCGACCTCGTCGGCGCGGGCGGTGACCGAGCCCGTGGTCAGGCCGAGGAACAGGAAGACGATGAGCGGCGCCCGCCAAATCCGACGAAGCACGTCATCGCCCTGCCTATTCGCGTCAAATTCTATCGACATGATTTTGAGATTCTTGTTTTTACAATACTTAATGTCAAAAATCTATTTGCAACGCCCGTCAGAATTACGTTGCCCACGCCCAACCGGATGCGTTTTCCCGCATCTGGAAACGCTTGATTCGGGGCCTTTTCCTGCGCCCGGGAGGGACTAAGCAAGGCGCGATCCGACCCTGGCCGGACGCTGGCCTCCGGGGGCCTGGAGACCCCGGCGAACCCGGGCTAGCCCGCCCGGAAAGGGGGTGGCGGACCGGGCTGAAGCTCCGGTCCGCCACGCGCCGGCAACCGGGTTACCAGACGGGATCGGTCCAGCGGCGGCTGACCGCCCCACCCGGCGCCCGAATCGCGACCGGGTCGAAGTCGAAATCCATCTCGGCGCCCAGGCGCATCTCGTATTCGATGATCTCGACCAGCATCGCCTCGGCGCGCAAGCCGGCGTGCAGGCTGCGGGCCGATCGCAAGGTGCGGGCGAGGAGCGTCTTCACTTCGCGGTAGTCGCGATCGCTGAAGATGGGGCGGGCCAGCACATCGGCCGGGCGCGGTTGCTTCGGGAGCGGAAGGACATGCGTATCCATGGGCGGCCTCTTCGAGTGGACGAGCTGCCAAGCGAGCTCAGGCCGGATATTTCTGCATGCAAGAGCGCCGGGTTCCGTGCGCCGGGGGAGTGCCGCGACTTCGACCGAATGGTCGCAACATGCGATACCCAGTCTGCATATCGCCACTGCCGCGCCCATCGACGGAACGCGCCACCCGCTCACCGTATTCCTCAGGACGTCGTCAGACCGGTGAATTCGCGCTCCAGGTAGGTGGACGCCGGCCCTGCCGCCACCAACGTCATCGCCAACATGGCCTTGCCCACTTTGCGCAGACCGAGAATGGCCGCAGCGGGAAAGTCGGCCAGCACCCGGCTCAAGGAATCAAGCCCTCGGCGCCCTGCCATCCCTTCAATTCTTCCATTGCGTGGAAGAATTGCAGGGTTGTCGCCGGGTTCGAGAAGGCGCCAGTGATACGCGACCGAAGTCCGGCCGACCTTCGCCCGCGTGCCTCGATACCTCCAGATCCCGACCTGACCGCGCGGGCCCCTACTCCTCGAACCAGTACTCGCCCTGGTTGTCGCCCTGGCTGTAGCCCTTCTGGGGATCGGTGTCGAACCTCGACGCGCTGTGGACCATCCCGCGAATGTTCTTCCAGGCGCCACTGCCGCCGATGATCCGCCCGGCACTCGTGGCGATACCGCGGCGTGAACCGGTATCGGTCGGCTCCGAGAACGTGCTGCCGGTGTACTGGACGAAGACCTTGCCGCCGTCTGCCATGCTCCAGACCTCGTAGCCCCAGATGGGCCCAACGCCGTTGGTGTAATCGGAGTAACCGTTGACCTCCGTCGCCGTCACCCGAACGCCTCGCACGACGAAGGAACTCGCTTCGGTAAAGGTACGCTGGACCTTGTAGATTCGTACCTGATGGCCGGGACTGTCGCCAACGTCATAGGCTTGCTGCGCAATGTACTTGCTGCTTTGTCCCACCTGATTGAACTGCAGCTTGAAGCGTTCCTGGGCATGGACGGATGCCGCGGGAAGCAGCGCGGCAATACTGAGGGCAAGGCCGACGGATCGAATCCACATGGCATACCTCCCGGGTAAGGACGAACCGGTGCCAGTTCCTGACACCGGCTCGCAGCTTACGACCCGCCTGCTTACGGATGGGCTACGGATGCCCTTTCGACCGGCGCCGACGGGTGCCCGCCGCAGCACCGTGCGACAGAACCGCCCAGAGCTCGTCGCGCCCGGCGAACGCCGAAGGGCTGCCACCCTCGACCGGCTCGATCAGCCCGGCCACTTCGTGTCCCGGCTCATTGCTGCGCCGGTACACATGGACGATGTAGCTGTGGCGCACCGCGCGGTCGTGTTCGGCACCGGTCACGGCGTTTCCCACTCCCATTCCATGTCGTCCCAGTTCACGACCGAAGTGACGCCGACGAAATTGAACTTGCCCTTGCCCTTGATGCCGTTGAAGGGTCCGGTGCCGCCGAGCAAGAGGACCGTGCCGGTGGCGCCCTGCGCGTTGGCCTTGGACTCGCAGCGCGCGAACAGCTTGTGCCCTTCCTTGGTCGTGAACGTCTTCAGGCAGTACCCACCTCCGGCGCCGTCGCCGGCGTAGACAACGTGGTAATGCGCTCGATCGAGCGCACGATCCAGAGCGCTCCCGCCACCGTTGTGGAACATCAGACCGTCCAGTTCACCGGCAAAGGCCGATTTCATCGGGTGACCGTCCTGGGCTTTGTACTCGGTGAACTTGGTGCTGTTCAGCACCGCGTGGCCGACGAACTTGCCCTTCTCTCCGGCCGCGGCAACTCCGGCTCCCGCCAACAAGACCGCACCCGCAAGCACGGCGCCCAACTTGACCAAGCGCTGAGACATGGTTCGTTCTCCTCCTGAAGGTTATGCGGCGGACATCCCGCACGCACGATCAAGTTTCGCGGGCGAGACCCTACCGATCCCCCACTGGAGAAAAAAACGCCCGTTCTCTTGGAGAAACTACAGACGCTTCCACGGGACCGGACGAACCCACGGATAACCCACAGGAGACACGACAACCGCTGCCCTGCCAGATTGAAGATTGACCTGACAGTCGCCCCAGTACCGGCTACTTCACGACGTCGCGGCCAGCACCAGATCGAGCTGACCGCCGCTCGCCCGGCGCTCGTGCTGTACGGCACGAATCATCGCGTGCGCCGTTGCATCGCAAAACGGCACGCGAGTCAGGTCGAGTTGCGTACGCGCCGTCGGGTGCGCGTGCAGGTGGCGCGACAATCGATCGACGGAGGCATAAAACAGATTGCCCTTGACGGCGATGCGCTCCAGCTCGCCATCGTGCGAAACGTCGAAATCCACCTTCGACATGCCGGCAAGCAGAAAGACGGCGGACGCGACCACGGCCACAAGGATGCCGACGTCCAATCCCAGGAAAGTCACCGTGAAGAGCGTGACGAGAAACACCGCGCCATCCACGCGGCCGCGCAACACGAGGCGTACCTCTTCGCCCTGGATCATGCCGATGCCTACCAGCACCAGTACCCCGGCGATGGCCGGCATTGGCAAGTAGGTAAGCAGCGGTCCGAGCACGATCGCGAACACCGCCACCGCCACTGCGGCGATGATGCCGGCGAGCGGCGTGCGCGCCCCCATCTCCACCGCCACGCTGGTGCGATTGAAACTGCCGGAACCCGCGAACGTGGAGAAGAGAGGGCTCAACGTGTTCGAGATGCCCTGGGCAAACACTTCCTTCTCGAGATCGACGTTACCGGCCCCATGGGCTTT
>LNFM01011792.1_pt1 | contig 11750 bp, 22 predicted proteins | sample 596031 | NCBI WGS metagenome assembly LNFM01 (sample SAMN04254537, study PRJNA301005) | activated carbon metagenome | isolation source: dual media filters at the Ann Arbor, Michigan drinking water treatment plant | place: USA: Ann Arbor | reverse complement strand
GTCCACCGCATCGGCCTGCGCCAGCGTGCGTGGATAGCCGTCGAGAATGAAGCCGCCGGCGCAATCCTTCTCGTCGATCCGCTCGGCGACGATGGCGTTTACGATGGCGTCGGACACCAGTTCGCCGGCATCCATCACCGCCTTGGCGCGTTTGCCGACTTCCGTTTGCGCCTTGACGGCGGCACGCAGCATGTCACCCGTGGACAGCTGCGGAATGCCATGCTTTTCGACCAGTCGTTGTGCTTGCGTCCCCTTGCCCGCCCCAGGCGGCCCAAGCAATATCAACCTCATCTGCCCCTCTTCCCCCCGCGAAGCTTAGACTTCTTGATCAGCCCCTCATACTGGTGCGCAATCAGGTGACCCTGGACCTGCGCGACGGTATCGAGCGTCACGCTGACCACGATCAGCAGCGATGTTCCACCAAGATAGAAGGGAACGCCAGTAGCCGAGATAAGGAATTCAGGCAGCAGGCAGACAACGACCAGGTAGGCTGCACCTACGACCGTGATGCGCGTCAGCACGTAATCGATGTATTCGGCCGTGCGTTCGCCGGGGCGATAGCCGGGAATGAAGCCGGAATGCTTCTTGAGCTGGTCCGCCGTGTCCTTCGGGTTGAACACGATCGCCGTGTAGAAGAAGGCGAAGAAGGCGATCATCGCGGCATAGAGCGCCATGTAGAGCGGCTGGCCGTGGCCGAGCGTGGCGAGCACGGTGCTCGCCCATGCGGGCAGCGTTGTGGTGTCCGAGAAGCCTGCCATGGTCGCGGGAAGCAGGAGCAGCGACGAGGCAAAAATCGGCGGAATGACGCCGGCCGTGTTCAGCTTGAGCGGCAGGTGCGACGTGTCGCCCTGGAACATGCGGTTGCCGACCTGGCGCTTGGGGTACTGGATGAGCAGCCGGCGCTGGGCGCGCTCGAAGAACACGATGAGCGCGATGACGACGATTGCCAGCACGAGGATCGCAAGGATCAGCGTCGTCGAAAGCGCGCCGGTACGGCCGAGTTCCAGCGTGCCGCTGATGGCGCTGGGCAGGCCGGCCACGATGCCCGCGAAGATGATGAGCGAGATGCCGTTGCCGATGCCGCGCGCGGTGATCTGTTCGCCGAGCCACATCAGGAACATGGTGCCGCCAACCAGCGTGATGACTGTGGCGACGCGGAAGAACAGGCCGGGATCGCTGACGATACCGTTGCCGCCCTCCAGTCCGACGGCGATGCCGTAGGCCTGCACGATCGCCAGCAGCACCGTGCCGTAGCGTGTGTACTGGTTGATGATCTTGCGGCCTTGCTCGCCTTCCTTCTTGAGCGCCTCAAGGGTCGGCACGACGGACGTCATGAGCTGCATGATGATGGAGGCGGAGATGTAGGGCATGATGCCGAGCGCGAAGATGGCCATGCGCTCGACGGCGCCGCCGGCAAACATGTTGAACATGCCGAGAACGCCCTGGGCCTGGGAGTTGAAGGCCTGGGCAAAAGCTTCTGGATTGATGCCGGGAAGCGGGATGTAGGTTCCGAGGCGGTAGACGAGGAGCGCGCCGATCGTGAACCAGATGCGCTTCTTGAGATCCTCGGCCTTGGCGAAGGCTGCGAAATTCAGATTCGATGCAAGTTGTTCAGCAGCCGATGCCATGAAGTCTTCTCCGCTTCGCCACGCTGGAAAGCCCTGCCGGGCGGCGCGTCACGACGAAGCCCCGAAATAGGCGTCGGACGGCAAACATGCAAGCGGCGGCCGTGGAAACGGCCGCCGCTTGCCCGGAATGTTATTCGGCTTCGGCTGCCTTGGAGGCTGCGACCTTGACGGATCCGCCGGCCTTCTCGACCTTCTCGACGGCCGCCTTGGAGGCACCGGCGATGTCGAAGGACAGCTTTGCCTTCAGCTCGCCGTCGGCGAGCAGGCGCACGCCGTCCTTGGCGCGACGGATCACGCCGGCCTTGATCAGAGCTTCGGACGTCACCGTTTCCTTCACGTCGAGCTTGTTGGCATCGACCGCCTGCTGGATGCGGGCGAGCGAGACGGTGTTGAAGCTCTTGGCGAAGATGTTGTTGAAGCCGCGCTTGGGCAGGCGACGATAGAGCGGCATCTGGCCACCCTCGAAGCCATTGATGGCAACGCCGGAGCGCGCCTTCTGGCCCTTGACGCCGCGTCCCGCGGTCTTGCCCGAACCCGAGCCAATGCCGCGTCCGAGACGCTTCTTGGAATGGGTCGCGCCTTCGTTGTCGCGCAGATCGTTGAGTTTCATGTTCTTTCTCCCGATCCTACTTGTCGTCTACGACACGGACCAGATGCGCCACGGCGGCAATCATGCCGCGCACCGAGGGCGTATCTTCCAGCGTGCGCTGCTTGTGCATCTTGTTGAGGCCAAGCCCGACAAGCGTTGCGCGCTGTTCCTTCGGCCGCCGGATGGGGCTGCCGATCTGCTCGACGGTGACGGTCTTGGCGTCCGTCTTGGTTGCTTTCTTTGCCATGGTCGTGATCCTTCCGCGCCGCGTTATTCGTCGGCGGCCACGGCAGCGCCGCGACGTGCCTGGAGCGTAGCGTACTTGATGCCGCGCTGGGCTGCGACATCCTTGGGATGCATCTGATGCTTCAGCGCATCGAACGTCGCTCGCACCATGTTGTACGGGTTCGAGGAGCCCATCGACTTGGCGACGACGTCATGCATGCCGAGCGTCTCGAAGACGGCGCGCATCGGACCACCGGCGATGATGCCGGTACCGACCTTTGCGGCGCGCAGGAGAACGCGCCCTGCCCCGTGCCGTCCTTCGACGTCATGGTGCAGCGTGCGGCCCGAGCGCAACGGCACGAAGATCAGTTCGCGCTTGGCGGCTTCTGTCGCCTTGCGGATGGCTTCCGGCACTTCGCGCGCCTTGCCATGACCGAAGCCGACGCGGCCCTTCTGGTCGCCGACGACGACGAGTGCTGCGAAACCGAAGCGCCGGCCGCCCTTGACGACCTTGGCGACGCGGTTGATGTGTACGAGCTTGTCTACGAATTCACTGTCGCGTTCTTCGCGATCGCGGCCGCCGCGATTGCCGCCGTCCCTACGTTCCTGTGCCATATCCTGTTCCTTATTTTTTTCCGGAAGCACGGTTGATGATTGTGGCCGGCTCTTGCCGATCCACGGTGATAATCGAAGAGGCGGGGTGACTGTATGCAGGATGAAAACGAAGGCCTGGGCCGCGCTTACGCTTCTGCCATTTCACCATTCACCATCCGCCACTCGATCAGAAGCTGAGGCCACCCTCGCGGGCGGCATCGGCCAGGGCCTTGATGCGGCCGTGATAGATATACGGTCCGCGATCGAAGACGACTTCCTTGACGCCGGCCTTGCCGGCACGCTCGGCAAGCAGCTTGCCGACGGCAGCAGCCGCTGCGACATCCGCGCCGGTCTTCAACGATCCCTTCAGATCCTTTTCGATGCTCGAAGCGGCGGCGATCGTGTGCCCCTTCGAATCGTCGATGATCTGGGCGTGGATGTTCTTGGACGAGCGATAGACGGACAGACGCAGACGGTCGCCGGAGACCTTCTTGATCTGGCGGCGAACGCGCTGCGCACGGCGCTGCGTGGATTCCTTGGCGGGCATGTTCTTCGTTCCTTGCCTTCAAAAGACGGGTGCGGCCATGTGCGGTAAGCGAAAGCGCCTCCCGCGACCGCGCAACCCGCGGCTTATTTCTTCTTGCCTTCCTTGCGGACGATCTTCTCGCCAGCGTATTTCACGCCCTTGCCCTTGTAGGGCTCGGGTCCGCGATACTTGCGGATTTCGGCGGCGACCTGGCCAACGGCCTGCTTGTCGATACCGGAGACGACGATTTCGGTCGGCTTCGGTACGACGATCGTGATGCCCTGGGGCGCCTCGTAGACGACATCGTGGCTGAAGCCAAGAGCAAGCTGCAGGTTCTTGCCCTGCAGCGCGGCGCGATAGCCGACGCCGTTGATCTCGAGCTTCTTCTCGAAGCCGTTCTTGACGCCTTCGAGGATGTTGACGATCTGCGTGCGCGACATGCCCCACTTGGAGCGCGCCACCTTGGTCTGGTCGCGTGGCTGGACGGCGATCTCGCCGTTTTCCATCTTGACCAGGACCTCGTCGTTGACGACGAACTTCAGCTCGCCCTTCGGGCCCTTTGCCGACACGGTCTGGCCGTCGACGGAAGCCGACACGCCTTCGGGTACCTTGACGGGTTTCTTGCCAATACGAGACATTGTTTTGTCCTCGTTCCTGTTCTTATTTCAAGCCAGACCGATCAGAAGATCTGGCAGAGGATTTCGCCGCCGACATTCTGTTCGCGCGCATCATGGTCCGCCATGACACCCTTGGGCGTCGACAGGATCGAGATGCCGAGGCCGTTGGCCACGTGCGGGATCGACTTGGCCGAGACATAGACGCGGCGGCCGGGCTTCGAGACGCGGGCGATTTCGCGGATGACCGGGCTGCCGTCGAAATACTTCAGCTCGATTTCGATCTCGGACTTGCCGTTATCGAAGTCAGTCTGCGAGAAATCGCGGATGTAGCCTTCGGACTTCAGCACTTCCAGGACGCGCGAACGAAGCCGCGAGGCCGGTGTGGACACTTTCGACTTCTTGCGGCCGTAAGCGTTGCGGATGCGGGTCAGCATATCGCCGAGAGGATCGCTCAATGACATATCGTGTCCTCCTTACCAGCTCGACTTGACAAGACCGGGCACGGCGCCCAGCGAGCCCAGCTCGCGCAAGGCGATGCGCGACATCTTCAGTTTCCGATAGTAGGCGCGCGGCCGGCCGGTGATCTCGCAACGGTTGCGGATACGGGTCTTGGCCGAGTTGCGCGGCATGGCGGCCAGCTTGAGCTGGGCGCGAAAGCGCTCCTCGATCGGCAGGGTCTTGTTCATGATCGTGGTCTTGAGAAGCTTGCGCTTGGCGGCCTTCTGGGCCACGAGCCGGCGCCGGTGGTTGTTCTTCTCGACTGAGCTGGTCTTTGCCATTTCAGAGTTTTCCTTTTCTCGCTGCCGTTACTGGCGGAAGGGGAAGTTGAAGGCCTTGAGCAGCGCCCGTGCCTCGTCGTCCGTCTTCGCAGTCGTACAAACGATGATGTCCATGCCCCAGATCTGATCGACCTTGTCGTAGTTGATCTCCGGGAAGACGATGTGTTCCTTGATGCCCATGGCATAGTTGCCGCGGCCATCGAAGCTCTTCGGGTTCAGTCCGCGAAAGTCGCGAACGCGCGGCAGGGCGATGTTCACCAGCCGGTCGAGAAATTCGTACATGCGCTCCTTGCGCAGCGTCACCTTGGCGCCGATCGGCATCTTCTCGCGCACCTTGAAGGTCGCGATCGACTTGCGGGCATAGGTAACCACCGGCTTCTGGCCGGCGATCAGCGCGAGATCGGCCGCGGCAACCGTCGGCTTCTTGGAATCCGAGGTGGCCTCGCCGACGCCCATGTTCAGCACGATCTTGTCGAGACGCGGGATTTCCATCTCGTTCTCGTACTTGAACTCTTCGAGCAGCGCCTTGCGGATGGTCTCGTCGTAGACCGTGCGCAGGCGGGGTTGGTATTCTGCAGCCTTAGCCATTGATGACTTCTCCCGAGCGCTTTGCCACGCGCACTTTCTTGCCGTCCTTCTGGATCTGGAAACCGACGCGGGTCGGCTTTCCGTCCTTGGGATCGGCCAGCGCGATGTTCGACAAATGGATCGGCGCTTCCTTTGTGATGATCCCGCCCTCCTGGGACTGGGACTGCTTCTGGTGCTTGCGGATCATGTTGATGCCGCGAACGACAGCCTTGTCGTCCTTCGGCGCGACGCTCAGCACTTCGCCCGACCGGCCCTTGTCCTTGCCGGCGAGCACGACGACCTTGTCGCCCTTGCGAATCTTTTGCATGTGTCCGGCTCCTTACAGCACTTCAGGCGCGAGCGAGATGATCTTCATGTGGTTCTTGGCGCGCAACTCGCGCGGAACCGGTCCGAAGATACGCGTGCCGATCGGCTCTTTCTTGTTGTCGACGAGAACGGCTGCGTTCTTGTCGAAGCGGATGACGCTGCCGTCGGGACGGCGAATATCCTTGGCCGTGCGAACCACGACCGCCTTCATCACGTCGCCCTTCTTGACGCGCCCACGCGGAATGGCTTCCTTGATCGAAACGACGATGATGTCGCCAACCGAAGCATATTTCCGCTTGGAGCCGCCAAGTACCTTGATGCACATGACACGGCGCGCGCCGGAATTATCGGCAACGTCCAGGTTAGTTTGCATCTGAATCATGACTGACCGCCTTCTTCATTCCTGGGAAGGGCCAAGGCCCGTCCCGGTCTGTCCAAAATTGTTACGACGCCTGGGCTTCGGTAATGACGACCCAGCACTTGTCCTTGGAGATCGGCTTCGACTCCTGGATGAAGACCTGGTCGCCCACCTTGCAGGCGTTGCCCTCGTCGTGCGCCTTGTATTTCTTCGTCATGCGCACGGTCTTCTTCATCACCGGATGCGTGAAGCGCCGCTCGACCTTGACGACGACCGTCTTCTCGTTCTTGTCGCTGACGACGGTGCCCTGCAGAATGCGCTTTGGCATGGTTTTCGTCCTTAAGCCTTCTTGGCAGCGGATTTTTCCGCGGCGATGGTCTTGATGCGGGCAATGTCCCTGCGGACCTGCTTCACGCGAGCGGTCTTTTCCAGCTGGCCGGTGGCCTTCTGGAAGCGCAGGTTGAACTGCTCCTTCTTGAGGCTGGCGAGTTCGTCGCCGAGCTGGTCGGGGGTCTTGGCCCTGACATCGGAAGTCTTCATGATCAAGCCCTTTCCTATTCCGCGATGCGCTGCACGAAGCGCGTCTTGACCGAGAGCTTGGCCGCACCGAGGCGCAGGGCCTCGCGGGCGGTCTCTTCCGGCACGCCGTCGATTTCGAACATGATACGGCCCGGCTTGATGCGCGCCGCCCAGAACTCGACGCCGCCCTTGCCCTTGCCCATGCGGACTTCGGTCGGCTTCTTCGTCACCGGCACGTCCGGGAAGATACGGATCCAGACGCGGCCGGCACGCTTCATCTCGCGGGTGATCGCGCGGCGGGCCGCTTCGATCTCACGCGCCGTGACGCGGTTCGGCTCCAGCGCCTTCAGGCCGAAGCCGCCGAAATCCAGATTGGTCCCACCCTTCGCGGTGCCGTGGATACGGCCCTTGAACTGCTTGCGGAACTTTGTGCGCTTTGGCTGCAGCATCTTGTCTACTCCAAATTCCTAATGCGGCTCACGCGTTCTCGCGACGGCGGCTGCGGTCGCCACGATCGCTGCGTTCACCCGAATGACCGTGATCGCTGCCCTCGGTGGCACGGCGCTCCGAAGCCATCGGGTCATGCTCGAGGATCTCGCCCTTGAACACCCAGACCTTGACGCCGCAGATGCCATAGGCCGTCACCGCTTCGGCCGTGCCGTAGTCGATGTCGGCGCGCAGCGTATGCAGCGGCACGCGGCCCTCGCGGTACCATTCCATGCGGGCGATTTCGGCGCCGCCGAGACGGCCCGAGCAGTTGATGCGGATGCCTTCGGCGCCCAGACGCATGGCCGACTGCACCGCGCGCTTCATGGCGCGGCGGAAGGCGATGCGGCGCTCGAGCTGCTGGGCGATCGACTGCGCGACCAGGATGGCGTCGATTTCCGGCTTGCGCACTTCCACGATGTTGAGATGCGTCTCCGACTTGGTCATCTCCATCAGCTTCTTGCGCAGCTTCTCGATGTCAGCGCCCTTCTTGCCGATGATGAGACCGGGACGGGCGGCGTGGATCGTGACGCGGCACTTCTTGTGCGGACGCTCGATGACGACCTTGGAGATCGCGGCCTGCTTCAGCTCGTTCTTGAGATAGGCGCGGATCTTGATGTCTTCATGCAAGAGCTTGCCGTACTCGCCGGTGTTTGCGTACCAGCGCGAATCCCAGGTGCGGTTGATGCCGAGGCGAAAACCGATCGGATTGATTTTCTGACCCATTATGCGGCCTCCACTTTGTCTTCGACTTCGCGAACAACGATCGTCAGATGCGCGAAGGGCTTTTCGACCCGACTCGCACGACCGCGACCACGTGCGTGAAAACGCTTCATGACGATCGACTTGCCGACATAGGCCTCGGCAACGACGAGCGCGTCGACGTCGAGATCATGATTGTTCTCTGCGTTCGCAATCGCCGATTCCAGGGTCTTCTTGACCGTGCCGGCGATGCGCTTGCGCGAAAACTCGAGATCCGAAAGCGCGGTCGCCACCTTCTTGCCGCGGATCAGCGCGGCAACCAGGTTCAGCTTCTGCGGGCTGATGCGGATCGTGCGGAGAACCGCGCGAGCCTCGTTGTCGGCAAGCGTGCGCGGTGCTTTTGCCTTGCCCATTATGACTTCCTCTTCGCCTTCTTGTCGGCGCCGTGGCCATAATAGGTCCGGGTCGGCGCGAACTCGCCGAACTTGTGACCGACCATGTCCTCAGAGACGCTGACGGGGATATGCTTCTGGCCGTTGTAGACGCCGAAGGTCAGGCCGACGAACTGCGGCAGCACCGTGGAGCGACGGCTCCACATCTTGATCACTTCGCTGCGGCCACCTTCGCGCACCTTCTCGGCCTTCTTGAGAAGATAGCCGTCGATGAACGGGCCTTTCCAGACTGAACGGGTCACTTGGCGTTACCTCTTAGCTTTTGCGCTTATGGCGCGAACGCACGATGAATTTGTCGGTCGCCTTGTTGGACCGCGTCTTCTTGCCCTTGGTCGGCTTGCCCCAGGGCGTAACCGGATGGCGGCCACCCGAGGTGCGGCCTTCGCCGCCGCCATGGGGATGGTCGACCGGGTTCATGACCACGCCGCGGTTATGCGGGCGCTTGCCACGCCACACCGTGCGGCCGGCCTTGCCGTCGTTGATGTTGCCGTGGTCGGGGTTCGACACGGCACCGACGGTGGCCATGCAGGTCCCATGCACGATACGCTGCTCGCCCGAGTTGAGGCGCAGGATCGCCATGCCCTGATCGCGGCCGACGAGCTGCGCGTAGGCGCCGGCCGAACGGGCCATCTGGCCACCCTTGCCGGGCTTCAGCTCGACATTGTGCACGATCGTGCCGACCGGCATGCCGGCGAGCGGCATCGCATTGCCCGGCTTCACGTCGGCGGTCAGGCCGGCGACGACCTTGTCGCCGGGAGCCAGACGCTGCGGCGCCAGGATGTAGGACAGCTCGCCGTCCTCATACTTGATCAGCGCGATAAACGCCGTGCGGTTCGGATCGTATTCGATGCGCTCGACCGTCGCCGACATGTCGAACTTGCGGCGCTTGAAATCGATCATGCGATAGGTGCGCTTATGACCGCCGCCGATGAAGCGGGCAGTGATGCGACCCAGATTGTTGCGACCGCCGGACTTGGTCAGGCCCTCGGTCAAGCCCTTGACGGGCTTGCCCTTGTAGAGCGCCGAGCGGTCGACGATGACCAGCTGGCGAAGGCTGGGCGTTACCGGTTTGAAATTCTTCAATGCCATTTTACTGTCCTCGCGCCTCTCAGAGGCCCGTCGAGACGTCGATCGACTGGCCATCGGCCAGCGTCACAATCGCCTTCTTGACGTCGCTCTGACGGCCCACCGTGCCGCGGAACCGCTTGATCTTGCCCTTGCGGACAAGCGTGTTGACGGCCATCACCTTGACGCTGAACAGCGCCTCGATCGCAGCCTTGATCTCCGGCTTCGTCGCCTTCTTGGCTACGTTGAAGATGACTTGGTTCTGCTCGGAAGCCATGGTCGACTTTTCGGTGATCGCCGGCGAGACGATCACATCGTAGTGGCGAAGATCGGTCATTTGAAGCGCTCCTCGAGAGCCTCGACGGCGGCCTTCGAAAGGACCAGCGTGCCGCGGCGCAGAATGTCATAGACGTTGATGCCCTGGATCGGCAGCACGTCGATGTTGGGAATGTTGGTCGCGGCGAGCTTGAAGTTCGCATCCAGTTCGGCACCGCCGATCATCAGTGCGTTCTTCAGGCCGAGCTTCTCGAAATTCGCGATCAGCGTCTTCGTCTTGGCTGCCGTCAGCGTGAGATCATCGATGATGATCAGGCTGGACGACTGGGCCTTTGCCGAAAGGGCATGCTTCAGGCCGAGCGCGCGTACCTTCTTCGGCAGCGCGTGCTCATGGCTGCGAACGACCGGGCCGTGGGCCTTGCCGCCGCCGCGGAACTGCGGAGCGCGTGCGGAATGGTGGCGGGCGCGGCCCGTACCCTTCTGCTTGTACATCTTGGCGCCGGTGCGCGCGATTTCCGCGCGGCCCTTGGTCTTGTGGGTACCAGCACGGCGCTTGGCAAGCTGCCAGCGCACGACGCGCTGCAGGATGTCGTCACGCGGGTCGAGACCGAAGATGGCCTCGTTGAGCTCGAGCTTGCCGGCCTCTTCGCCGCCAAGCGTTGAAATCTTGAGATCCATTATTCCGCTCCCTCAGTGGCCGGAGCTTCGGTCTTGGCTGCGGCGCGAATGCCGGCTGGCTTCGGCGCGTTGGCCGGAAGCGCTTCCTTGACCGCGTCGCGGACCAGAATCCATGCACCCTTGGTCCCCGGAACCGCACCGCGGATCAGGATCAGCCCGCGGTCCGCGTCGGTCGAAACGACCTCGACATTCTGCGTCGTGACGCGGGTTGCGCCCATGTGGCCGGCCATCTTCTTGCCCTTGAACACCTTGCCGGGGTCCTGGCGCTGGCCGGTCGAGCCGTGCGAACGGTGCGACACCGAAGCGCCGTGCGTGGCGCGGCCGCCACCGAAATTGTGACGCTTGATGACGCCCTGGAAACCCTTGCCGATCGAGGTGCCCGTTACGTCGACCTTCTGGCCAGGAACGTAATGGTCGACCGTGATCTCGGCGCCGATTTCGATCATGTTGTCTTCCGACACGCGGAACTCCGCGAGCTTCGTCTTGGGTTCGACCGAGGCGGCGGCAAAATGGCCGCGCAGCGACTTGGTCGTGTTCTTGACCTTGGCAAGGCCCACGCCGAGCTGGACGGCCGTGTAGCCGTTCTTCTCTTTCGTGAGCTGAGCCACGACCTGGCAGTTCTCCATCAGGAGAACGGTCACGGGCACATGTTCGCCTGCATCATTGTAGATGCGGGTCATGCCCAACTTCTGTGCGATAACACCTGAACGCATCGGTTCGTCCTTCCCACCCAAGCCTTAAAGCTTGATCTCGACGTCGACACCGGCGGCCAGATCGAGCTTCATCAAAGCATCGACGGTCTGCGGGGTCGGGTCCACGATATCAAGGAGCCGCTTGTGCGTGCGCATTTCGAACTGCTCGCGGCTCTTCTTGTCGATATGCGGCGAGCGGTTGACAGTGAATTTCTCGATCCGCGTCGGCAGCGGAATCGGGCCGCGAACGTTCGCGCCGGTGCGCTTGGCCGTCGACACGATTTCGCGTGTCGAAGCATCGAGCACTCGGTGGTCAAACGCCTTGAGGCGAATGCGGATATTCTGTCCGTTCATGCGTCACTTCCTTGTTCCGGCGCTGGCAGCGCGGGTTCGCGCGCCAGCGTCAGATCGGTTGGTTCTTCTTACTCAGTGATCGAGACGACGACGCCGGCACCGACGGTGCGGCCGCCTTCGCGGATGGCGAAGCGCAGGCGCTCTTCCATCGCGATCGGCACGATCAGCTCGACATCGACCGTCACATTGTCGCCCGGCATCACCATCTCGGTGCCTTCGGCCAGCGACACGATGCCCGTCACGTCCGTCGTGCGGAAATAGAACTGCGGACGGTAGTTGGTGAAGAACGGCGTGTGACGGCCACCCTCCTCCTTCG
>LNFM01011791.1_pt1 | contig 11750 bp, 9 predicted proteins | sample 596031 | NCBI WGS metagenome assembly LNFM01 (sample SAMN04254537, study PRJNA301005) | activated carbon metagenome | isolation source: dual media filters at the Ann Arbor, Michigan drinking water treatment plant | place: USA: Ann Arbor | reverse complement strand
GCGACGCGGCGGGAACGAACTCCGGTTCAATCGGCGATGTGGATCGCGACCTTGCCGCGATGAGCGCCGCTGAGCAGGCGTTCGAATGCGGCGTCGGCCTTCTCGAACGGAAAAACCTCGTCGATGATCGGGCGCACGCCGGACCTCAGCGACGCCGCCAGATTGCTCACCGAGCCGACGTAGACGCCGCGCAGATTGATCGCCTTCATCAGGATCGCGCCGGTGTTGATCTCGCCGCCGAAGCCGGTGAGCACGCCGACGAGCGCGACCTCGCCGCCGGGACGGACGGCTGCAAGCGCCTGGTTCAGGGTGCCCGATCCTCCGACCTCGACGACGTGATCGACGCCCTCGCCGCCGGCGATTTCGGCCGCCCGCGCACCCCAGTCGGGGACGTCGCGATAATTGATGCCTGCATCGGCCCCAAGCGCGCGGGCGCGCGCCAGCTTCTCGTCGGAACTGGATGTCGCGATGACGCGGGCTCCGACGGCGCGCGCGAATTGGAGGGCGAAGGTCGAGACGCCGCCGGTGCCTTCGACCAGCACCGTATCGCCCGGCCTGATCCCGCCGCCTCCGAACAGGCAGTTCCAAGCGGTGACGCCAGCGCAGGGATAGGCGGCGCCTTCCGCGAACGACCAGGAGTCGGGGAGCCGGGCGACGCCGGTTGCCGGGACGACGATCCGCTCGGCCAGCACGCCATCGACGAAGCCACCGCCCAGCGCCCGGGCCTGCTTGGCTGCGCTGAACGGACCTTCGGTCCAACGCGGCATGAAGCCGACGGCGACGCGCTCGCCGACACGCTCTTGCGCGACTCCCTCCCCGACCGCCGCGATGACGCCGGCGCCGTCCGAGAGGGGAATGAGGTCCGCCCGCTGGTCGCCGCCGTAGCGCGCCTCGCGAACGATCGTGTCGCGGTAGTTGAGGGTGGCGGCCTTCAGGTCGATAAGGACCTCGCCTGGACCGGGTTTCGGCTCCGTCTCGTTCACAAGCCGCAACGGCGCGGCTGCTCCATTCAGTCGATAGGCACGCATGACGATCTCCTCGGATTGATGATCCCAGGTGGACCTAAACAGACGTTGTCGTTAGAAGAAGTACGTACAAAAGGAACATGTACTATCATGAATGATAGCGTCAGAGGGGCCCGTCGCCGGGCGACCAAGACGGGTTGCGCCGTCGAGGCGACGATGAGCGTGGTCGGCGGCGTATGGAAGCCCGTGCTGGTGTTCCATCTTCTGGATGGCCGTCTTCGATTCAATGCGCTCTGCCGGCTGACGCCGAACGCGACGCCGCGCATGATCACGCTGCAACTCCGCGAGCTGGAAGCAGATGGCGTCATCCGGCGCATCGTTTATCCGGAGGTGCCGCCCCGCGTTGAGTATGAACTTACCGCATTCGGAAGGACGCTGGAGCCGATCCTGATCAGCCTGCGCGACTGGGGCGAGGCGTTCCAGACCCGCGAGCCGGCCGGTTCGCCGCTCGATTCCGATCCAACCTCTTAACGCCGCGTTAACCACCCTTGCCCGAGGGTCGGCGCATTGCGCGCTACCTGAGGACCCGCATGACCAAACATGTCGCAGTGCTGATGGGCGGCTGGTCCGTCGAGCGCAAGGTCAGCCTGAATACGGGCGCGGGTTGCGCCGCGGCGCTGGAGAGCGTCGGCTACCGCGTGACGCGGATCGATGTGCAGCGCGACGTGGCGCAGGTGCTCAGCGGCTTGCGCCCCGACGTCGTCTTCAACGCTTTGCATGGCCGCTTCGGCGAGGACGGCACGATCCAGGGCATGCTCGAGATCCTCGGCATCCCCTACACCCATTCCGGCGTGCTCGCCTCGGCGCTCGCCATCCGCAAGGACCGCGCCAAGACCGTGGTTTCGGCGGCCGGCGTGGCCGTGGCGCATGGCGTCAACGTTTCGCGATTCGAGGCGGCCAGGCGCCATGTCCTGCCGCCGCCCTATGTGCTGAAACCGATCGACGAGGGCTCGTCCGTCGGCGTCGTCATCGTCAAGAAGGGCAGAGAGCATCCGCCGCAGGAGATCGCTCGCGCCGACTGGCCCTGCGGCGAGATGATGATGGCGGAAACCTTCATTTCCGGGCGCGAACTGACCTGCGCCGTGATGGGCGACCGCTCTCTGGGCGTCACCGAGATCCGCGCCGCCACGGGCGAGTTCTACGACTACGATGCGAAGTACACGAAAGGTGGCTCGATCCACATCTGCCCGGCACAAATTTTACCAAAAATTTACCAGCAGATCGAAGAGTGGTCGTTAACGGCGCATCAAGCAATCGGGTGCCGGGGCGTCAGCAGGTCGGACTTCAGATATGACGACGAGAGCGACACGCTCGTCTGGCTGGAGGTCAACACGCAGCCCGGCATGACCGAGACCAGTTTGGTGCCTGAATTGGCTGCCCATGCGGGCCTGAACTTCGGTGAACTCGTCAGATGGATGGTGGAGGACGCCTCCTTGGATCGGTGAAAGCGGGAACGGCCCTGGCCGTCCGCCGCTCCACGATCCCTGCTGCCGGCCCGCAATTGCTGGTCGGCGAGCGCTCGGGCCGCTGGCTCCGGCGCTCGCGCCGCAGCGCGGCCGCGCTGCCGCTCGGCCAGCGCCTGCCGCGCCGGATCGGCACCAGCCTCGCACTTGGCTTCCTTGCCCTGACCCTCGGTGTCGGCTGCGTGCTCGGCGGCCATATCGACAGGCTGCGTGAGAGCCAGGGCGAGCCGCGCCACATGCTAGCAAGGCTCATCGGTTTCGGGATCGACCGCGTCACCATCTCAGGCATCGCCGAATTGTCGGAGATCGAGGTGCTGATCGCCGCCGGCATCGACCCCAAGGTCTCGCTCGCCTTCTTCGACGCCGACGAGGCGCGCAAGCGGCTCGAAGCCACGCCCCTGATTCGCGAGGCGACCGTCCGCAAGCTCTATCCCGGCGAGGTCTCGATCACGCTGACCGAGCGCGAGCCCTATGCGCTCTGGCAGGTCAAGGGCGAGCTCTTCGTCATCGCCGCCGACGGCACCGTGATCGACAAGATGGATGACGGTCGCTTCGCCCATCTGCCGCTGGTCGTCGGGCCGGACGCCAACAAGCGCGCCGGAGAATATCTCGCCCTGCGGGCCGAGGCCGGCGCGCTTGCGCCGCGCATGCGGGCGGCGACCCTGATCGCCGGCCGGCGCTGGACGCTGAAGCTCGACAACGGGATGGATGTGCGTCTGCCAGAAACCGGCGCGACCGAGGCGGTCAAGCGCCTCGTCGCCTTGCAGGGCGATCTTCGCCTGCTCGACAAGGATGCGCTGGCGATCGATCTGCGCCAGCCCGACCGCGTCGTGCTGCGGCTCTCGGAGGAGGCGGCCTCCGCCCGCGCCGAGCAGCTCAAGACTAAGGGCAAGAAGAAGGGAGGCGAGGCATGAGCCTGACCTCCCAGGGCCTGACGCCGCGGATGCGGCCGCTGTCCTCGCGCAAAAGCGCGACACTGTCGATTCTCGACATCGGCACCAGCAAGGTGGTCTGCCTGATCGCCGAGCTGAATCCGGCCGAGGCCAACCAGCGCCTGCGCGGCCGCACCCATGTCGCGCGCATCATCGGCATCGGCCATCAGCGCTCGCTCGGCGTCAAGGGCGGCGCGATCATCGATCTGGAGAGCGCCGAGCGCGCCATCCGGGCCGCAGTCGACGCCGCCGAGCGGATGGCCAAGGTCGAGGTACAATCGGTCGTGGTCAACCTGACCGGCGGACGCCTCGGCTCGCAGCATTACGAGGCGGGCGTCGATCTGCGGTCCGGCTCGGTCGGCGGCGGCGACGTCAAGCGCGTGCTGGCGGCTGCAGCCACCCATGCGATCCGTCCCGGCAAGGCCGTGCTGCACGCGCTGCCGACAGGCTATGCGCTCGACGGCATTCCCGGCGTGCTCGATCCGCGCGGCCTGATCGGCAACAAGCTCTCCGTCGACATGCATGTCGTCGCCAGCGAGGCTGCCGCCGCGCGCAACGTCATGCTGGCGGTCGAGCGCTGCCACCTCGAGGTCGAGGCGGTGGTCGCGACCCCCTATGCGTCGGGCCTGTCGGTCCTGGTCGACGACGAGGCCGAGATGGGCGTCGTCGTGGTCGACATGGGCGGCGGCACCACCAGCCTCGGCGTCTTCGCCGGCGGCCATCTGATGCATGCCGACGCGATCGCGGTCGGCGGCAACCACATCACCATGGACGTGGCGCGCGGGCTCTCGACGCGGGTCTCGGCGGCCGAGCGGCTGAAGACGCTGCACGGCTCGGCGATTTCCAGCGCGTCCGACGAGCGCGACATGATATCGGTGCCTCAGGTCGACGACGACGAGCGCGACACGCCCAACCACCTGCCGAAATCCCAGCTCGTGCGGATCATCAAGCCGCGCGTCGAGGAAATCCTCGAACTGGTTCGCGACCGGCTGGGCGCTGCAGGCTTCTCGGCCCAGGCCGGCCGCAGGATCGTGCTGACCGGCGGCGCCTGCCAGCTCACCGGTCTGCCCGAGACGGCGCGGCGCATCCTCGGCGGCCAGGTCCGGACCGGGCGTCCGCTCGGCATCAAGGGCCTACCCGAGGCCGGCAAGGGTCCTGCCTTCGCGGCCTCGGTCGGCCTGCTGGTCTATCCGCAGGTCGCCCATGTCGAGCATTTCGAACCACGCAGCGCCGGCGCGTTCCAGCCGCCGGGCATGGACGGCTATCTCTCGCGGGTCGGGCGGTGGCTGAAGGAAAGTTTCTAACGCGTTCAGGTGCGCGGGGCGTTTTTCCGGCCGCACCACAGTCGAAATCGTAGCAATCGGGACGGCTCCCGCCAGGCGCCGGACAAGGACCAAAAGAGGCAACCATGGCGATGAATCTGCAAGCCCCGGACATCCGGGAACTCAAGCCCCGGATCACGGTGTTCGGCGTCGGCGGCGCCGGCGGCAATGCGGTCAACAACATGATCGAGGCCGGTCTCGACGGCGTCGATTTCGTCGTCGCCAACACCGACGCGCAGGCGCTGGCGCTGAGCCGCGCCTCGCGCATCATCCAGATGGGCCTGCAGGTCACCGAAGGTCTCGGCGCCGGCTCGCAGCCGGAAGTCGGGCGCGCCGCGGCCGAAGAGGTGATCGACGAGATCCGTGATCATCTGGCGGGCGCGCACATGGTCTTCATCACGGCGGGCATGGGCGGCGGCACCGGCACGGGTGCGGCCCCCGCGATCGCCCGCGTCGCCCGCGACATGGGCATCCTGACGGTCGGCGTCGTCACCAAGCCGTTCCAGTTCGAAGGCCATCGCCGCATGCGCATGGCGGAGGCAGGCATCGGCGAGCTCAACGAGGCGGTCGACACGCTGATCGTGATCCCGAATCAGAACCTGTTCCGCGTCGCCAACGAGACGACCGGCTTCGCCGACGCCTTCGGCATGGCTGACCAGGTGCTCTATTCCGGCGTCGCCTGCATCACCGACCTGATGGTGCGGCCGGGCCTGATCAACCTCGACTTCGCCGACGTGCGCGCCGTGATGCGCGGCATGGGCAAGGCGATGATGGGCACCGGCGAGGCGCAGGGCGACAAGCGCGCCCTCAACGCGGCGCAGGCGGCGATCAATAACCCGCTGCTCGACGATGTCTCGATGAAGGGCGCGCGCGGCCTGCTGATCTCGATCACCGGCGGGCGCGACATGAAGCTCTACGAGGTCGACGAAGCCGCCACCCGCATTCGCGAGGAGGTCGATTCCGAGGCCAACATCATCGTCGGGGCGACGTTCGACGAGGCGCTCGAAGGCACTGTCCGCGTCTCGGTTGTCGCGACCGGCATCGACAAGCCGCAGACCACGCAGGCCGAGATGGACGAGACCGAGGCGCGAATCGCCCAGGTCGCCGAGCGTCTGAAGGCGGAAGCCCGCCTGCGCACGGCTGCTCCCGCGCCGCGCCAGCCGATGATGGCTGCCGAGCCCGCGATGGTCCCGAGCATCGAGACGCTCCGCCCGGTGGCGGCTCCCGCGCCGGTCGCCATCTCCGAGCATATCCGCATCGAACCGGCGCAGCCGCGCCCGGTGATGGCGGCGGCCCCGGCGCTGGATCTGGTCGCCCCCGTCGAGCCGATGGTCGCCCAGCCCGAGAGCTTCATCCCGCCGGCGCCCGAGCGGTCCGTCGTGCGCCCGACCCGCATGCCGCGAATCGAGGATCTGCCCGTTCCCGCGCAGAACCAGATCAACGCCCAGCGCGGCGCGCAGTCGGCGCCGCAGGCCGGCGTCTCGGCCGATCAGAAGCGCATGTCGCTGATGCAGCGCCTCGCCTCCGTCGGCTTCGGCCGCAAGGACGAGGAGGCGGCCGAGCAGCCGGCTCCGCCGGTGCGCCAGGCGCCCGCCGCGCCGATGGTCGCCGCCGCGCCGAGCGCCGCCCATGCGGAATACATGCGCCGGCCGGCCCAGCCAGCCTCGCGTCCCGCGCAGGGCCAGCTCGACACGCTCGGCCGGACCCAGCCGAATCGCAGCAGCGAGGAGGACCATCTCGAGATCCCCGCCTTCCTGCGCCGCCAGACGAGCTGAAGCCTCCCGGCAGGCCGTCACATGACTGTAACAAGCCCCGGCGCAGCGCCCTGCGCCGGGGCTTGTTCACTTTTAAAAAACCATATTTATCAAGAGGATCGTCAGCATTCTCTGGCGTTGTGCGGTTGTAACAGAGCGAAAGAAAGCGTGATTTTGCCCAACTGGCCGAGGCGCTTATGTTGCGACTGCACTAAGGGGGACATCGGCGCGGGGTTTCGACTCGGCGTCGCGCTTTCAGGGGTACCGCAGGCGATAACGGCCGGACGCTTCGAACAAGCGTCCCAAGTCCGTTCTGCGGTCTAGAATTTGGATACCGGAATGAATTTCGATCGGCAGATGACACTGCGCGCTCCTGTGACCCTGACGGGCATCGGTGTGCATTCCGGCTCTCCCGCCACGATCTGCCTCAAGCCTTCCAGTGCGAACTCCGGCATCGTCTTCCTGCGCAAGGGCCTCGACAATGGCCCCGCCCAGCTCATCCACGCCAAGCACACCAAGGTCAGCGCGACCGAGCTCTGCACGGTGATCGGCGACAAGGCCGCCGCTTCCGTCGCTACGATCGAGCATCTGATGTCGGCCTGCGCCGGCCTGGGTCTCGACAATGTCCTCGTCGAGATCGACGGCCCCGAAATGCCGATCATGGACGGCAGCGCCGCCGAATTCGTGACGGCGATCGAGGCGACCGGGACCGTGTCGCTCAGCGCCGCGCGCCGCTACCTCAAGGTGCTGCAGCCGGTGCGCGTCGAGAACGGCCGCGCCTTCGCCGAGCTTCTGCCCTCCGACGAGGGGTTCCGTCTGGATGTCGAGATCGACTTCGACACGACGGTGATCGGCCGCCAGCGCAAGGTCTTCGATCTGGAGCCGACGGCTTACGCCCGCGAGATTTCCCGCGCCCGCACCTTCGGCTTCATGCGCGATGTCGAGCAGCTCTGGAAAGCCGGCTTCGCGCTCGGCGCCTCGCTCGACAACACCGTCGCCATCGGCGAGGACAAGGTCATCAATCCCGAAGGCCTGCGGTATGCCGACGAGTTCGTGCGTCACAAGGTTCTGGATGCGATCGGCGATCTGGCGCTGGCCGGATATCCGCTTCAGGGCGAATTCCGCTCCTATTGCGGCGGGCATCGCCTGAACGTCCGCATACTCGAGGCTCTGTTCGCCGACCGTGCGAACTACGCCATCGTCGAGGCCGCCCCCGTCTATGCCGCGCCGCGCGCCGTGCAGATGGCCGCCGCCGCGCCGGCCGCCTTCGCGCCCGATATTCGCTGAGTCGCTGGCCTCCAGCCCTTCAAGAACAGTGAGGAGGCTCGGGCCATTGTTGCTCCCGCCTTCGATTTGTCGATTTTCTGTCGCATCCCGGGCTCGGGTCCTGACGGGCGTCCTGCGCAGTGGCGCTGCGGTCGCGTCTGAGGTATGGCATGCGCTCCCGTCAGCGGGAGCGAGCGAAAGAGGACGGACGACGTGAGCGTCAATCGGCAAATCAATCCGACCCCCAACCGTGCTGGCAAGGCTTGCGCAAGCCTCGCCGTGACGCTTGGCGTCGCGGTTCTGCTCGGCGGCTGCGATACCCTGTCGTCGCTGAACCCGTTCGACCGGCCCGAGGTCTACAAGCCCGAGATCGTCGCCGAAGTTCCGGCCGACAAGCTCTACAATGAGGGTCTGGCCCGGCTGCAGAACGGCGACAGCGAAGGCGCGACGAAGAAGTTCGACGAGATCGACAAGAACGCGCCGTTCTCGCCCTACGCCAAAAGGGGCCTGATCCTCGCCGCCTACACCAACTATCAGGCGAGCAAGTGGGAGGAGGCGATCACCGCCTCGCGCCGCTTCATCGCGCAGAACCCGGCCAGCCCCGATGCGGCCTATGCGCAGTACATCATGGGCATGTCCTATTTCAACCAGATCCCCGATGCGACGCGCGACCAGGAGCGCACCGAGCGCGCTATCGCCGTGCTGCAGGAGCTGGTGAACAAATATCCGAAGTCCGAATATGTGCTCGACGCCAAGGAGAAGATTCTCGTCGCCCGCGACCAGCTCGCCGGCAAGGAGATGAATGTCGGGCGCTACTATCTCGAGAAGCGCAACTACACCGGCGCGGTGAACCGCTTCCGCGACGTGATCACCAAGTACCAGACCACGCGCCATGTCGAGGAGGCGCTGATGCGCCTGACCGAGGCCTATATGGCGCTGGGCATCACCAACGAGGCGCAGACGGCGGCCGCCGTGCTCGGGCACAATTTCCCTGACAGCCCATGGTACAAGGATTCCTATGTGCTGCTGGAGAGCGGCGGGCTCGCCCCGCGCGAGGATCGCGGCTCCTATATCAGCCGCGCTTTCCAGGGTTTTTCGCGGGCGGTCATCAGCCTGAACCCGTTCTGACGGGATTTTCATGACGGCTCGCCTGCGCAATCGCCGCTCACCGGGCCTGCGCTGAGCCATGCTGGCTCAGCTCCTCATCCGCGACATCGTCCTGATCGACAGGCTCGATCTGAGCCTTTCCGATGGCCTGAGCGTGCTCACCGGCGAGACGGGGGCGGGCAAGTCGATCGTGCTCGACGCCTTCGCGCTGGCTCTGGGCGGGCGCGGCGACGGCTCGCTGGTGCGCCATGGCGAGGCGCAAGGTCAGATCAGCGCGGTCTTCGACTTGCCTATGGCGCATCCCGCCCGCCTGCTCGCGCAGGCGCAGGAAATCGACACCGATGGCGACCTGATCCTGCGCCGGGTGCAATATGCCGACGGGCGCACGCGCGCCTTCGTCAACGACCAGCCGGTCAGCGTCCAGATCCTGAAGCTGATCGGGGCCGCGATCGTCGAGATCCACGGGCAGCATGACGACCGTGCTCTGACCGACGCGGGCCAGCACCGCGCCATTCTCGACGGATTCGGCGGGCTCGATACGCAGGCGGCCGAGGTCGCGGCCGCCAGCGAGACGCTGAAGCGCGCCCGCCAGGCCCTGCAGGCGCAGCGCATCCGCGTCGAGGCGGCGCGCAAGGAGGCCGATTTTCTGCGCCATGCCGTGGCGGAGTTGACCAAACTCGCGCCCTGTTCTGGCGAGGAGGACGCGCTGGCCGCGACGCGGCAGGGCATGATGCAAGCCGAGAAGGTCGCGCGCGATCTCTCCGAGGCTTACGAGGCGGTCGGCGGGCAGGCCTCGCCCTTGCCCGCGCTGTCGGCCGTATTGCGCCGGCTGGAGCGGCGGGCGGGGCAGGCGCCGGCGCTGATCGACCCGTCAAGCGCCGCGCTCAATACCGCGCTGGTGGCGCTGGAGGAGGCGGGCGAGGCGCTGCAGGCGGCGATGCGCGCGGCGCAATACGATCCGCGCGAGCTGGAGCGCACCGAGGAGCGCTTGTTCGCCCTGCGCGCCGCTGCGCGAAAATTCGATGTGCCGGTCGACGGGCTCCTGCCGCTCGCCGACAGCATGGCCGCCGATCTCGCCGCGCTCGACGACAGCGAGGGCGCGCTTGGCCGGCTGGAGGATGAGCTTAAGCAGGCCGAGGCGGCGTTCGTCAGGCTGGCGCAGGCGCTCTCTCTGGCGCGGCGCGAGGCGGCATCCCGGCTCGATGCTGCGGTGAAGACCGAACTGCCGCCGCTCAGGCTCGAACGCGCCCGCTTCATCACGCAGATCGAGACGGATGCGGCCGCGCGCGGGCCGGAGGGCTTCGACCGCGTCGAGTTCTGGGTCGAGACCAATCCCGGCACGCGGCCGGGCCCGATGATGAAGGTCGCGTCCGGCGGCGAGCTGTCGCGCTTCATGCTGGCGTTGAAGGTGGTGCTGGCCGAGCGTGGCTCGGCCCCGACGCTGGTCTTCGACGAGATCGACACCGGCGTCGGCGGCGCGGTCGCCGACGCCATCGGCGAGCGGTTGGCGCGGCTTGCCTCGCGCGTGCAGGTGATTTCGGTGACGCACGCCCCGCAGGTCGCCGCCAAGGCCGGCCGGCACTTCCTGATCGCCAAATCGGCGCTGGACGGCGATGCGGCGGGCCGCACCGTGACGCGCGTGACGGCGCTGGCGGAACAGGGCCGCCGCGAGGAGATCGCCCGCATGCTGGCAGGCGCGTCGATCACGGAAGAGGCGAGGGCGGCCGCCGGGCGGCTGCTGGAGGCGGCGGGGATCAAGGGGTAGTCAAAGCATGCCGGCTTTGCGGCCGCTCCATTCCCTTTTGCCCCGATCTGCTCTAAGAGCCGCACTTAACCGATGGCTGCGCGCCGGCTTGCGCTCTTGTGCCGCTCAGCCCCTCGCCCGACTTCCTGCGCCGTTTTCCTGATCCAGCGCCCTAACCCCCAGGCCAGACATCCCATGTCCTTTCTTCCAACCAGCCCGCCGCTCGCGCGTGCGCTGGCCGAACGCAATTATTCCGATCCGACGCCGGTGCAGAACGCCGTGCTGGAGGAGAACGCCGCAGGCCGCGACCTGCTCGTTTCCTCGCAGACAGGGTCCGGCAAGACCGTCGCCTATGGGCTCGCCATCGCGAGCACGCTGCTGGGCGAAGCCGAGGTGTTTCCGCGAGCCGGCAAGCCTCTCGCCCTGATCATCGCGCCGACGCGCGAACTGGCGCTCCAGGTCCAGCGCGAGCTGGCCTGGCTCTACAAACACGCCAATGCCCGCGTCATCGCCTGCGTCGGCGGCATGGATCCGCGCCGCGAGGCCGCGCTGCTCGACGAGGGCGCCCATCTCGTCGTCGGCACGCCCGGCCGCCTGCGCGATCATATCGAGCGCCACCGTCTCGATGTCTCGGCCCTCCGGGCCGTCGTGCTCGACGAGGCCGACGAGATGCTCGATCTCGGTTTCCGCGACGATCTCGAATTCATTCTGAAGACGACGCCGGCCGAGCGCCAAAGCCTGCTCTTCTCGGCGACGTTGCCCAAGGCGATCATCCAGCTCGCCACCAACTACCAGCGCAACGCGCTGCGCATCGAGGTGGCGGGCGGCTCGCGCGGCCATGCCGACATCGAGTACCGCGCCATCCGGGTCTACCCGAAGGAGGCGGAACTCGCCGTCGTCAACCTGCTGCGCTTCCATGACGCGCCGACCGCGCTGGTGTTCTGCAACACGCGCAATTCCGTGCGCCATCTCGAGGCGATCCTGCTGGAGCGCGGGTTTTCGGCTGTGGCGCTGTCTGGCGAACTCTCGCAGAGCGAGCGCAATTCGGCGCTGCAGGCGCTGCGCGACGGCCGGGCGCGCGTCTGCGTCGCGACCGATGTCGCTGCGCGCGGAATCGACCTGCCGGGGCTTGAGCTG
>LNFM01011790.1_pt1 | contig 11750 bp, 12 predicted proteins | sample 596031 | NCBI WGS metagenome assembly LNFM01 (sample SAMN04254537, study PRJNA301005) | activated carbon metagenome | isolation source: dual media filters at the Ann Arbor, Michigan drinking water treatment plant | place: USA: Ann Arbor | reverse complement strand
ATTGACGCGTCAAAACGCGAAAAGCTGCTGAAAACCGCCCGCCACTACCTTGCCGCACTTTCACCACCTCCGCCCTGCCGTTTTGATGCGGTGCTGCTCAGCGGAGAATCGCCGCGCATCGAATGGCTCTGCAACGTCATTGAAGAATAGGCTGCCGCCAACAATCCGGACATCCGTTCGGAGTAGAATGCGGCCCACCATGGACCTGATCAGCCGCATCAGCGAAAACTTTTCGGAAAGCGCCCATCTCAAGCTGCAGTGCATGGATGCGCTTGCCGTGCCGATTGCCGCCGCCGTGCAACTGATGGTGCGCTGCCTGCAGCGGGACGGGAAAATCCTGTCCTGCGGCAACGGTGGCTCCGCCGCCGATGCCCAGCATTTTTCCGCGGAACTGCTGAACCGTTTCGAGGTCGAACGACCGGGACTGGCCGCAATGGCGCTGACCACGGACAGCTCCACGCTGACGTCGATCGCCAACGACTACGACTACACGCAGGTGTTCTCGAAACAGCTGCGCGCGCTGGGCCATTCGGGCGACGTGCTGCTGGCGATATCCACCAGCGGCAATTCCCCCAACGTGATCGCCGCCATCGAAGCGGCGCACGAATGTGGTGTACATGTGGTCGCCCTGACCGGGCGCAACGGGGGCAGGATGGGCGAAATGCTGACCGGCGAGGACGTGCACATCTGCGTCCCGGCGACCAGCACCGCACGCATCCAGGAAGTGCACCTGCTGACGCTGCATTGCCTGTGCGACGGCATTGATTGTCTACTTTTGGGAGTCGAATAAATGCGCAACATCATCACCGTGAGCTTGATTGCACTGCTGCCCGTCCTCTCCGGCTGCCTCGCCGTGGCCGCGGGCGGGATCGCCACCGGCGTGATGGTCGCCGAAGACCGCCGCACGGTCGGCACCATGACCGAAGACCAGGGCATCGAACTGAAAACCGCGAGCCGCATCGAGGAAAAGGTCAAGGACGCGCACATCAACGTCACCAGCTATAACCGCGCCGTGCTGCTGACCGGGGAAGTGCCGAGCGAATCCGCAAAAAGTGACGCGGAACGCATCGCCCGCGCCGTTGAAAATGTGCGCAGCGTGTTCAACGAACTGCAGGTCTCGGGCAACAGCTCGCTGCAGGCGCGCACCAACGACGCGGTGATCACGTCCAAGGTCAAGGCGCGTTTTGTCGATGCCGGCAAGTTCAGCCCGCTCCACGTCAAGGTGGTCACCGAGAATGGCGTGGTCTACCTTCTGGGCCTTGTGAAACGTCAGGAAGCGGCTGACGCCACCGAAGTGGCGCGCACCACCGGCGGCGTACGCAAGGTTGTCCGGGTTTTTGATTACTTGGACTAAATATACAATAAAATCAAATACTTAACTGCCATCAAAGGGCGCCTTCGGGCGCACCTGGCGTTTCAACAAGCGCATCATCAAACCGATGGCCGGAAGTTTTTCGTAAAGCTCTGCAGCGTCCCAGTAGTCCCGGTGAACAAGGATCAGGCCGGCGGCATCAAAGGTCAGCAGGCTTGCGCCTTGGATCCACTGTGTCTCCCCCGGCCGCCAGCGCCGGAAGCGGAAACCGAAATCCCAGGTCAGCAGAACACGCGAAGCCTCGGCCACCCGGTCGCGCACGACGAACCGTGGTTCGTCGAGCTGTTCGAACATGTGGCGGAATATCGCGGCTACCCGTCCGACACCGCGCACATCGTTGAACGGATCGACGAAACGGCATTCCGGCGCATAGTACTCCGGCAACTGCAGAATGGTTTCCGGATTCAGCGTTTCGAAAAAATACACCAGCGCGTGAATGCGCTCTGCGTTCACAGCCCAGTCCCCCGGCGCACCAGCGCAAAATAGAGCCGGTACGGCAGCAACTGCAGCAGCTTCAGCCAGCGCGTGAACCGGCGCGGAAAGTCGATTTCGAACCGGCCGCGCGCCAGCCCGGCCAGTATTTCCTGCGCCGCCTCGTCGGCCCCGATCAGGGCCGGCATGCGGAAATTGTTGCGGTCGGTCAGCGGCGTTCTGACGAAACCGGGATTGATCAGGAATACGCCGATGCCGCGGGGCGACAGGTCCAGATAGAGGGTTTCGGCAAGATTGATCAGCGCCGCCTTGGTCGCTCCGTAAACCAGCGCAGTGGGCAGGCCGCGATACCCTGCGACGCTCGACACGATGCCGATCGCGCCGGACTGCTGCCGCAGCATCTGCCGGACCACCGGCGACAGACAGTTGAACACGCCGTTCAGGTTGACGTCGACCAGGCGCCGCGCAACGCCGGCATCCAGTTCCCAGGCACGCACCGGCAGGTGGGTGCCGGCGCACAGCAATACAAAATCGACGCCGCCCCATGCTTCGACGATGCGCTGCAGCGCTGGCGCAACTGCAGCCGCATCGGTCACGTCGAACGGCAGTGCCATTGCCGCTTCACCGTGCAGCACCGTCATGCGCTCCAGCTCCGGCGCGCTGCGCGCCGAAATCGCCACCCGCGCCCCTTTCGCCATCAATGCGCGCGCCACCGCCGCGCCGATGCCGCTGGAAGCCCCGACGACCCAGACACGCTCGCCGCGCCATTCGCGCAGGGGACGGTTCAGGCTCATGTCCGCTTGCGAAAGCTCAGGATCACCTCGCCCAGGCGAAACCCGAACTTGCTCATCACCGAACGGTTGAGCATGACCTGATCGTCAACCATGTACATCCAGTCGTCAAAATCAACCTCCCAGGTCTTGCCGTCGATCTCGAGCTTCAGCACGTATTGCCAGCGCAGCGCGTTGCCGTAAGCCTCGCCTCGCGCTTCACCGACGACATCGTCGGCCGTGCCGCGGTAGCGGTGATCGTCGAGGCGGGTGATGGTCCATACCCGGCGGCTCCGGGTGCCATCGGCGTATTCGAAATGTTCGTCGAGTATGCCGATATCTCCGTTCCACTGCGCATCGATCTTCACGTAAAACCGCTTGACGACCTTGCCGCTGCGGTCCTGGAACATGCCCCAGGCATCGACCGTGCCGTCGAAGTAACGCCGCAGATCCATCGCCGGCCTTTCGTCGCGGTACTGTTCCACCGGGACCGTGCCGCACCCTGCGAGCAGCAGCGACAGCCCCGACAGCAGACTTTTCAATCCCTTCATGCCTGTGCTCCTTTCCATTCCGGCGACAGCCGCCGCGGCTCCGGGCCCGACAACCACAACAGCAGCGCCGCCAACAGCTTGATCATGCAGGGCAGCAGTGCATAGACCCATGACAGCGCCGATCCCTGAACTGCGGCCGTTCCCGGCATGTAATCCAGCCACTGCAGCAGCGGCAGCGCAATGCCCGCGGCCAGCGCCAGGGCAAGTTTCTCCAGCAGGTGCCAGAGCCCGAAATAGGCGCCGTCGGGACGTCCGTCACGGCTTTCGTCATCGTCAATCACGTCGGCCAGCAGGGATGCCGGCAGCGCGAGGTCGGCGCCGAAGGCCAGTCCGGACAACACGCAGACCGCGGCAAAAGCCGCGGCATCGCCGGCACCCAGAAAAAAGGCCCAGACAAATGCCGCCACCGCCATGGCCATGGCCAGCAGCCAGGCACGCGCCTTGCCGGCACGCGCGGCGAGCCGCACCCACAGCGGCATGCCTGCGGCGCCGGCGACAAAATAGAGCACCAGGAACAAAGGTGTCAGATCCGGCCGCTGCAGCACGTCGGCTGCGAAAAACAGGAGCAGCGTTGCCGGCACCGCGGCGGCAATACCATTGACCAGAAACACCAGTGCAAGCCGCCGGAAACGCGGATTGCGCAGCGGCTGCAGCAGCGCGTCCAACGTCACGGCGCGCGCTGCTGCAGGCGGCGCCGACGGCCCTGCTGCCAGCGTGACCAGCACGGCCACCAGCAGCAGCGGCAAATAGGCCGCGGCAAACAGTGACAGCCCGGCGACGGCCCCCTGCGACCGTACCAGCAATTCGGGCACCGCCGCGGCAAACAGCACACCGGCCAGTGCAGCAATGCCGCGTGCCGCAGTGATCCGTGTGCGTTCAGCGTAGTCCCGCGACAGGGCGCTGCCCAGAGCAAAGTGTCCGATGCTCGCGGCGCTGAGGCCGAGATATGTCAGCACCAGCGTCGCCGCAAGCCACGGCGCGAGATGTGACTGGTCTGCCGCCGGATTGAACAGCAGCCAGAATCCTGCAGCCAGCGGCAGCACTGCCCCGCCGATCATCGCCTTGCGGCCGCCCTGCCGTGCCGGTATGCGGTCGGCGAGTGCGCCCAGCAATGGGTCGCTGAAGGCATCGAGCAGGCGCACCGCCAGCAACAGGAATCCGACCAGGGCGAGGTCGAGGCCGAGGCCGGCATAATATTTCGGCACCTGCACATGCACTGGCAGCGCAGCAGCGGCCAGCGGCAAGGCAACAGCCGCGTAAGCCGCCAGTGCCCGGTCAGTCAGCGCGGCCATCGCTGCCGAGCAGAGCGGCGCGCAGGTCGGGAGTCTGGGTGCGCGGATCCAGCCAGATTTCGAAAAAACGGCGGGCAAACTCGGGATCCTCGATGATGCCCAGTTGCCGGGTTCCCGAATGGAACAGGGCACCACGCCGCGGCAGATGGACCCCGATCAGCCGGCTGCCCTCCTGCACATCCGGAAACACGCCGCGCATCGCGGCATCCCAGCGCGCCAGCCGGGCGTCGTCCGTCACACCCATGCGCCGCATTTCATCGATGCTCGTCTCCGCGAGCCGGGCACCGGGAATGCGCCGCGCGTAAACGATGTCGAGCGCAAAAGGCGCATCGGCCTGCCAGCGCCCGTCGCGCGACCACAGGGCGGCGTCATAGACGTGGAAACCCCACCAGCGCAGTCGGCCCTTGCCGACCATGCGGCAATTTTCCAGCGCGTTGCATACCGGCGCCGGCAGTTCAGCCGGAACGTTGACCGCTGCCGCGGGAGCGGCAAACAACAGCACCAGTGCACACCATGCGAGCCTATGCATGCGCGAGTACCGCCTGCATGACTCCCGTGGCGCCGGAACGGAAACCGGCCTCGCAGTAGGCGAGATAAAACCGCCAGGTACGCATGAAACGTTCATCAAATCCGAGCGCTGCAACCTGTTCCGCAGCGCCGTCGAAATGCCGGTGCCAGCGGCGCAATGTTTCGGCGTAATCGGAACCGAAGGCGTGCATGCCGGCAAGGGCCAGACCCTGCAGCCCGGCTTCCTCCCGGAAACGCTGCGGCGACGGCAGCATGCCGCCCGGAAAGATGTACTGCTGGATGAAGTCGGTGCCGCTGCGGTAACGCTCGAACTTGGCTTCGGTGATCGTGATCGTCTGGACAACGGCGCGCCCGCCGGGTTTCAGGCGGTCGCGCAGCGTGGCGAAATAACCCGGCCAGTAACGTTCGCCGACGGCCTCGAACATTTCAATCGAAGCAATGTGATCGAATTGCCCTTCGAGATCGCGGTAATCGCAAAGCCTGAGTTCGACGCGGTCCAGCAGCCCGGCGGCGGCAATGCGCGCACGCGCATAGTCGAGTTGCGCCTCAGACACTGTGATGCCGGTGACGCGGCAGCCGGCGCGCGCCGCATGTTCGGCAAAACCTCCCCAGCCGCAGCCGATCTCGAGAATATGCTCTCCCGGCCGCGCGCCCAGTTCGCGCAGCAGGCGCGCATATTTGGCGGACTGCGCCTCCTCCAGGCTGCGTGACAGGTCGCCCTCGAACAGCGCCGAGGAATAGGTCATCGTGGCGTCCAGCCACAGCCGGTAAAAATCATTGCCGATGTCGTAGTGGGCGTGGATGTTGCGGCGGCTGCCGGCGCGCGTGTTCGGGCGCAGCCAGTGGCGCAACCGGTACGCCAGTGTTGCCCACCAGCGGCCATGGAACGCCTGCTCAATGGCCTGCTCGTTGAGCGCGCCAAGCAGCAGCAGCTGCGTCAGGTCCTCGGAATGTGCGCGGCCGGCGATGTACGCCTCGGCAAGCCCGATGTCGCCTTTTTTCAGGATGTCCCTGCAGACCTGCCAGTCGGCAAGCACCAGTTGCGCATGGGGGCCCGGCCGCGCGCCGGAAAATTCCAGCCGGCGTCCGTCCGGACAGTGCAGGCTGAGGCTGCCGCAGTTCAACTGCGTCAGCAGCCGGAACATCCAGCGGGCGGCTGAAGGCTCCCTGCCCGGCGGCGCGTTGCCGGTCAGTGTGTCATTCATCATCGTGTCGTGTCCTCCGCAGGAGGCAGTGGTTTTGCAAAAAAGGGCACGCGCTTCAGCCACAGTCGCAGCGCGTGGTAATGGATGCGAAGCATCACGCCCAGAGTCAGTGCCGGATGACTTGCCAGGGCGCGGGCAAGCGCAGGGGTCGCCAGCGGCACCGCCGAACCACCGACACTGCTCACCAGCCGATGGCCCTGTGCGTCGTCGTAATCGATGCGGAACGTGCAATGTGTGCCGGAATCGGCGAAACGGAAACGGTAAGCCCCTGAAACCGGAAAAAACGGCGACACGTGAAACACCTTGCGCGCGCTGAGCCAGTCGTCCGGGGCAATCGGCCGGCCATCCTCGTGGGCCACCAGGTAATTGTGCCTTTCGCCGAAGGTGTTGCTGACCTCGGCCAGCACGGCACGAAGAGCACCGCAGTGGTCGTGGCAAAGCCAGAAACTCACGGGATTGAAGACATAACCCAGGACCCGCGGAAAGGCCTGCAGCCAGATCGCGCCGTCGGCACAGGCAAGATCATGGCGCTGCAGCTGGCCGCGGATCCACGGCTCCAGGGGGCTGCCATCTCGCGGGCCATGATCGGCATCATAAAAGCTGCACAGGTTCCAGCGATTGCGCGAACACAACAGCGGCAGTTCGGGCGGCGCCCCGTCGATGCGCAGGCGCAGGAAAAAAACCCCGTGGCGAAAGGCATGCACCGCCGGAGCAGAACGCCGGTGCATGACCTCGCCCGTGTACAGCAGCGCGCGCGTTTGAGGAACCGTCATGCCGCGACCTTCAGCGTTGCGGCCCGGGACAGCCAAGGCGCCTCAACGCCCATCGCGGCAGCGACGGCCATGCCGGCTTTCAGGCCATCCTCGTGAAAGCCGTACCCGGTCCAGGCACCGCAGTACCAGGTGTTGCGGCGCCCCTGCAGTTGCGGCAGCCGGACCTGGGCCGCCATGCTCCCGACATCAAAAACCGGATGCGCGTAGACATAACGGTCAATGACCGTTTCCGGGCGCGGCGCGCGCGCGGGATTCAGCGTGACGATGACCGGCTGCCGGAACGGCAGCGGCTGCAGCTTGCTGATCAGGTAACTGACGCCGACCGGCCGGCCGCCATCGGCCGTGCCGCCTGCGTGGTAGTTCCAGGCCGACCAGGCCGAACGCGAGCGGGGAAGGAAACTCTCGTCAGTGTGCAGCACCACATCGTTGTCCTGCCACGACACGGCACTGAGCAAAGAGCGCTCCCCGGCATCGGCATCCGCGAGCAGGCGCAAGGCCTGGTCGCTGTGGCAGGCCAGCACCACGTCATCAAAACGCTCCTCGGCAGCCCCCTCCACCCGGATCACGGCTCCCTGCGGCAACCGCCTTACCGCGGCCACCGGGGTGTTCAGGCGAACGTCGGCAATGCCGGCGGCCATTTTCCCGACATAACTGCGCGCACCGCCGGCGACGGTCCGCCATTGCGGCCGGTCACTGACCTGAAGCAGTCCGTGGTTGTCGCAGAAACGGAAAAAGGTCTGGGCCGGATACCGCAGCATGGCTGCCGTCGGACAGGACCAGATGGCTCCTGCCATCGGCAGCAGGTACCAGTCGCGGAAGGCCCGGCCGTAACGTCCGGCATCGAGAAATTCGCCGAGTGATCCGGCCGCGCCGGCCGCTGAACGGGCAAGCACGGTTGCTTCGCGGTTGAAGCGCAAGGTATCGGCGAGCATGCCCCAGAACGCGGGTCGCAACAGGTTTCGGCGCTGCGCAAATACAGTGTCCAGGCTGGCGCCCGCCCACTCGATGCCCGCATCCTCCAGCCGCACCGAAAACGACATGTCGCTGGCGCAGGATCGCACGCCCAGGTGCCCGAACAATGCGATCAGATTGGGATAGGTGCGGTCGTTGAACACCAGGAATCCGGTGTCGACCGGCGCGGTGATGCCATCGAGAGTGACATCGACCGTGTGGGTATGCCCCCCGAGGCAAGGGTTGGCTTCGAACAGCGTCACCGCATGCCGCTGCGACAGCAGCCAAGCCGCGGACAATCCGGCAATGCCGGAACCGACCACGGCGATGCTTCTGCCCTGGGCGCCGCGATGCATGCTACTTCACCCGCTCGACCACGGCGTAAGCCGAGTGGTTGTGGATGGATTCAAAGTTCTCGGCTTCGACCGTGTAGCTGAGCACCCGGCTGTCGGCATCCAGGCGCAACGCAATGTCACGCACCAGATCCTCGACAAACTTCGGATTGTCATAGGCGCGCTCGGTGACATACTTCTCGTCAGGCCGCTTCAGCAACCCGTAAACCTCGCAGGAGGCTTCCTGCTCGGCAATGCCCGCCAGCTCCTCAATCGCCAGCGGCTCGGCGCATTGCACGGTGATGGAGATTTCGGAACGCTGGTTGTGGGCCCCGTATTCGGAAATTTCCTTGGAACAGGGACACAGGCTGGTCGCTGGCGCCGACACCCGCGTGGTGAATACGGATCCTGCGGGCGTCTGTTCCCCGCGGAACATCACCCGGTAATCGAGGAGGCTCTCCACGCCGGAAACCGGCGCACGCTTGCGAATGAAATAGGGAAAGCGCATCTCGATCATGCCGGTCTGCGCATCCAGCCGCTGCAACATGTGTCCGAGCAGGCGTTCGAAAGACACTGCATCAATCGGACCCCCGCACTGCTCCAGGACCTCGACGAAACGCGACATGTGGGTGCCCTTGACCTCCGGTGGCAGGCCCACCGCCATGTCGATCGTGGCCACAGTCGATACCGGCTGGCCGCCGGCCGATGCGATGCGCAGGGGATAGACCAGTGACTTGACGCCAACGCGGTTGATGTAAACGTTGCGACGATCGGCAATCGCCTGCACGTCAGGCAATTGCCATTGTTCCGGTGCATTCATGATGGACTCCTGTCTTGGGCAAATTGGGTCAGTGGCTTCGGGTAATCGATCGGAGCATCGGGGGTTCCCGGTATTCCGGATTGAATTGCTGATTGACTTTGTTCAACCAGTGACCAATAATGTCTTGGTCAAAGATACCGAAATGAACCGAAAATTCCCAATTTTAGGCACTTAATCCCAGATATGTCCAAGACAAATGAGCGCGATGCTGGACAACAGCACTGATCCCCAGGCAGCCTGCTACAACATTGCGGCAGTCGAGCGCGACACCGGTTTGTCCAAGGACACACTGCGTGTCTGGGAACGACGTTACGGTTTTCCCAAACCGCGACGCGACCATCATGACGAGCGCCTTTATTCGCTGCCCGACCTCGAAAAACTGCGCCTGCTGCGCCTGCTGATCGACCAGGGCCATCGGCCCGGAAAAATCATCAACCGCAGCACCACGGAGCTGTCGCAGCTGATCAGCGCCCGCGCGCCGGAGCAGTCCACCCCCCCCGAAATCGGCGTCATCATCGAACTGCTGCTGCTGCACGATGTAGACCGTTTCCGCAACGCGCTGCTGCAGGCATTGATGAAGCAGGGGTTGCTGCGCTTCGTCACAGAGACCGTGGCCGGCCTCAATCACTGGATCGGCGAAGCCTGGCTCGCCGGACGCGTACAGGTATTCGACGAACACCTGTATTCCGAACACATCCAGAACATCCTGCGCAACGCGATCATTGCCCAGCCTGGCCGCGGCTCCGGACCGCGGGTGCTGCTGACCTCGCTGCCCGGTGAAAAACACCGCATCGGGCTGCTGATGGTCGAGGCCGTGCTCTGTGCCGAAGGTGCGGCCTGCGTTGCCCTTGGCACCGAAACGCCGATCATCGACATCAAGGACGCGGTGCCGGCCTACCGCGCGGACGTGGTCGCACTTTCCTTCAGCAGCGCCATTCCCCAGGCGGCGGCACTGGCCGGACTCGCCGAACTGCGCACGCTCCTGCCAGAAGGCATCGAAGTCTGGGGTGGCGGCGGGGCGCTCGCCCGCGCGCGCAAGACAGCGCCCGGCGTGTTGTTGCTGCGTTCTTTTGACGACCTGCGTTATGCACTGGAGCGCTGGCGCGTCGAGCACGCAATGCGCTGAGCGCAGGTGTCAAGGTTCGTGCGCAAGTCGGAACTTCCGGCCAAGGCCTGTGCAGCCTGCGGCCGGCCCATGGTCTGGCGCAAGCGCTGGGCGAAGAACTGGGAGTCCGTCAGATACTGCTCGGCGCGCTGCCGGAACTGACGCTGAACCATGCGCAACCTCGTCCTGATCCTGGGTGATCAGCTCGATGCCGAAAGCATGGCACTGTCCGGCTTCGATCCGCGGTGCGACCGGGTGCTGATGATCGAATCCCCGGCCGAAGCCACTCACGTCTGGAGCCACAAGGCGCGCATTGTGCTGTTCCTGTCGGCCATGCGGCATTTCGCGGAGTCTCTGCGCAACCGCGGATGGCCGGTGAGCTACATGGCCATTGATGGTCCTGCACCCGCCGCTTCGCTGGCCTCGGGATTGCGCGCCGGCATGTCCGAACACCGGCCGCAGCGGGTGGTGGTCTGCGAACCCGGAGAACTGCGCGTGCGGCAGATGCTCGAGGAAACCTGTCGCGAAACCGGCCTGCCGCTTGAAGTGCGTCCGGATACGCATTTCCTGTGCAGCGGTGCCGAATTCGCAGTCTGGGCCGGCAGGCTCAAAGTCCTGCGCATGGAATTTTTCTACCGCGAAATGCGCCGCCGGCACCGGGTGTTGCTCGACGATGACGCGCCCGCCGGCGGCCGCTGGAATTTTGATGCAGCCAACCGCTCCGCCTTTCCGAAGGACGGACCGATCGGCCTGCCACAGCCGCCGCGGTTCGCAGCAGACCCCATCACCCGCGACGTGATCGGCATTGTCTCGGCACGGTATGCGGACCATCCCGGAACGCTCGACGATTTCGGCTGGCCGGTAACCCGCTCGGATGCGTTGACGGCACTGGCTGATTTCATCGAATACCGCCTGCCGGGATTCGGCCACCACCAGGATGCGATGTGGACGGACATGCCCTTTGGCTGGCATTCGCTGCTGTCGGCGGCCCTGAACCTCAAGCTGCTGAACCCGCGCGAAGTCATCGCCGCGGCCATCGATGCCTGGCAGCGCGGGCAAGCGCCGCTTGCCGCAGTCGAGGGTTTCGTGCGCCAGATCCTCGGCTGGCGCGAATTCATCCGCGGCGTCTACTGGCTCGACATGCCGCGACTGCTCGAGGCCAACCATTTCGGCCACGAACAGCCCCTGCCGGACTGGTACTGGACCGGCGAGACCGGGATGAATTGCCTGCGCCAGTCCATCGGCCAGACGCTGCGCCACGGTTATGCCCACCACATCCAGCGGCTGATGGTGACCGGCAACTTCGCCCTGCTGGCCGGCCTGCAGCCGCGCGCGGTGCACGAGTGGTACCTCGCCGTGTACGTCGATGCCGTCGAATGGGCCGAACTGCCGAACACCGCGGGCATGGCCCTGTATGCCAACGGCGGGCGTTTCACCAGCAAGCCCTACATCGCCTCCGGCGCCTACATCGGCCGGATGAGCAACTACTGCCGCGGCTGCCGTTACGATCCGAAACTGCGCAGCGGGCCGCGTGCCTGTCCGTACACCACGCTCTACTGGAACTTTCTTGACCGCCACGAGGCCGAATTCTCCCGCAACCCCCGCACCGTGCTGATGGC
>LNFM01022767.1_pt1 | contig 11753 bp, 13 predicted proteins | sample 596031 | NCBI WGS metagenome assembly LNFM01 (sample SAMN04254537, study PRJNA301005) | activated carbon metagenome | isolation source: dual media filters at the Ann Arbor, Michigan drinking water treatment plant | place: USA: Ann Arbor | reverse complement strand
GCCGACGACGTCTTCCAGGCCCTGCAGGAAATCGATTACGGCCAGTATGACGAGCTCATTCCAACGTTGGCTCCCGCACTGGGCAAGGCCGGCATGGCCCACCTGAAGCAACGCATAACCGCACTCTCCAGAACACCGGTCACCAAGCCTCCCGCGGCCAGCCGGCGGCAGATCGGCTGGGCCAGCTCTGGTCCCATCTATGAGGACGACATCGCCGAGACCTCGCGCCGGATCATGGTGCGCCACGCCTTACGGCAGATCGCGGACGCCACGGGCGACGCGGACGGCTTCGCGGCGCAATACGATGCCAAAGCCCGCAAGGTCCCGAGTGTCGCCGCCGAGATCGCCGAGCGGCTGTTGGCGGGCGGAAGGTCGCAGGAGGCACTGACGGTTCTCGACGAGGCGGAGCGCCCCAGCAAGGGATGGAGCGGCTTCGAATGGGAAGATGCCCGTATCGCCACTCTCGAGGCGCTGGGCCGCCCGCAAGAGGCGCAGGCAATGCGGTGGGCATGCTTCGCGACCCATCTGTCGGCGGCGCATCTCAAGGACTACCTGAAGCGACTGCCGGACTTCGATGACGTCGATGCCGAATCCAGAGCGCTGGATCATGCCGAGGCCGAGCGCAGCCTGCTGAAGGCACTGGTCTTTCTCGTCACCTGGCCGGCGCACGATCGAGCGGCCCGGCTCGTGGTCACCCGGGCAATGGAACTCGACGGCGACCAATACGAATTCCTCACGCCCGCCGCCGACGCGCTGGCCGGCAAGCACCCCCTCGCGGCCACCCTACTGCTGAGGGCGATGATAGACTTCGCCCTGCGCGAGGCCCGATCGAGCCGCTACAAGCACGCCGCGCGACATCTCATGGACTGCGCGGGCCTGGCCCGGTCGGTCGGCGACTTCGGCCACTTCGCAACCCACGACGCCTATATCGAAGTTTTGCGTAGGGAACACTCCAGAAAGAGCGGGTTCTGGACCCTCGTTTCAGCGTGAGTGGATTGAGCAGCGCGCGGCTCGCTTACGGCCTGACCGCCGGCGCTTCGACGGCCAGGCCGGCCCCGCGCACGGCGAGGTAGAGTTCAAGCGCCAGGTATTCTTCCGACGCGAGCGACATGGGCTCCGCACGGACGCCCGTATCGCAATCCCGGAAACGGCGATGCAGGGAGCCCAATGTCTGCCATTCCAGCCTGTATGTGGGAAACCCGTTGGCGTGGCCCTGGCTTATGGTGTCGCCGCGCAGGGAACGGCCCCAGTTCCGGTCGTGGCAGTGATGGCAGGCCAGGTTGAGCTGGCCGCGGCGGGTGAAGAAGTAGTCGCGGCCTTGCTCGTAGTAGGGGCGGAGGCGGTCGTCGAGCTGGACGGATACCGGCATCCCGCGCGACAGGCTGGCGACATAGGCGGACAGCGCCAGCAGGTCCTCGCCCTCATGGGCAAGCGGCTTTGCGGCCTGGTGCCGGGTGCGGCAGACATTGATCCGGCCTTCCAGGTTGGTCAGTTTGCCCGTCGCCTCGTCGATCCGGGGATAGCGCGCCGCGACTCCTTCAAGCGGGCTGCCGCCGGCGCCGTGACAGCTCGCGCAGCTCGCGCTCACCGCCTCTCCGCTCCTGAAGAGTTTCGCGCCACGGTCGACCCACAGGAAGCCCGGGTTCAGGAAATCGTCGTCCTGCTGCGCCTGGGTCTCGGGCGTCAGGAAGGCGTAGCCGGAAACCACGGCATTTGGATCGAGATCGGCGCGGTCGGGATCCGGCGCCGCGTCGCCGCAGGCCGAGAGTAGAAGAAGAGCGACAGCCAGGCAGCCGCGTTTCATGTCTCGACCGTCAGGTCCGCGGCGTCCGAGAACACCGCGCCGTGCTGATCGGTCCAGCGGAACTCCAGCCTGCCGCTCTCGGTCGCCACGGTATGGAAGGTGAGAAACGGGTTGGCCGCGACGGCAGGAAAGAATTTGGCTCGAAACACCGGTTCGCCATCATAGAGGCACTCGAAGGCGACGATGATGTCGCGCGCGATGACCTCGCCGCTCGCGCCGCGCCGGAAGCCGCTCTCCATGGGGTGCCTGATCAGCGCCCTGAGCTCGATGATCTCGCCGCGTTTGGCGGTCCTCGGCGCGGCGATGCGGATCGTGTTCATGAGGGCTGCCCCTTCTATTCGATGATGCAGGCGCCGACGGTGACCATGATGCCGGCGGATGCCGATCGCAGCGTGCCATCGCTGAGTTCCGCCACAACCAGGACGTCCTGGGTCCTGGAGAGCCGGACGCGCGTCGACACGCTCGCCTTCCCCGCCCGCGGGCCGAGCTCGAACTGGACGATGTTCGGCAACGGATTGAGCGGGGAGAAGACGGCGATCCGCCGCACGTGGTCGGCTTGGGTCATCGGGCTGTCGACGTCGATCGCGAGCGGAACGGAATTCCCGTTCTCGGCCAGGGGCGGCATCGTCAGGGAAATCCCGCCCGGCCGAAGCGGGCGGTCACCGAACGCCTCGGCGATGGCCGCCCGCATGTCGGCCGGCGCCGCGAAGGAGCGGATCGGCACCAGGGACACGAACAGGCAACCAACGCCGCCCAGCAGAACGCCACGGCGCGTCGTGCCGACAGGGCCAACCCAATAGCTTTCGCCGTCGTCAGCCATCCAATGCCGCCAAATATGCCACCAGATCCTCGACCTGCCCCGAAGATAGGACGGGTTTGCCCTCGAGACCACGGGAGACCTGATTGAGGCCGTGGACCCGGTAATAGGCGGGCATGACCGTGTCCGGGTTGAGCCGCGACGCATCGACGATCCGCAGCCGGATCTGGCCGGGCGTGAGACGCGCGCCGACATCCGACAGCGCGGGTCCGACGTTGCCCTGGAACGGCACGTCCAGACCGGCCACGACGTGGCACAGGACACAGTGGCCGCCGTCGCGCGCCACGAAGGTCGCGCGACCTGCCTCGGGATCGCCGGGCATGCCGGTGAGCGAGTGGGGAATGGCGTCGCCCGAAAACCGATCGGGTGCGACCAGCGCGCGCTCGCCGCAGCCGGTTGCCGCGGCGGCCACTCCAAGCAGCAGGCAGGTTCCGAGCGCGCGCATCAGCCGAAGGTTTCGCGGGTGATGGCGCGGAACCAGTCGAAGGCCTCCGCCGCCTCCGACGTGCGGCTGCGCGGATTCGGCGCGGCAGGGCTGACGCCACCGGCGCCGGGAACATCCGCCAGCACGCCGCCTTCGTTGCTGTAGACCCCGGAAATCGAAATCGCTTCGTCCGGGTCCAGATAGGAGTAGCAGGTGTTGACGAGAACCGTCGGCTCGGGACTCATGCCGCGCAGCAGGCGCGCCACCTGAACGGCGCAGACCTTGGCCTGCATGTTGGCGGTGAACGCCGACTTGGGCATCGGCGCCGCGATGGTGGCGTCGCCGATCACATGGATACCGGGCTGAAGCGACGATTCGAACGCCACGGCATTGACCGGGCACCATCCGGTCGAATCGGCCACCCCTGCCCGCGCCGCGATCTCGCCGGCCTTCTGCGGCGGGATGACATTAGCGACATCGGCACGGATCCGTTCGAAGTCCGTTTCCAAAGTCATGGCGCCGGCATCGACCCGCGACACCCGACCGCCATCGGACGCCCCGCGCCATTCCAGCACGCCGCCATAGCGCGCCGCCCATTCGGCCTGGAACAAGGGCTGCTTCGAGAAGTCGTCCTTGGCATCGAGGACCAGCAGCTTGGCGCGAGGTTTGCGGTTCCTGAGATAATGGGCGATCAGGCTGGCACGCTCATACGGGCCGGGCGGGCAGCGAAACGGCGCGCGGGGCACCGATATGACGACGAGTCCGCCGTCCTCCATGGCCTCGAGCTGCCGGCGCAGCAGAAGCGTCTGTTCGCCGGCCTTCCAGGCATGGGGCATAGCCTCGGCGGCGGCGGACCCGTACCCTTCGAGGGCGCTCCAGTCGATATCGATCCCGGGTGAAAGGATGAGCCGGTCATACCGCAAGGTCGAGCCACCGGCCAGCGCGACGGTTCGGGCCGCGGCATCCACGTCCGTCGCGCGGTCGTGGACGATGTCGATGCCCTCGCGGGCCAGCGCCTGGTAGCCGAACCGCTGGGCCGCAAGATCGCGCGCAGCAACGATCACCAGATTGCTCAGCGGGCAGGACGTAAACGTCCTGTTCGGCTCGACCAGGGTAACCTTCACCTCCGGTGCCAGGCGCTTGATGAAACGGGCGGCCGTCGCGCCGCCATAGCCACCTCCCACCACGACCACACGCGCCGAGTTGCCAGCGGCAAAGCTCGGCATGGCGGCGAGGGCCGCCAACCCGGCGATCACCGCGCGTCGGTCGGGGCGCGCAGCCATGCTAGCGGCCCTCGCGCGCCGCCAGATAGGCGGCGATCATCCGGATTTGCGCCTCGGAGTAGCCGCGGGAGATACGGTGCATGACGGAGGAGCCCGCCGCGTCGGCCTTGTAGGCCATGAGCAAAGACTGGATCTCGTCGGCGCTCCTGGTGTCGAGGCCGACGATCGCGTCGCCGCCCTTGCCGTGACAGCCGCCACATGCCGCGGCCATCGTCGCCGCCTTGCCTAACTCGGGGGACTCCAAAACACCGCTCTCTGCTTGCTTTTCCGTCCAGCCGAAGGCGATCAGGACCGCGGCGGCGGTCATGAGGCAAACTTTGCGGGCGGCCGCGATCACAGCTCTCTCAGGTTCTGGTCCTTGATCGGCAGGTGGCGCACGCGCTTGCCGGTGGCGGCGAAGATGGCATTGAGCACCGCCGGCGCGGCGACGGCGATCGTCGGCTCGCCAACACCGCCCCAGAAACCGCCGGACGGCATCACGATGGTCTCCACCAGCGGCATGTGCTCGATCCGCATCGAGTTGTAGGTGTCGAAGTTACGCTCCTGCACCTTGCCGCCCACGAAGGTGATCTCCTGGAACAGCATGGCCGAGAGACCGTAGACGAACGACCCCTCGACCTGCGCCTCGATCTGCTGCGGGTTCACCGCCATGCCGGGGTCGGTCGCCGCGACGATCCGCTGGATCTTGAGCTTGCCGTCCTTGTCCACCGTGACCTCGGCGCAGGCCGCGGTGTAGGCGCCGAACGAATAGAAGGCGCTGAGCCCGCGGTGGACGCCGTCGTCCTTGCCCCAGCCGCTCTTTTCCGCAGCCGCCTTCAGCACCGCCTGCAATTCGGGCGAGTCCTTCATGTACGCAAGACGGAACTCGAGCTTGTCCCGGCCCGCCGCATGCGCGAACTCATCGAGCGCGCAGTCGAGATAGATCGCGTTCTGGTTCGCGTTGACCCCGCGCCAGAAGCCGGGCCGGACGGGCGGGTTGCGCATGGCATGATCGACGAGCAGGTTGGGGAAGGTGTATTTCAGCGCCTGCGTCTCCATGCCGGGCGCCAGATCGGCGCCCGTCCTGCAGCGCCTCGGGCCGGAGCGCGGCCAGGATCGACTGCCCGGCGATCCTGATGTGCAGGCCGGTCAGATTGCCATCCGCGTCGAGCGCGCCCCGGATCAACGCACGCGACGTCGGATGGTAGAAGCCGTGCTCCATGTCCTCTTCTCGGCTCCACAGCAGCTTGACCGGCGTGCCGGGCATCGACATGGCGATCTTCACGGCCTGACTGACATGGTCGCCGCTGCTGCTGCCCCGGCGGCCGAAGCCGCCGCCGAGATGCAGTTTGTAGACATCGCACTTCTCGACCGGCAGTTCGGCGGCCTCCGCCACGGAGGCGAGCGCCGACATGCCATCCTGGGTCGGCACCCATGCCTTGCAGGAGTCCTTGGTCCAGACCACCGTCGCGTTCATCGGCTCCATGCAGGCATGGTTCTGATGCGGCACCCGGTAGGTCGCCTCGACGATCTTCGCCGCCTTGGCGAACGCCGCCTCGACGTCGCCGCGCTTGTGGCCGACGAAGGCATCGCTCGCGCGCAGGCCCTTCTCCAGCTCCGCCTCGAAGTCGGCGCTGTTGTAGGGCGTGCCGCCTTGCCACTCGATGGGCAGCGCCTCGAGCGCCGAATTCGCCTGCCACCAGGTATCGGCGACGACGGCGACGGCATCGTCATGGACGGCGAGCACCTTCCTGACGCCCGGCATCTTCATCACCGCGGCCTGGTCGAAGCTCTTCAGCTTGCCGCCGCGCACCGGGCACGCCTTGATCGAGGCGTTGAGCATGCCGTCGAGCTTGACGTCGGCGCCGTAGATCTGCGCGCCGGTCAGCTTGTCCGCCGTGTCGAGGCGCTTGACCGGCTTGCCGGCGATGGTCCACGTCGAGGGATCCTTGAGCGGCACCTTGGTGGGCGGCGCCAGCTTGGCCGCATCTTCGGCCACGGCGCCGAAGGTGACGGTCCGGCCCGTGGGGCCATGGGTGATCACGCTGTCCTTGGCCGTGCATTCGCCGGCGGGCACCTTCCACCGGGCGGCCGCCGCTTCGATCAGCATGATGCGGGCCGCCGCGCCGCCCTCGCGGACATATTGGTGGCTGTTGCGGATGCCCCGGCTGCCGCCCGTGAGCATTTCGCCCCAGACCTTGTCGCGCGCCAGATTCGTGCCCGGCGTGGGGTACTCAGTGACCACCTTGGACCAGTCGCAGTGCAGTTCCTCGGCGACCAGCTGGGCCAGACCCGTCAGCGTGCCCTGGCCCATTTCCGAGCGGGCGATCCGGATCGTGACCACATCGTCGCGGCCGATATGAACCCAGGCGTTCACCTCCGGCGCCGTGCCGGCGTCCTTCGCCAGCGCCGGCCCGAAGCCGCCCATGAAGCTGATGGTGAGCCCGGCGCCGGCGACACCCACGCCGATCATGAAGCCGCGGCGGGAGAGGCTTGTCATCTCGTTCATGCCGGTTCTCCCGCGGATGTCTTGGTCTTGGCCAGGTGAATGCCCTTGCGCACGCGCGCCAGGGTGCCGCAACGGCAGATATTGGTGATCTCCAGGTCGATGTCCTCGTCGCTGGGATCGGGGTTGTGGTTGAGCATCCCGGCGACCGCCATGATCATCCCGGGCTGGCAATAGCCGCATTGCGGAATGTCCAGTTCCGCCCAGGCCTGCTGGACCGGGTGACGGCTGTCTTTCGACAGTCCCTCGATGGTGGTGATCTCCTCGCCTTCGTTGACGGCGGCCAGCCGATGGACGCAGGAGCGGACGGATCGGCCCGCGATATGTACCGTGCAGGCGCCGCATTGCGCGACTCCGCATCCATATTTCGTGCCCGTGAGACCGAGCTGCTCACGCAGCACCCAAAGAAGCGGCGTATTCTCGTCGGCATCGACCTCGACGGCCTGCCCGTTCACCCTGAGTTTTTTCATCGCTGTCCTCTCGCAAGCTGCCACATCCAAGATAGCCGATCCTACACGATCGCCAAAGCGTCGGCTGTAATGTTCTGGCAATCAGAGTGTATCGAATAAGTCACCGTGCGGAAATGAGAACAGGGGACTTCAGCATGAGAGGGGGTCGCTCCAGGCTGCGTCCGCCGCCTTCCAAGCTCGCCGTCAGTGGCTCATGTTGCGCATCTGCTCCTGTACGGAGTTGATCTTGCGGTCCCGTTCGGCGGCCTCGCGCGACTTGTCGCTGGTGGCGGCCGTCGGCGCGCTGTCGGACTGGCACGCGGCCAGCAGGACGGCGGCGATCGCGAACCATAGGCGTTTCACTGGCTCCTCCCCGGCATTGGACGGTTCATTATAGCGCGAACGCGCGAGCGTTGCGCGCCCGGCGGCAAGAAACTAGCATGGGTGCTGAAAACGGCCGCCGCCCGGGCGCGGCGCAAGGGAACGTCGGATGACCCGCACCATCTTCATCAACGCCACCCTGCTCGACGGCGAGAACCCGGCCCGCAAGGGCGCAACCGTCGTCGTCGAAGGCGGGCGCATTGCCGCCACCACGCCGGTGCCGCCGCGCGACGGCGACTCGGTCGTCGATCTCGGGGGCCGCACGCTGATGCCGGGCATGGTCTCAGGCCACTACCACGCGGTCTATGGCCGGCCCGGCGGCAAGCCCGGCTACACCCGCGACGCCGATCCCGTCCAGCAGGCCTACTGGGCGCTGGGCAACGCGCAAGTCGCGCTGCGCGCCGGGGTGACCAGCGTGGTCGGCGCCGCGACCTTCGACACCATCGATGCGACCTTGGCCGCCAGCATCGACGCCGGCGACGTGCTCGGCCCGCGCTTCGTGCCGGCGAGCCGGGCGCTGTCGCCGACGGTCAAGGACAACAGCGGACAGATCATCTCCCACGTCCTGCAATGCGACGGGCCGGAAGCGTTCCGGCGCGGCGCGCTGCTGGAGATCGGGCGGGGCGCGAAGGTCGTCAAGATCTTCGCCGGCGAGGGCCACGGCCAGTTCGTCGGCCGCGACATGACAGACGCCGAGCTGCGCGCCGCCGTCGATGCCGCCCACGAACACGGCGTGCGTACCCGCGCCCATGTGGCCGGCCGCGACAACGTGCTGCGGTGCGCCCAGGTGGGCGTCGACATCCTCGACCACGCGGACGGCCTGGACGACGCCTGCATCGACGCCATCGCCGAGGCCGGCGCGTTCATGGTGCCCAGCATCTACCTGCCGTTCGTGGCGCTCCGGAACGGCGGCAAGGGCGGCTCGGGCTATTTCGACCAGGCGAGCCTGGATCACAGCTGCGCCATGCTGGGGCGCGCGATCGAGGCCGGCGTGAAGCTGGTGCCCGGCGACGATTATGGCGCGGCGGAGCTGCCGCACGGCACCTATGCGAAGGAGCTGACGTGTTACGTGGACTATGCCGGCATCGATCCGCTCGAGGTCATCCGGTGGGCGACCCGGAACGGCGGCGTCATGACCGGCATCGCCGACCTGGGTACCATCGCGCCGGGGAAGCTCGCCGACATGCTCGTCGTCGATGGCGATCCGTCGGCCGACATCGCCCTGCTGTCGCGGTCCGAGCGCCTGGTCGCGGTAATCAAGGACGGCAAGGTGGTCAGCGGCAACCTGCAGGCGCGTCAGGGGCAGCCCGCGCTGGCCTGATCACGAGCGAGGTGCCGATCTTTGTCAAATGACCAATTATTCGCTGTCAGGGATCGCCGCCTCCGCTAAAATGCGGCGCGGGCCTCGCGGCGCCGAAGGCATGGCAGGAGACGACGATGGACGGACTTGAACCTGTGGAAACGGGCGACGGGCAGCTCGGCAAGACCGTTGGCGTGGCGCTGCGCGGCGATCCGATCACCAGCGACGAATACATTTCGGGCGAGTTCATGCACCGCGAGATGGACATGGTCTGGGCCAAGGTCTGGAACGTCGGCGGCATCGCTGCCGAGATTCCCCAGCCCGGCGACTACGTCACCCACCAGCTCGGCCGCGAATCCATCCTGATGGTCCGGCAGGACGACGGTGCGGTGAAAGCATTCTTCAACGTCTGCCAGCACCGCGGCAACCGGCTGGTCTATGGCGACGGCGGATCGACCGAGACGTTCAGCTGCGTCTATCACGGCTGGACGTTCGCGCGCGACGGCGAGCTCATCCAGGCACAGGACCGCGAGGATTTCCGCCGCGGCGATCCCTGCGGCAAGCTGAACCTGGTCGAGATGCCCTGCGAGGTCTGGGCCGGCTTCATCTGGTACAACATGGACCCGGACTGCAAGCCGCTCGACGTCTTCCTGGGCGGCGTGAAGGCTGAGCTGGACGGCTATCAGATCGACAAGATGACACGGGTGTTCTACCGGGTCACGGAAGCGCCGTTCAACTACAAGTGCATCCACGACAATTTCTGCGAATCCTACCACCTGCCGACTCTGCATCCGCAGATCGGCAGCTACGTGGACGACGACTACAGGAACACCCAGTTCATCATGTACCGGGAAGGCCACAACCTGATGAAGATGAAGGGCGCCCTGCCTTCCATGCGCGACGCCGGCGGCATCAGCGAGACGCTGGCCAACGAGATGCGCGAATGGGAGCTGAATCCCGCCGAGTTCCGGGACAAGCCGCGCGAGGTGCGCGCCGCGCTCCAGCGGCAGAAGCGCAAGCTGGGGCCGCAGCGGAACCTCGGCCACTTCCTCGACCTGGAGGACGGCCAGCTCACCGACGCCCATCACTTCAACATCTTCCCTGGCACCACGATGACCATGCAATCACCGATGATGCTGGGCTTCCAGCGGGCCGAGCCGCATCCGACCGACCCGAACAAGTGCATATTCGAGCATTGGCGGTTCTCGCACCCGACCCATGACGGCCGCGACATCGTGACGCCGATCGGCGTGTTTCCCTTCCGCGAGGCCGAGCGCGAGGTGATCCCGTTCGGCGAAGGCTCCATGGGCAGCGTATCGGACCAGGACCTCTATGCCTGCTCCGGCCAGCAGCTGGGCTTCCATTCGCGGGGCTTCCGCAACGCCTACCTGGCCGACCAGGAAGACCGGGTGCAACAGTTCCACGAGATGCTGCACGACTACATGGACGGGAAGCTGCCCTGAGGCAGCCTGCGTTCAACCCTTGGCCAGGCGGGCGATGCCGGCGTCGAACATCAGCGCCAGCTTCTGCGCCACCGTCTCCAGGTCCGACGCCCTGCACCGGCCGCCCGACAGACGGTCGATGCTGCCGTTTTCCACCAGGATGTGGATGAACGCGGAATTGAGGATGTAGAACGCCCAGTAGACGTCCTCCTCTGCCGCGTCTGGCATCTTGCCGCGCAGCATGCCGACGAAGTCCTCGACCACGCTGGCGTATTCGCGTGCGAAGGCCTTGGTATGCGGCTCGGAGCCCGGCGTGTTGGCCGCCAGCGACAGCAGCTTGACATAGGCCGCCCAGCCTGGGCCGCCATCGAGCGCCCGCCGCACGACCGGCATGACGAAGGCGGTGACGATGTCGGCGATGCTCGCCTGATTGCCGCGTTCAGCCACCGCCTGCAGCGAGGCGGCGATGTCGGCCGCATGCTCGGCCGAGCGCCGCATGATGACTTCGGAATAGAGGTCGCCCTTGGTGCCGAAATAGTAGCTCATCAACCCCAGCGGCACGTCGGCCTTCAGCGCGATCGCGCGGGTGGTGGTGCCCTCGTAGCCCTGCTGCGCGAACAGCATCTCGGCGGCGTCGACGATGCGCTCCTTGGCGCTCTGGCTGCCTGCCGTCTGCGAATCCGCGGCAGCGCCGGTTCTGGATTTCCTGGCCAATGGTCGCGGTCCTGAGGTTACCGTGGGGGAACGGCGGCAGATACTAGCAGCGGGGTCGGGCCGCACCAACCGTTTCGCGGTTCGTCGGACCGGCGCATGGCCGCCACCGGCGGGTCCGGCGGCCCCGATCCCGGCAATGCGCTCGCCCCCCCAGGCCGGACCCGCGTGTCTGCCGCTAGCGGTTCTTCTGCGTCTTGCCTTCGGCGATGTAGCGGTCGATGCCGTTGTGGAACTGCTGGATGCGGTTCTCCTGGCCCGACAGATACGCGCCCTTGAAGCCGCGCGACTGGAAGCCGAGCTGCTGGCCGGTCGCCACCTGCAGATCCTGGTCGGCGGTGAAGCCCACGGTCTTTTCGCCATAGGGGAACTCGTCCCGCCCGGCGACCTTGAATGGGATCATGCCGATGGGGCTGGTAACCCTGCCGTCCGCGTTCGGCTTGATGGTCATGTGCCAGTGTTCGTAGATGCTGCGGTTGGGGTCGGTCGGGTGCGGTTCGCAGCGCTGCAGCGAGGCGCCGATCGATGACACGGTGATCGACGTGCCGGGGAACAGGTTGAAGTGATAGGCGTCGGTCAGCCAACTGTCCTCGACGCGCAGCCAATGATCGAAGCCATGCTCTTGGGCGGTGGCGCGCTTGTGCTTCTGCATGGCCT
>LNFM01011788.1_pt1 | contig 11754 bp, 6 predicted proteins | sample 596031 | NCBI WGS metagenome assembly LNFM01 (sample SAMN04254537, study PRJNA301005) | activated carbon metagenome | isolation source: dual media filters at the Ann Arbor, Michigan drinking water treatment plant | place: USA: Ann Arbor | reverse complement strand
TCAGCGACTGCTCCTTGCCAATCACGTCGCCCGCCTTCACCAGCACCTCGATGACCTCCACTTCCTTGAAGTCGCCAATGTCCGGCACCTTGATCTCGACCGTATTTCCCATCGCTGCACCCTTGTCTCGGAGGTGCTGCGGCGTCGTACCGACGCCGGCAGCCCGCTGCCCGGAAATTTGTTGTTCGTGTCTGCCGCGCCGGACCTAGACGGTGGCCGGATTCGGCTTGTCCGGATCGATGCCGTACTTCTTGATCGCCTCGGCCACCTTGGCGATCGGCAGCGTGCCTTCGTCGGCCAGCGCCTTCAGTGCCGCAATCACCACGAAGTGGCGATCCACCTCGAAGAACTCGCGCAGCTTCTCGCGCGTGTCGGAGCGGCCGAATCCATCGGTGCCGAGCACGGTATAGCTGCGCCCGCGCGGGATGTAGGGACGGATCTGGTCGGCGAACAGGCGCATGTAGTCGGTGGAGGCCACGACCGGGCCGGCGGTGCGTTCCAGGTTTTGCTGCACGAAGCTGGCCCGCGCAGGCTTGGCCGGATGCAGCAGGTTGTGGCGTTCGACCTCGATGCCATCGCGCCGCAGCTGGGTGAAGCTGGTGACGCTCCAGACATCGCCCGCCACCGCCCAGTCCTTCTCCAGCAGTTCGGCCGCAGCTATCACCTCGCGCAGGATGGTGCCGCTGCCCAGCAGCTGCACGCGCGCAATCGAGCGCCCCATTCCGCTGCCGGCCGGACCCTCGCGCAGCTGGTACATGCCCTTGAGGATGCCCTGCTCCTGGCCCTTCTTCAGGCCCGGGTGCGGGTAGTTCTCGTTCATCAGCGTGATGTAGTACCAGACGTCTTCCTGGTTCTGCACCATGCGCCGCAGGCCGTCCTGCAGGATCACCGCCACCTCGTGCGCATAGGTGGGGTCGTAGCTGATGCAGTTGGGGATCGTGGCACTCATCAGGTGCGAATGGCCGTCCTGGTGCTGCAGGCCTTCGCCGTTGAGCGTGGTGCGACCGGCGGTGGCACCGAGCAGGAAGCCGCGCGCCTGCATGTCGCCCGCGGCCCAGGCCAGATCGCCAATGCGCTGGAAGCCGAACATCGAATAGAAGATGTAGAACGGAATCATCACGCGGTTGTTGGTCGAGTACGAGGTCGCCGCGGCGATCCAGTCCGCCATCCCGCCCGCCTCGTTGATGCCCTCTTCCAGGATCTGTCCGGCCTTGTCTTCGCGGTAGTACATGACCTGGTCGCGATCTACCGGCTCATACAGTTGGCCCTGCTGGCTGAAGATGCCGAGCTGGCGGAACATGCCTTCCATGCCAAAGGTGCGCGCCTCGTCCGGAATGATCGGCACCACGCGCGGACCGATCGTCTTGTCGCGCACCAGCTGGTTCAGCACCCGCACGAACGCTTGCGTGGTGCTGATCTCGCGCCCGTCGGCCGTCGGTTCAAGCACGGCGCTGAACGTGTCGAGCTCAGGTGTCGCGAGTTTCTCGTCGGCGACCCGGCGACGCTGCGGCAGGTAGCCGCCCAGAACCCGCCGACGCTCTTGCAGGTACTTCATCTCCGGCGAGTTGTCGGCCGGCCGGTAGAACGGGATTTCCGCGAGCTTGTCATCCGCTATCGGTATGGCAAAGCGGTCGCGAAACTCGCGGATCGCGTCGTCGTCCAGCTTCTTGACCTGGTGCGTTGGGTTCTTGCCTTCGCCGATCTTGCCCATCCCGTAGCCTTTGACGGTCTTGGCGAGGATCACCGTTGGCTGACCACCGTGCTTGATGGCGGCGGAGAAAGCTGCATAGATCTTGTGCGGGTCGTGTCCACCGCGATTCAGGCGCCAGATGTCGGCATCGCTCATGCGCGAGACCATCTCCAGCGTCTGCGGGTCCTTGCCGAAAAAGTTCTTGCGGACAAAGGCACCATCATTGGCCTTGTAGTTCTGGTATTCGCCGTCCACGGTGCTTTCCATCAGTCGAAGCAGCGCACCGTCCTTGTCCTTGGCCAGCAGTGGATCCCAGTACGAGCCCCAGATCAGCTTGATCACGTTCCAGCCGGAGCCGCGGAACTCGCCCTCCAGCTCCTGGATGATCTTGCCGTTGCCGCGTACCGGACCGTCGAGGCGCTGCAAGTTGCAGTTGACGACGAAGATCAGGTTGTCGAGCTTCTCGCGCGCCGCCATGCCGATGGCGCCGAGCGATTCCGGTTCGTCCATCTCGCCGTCGCCGCAGAACGCCCACACCTTGCGGCCCTCGGTGTTGGCGATGCCGCGGTTATGGAGGTACTTGAGGAAGCGCGCCTGGTAGATCGCCTGGATCGGGCCCAGCCCCATGCTCACCGTCGGAAACTGCCAAAAGTCGGGCATCAGCTTGGGATGTGGGTAGGACGTCACGCCCTTTCCATCGACATCGCGGCGGAAGTTCAGCAATTGCTCTTCCGTCAGGCGACCTTCGAGGAACGCTCGTGCATACACGCCCGGCGACGAGTGGCCCTGCAGGTACAGAAGGTCGCCGCCAAAGTCGCCGTGCGGCGCGCGCCAGAAGTGGTTGAAGCCCACCTCCATCATGGTGCCGACCGACGCATAGCTGGCAATGTGGCCGCCGAGATCACCCTCGCCCCGATTGGCTCGCACCACGGTGGCCATCGCATTCCAGCGCATGTAGGCGCGCAACCGCTCTTCGATGGCAGGATCACCCGGCGTGTGCTCCTCCAGATGCACCGGGATCGTGTTGATGTACGCGGTGTTGGCCGAGAACGGGATGTAGGCGCCGGAGCGGCGCGCCTTCTCCGACAGGCGTTCGATCAGGTAATGCGCGCGTTCCGGCCCCTCGCGCTCGAGGACCGCATCGAGGGCGTCGATCCATTCGCGAGTCTCCAGCGCATCGGGATCGCGCGGATCATTGGCGGCTGGCGGGAAGTGCGGCACAGCGGACATGTCTTGTCTCCTAGGATGGGCGCTTCTTGTCGGCGAAGCGCTCTGGATAACGGTCAGGATTGAACGGGCCGACGCGTGAGGCTGCGCGGCCGGCCGCCTTGTTGGTTCGGTATTTGAATGAAGCGGACTCTATCAGCGTTTGGCAATCTTTCAAATAGCGACATTCAATCCTGCGATGCGGAACGATCAGGTTCAGTGACAGTGAGACTCGCCAGACCGGCCGGTATCCCTCGGCAATAATCGACCTCAACCAGCGCACGCTTGGCACATGCCTGCGGAAACGTATCTCGGCCCACCTGACCTCTGATCATGCCCATGGCAGCCCTCGGCAGCACGGATCCCAGCGAGCGCCCTGCCCGTCAGCCGGCATTCGACGCGCTCGGCCTGCCGGTTGACCGGCGGCGGCGCGGTACCTGGTTGCCGTTTGCCGCCATTGCCGCTCTGGTGCTGCTGATCCTGGCCCTGTTCGTGGCCATCGTCTTCGAAGACCGGGCGATGCAGCGAGAAACACTGCAGCGCGACTTTGACTCCGCCGCCCAGCAACTCGACGCGCGCCTGGTGACTTTGGCCGAGTCGGTCTCGGCCACCGCCCTGGAGATCGGCGCCGGCACGGTCAACGAGCGGCGCTTCACGGGGTTTGCCAACGATCTGCTGGCAGCCAAGCCGGAAATCCAGCGCATCAAGTACGTGAACGCGACCGGCCGCCTGGTCTGGCAGCCGGCCCCGGCCAGTGCGTTGCCCATGCTGCCCGACGATCCGGTCGATGAAAGCTTCAAGTCCCTGCTGGAACAGGCAAGCAAGTCGACCAGCGGAATCTGGGGTGTGCTGCAGGTAGCCGGCCGGCCGAGCACAGTGGCGCTGGCGGTGCCCGTGTACACCGACAGGCGCTATGTCGGCGCGCTGCTGCTCAACGTGCTGCCGCGCGACCTGCTGCTGAACGGCTTGTCAGGCGATACGCGCGAGCGTTACCGGGTGCTGCTGCTCGCCGACGGCGTCGTCCTCGGCGCCACCAGCGCCAGCAATCCTCCCACCGGCTCGCCCACCTACGCTGCCGCGATCTCTCCGCTGCCTCCGAACATCACCTTGCAGGCGAGTCCGTTCCGCATGCAGGCGCGACTGGCCGGGCGGGCGTTGGTCTGGCTGGTCGCCGGCCTGGCTGCCGCCGTCGGCATCGCTTTGACCGCGCTGCTGCGCTATACGACGCAACTGGTGCGGGCGGATCGCGCCTTGGTCGCCGAGACATCGCTGCGCCGGGCAATGGAAGACTCGCTGGCCACCGGCTTGCGCGTGCTCGATCCGCGCGGGGTGGTGCGCTACGTGAACAAGGCGTTCTGCCAGATGACCGGTTGGCCAGAGGCGCAACTGATCAATCGCGGCCCGCCGTTTCCCTATTGGCCGCCCGAGTTCGTGCAGGAGCAACGCGCAAAGCTCGATCAGACTCTGGCCGGCGAGGTCGATGCGTCCGGCTTCGATATCGTGGTGCAACGACCGGATGGCAGCCGCTTCGACGCTCGCATGTACGTTTCACCGCTGGTCGATGACGCCGGCGCGCAGATCGGTTGGGTCACGTCGATGGCGGATATCACCGAATCGAAGCGTATCCGCACCGAGCTTGCAGCCGCGCAGGAACGCTTCACGACGGTCCTCGAGTCCCTTGAGGCGGCCGTGTCCGTCGTCGCCCCCGGACCGGACCGAGCCCCAGAACTGTTGTTCGCCAACCGCGCCTATCAGCAGGAGTTCGGCCACCGCACCGACGGCCACGCGAGCCTGGCGGCCGGCGTGCGACGCGGCAGCTTCGAGCAATCCGCGGAGGTACGCGACGGCGCCGCCGGACGCTGGTTCGATGTGCGGATGCGCGAGATCCGCTGGGTCGACGGTCGCGCCGCGCACCTGCAGATCGCCACCGACATCACGCTGCGCAAGACCACCGAGGAGATCGTCCGCCAGCAGCAGGAAAAGGTGCAGTTCACCTCACGCCTGATGACCATGGGGGAGATGGCCTCGTCGCTGGCCCACGAGTTGAACCAGCCGTTGACGGCGATCACCAATTACAGCGAAGGCGCCTTGGCGCGCCTGGCACGCGGCCCCGTGACCCGTGAAGACCTGCTGCCGGCGCTTGAAAAGACCAGCATGCAGGCGCAACGCGCCGGACAGATCATCCGGCGCATCCGCGAATTCGTGAAACGCAGCGAGCCTCGCCGGCGACCCACACCGGCCGCTCGCATCATCGACGATGCGGTCGGCTTCGCCGAGATCGACGCCAGCAAGAAAGGGATCGCCATCGTCGCCGAGGTGGACCCCGCCTTGCCGCCACTCGACGTCGATCCGATCCTGATCGAGCAGGTGCTGCTGAACCTGCTCAAGAACGGGATCGAGGCGATGGAGCGCGCCAGCGTGCGCCGGATCGACGTTCAGGTCAGCCGCACGAGCGACAACCTGGCGCAGATTCTGGTCATCGATCGCGGCAGCGGCATCCCGGACGCCCACCGGGACAACCTGTTCCAGCCGTTTTTCAGCACCAAGAGCGAAGGCATGGGCATGGGGCTGAACATCTGCCGCTCCATCGTCGAGTTCCATCACGGTCGGCTGTCGGTCGAAGCCAATCCCGAGCCCGCGGGCGGCACCATCATGAGGTTTACCCTGCCTCTTGCAACGTCATCCTCCGGTGAACAGAATTCGCCGGCCACGGGTCAAACCCGCCCCGATCAGGCAACGGCGTGAACTCGCGCCGTTCGCCCGAGGCCATTTAGCAACTCGCGAAGAAAGCACAACGCAATGAATGCAACGATGACGGCCACTGATGTCGACAACACCGAAGCCCTGGGCGTCGTCTACGTCGTAGATGACGACGAAGCGGTCCGCGACTCCCTGCAGTGGCTGCTGGAAGGCGTCAACTACAAGGTCAGGGCATACGAAAGCGCCGAGAACTTCCTGGCGGACTTCGATGACGGCGCCATTGCCTGCCTCGTTCTGGACGTGCGCATGCCCGGCATGAGCGGGCTCGAACTGCAGGAGGCCCTTATCGCGCGCAATGCGCCGTTGCCGATCATTTTCATCACGGGTCATGGCGATGTGCAGATGGCGGTATCGACGATGAAAAAGGGCGCCGCCGACTTCATCGAGAAGCCGTTCGACCAGATGAAGCTCAAGAGCCTGGTCGAGAAGATGCTGGTGCGGGCACGCGAAGATGCCGCGCGGCGTGACCGCGAGCGGATCAACCAGTCGCTGCTGGCCCGCCTGACCGCGCGCGAGCAGCAGGTGCTCGAACGGATCATGGCAGGACGGCTGAACAAGCAGATCGCCGATGACCTGGGCATCTCCATCAAGACGGTGGAGGCGCATCGCGCCAACATCATGGACAAGCTCAAGGCGAACACCGTCGCCGACCTGATGCGAGTAGCGCTGGCGGCCACCGCCAATTGACCCACCCGGTCCGACCCGACCCGGCCGAGGCCCGCTGCGTAAAATGCGGGCCTCGTGCTTTCTGCGGGTGCTCAGGATTTGATCGTTGCCTGCCGCCCGTCGAGCGCTGATTGCTTGCCCGCAGCGGCGCCCGACCTGACCCAGGGCGCGCTCACTTTCGCCGCACCTGGACGCTGATCTCATGACCGCTCGCCTGATCGACGGCAAGGCGCTTGCCGCCCGCCTACGCACTGAACTCGTCTCGCGTGTCGCCCAGTTGCAAGCACGCGGGCGCAGGCCCGGCCTGGCGGTCGTGCTGGTGGGCGACGATCCGGCCTCGGCGGTGTATGTCCGCAACAAGATCAAGGCCTGCGAGGACTGCGGCATCCGCTCGGTATTCGAGAAGCTGCCCGGCGATGTCGGCGAAGCGCAGTTGCTCGGCGTGATCGACCGCCTGAATGCCGATGCAACGCTGCACGGCATCCTGGTGCAGTTGCCGCTGCCGCGCCATCTGAACGCGCAGCGCGTGCTGGAGTCGATCTCGTTCGACAAGGACGTCGATGGTCTGCATGCGACCAATGCCGGCCTCACATTGATGGGCGTCCCGCACTTCCGCTCCTGCACCCCCTATGGCGTGATGAAGATGCTGGAATCCACCGGCATCGAACTCGCCGGCAAGCATGCGGTGGTGATCGGCCGCTCCAACATGGTGGGCAAGCCGATGGCCATGCTGCTGCTTGCCGCCAATGCCACCGTGACGATCTGCCACAGCGCTACCCACGATCTCTCCTCGATCACCCGCCAGGCTGACGTGCTGGTGGCCGCTGTCGGACGCCGCGCGATCGTCAAGGCCGACATGGTCAAGCCCGGCGCGGTCGTGATCGATGTCGGCACCAACAAGACTCCCGAGGGCAAGCTCGCCGGCGATGTCGATTTCGATACCGTCAAGGAGGTTGCCGGCTGGATCTCGCCAGTGCCAGGAGGTGTCGGTCCGATGACGATCGCCATGCTGCTGACCAACACCGTGGAATCAGCCGAGCGCGCCGTCGCTCGCAACTAATCCATTTCAAGTCTTCGACCTTCGCCTGATCCGCACCGATGCCGCTCGACACCGACTTCAATCCGCTGCTCGACTTCTCCGACCTGGCTCGTTTCGACGCGATTTCACCCGCGCACATCTCGCCGGCGATCGACATGCTGTTGCGCGAATGTCGCAAGGCGGTCGACGCGTCCACCGACCGGTCGCGTGAAGCCGACTGGGACCACATCGTGCTGCCGCTCGATGACGCCATCGAGCGGCTGTCGCGTGCCTGGGGTGCGGTATCGCACATGAACGCGGTGGTCGACTCCCCGGCGCTGCGCGAGCAGTACAACGCCAACCTGCCGCGCATCACCGACTTCTGGACCGAGGTGGCGCAGAACGAGGCGCTGTACGCGCGCTACCGCGAGCTGGAGGCGCGCGCCGACTTCCCGCATTGGACGCCGGCACGGCGGCGCGTCGTGGAGAACGAACTGCGCGACTTTCGCCTGGGCGGTGCCGAACTTGCACCACCGTTGAAGTCTCGGCTGCGGCAGATCCGTGAGCGCCAGTCGCACCTGAGCACGCGCTTCGCAGAAAACGTGCTCGACGCCACCAATGCCTTCGCGCTGTACCTGCCGGAGCGCGACGCCGCGCAGCTTGACGGCATTCCTGCCGACGTCCTGACCATGTATCGCGAAGCCGCCGCCGCCGACAGCCGTGACGGCTTCAAGATCACCCTTCACTACCCGAGTTATGCCCCGGTCGTTCAGTACGCGACCGACCGCAAGCTGCGCGAACGGATGTATCGCGCGTTCGTCACGCGCGCCTCCGAGTTCGGCCCGCCCGAATGGGACAACGGCCAACACATGGTCGAGTTGCTTGCCCTGCGGCAGGAGCAGGCCGCGCTGCTCGGCTATGCCAACTATGCCGAGCTGTCGCTGGTACCGAAGATGGCGGCGTCAGGCGCCGAGGTCACGGCGTTCCTGCATGACCTTGCGACCCGTGCGCGCCCGCATGCGGAACGCGACATGGCCGAGCTGCGCGACTTTGCGGCGCGCGAGCTGGGTCTCGCCGATCTGCAGGCCTGGGACCTGGCGTACGCCAGCGAGAAGCTGCGCGAAGCGCGCTATGCGTATTCGGAGCAGGCCCTCAAGCGCTACTTCCCGGAGCAGCGGGTGCGCGACGGCTTGTTCAAGGTGATCGAAACGCTGTTCAGCGTGCGCATCAAGGCCGACCGTGCCCCCACCTGGCATCCGGACGCGACGTTTCACCGCATCGAAACCACGGACGGCACCCTCGTCGGCCAGTTCTACCTCGACCTGTATGCCCGCGAGCACAAACAGGGCGGTGCATGGCAGGACGACGCGCGCGCCCGCCGTGGCCGGCAACGCGCCGGCGCGCTCGAAGTCCAGACGCCGGTGTCGTTCCTCACCTGCAACTTCACGAAGCCGGTGGGCGGCAAGCCGGCCTTGTTCACTCACGACGAAGTGCTCACGCTGTTTCACGAGTTCGGTCACGGCCTGCACCATCTGCTCACACGCGTGGACGAAATGGCGGTGGCCGGCATCCGCGGCGTCGAGTGGGATGCGGTGGAACTGCCCAGCCAGTTCATGGAGAACTTCGCCTGGGAATGGGAGGTCCTGCAGCTGATGACAGGCCACGTCGACACCGGCGAGCCGCTGCCACGCGAGCTTTACGACAAGATGGTGGCCGCGCGCAATTTCCAGAGCGGCATGCAGTTGCTGCGCCAGGTCGAGCTGGCGCTGATCGACATGCGCCTGCACACCGACCGCGAACTGGCCGAGCCGGGCGACGTTCACCGCATCGTCGACGCGGTGAGGCGCGACGTCGCGGTGGTGCTCCCGCCCGAGTGGAACCGCATGGTTGCCGGCTTCACCCATATTTTTGCGGGCGGCTACGCCGCCGGGTACTACAGCTACAAGTGGGCCGAGGTGCTGTCGGCCGATTGCTACGCCGCCTTCGAAGAAGGCGCGCGGTCCGGCGGCACCACGCTCGACCCGGCGGTGGGCAGGCGCTTCCTGGACACCGTGCTGGCAGTGGGTGGCAGCCGGCCGGCGCTCGACTCGTTCATCGCGTTCCGTGGCCGCACGCCGCGGATCGATGCCTTGCTGCGCCATAGCGGAATGTTCTAGCGTCTGTCGGCAGCGGGGTGCGCAGTCAGGCCGGTCCGGTCGTCTACGATGGACGCTTCCGCCACCCCGCGTCCGCAATCGACCATGCGCCTGTCTGCTGCCGTCATCACACTTGCCGTCGCCCTGATGCCCGCCGTGGCCATCGCGCAGTTCAAATGGCTCGACGCAAATGGCCGCGTCACGTACGGCGACAACCCGCCGCGCGACGCGAAGAACATCGAGCCGCTGCGCCGCGCCGATCCGGACACAGATCCGATCTTGGCCTTGCCGCTTGAGCTGCGACGCGCAGTCGTGGCATTTCCGCTGACGCTCTACACCTCGGCCGCCTGCACCCCGTGCGGGGCGGCCCGCGACCTGCTGCAGGCGCGCGGCACGCCGTACACCGAGGTCACCTTGACCACACCGCAGGACGTCGAGGCGTTCAGCAAACTCGACCTCGGGGACAAAGTGCCGGTGCTGATGGTCGGCCGGCAAAGCCTCAAGGAGTTCATGCCATCCGCCTGGCATGCGACGCTCGACACCGCGGGCTATCCGCGCGCAACGCAACTGCCACGTTCCTGGCGCAATCCGCCACCCAAGCCCTTGGTGCTGCCCGCTGCGCCGGCGACGGCACCCGAGGCGGCGGCGCCCGCCAACTAACGAGAGCGCTGGCCCCGCGGTCGCGCGCGGACGCTGCATCACGCGTTCACCGCTCGGTCTTGCGAGGGCATGCGCCCAACTGTCCCGGAGCATTGCGTGACACCGCCCGCGTCACGGTTCCGCGGAAACAAGGCCGCCTTGCCGAGCAAGCCGTGCGTCGCCTGCGGCCGGCCGATGACCTGGCGTCGCCGCTGGGCCAAGACGTGGGACGACGTGAAGTATTGCTCTGACGCCTGTCGGCGCGCCAAGGACACCCGTGGCTAAGCTGCGGCAGCTCGTGCTCGTGTTGGGCGATCAGCTCGACCTGGACGCCGCCGGGTTCGACGACTTCGACGCCTCGCACGATGCGGTGTGGATGGCCGAGGTCGCGGAAGAATCGACCCACGTGTGGTCGAGCAAGCCGCGCACGGTGATGTTCCTGGCAGCGATGCGGCATTTCGCACAAGCCCTGCGCGCGGCGGGCCGGTCGCTGCACTACACCCGGCTCGACGACCCAGCCAACCTCGGCAGCCTGCGAGCACAGTTGCAGGCCGACATCAAACGTCTGCGCCCCGTCGGCCTGGTGATGACGGCACCGGGCGACTGGCGGGTGCTGCAGGCAATCAAGGACCTCGCGCAGGCGCACGGCCTGCCGCTGGACATCCGTGAGGACCGGCACTTCTACTGCAGCGTGCACGAGTTCGCGGCGCACGCACGCGGCCGCAAGTCGCTGCGCATGGAGTACTTCTACCGCGAGATGCGCAAGCGCCACGGCGTGCTGATGAGGGGTGCAAGCAAGAACGAACCCGAAGGCGGCCAGTGGAACTTCGACGAGGAGAACCGCGAAGCCTTCAGCGCCGTCGGCCCGGGTGCGGTGCCGGCGCGCGCCGAGTTCCCGCCCGATCAACTCACGCGCGAGGTGATCGCCCTGGTGCAAGCGCGCTTTTCCGACCACCCTGGGCAGTTGGACAGCTTTGCCTGGCCGGTGACGCGTGCGCAGGCGCTGGTCGCCCTGCAGCGCTTCGTCGCTGAGCGCCTGCCGCTGTTCGGTCGTTTCCAGGACGCGATGTGGCCCGGCGAGCCGTGGCTGTATCACGCGCATCTGTCGGCAGCGCTGAATCTCAAGCTGCTCAATCCGCGCGAGGTGGTGGAGACGGCCGTCGCGGCGTATCGCGCAGGCGCGGCACCGCTGGCCAGCGTGGAAGGCTTTGTGCGCCAGATCCTCGGCTGGCGCGAATACGTGCGCGGCATCTACTGGACGCGCATGCCCGGCTACGCCGAGCTCAATGCGCTGGATGCTCAGGAAGACCTGCCCGCGTGGTACTGGACCGGGGCGACCGACATGGCCTGCCTGCGCGACGCGCTGGCGCAAACGCTGGCGCACGGCTACGCCCACCACATCCAGCGCTTGATGATCACCGGCTTGTTTGCCTTGATGTACGGCGTGCGGCCGCAGCAGGTGCATGCCTGGTACCTGGCGGTGTACGTCGATGCAGTGGAGTGGGTGGAGCTGCCCAATACGCTGGGCATGAGCCAGTACGCCGACGGCGGACTGATGGCGAGCAAGCCCTATGTCGCCACCGGCAAGTACATCCAGCGCATGAGCCCGCACTGCAAGGGCTGCCGCTACGACCCCGCGC